>Ga0187893_10000355_pt1 | contig 119349 bp, 111 predicted proteins | sample MA1701074metaG_FD_139574 | JGI IMG/M metagenome (GOLD analysis project Ga0187893, IMG submission 139574) | White microbial mat communities from a basaltic lava cave in the Kipuka Kanohina Cave System on the Island of Hawaii, USA - MA170107-4 metaG ...
CTGCTTCAGTCCGGTCCGCTGTTTCTGGTGCTGGCGGCCGTTTTGTGGTGGAACACGCTGCTGCCGCGGTTCAACCCGTTCGAGATCGTCTACAACCGCCTGCTGGCGCCGCGCCGGGGCGCGGTTCCGCTCCTGCCAGCGCCGGGGCCACGCCGCTTCGCCCAAGGCATGGCGGCGGCGTTCCAGACGGCAGCCGGGCTGTTACTGATCCTGGGCCAGCCGATCGCCGCCGCGGTCTTCGAAATCGGACTGGTCGCCGCATTCAGCATGTTGATGTTCGGGAGGTTTTGCCTGGGCGCGTACATCTTCCACGTGCTGCGTGGCGAGGTTCGCTTCGCGAACTCGACGCTGCCGTGGGCGCGGGCCAAGCCGTAGCCCCTTCCCTGTCGGCTCGTTCGTCCGACCTCGGCTGGCCGGTGTGCGGAAGCCAACCGCTCAGCCGTCATTACGCCGCCTGGGGCCGATATCCATGGTGGGCAGACGAGGCAGCGTCAACTGTGGTTGACTCTCGGTGCTCAGTGGGTGATCCAGTATCCGGCGAACCCTCCACTCGGCGGCTCGAGTCCGACCGCCGTCTCCAAGCCTGGCTGGCCGCGTTGCTCCCCAACCTGGCGCTCGCCGGGGGTTCCCTGCTCCTGGTCCTGGGCGTGCTCGAGGGCGCGCTGCGGCTGGTCTGGCTGCCGCAGCGGATACGCGCCGAGCGGGGCACGGAGCTGCGAGACTACAGCGAGCACGACCCGGTCCTGGGTTGGCGCAAGCGGGCCGGCGTATCGATGGACTTCGTGAGGCGCGAGTACGTAGTTCCCTTCGCCACCAACCCTCTAGGGCTTCGCGATCCGCCGCGCGGCTACCAGGCCGGCGCCGGCGTCGAGCGCGTCCTGGCCCTGGGGGACTCCTACGTCGAGGGCTACACGGTGCCCTTGGAGCAGACGCTCACGCAGCGTCTCGAGCAGGGCCTGCGCGCCCTTGCCTGTCGCGTCGAGGTGATCAACGGGGGCACCACGGGCTACAGCACCGACCAGGAATACCTGTTCTACGTGAACGAGGGGATGCGGTACTCGCCGCGTGTGGTGCTGCTGTTCTTCTACCACAACGACGTGTTCTTCAACGACTCGGAGTCCTTCTACCAGGGGGTGGCGAAGCCGATGTTCGAGCTGCACGACGGGCAGCTCGCCCTCAAGCGGCAGCCGGTCCCGAGCCCAGACCCGCGTCTGGCGGCGCCGGCGGCGGAGGAGGCCTCCGAACACTCGCGGCTCGCCTCGGTGCAGTGGCTGCGCGATCGGCTGTGGTTCGGAGCGCCACGTCTGTACAACCGATTGGGGCGGCTCGGCCTCTGGGAGGCCAACCGGCCCGTGGGGGCGCGTCTGGAGCAGCGCGTGTACTCGAAGGAACGTATCGAGCGACTCGAGCGCGCATGGGAGACCACAGGCGCGCTGCTGACGCGTTTCGCCGAGCAAACCCGGACCGGCGGCCAGCGGCTGCTCCTGGTTTATGTCCCGGCCCGCTTCGAAGTGGACGATTCCGCCTGGCGGGTCACCATCGAGAAGTACGCGCTTCGAGAGGCAGAGTGGGATCGGGGTCTGGTACGTGCGCGCCTCGCCAGCTTGGCCCGCCGCGCCGGCCTGCCGCTTCTCGACCTGGCTCCGGCCCTTCGCGCGGCGGAGGGTCCACTGCGCACGACGTATTACCCCCAGGACAGCCACTGGAACGCTCGCGGTCACCAGGTGGCCGCGGAGCAGGTCCAAGGATGGCTCCTGAGAGCGGGCTGGCTCGCGACCTGTCCACGGTGAAGGACATCCGCCATGTTGGTGAATCGCTAACACCTTCATTCCTTGAGGCTTGGGGGGCCGCCTCGATTGGCACCCTCCCTGCATCCCTAACCCGTGGCGGCCTGATGGGGGATGAGCCGCCCAAGGAGAAGGGAATGCGTCGAGCGAGCGTCGTGATGAGCCTGCTGGTCGCCGGTGCCGCCCCGCTCACCTCGGAGGCGGGGAGCCTGGACCTACGCGGGGGCGTGTTCCTGCCCCGCACCGAAAGCAACCTGTTCGTCGACGACGCCGAGTTGTACCAGCGCGACGGCCGGACCCTCAAGCGCAGCGACTGGAACAACGCGATCGGCGGTCTCCGTTTCAACCAGGGTTTCGGCGAGTTCCTCGAGATCGGCTTCTCGATCGACGTCTACCAGCGCACACTCCAGACCTCTTACCGCGATTTCGTCAGTGAAAGCGGGCGGGAGATCCAGCAGTCGCTGAAGCTCAACATCGTGCCCGTGGGGGTGGAGCTTCGGCTCGGGCCCACCGGCCGCGGACGGCTCTCGCCTTACGTGGCCGCGGGCGCCGACCTGTACTTCTACAAGTACGAGGAGTTCGGAGACTTCATCGATTTCGACGACCCGAGCCAGCCCATCATCGCGGACTCCTTCATCTCGGAGGGCGTGGCCCCCGGCTTCCACGTGGCGGGCGGCCTGCGGTTCCCGGTCGGCGACGACTTCTCGATCGTGGCCGAGGGCCGCTACCAGCGTGCCAAGGACGATATGGGCGACGATTTCCGCGGCAACAGCATCGACCTCTCGGGTGCGAGCGTCACCTTGGGGCTCAACCTGCGCTTCTGACCGGCGACCTGGCCGCGCTCGCACCACTCGGGTGAACGGAGACGGGGCTCCGTTCGCCCATCCGCTCGTGGTTGTCCGGGTCCGGCGGGCGGGGTAGCATCACGCGTTTCGCCGCTCGGCGAAGACGCGCCGCCATGGACCGCCGCCTCAAGCGCTCGCTGCCGATCGACCTGGGCCTGGCCGGCCTGGCGGGTTTCGCCCTGCTCCTCGCTTTCGTGGGCAGTGCCCATCTGCGGCCCTTCGATGCGCCGGAGCTGGATCCGAGCCCGCTCCTGCTGCCCGTATACACACTGCGCTCCCTGGCGCGGCTCACCGTGGCGTACCTCGCCGCCGTGCTGCTGGCCCTGGCCACGGGGCATCTGGCAGCCCGTTCGGCGCTTGCGCGGCGGCTGATCCTGCCGACGCTGGACGTCCTGCAGTCCGTCCCTATCCTGGGTTTCTTCCCGGCGGCCGTGGGCGTGTTCATCGGCGTGTTTGGGGGATCGGCCCTCGGCGTCGAGGTCGCCGCCATCTTCCTGATCTTCACGTCGATGTTCTGGAACCTGGCCTTCGGGGTGTACGAGAGCCTGATCACGGTACCCGAGGAGGTCAAGCTGGCGTCCGCGCAGTTCGGCTTGCGTGGGCCGCTGCGCTGGACGCGGCTCGTCTTGCCCGCCGTGGTGCCGAGCCTCGTGTACAACTCGATCCTGTCGTGGGCCAACGGCTGGTACTTCCTGCTCGCGAGCGAAATCATCGCGGCGGGTCCGGCCCGCTATACGTTGCCCGGCCTGGGCAGTTACCTCGGGGAGGCGATCGGTGCCGGGCGCAACGATCAGATGTTGTTGGGCCTGGGCGCCCTGGTGCTGGTCGTGGTGACGATGCACCTGCTGGTGTGGAGCCCTCTCGAGACCTGGGCCGAGCGTTTCCATCTCGACGAGACGGGAGACCACCCTCGGACCCCGCGGATTGCGCGCCTGCTGAAGCGCAGCCGGATCGTGCGCAGCCTCGGGCGCCGCGTGTTGTTCCCCCTGGCGCAGCAGGCGCTGATCGTGGCCGCGCGGCTGCTCGCCATGCCGGGCCGCATCAGCCCGCTTCTGGCGCTGGCTGCGGGGCTGGCGGTCCTGGGACTGGCCGGGCGCGGATCCCTGGCGCTGTATCGGCTCTTCACCGAGCGGCCGGCCTCCGAGGAGGTGTTGCGAATCCCCCTGAGCTTGTTGTTCAGCTTCGGGCGCGTCAGCCTCGGTGTGCTGCTCGCCGTGTGCCTGGCCGTGCCGCTGGCCTACCTCAGCTTCCGCCGCCTGCGGCTGCGTCAGGCGGTGCTGTCGGTGCTCGAGGTGCTGGGGGCGATCCCGGCCACGGCGTTTTTCCCGCTGATCGCCGTGCTGATGGTGCGCCTGGAGCTGGGCATGAACGTGGGTTCGATCCTGCTGGTGCTGACCGGGACCTTCTTCTACGTGATGTTCAACGTGCTGTCGGGTGCCGCTGGGATCACGAAGGAGATGAACGAGGCCGCAGCGGTACTCGGCCTCAGGGGGCCGCGCTACGTGGCGCGGGTCTTCGTGCCGGCGATCCTACCGAGCCTGGTGACGGGCTGCGTCACGGCCTGGGGCGGCGGCTGGAACGCGATCATCTTCTCGGAGTACGTGGTGGCGGGCGGCAAGCTGCATTCCGTACGTGGCATCGGCGCGATGCTGGACCAGGCCACCTACGTGACCGGGGACTCGCAAGTGATCGCGGCCAGCCTGCTGTCCATGGTGGCGCTCGTGGTCCTGGTCAACCGCCTGTTCTGGGATCCGCTGTATCGATACGTGGGCGCGCGCTATAAGATCGATGCTTGACCCTCGTCGTGGAGCCCCCGCCCGCATGCCCGACGCTGCGCCGTCCGCCGGGAACCCGACAGCCATCGTGCGGCTGGAGAATGTCGAGCAGTTCTACGACCGCAAGATCCGGATCCTGGGTCCCGTCGATCTCGAAGTTCGGCGAGGGGAGTTCCTGTCCCTCGTCGGCCCCTCGGGCTGCGGCAAGAGCACGCTGCTGCGGCTCGTGTGCGGCGTGCTGCGGCCCTCGCGCGGGACGATCTGGGTCGGGGAGCGGCGGCTTCAGGGAGTCAACCGCCAGGCGGCCATGGTGTTCCAGTCCTTCGCGCTGTTTCCGTGGCTCAGCGTGGTCGACAACGTGGCCCTGGGCCTGGAGGCGCGAGGGCTCTCGTTGCGCGAGCGCGTGAAGCGCGCCGAAAAACACATCGATCTCGTGGGGTTGTCCGGCTACGAGCGGGCGCTGCCCAAGGAGCTCAGCCGCGGCATGAAGCAGCTCGTCGGCTTGGCCCGCGCGCTGGCCGTCGGGCCCGAGTTGCTGTGCATGGATGAGCCCTTCTCGGCGCTGGACGTGTTGTCGGCCCGCAACATGCGCGAACTGGTGCTGGACCTGTGGGCCTCGCCGGAGCTGAAGACGAAGACGATCCTGCTCGTCACCCATAGCATCGAGGAGGCGGTCGCCATGTCCGACCGGGTGGTGGTGCTCAAGGCGAACCCGGGCCGGGTGGCGGAGAGCGTCGAGCTGGGGCACGTGCCGCGGCCCCGCCGCGCAGGCGAGGCCGCAGTACGCGAGGAGGTGGACCGCATGTACACCCTGCTGGCGTGAGTCCTGGAAACGCTCCGGAGCCGCTGCCACACGCGCCGATCGGCATGGTGTTGGGGCTGCTCGAACACCTGCGGGAGGCCGGCGGCCACGAGGACCTCTACAAGTTGGGCGGCCCACTCGGCTACGAGCTGGATGACCTCCTTCCGGTGACCGAGGCGGCGAAGCGTCTGGGACTGGTCCGAATCGCCACCGGGGACATCGAGTTGACCGAGGCCGGGAGCGAATTGGCCGCGGCCGCCGAGCCGGAGCGCAAGCGCGCGATTCGGGATCGACTGCTGGAGCTGCCCCTGGTCGCCGAGATCGCGAGCCAAGCGCGCGCGGCGGGAGGGCGCGCCGCCCGGGCGTCGTTCGCCGAGCGCCTGCGCGAGTCCTTCTCGCCCCCGGAAGCCGAACGGCAGCTCCAGACCGCGCTGGATTGGGCCCGCTACGGCGAGCTGTTCGACCTGGATGCAGAGTCCGAGGAGTTCGTGTTGCCGCCACAGGGTCAGGAAGGTTAGGGGCGGATGCACCGCATCGTGTTGTGGGTGCAGGACGTGGCGGTGCCGTTCCTCGGCCCAGCCGGAGTTTTCCTGGCCGCGCTGCTCGACTCGTCCTTTCTCAGCCTGCCCGAGATCAACGACCTGCTGGTCGTGACCGCGGCTGCCCGAGCCCCTGAGTCGGCCTTTCTCTACGTCCTGATGGCGACCCTCGGCTCGCTGGCCGGTTGCTCCATCCTGTGGTCACTGGCGCAGCGGGGTGGAGAGGTGTTCCTCGAGCGCCGATTCGGCGCCACCCGGGTGGCTCGCACCCGGCAGGCGTTCCAGAAATACGACGTGTTGGCCCTGGCGGTCCCCGCCCTGTTGCCGCCGCCGATGCCCTTCAAGATCTTCGTCCTCTGCTCCGGGGTCTTCGGCATCTCCTTTCAGCGTTTCGCGGTGACCCTGGTCGTGGCCCGCGGGCTGCGCTACCTGGTCTGGGCTTTCATCGGCATGCGCTTCGGCCACGAGGCCATCGGGATGCTCAGGTACGTCGATGCCTGGTTCGCACGGCGCCTGCCCGTGCTCCTGGCACTGCTGGCGATGGCCGGGGCGTTGTGGCTGCTGACGCGGGTGGTCCAGAGGCGACGCGAAGCCGCCTGACCGGGTCTGTTATGATCGAAGCCGGATCATGCGATTGACACGGACGAGCAGCCTGGCCGGTGCGTTGCTCTTGGGCTCCACCCTGGCCGGAGGCGTGTTCGGTGACCGGGTGCTTGCGGGGACGAGCCGGCTCTCCGATCACCTGCGGACCTACACCGCCGTCGTGTCCGCGATCGAAGAGGAGTACGCCGAGGAGGTGCCGTCGGAACGCCTGGTCTCCGCCTCGATTCGAGAGATGTTGCGCACCCTCGACCCGCACTCCAACTTCCTCGAGACCCGCGAGTACGGCCAACTCCAGGAGCGGCAGAAGGGCTCCTACTACGGCCTGGGCATCACCGTGCAGTCCGTGGACGGCCGCATCACGGTCGTGTCGCCCTTTGAGGGCACACCCGCCCACCGCCTGGGGATCCGTGCCGGCGACGTGATCAGCCGCATCAACGACGAGGACGCGCGGGGCATGTCCATCGACGACGCGGTGAAACGTCTGCGGGGCCCGAAGGGCACGTCGGTCCGCATCTCGATCGTGCGACAGGGTTATGACGCGCCCCTCGAGTTCACGGTGATTCGGGACGAGATCCCCCTGCACTCCGTCCCCTATGCCTTCATGGCGGCGTCCAGCGTTGGATATATTCGGCTCCAGGACTTCAACGAGACCACGGCGTGCCGCCCGAACGACCCCAAGGACTGCGCCAAGGACCTGGAACGGGCGTTGGCGAAGCTCAAGGAGCAGGGCGCAACCTCGTACATCCTCGACATCCGCGACAACCCTGGCGGGCTGCTCGACCAGGCCTTCGCGGTGTCGAACCTGTTCCTGCGTAAGGGCCAACTCGTGGTCTTCACCCGCGGCCGCAACAAGCGCGACGAGTCCAACTACATCACGGAGCAGGAGAGCCCCTACGCGGGAGTGCCGCTGGTCGTGTTGGTCACGCGCCATAGCGCCAGCGCCTCCGAGATCGTGGCGGGGGCGATCCAGGACCACGACCGTGGGCTGACGGTCGGCGAGACCACCTTTGGCAAAGGCCTCGTGCAGACCATCATGCCGTTGCGCAACAGCCGCGGCTATGCCCTGGCGCTGACGACCGGCCGGTACTACACGCCCTCGGGGCGCTCGATCCAGCGGGACTACGGCTCCACCTCTCTCGACGATTACTTCCTGCCGCGCGACCGCAAGGCCTGCACCCAGGGGAGCGGGGAGGCCAAACTCACCGACGCGGGCCGCAAGGTGTACGGCGGAGATGGCATCACGCCAGACTATTGCGTCGAGACGCCGCAGTCGTCGAAGTTCGTGGCGCACCTGATCGCACGCCAGGTTTTCCTCGGTTTTTCGAACCGCTTCGTCTCCGCCGAGAACCAGGGCGAGGGCAGGGTGACGGGGGCCGGGGCGCGGTCCGACACCCAGTCGGCCAAACATCGCGTCATCGATCGCAACTTCACGGCCGACGGCCGCTCCCACGCCGAGTTCCGGCAGTTCCTCGAGGAACGCAAGATCCGCTTCAGCCCCGAGGAGCTGGAGGCCGCCCGAGAGGAGATCGGGCGCGAGATCGAGGAGGAGGTCCTGCGCCAGGTCTTCGGCGAAGCCGAGGCCCGCCGGCGCACCATGGCCTGGGATCCCCAGGTGCAGAAGGCGCTGGCGGTCATGCCCAGGGCCGAGATGTTGATCGGCGACCCCCGACGTTTCATCGCCGAGCGGGAGCGGGAGGCGCAGCTGGCGTCTCTCGGCGCTCGCCAGGCCCCCTGAACCGGAGGCGAACCATGTTCGGTCGCATCGGGCGTTTCTTCAAGGCGATCTTCAACGCGATCCTCGGCGAAGCCGAGGGCCAGATCCCCGTCTCCATGCTCGAGGAGTCGGTTCGGGAGATGCTGGACAGCTTGCGCAGCCTGCGCGAAGCCACGGCCACCACCATCGCCTTCGAGACCCGTGCCAAGCGTGAGTTCGATGCCCAGGCCCAGCGCTTCCGGACCCTGGAGAAACAGGCCGAAGAGTCGCTCAGGCAAGGCAACGAGAAGCTGGCGCGTCGTGCGCTGCAGCTCCAGATCGAGGCCAAGGCGGTGCGGGAGCGGGCCGAGGCGGTCTACAAGAACGCCAGGCTACGGGCCGACAACGCGCGTACCAAGCTGAAGGTCGAAGAGGAAAAGGTCCAGGCCAAGATACGCAAGCTGGGCGAGCTCAAGGCCGTCAACGAGATGAACCAGGCCCAGAAGAAGATGCAGGAGATCAGCGATACCTACAACATCGACGGCGCGGTGTCGGTCTTCGACAAGACCGCCGGCCGCATCGAGGAGGACGCCGATCGCCTGACGGCCATGGACCAGATCGCGGTCTCAGAGGGTGAGGAGCTGGACCGCCAGCTCTCGGCGATCAGCCAGAAGGGCGAGGTGGACTCGGCCTTGGACGCGCTGAAGGCGAAACTCTCGGGCACCGTAGCCGAGTCGGCCCCGGCCAGCAAGCCGAAGGAGAAGATCTCCTCCGCCTTCGACGAGAAGTAGGCTCGCTTCCGGACGTAACCCGGGACGCGGTAGAATCGGGGTTTCATGTCCGCCACGATCTCCGCGCGGGGTGTCCGTGTCCACAACCTGAAGAACATCGACATCGAGCTTCCCCTCGGCAAGCTCGTGGTGGTGACGGGGGTCTCGGGCTCGGGCAAGTCCAGCTTGGCCTTCGACACACTGTACGCGGAGGGCCAGCGACGTTACGTCGAGAGCCTCTCCGTCTACGCGCGGCAGTTCCTGGAGCGCATGGAGCGGCCAGACGTGAGCTCCTTCGAGGGCTTGTGCCCGACCATCGCTCTGCGCCAACGAACGGCGGCACGCAGCCCGCGCTCCACGGTGGCGACCTCCACGGAGATCCACGACCACCTGCGGTTGCTCTTCGCGAGGGTCGGCCGCACCAGTTGTGGGGGCTGTGGCGAGGAAGTTGTCCGTGACACGCCGCAGTCGGCCGCGGACCGGCTGCTGGGGCTTCCGGACGGCAGCGCGATCATCGTGGGCTTCCAGGTTCGGCGTGGCGGCACGCCCCTGCGCGACCTGTTCGACAGCTTCCTGAAGCGCGGCTACGGTCGCCTGCTGCTGGGGGCCGACGCGGTGCGCCTGGAGAACGTCGAGCCCGAGTCCCTGGTGGGGGAGGAGCTGGTGGTCGTCGTCGACCGGCTCAACGTGACTCCGGGTGTTCGGGCGCGGCTCGTGGACTCCCTGGAAGCGGCCTTCAGGGAGGGCGGAGGCTTCGCTTGTGTGCGCGTGCTGGACGGGCCCAGGTTGCAGTTCTCCGAGCGCTTCGAGTGCGCCCGCTGCGGGAGGCCGGCCCTGGAGCCCGAGCCACGCTTGTTTTCCTTCAACAACCCGAAGGGCGCCTGCCCGCGTTGCCATGGCTTCGGAAACCTGATCCAGATCGATCATTCCCTGGTCGTTCCCGATGGCTCGAAGACGCTGGCGGAGGGCGCGATCGAGCCGTGGACGAAGGCGTACTACCGGTCGTACTTCTCGGAGCTGAAGCGCTTCGCCCGGCGTCGCGGAGTGCCGCTGCGCGTGCCGTGGGAGGCGCTTCAGGAATCGCAGCGCCGAGCGGTCTTCGAAGGGGACGAGGAATTCCCTGGCATCCTCGGCTTCTTCCGCTGGCTCGAGGCGAAGAAGTACAAGGTCCAGATCCGCGTCTTGTTGTCTCGGTACCGAGGCTTCGAAGAGTGTCCCGAGTGCCGCGGCAGCCGGCTCTGCGGCGAGGCGCTGCTGGTCCGGGTCGGCGGAAAGACCATCGACGAAGTGAGCCGCATGACCGTGGAGGCGGCCGCGGAGTTCCTGGGGTCCCTTAACCTGGCAGGGGCAGACGAGAGGATTGCCTCACGGCTGCTGCCCGACCTGAGTCGCCGCCTCGGCTTCTTGGCGGACGTCGGGCTGGGTTACCTGACCTTGGACCGCCACACGAGCTCCCTCTCCGGCGGCGAGTCGCAGCGGATCGGCCTCGCCACCTGCCTGGGCACCGGCCTGGTCGGAACCCTCTACGTCCTCGACGAGCCCTCGGTCGGGCTCCACCCGCGCGACACCGAACGCCTGATCCGGATCCTGCGCTCCCTGCGCGACCAGGGGAACACGGTATTGGTGGTGGAGCACGAAGCCGCCCTGATCCGCGCCGCCGATCATGTTCTCGACCTGGGCCCCGGTGCCGGAGAGCAGGGGGGCCGGCTGCTTTTTCAGGGCAGCCTGGGTGAGTTGCTGGAGGAGGGGCGGGGCCTGACCGGGAAGTTCCTGCGGGGGGAACTCAGGATCTCGGTGCCGGCCCGTCGGCGCCGCGGCAACGGCCTGGAGCTGGTGATCCGCTCGGCCCGCGCCCACAACCTGCAGGACGTGACCGCGCGGGTGCCGCTGGGCGCCTTGACCTGCGTGACGGGCGTCTCCGGGTCTGGCAAGTCCACGCTCATCCACGACGTCCTGTGCGGCCACTTGCTCAAGCGCGCCGGCGGCCTGGAGCCCCGCCCCGGCATCTGCGACGCCATCGAGGGAGCGGAGTGGATCGACAGCGTCGAGGTCGTAGACCAGGCGCCCATCGGTCGCTCGCCGCGTTCCAACCCGGTGACGTACCTCAAGGCTTTCGACCTGATCCGGGACGTCTTCGCGGCGACCAAGCAGGCGCGGGCGCGAGGCCTCACCGCGAGCCACTTCTCTTTCAACGTGCCCGGAGGCCGCTGCGAAGCCTGCGCGGGCGACGGTCAGGTCCGCATCGACATGCAATTCCTGGCCGACGTCTTCCTGCCCTGCGAGCAGTGCTGCGGCCGGCGCTTCCGCGCCGAAGTGCTCGAGGTCCGGTACAAGGGGCGCTCGATCCACGACGTCCTGGAGATGAGCGTGCACGAGGCGCTTCAGTTCTTCTCTGCCCAGCCGCGACTGAAGCACCGCTTGAAGGCGCTGAACCAGATCGGGCTGGGCTACCTGCGCCTGGGTCAAGCGGCCACCACGCTCTCCGGCGGGGAGGCGCAGCGCGTCAAGCTGGCCGCCCACCTGCTGCGCCGTCCCGAGAAGCGCGCCTTGTACGTCCTCGACGAGCCCACCACGGGCCTGCACATGGCCGACGTCAACGAATTGCTCGCCTGCTTTCAGCGACTGCTCGACGCCGGCGCGACGCTGGTGGTCATCGAGCACAACATGGACGTCGTGAAGCAAGCGGACTGGGTGATCGACCTCGGCCCGGAGGGAGGGCGCGCCGGCGGGCGCCTGGTCTTCCAGGGCACCCCCGAGGGCCTGGCCGCTCAGCAGGTTGGATTCACGGCCCGGCACCTGCGCGCGGCGCTCCAGGGGGAGCGCGTGCTGGCGGCCAGCGAGGCTTGAAGGTCCGGACCCTTCTGTTATCATCGCGAGCGGAATGCGAAAGGCCATCGCGGCGCTTGCGGTGACGTTGCTCGCGTCACACGGGTCCCTCTGGGCCGCGGCGAGCGCCAGCTTCGAGGACCTGGTCGCGAACCTCAAGAGCCCCAACGTCAAGACCCGTCTCGAGGCGGCCGAGAGCCTGGGCAAGAGCCGCCGCCCGGAGGCCGTGACGCCGCTGGCCGCCAACCTGCGGAGCGAGCCGGAGGCGCGGGTGCGTCTCGAGGTCGTGCGCGCCTTGCGCAACCTGCGGAGCCTGAGCGGTGTGCCCGCCTTGGTTTCCGCCATGTCGGACGCCGAGAGCGACGTACGCGAGGAAGCGCTGGGATCGCTGGTGGAGATCTACAGCGAGCGCGAGCGTAGCGGCCCGGTGGGCCGTTTCCTGGAGTTGTTTTCGGACGAGGACGAGCGGGCGTCGCCGACGTTGTTCGCTCCCGTGGACCCGAGCGTCCACGCCGCGATCGGCAGGGCGCTGCGCGACGAGCGGAAGGAGCTACGCCAGGCGGCGGCGCATGCAGCGGGTATTCTCGACGGCAAGTCGATCCTGCCGGAGCTGGCCGCGGCGCTTCACGACGTCGAGGCTGGCGTCAGGGCCGCGGCGGCGACGGCGATCGGCAAGCTGGGAACCCAGGCCGACGGCCAGAACCTGATTCCGTTGCTCTCGGACGAGAACAACAACGTGCGCAACCAGGCGCTGCGGGCGATCGGAGCGCTGCGCGTGCGCGAGGCGGGGCCCGCCCTGCGGGAGCTTTTCGAGCAGAACCGCCGGCGCGAGCTGGGCGTGAAGGTGTTGGCCGCACTGAGTCGGGTCGCGGACCCCGCCCAAGCCGACCTGTTCCGCGAAATCGTCAAGGAGTCGGATCCGGAACGCAAGCGCCTGGCGGTCGAGGGCTTGGCCCGCGTCTCCGACGCCTCGCTGCTGTCGGCGTTCAAGAAGGACTTTCAGCGGCAGCGTAGTGACGACCTCCGCCTCGCCTACGCATTCGGCCTGGCGTTGCTCGGGGACCGCGACTTTCTGGACACCCTCGTGCTGGGCCTGCCGTCGGCCGGTGCGAGCAAGCGGGTCCGGGGCTACCTTCTCGAGCTCGGGCCTCCGATCCTCGGCGACCTCTACCCGTACCTCAACGACCAGGATGCCGAGATCCGCGCTGAGCTCTGCGACATCATCGGGGCGCTGGGGGACTCCTCCTCGGTCCCCATGATCGAGCCGCTGCTGAACGATCCAAGCCCGAAGGTCGCGGATCGTGCCAACCGCGCCGTGGAACGCCTGAGGCGAGGGGGCGGGTGAGAGGAGGGAGCGCCGCCGTCTGCGTGCTCCTAGCCGTCGTAAGCTGCCAGAGGGAATCGGAGCCCGCACAGGACGCAGCGACCGGCGCCCGCGACGGGGGAGCGGCGGCACCCTCAGCCGGCCCAGGGGGCGTGGCTGGCGAAGCGTTGGGTCTCCTGCAGGCGGGACAACTCGACGAGGCGCTGGCCCGACTCGATGCCTCGACTGGCGACCCGGAGCAGCTGGCTCTGCTCGGCGCGGTGTGGGCGAAGAAAGCCGCGGCCGCGCCGTTGCCCACGCCGCAAGCTCCCCCCTCCCCCGCATCGAGACGAGCTACGCCGGCGGCCGCCCCCGAGTTCAAGCCAGAGGAGCTGACGGCGCTGGGGTTCGTCGAGCGCGCCCTGCAGGCTCAACCGGGGCACGGCCTGGCCTCGATGGTGCTGGCGGAGCTCCTGGCGCCCCACGCGGCCCGCCGTTTCGACCTCGAGAAGGCTGCGCTGGCTCGCAAGCGGCGTGGCAAGGCCCTGGATGCCGCCCAGCCGGGCGACCCCGACTACAGCATCCAGCGCGTATTCGGCGCTTTTCGCGACGCCGTGCTGGGTCAACCCGCTGCGCGGGAGCCGGTGGACCGCATGTTCGAGTTCGCCCTGCGGGTGGAGCGCCTGGAGGACGCGCAGTGGGCGCTCGACCAGCTGATTCTGCGCGAGCGCGAAAGCCCCGACCCGCTGGTACGCTACGGGGACTTCCTGCGCGACCGCAAGAAGGAGCCGCACAAGGCGATCGAACGCTACCGGGAGGCCTTGATCTGGAAACCCGACGCGGAGCCGATCCTGGAGCGGATCGCCGACATCTACATCAGCGACGGCATGGCGGCGTTTGGCAAGCAGCAGTGGGCGGTGACCGAAGCCCGTCTCAAGGAAGCGAAGAAGTACGTCAAGAACCCGAACTCCCCCCAGGGCCTGAAGATCCGGGACTACGAATCGCGGCTGGCATCAATTCGTCGCGCCAGGTAACCCAAGTCCGGGCGCGCGGGGCCGATCAGAGCGGGTTATGGCCCTGGCCCGTCGAGTCGACGTAGACGAGGGCGGCTTCGTCCCGCGACCCCGGCCGCCGGATCTGGGTCAGGCTCTCGCCGCCGACGCGAAGCCTGAGCCCCGTATAACGCAAAGACGGGCTCTCCTGAATGTAGGGGTCGTAGACGCGCACCTCGTAGGGCTCGCCGCGCGGGGGGAAGTTCACGGGCACGTCCGGGATCCGGGCCGTCCAGCGACGTCGCGTCGCGTCCGGCGTCAGGAAGATCTGTCCGCCCGGGGGCATCCAGCTGCCCAGGAAGATCACCAGGTCTTGGCAGCTGACGGAGACGCTGATGCAGCCGGCAGGCTGCTCGTATTCCACAGTGATCGCCGCACGCTCCGGGATCGCGACCGGAGTCGGGTCCTCTGGACCCTCGAGGTGAAGGTCGGGGCAGCCGATGGAGGCCATGGCGAGGGGGACCAGGGCCAGTCGCCAAGTGACCTGCATGGGGCGCGGCGTTCTCCGGGGCGAGATGATAGCATGTCGGACTGAAACGCAATGTCCGCTCCCATCGGCGACCTCGTGCTTGTGATCGACGACGACGAGGCCCTGCGCAAGAGCACCGTCGGGCTGCTGCAGGGCCGCGGATTCAAGGCGCTGGCAGCCGACTCGGTGGGGGAGGGGCTCCGACTCTTTTCCGAACGCCGGCCGGCGGCCGTGCTGCTGGACCTCAAGCTGCCCGACGGGACCGGCATCGACGTCCTGCGGGAGCTCCAGCGACAAGCCCCGGGCACCCCCGTGGTTGTGGTCTCGGGTTACGGCCGGGTGGGTGAGGCCGTAGAGGCGATGCGGATGGGCGCGGCGGATTTCATCGAGAAGCCGTTGGCCCGCGAGAAGCTGTTCGAGATCCTCGGACGCGTGTTGAGGCCGCGGCTGCTGGGCGGTGAAACCGATTTCGAGAGCGTCGCGGACGGCACGCGCTTCGGCATGGCCGGCCGGTCCGACGCGATGCGGAGAATCTACCAGCTGATCGAGATGGCCGCGCCCACCAAGTGCCGGGTGTTGATCGCGGGGGAAAGTGGCACGGGCAAGGAACTGATCGCCCGAGCCATACATGCCTACTCGCCGAGGCGCGAGCGAGCCTTCGTGGAGCTGAACTGCGCGGCCATTCCCGCCGAGTTGATCGAAAGTGAGATGTTTGGCCACATAAAGGGCTCCTTCACGGGCGCCAGTTCGGACCGGAAAGGCGTTTTCGAGGCGGCCGGTGGCGGCACGTTGTTCCTGGACGAGGTGGGCGACATGAGCCCCATCACCCAGACCAAGCTGCTGCGCGTGCTCCAAGAGTCGGTCGTCACACCTGTCGGCAGCCGCGAGACCAGGGCGGTTGACGTGAGGGTCATCTCCGCGACCAGCAAATACCTCCCTGACGAGATCGCGCGCGGGACCTTCCGCGAGGACCTCTACCACCGCATCAATGTCCTCACGATCGCAGTGCCGCCGCTGCGAGCCCGGCGGGAGGACATTCCCGAGCTGGCAGAGCACTTCCTGCGTCTCGCATGCGTGGAAAACGGCGTGCGCCCGAAACGGCTCTCGCCCCGGGCCGTGGATTTCTTGGTTCAGTTGCCGTGGAACGGCAACGTGCGCGAGCTCAGGAACCTGATGGAGCGGCTGGTGGTGCTGGTGCAGAGCGAAGTGGTGACCCATCAGGATGCCATGGAGGCGTTCCAGATCTCGGGGGGCGCCACGGACGATGGTCCCGCGCTCCCGATCAGGGAGGCTCGGGCCCGGTTCGAGCGGCAATACATCCTGTATCGCCTCACGGCCAACAACGGCAGCCTGGCCCGTACGGCACGGGACCTGGGGATCGAGCGCACGAACCTGTATCGGAAGATGAAGCAGCTAGGCATACGGGTCCCTCGGGGCGCCCCCCAGCGTTGATGTTGCGGAACCGATAATCACACGTTGCAAAGGCACATCTTCCCTGATTCTAAGAGTTGCCAGCCTTCACCCCGATCTTCATTAGATACAATGGGATACGGGAGATAGCCTGTGCTGGCACCGAAGCTGCTATAGAGCACAAGTGAAGAGGGGATCGCTCACCACGATGTACTGAGGTGATCGCGGCACCTTCCGATGGACGAAGTCGGGGTTTGGAGGGAGCCCCGGTTTCGTGCTCGGGAACGCTCGGCCGTGCGGCCGCGCGGGGTTCTGCCGCTTCACCCGTACCTCGAGGGAACCAGCGATTCCCTTTTTTTCTTTTCCCCTGAAGCCAGTGTAAAGTCCGGTTTTTGCCCGGACCACGTGCGGGCGCCTCCGGAGGGGCACGTGTCAGCAAAGAAGGCCTTCATCACGGGGATCACCGGACAAGACGGCAGCTACCTGGCTGAGCTGCTGCTCGAGAAGGGTTACGACGTCCACGGGCTGGTGCGCCGCAGCAGCTCCTTCAACACCTGGCGCATCGACCATATCCGCGAGCGCCTCCACCTGCATTACGGCGATCTGGTCGACCAGAACAGCCTGGTGCGCACCCTGGAGGCCGTGGGTCCGGACGAGGTCTACAACCTCGCCGCGCAGAGCCACGTCAAGGTCTCGTTCGAGATGCCCGAGTACACAGGCAACGTGACGGCCCTGGGGGTCATGCGCCTGCTGGACGCCGTGCGCGAGCTTGGCTTGCCCGCCCGCTTCTACCAGGCGGGAAGCTCGGAGATGTTCGGGCTGGTGAGGGAGACGCCTCAGACCGAAAACACGCCCTTCCACCCCCGCTCGCCCTACGGCGCGGCCAAGGTCTTCGGGCACTGGATCTCGGTCAACTACCGGGAGGGGTATGGGATGCACGTCTCAAACGGCATCCTGTTCAACCATGAGTCCCCGCGTCGGGGTGAGAACTTCGTGACGCGCAAGATCACGATGGGCCTGGCCGCCATCAAACAGGGTCGCGCCAGCGAGCTGCGGCTCGGCAACCTCGACGCCAAACGCGATTGGGGTTTTGCGGGCGACTACGTCGAGGCCATGTGGCGCATGCTCCAGCAGCCGGAGCCGGACGACTACGTCGTCGCCTCGGGAGAGACGCATTCGGTGCGGGAGTTCTGCGAGGAGGCCTTCTCCTCCGTGGGCCTCGAGTGGCAGCAGCACGTGATCGTGGATCCCAGGTACTTCCGCCCGGCCGAGGTCGACCTACTGCTCGGCGACGCCTCCAAGGCCAGGAAGAAACTCGGCTGGCGGCCCACGGTGGACTTCAAGGGCCTGGTGCGACTGATGGTGGACGCCGACCTCAACGGACAGGGGCGCTAGGCGACCTTGGCGGCGATCAGCCGATCCAGCTCCGCCCTCAGGCGTGGCAGGATTTCGTCGTAGCTGTAGGCACCGAGCGTCACGGTCCTCCGCTTCAGGTTGACGTGGGTGGGGCCGCACCACAGGCCGAGGTCGGCATCGTCCGTCTCCCCAGGGCCGTTGACCCGGCATCCCATGACCGCGATGGTGAGAGCGTGGGCCTCGGCGTAGCGGGTCATCTCCCGCACGGCCTCGGCCAGCTCGACGAAGCGCTCATTCTCGACACGGGAGCACGAGGGGCAGGAGATGATGTTGAGCCTGTCGTCGTCGAACACGGGAACCGAACGGAAGCGTCCGGCCGCGATGTCCAGCAGGATCTGGCGACCAACCGAGATCTCCTCGTGCTTGCGGGGGTTCGGCAGTGTGAGGCTGACGCGGATCGTATCGCCGATGCCGCGGCTGACCAGTTGCTCGAACGCGACGCGGGTCTTGATGACACCCTCCGGGGGGATGCCGGCCTCGGTCACGCCCAGGTGCAGGGGGACCTCGGGCCGCGCCGCGGCGAAGCGAAGGTTGCCCTCGATGACCTTCCGCGGGTGAGAGTCCTTGAGGCTCACCACATAACGTTGGAAGCCCAGGTCGTCGAGGTAGCGGCAATGCTCGAGCGCCGACTGGACCATAGCCTCCACGTCGTCGCCCGGGTAGCGGGCCTTCACCTGCGGGTCCACCGATCCGCAGTTCACCCCGATCCGGATGGCGAGGTCGTGCTCCCGCGCGAGCTGGGCCAGGAAGCGGACTTTCTCGGCTTGTGGCTTTTCCTTCTCATGGTGCCAAAGATGCCCCGGGTTGTAGCGGATCTTGTCGACGTGCGGCCCCAGCTTCTCCGCGAGGCGGTAGTTCTCCTGGAGATCCACGACCAGGTTGGCGCGGGTCTGGCGGCGCACCTCCGCCAGGGCCTCGACGTCCTTGGGGCTGTCGACGGCCACGCGCACGAGGTCGCCTCCGGCCCTGCGGATTGCCTCCGCCTGCTCCACCGTGGCGTCCACGTCCTGTGTGCGTGTCGCGCACATGCTCTGCACGGCGATCGGATGGCCGCCGCCCAGGCTGACGTTGCCCACGAGCACGGCGCGGGTGGGGTTACGTTTCATCTGGGGGTCGATCGTATCAGAGGACGGCGTCAGAGCGCCGGCAGCACCGGGGAGGGCAGTCGCCAGGCTTCGTGACGAAAATCCTTTCGCAGCAGCCCCCTGAGGCGATCGAGTGGCTTCAGGGGCGAGCTGACGACACGCACACGGTGGGACCGGAGGGCTGCGAAAACGCCTCCGATGCTCTTGGACTCCGCCTCCAACAGGCTGTAGGTCGTGCCCAGCTGCCAGAGCCGGTGGCAATCCGAAGTCCCCACGAGGGGAAGATCGTGTGCGAGTGCGTATTCCACGGCCTTGCGGTTGAAGTCCACCGTGCGCGTGTAGAAATGGGAGAACTCGATGGCGTCGAACAGGTCGAGGTTCTCTCGGAGCTTCCCGTTGAGGCACTTGGGCGCCGGGAAAAAGGGATGGGGCGCGATCACCAGGCCGCCGTCCCTCCTGCGTTCACGCACGTGTTCGAAGCTGCGCACCCGGAGTCGGCTATAGGGCATGTCGAGGAGCAGGGTGTGTTTGCCCTCGATCGTCGCTTCCACGCCGGGGATCAGCAGGATGCCCAGGTCCTGTGCGCGCCGGGCCAGCTCTTCGGTGTGGATGCGCTTGTTGTGGCAGGTGAGGGCGATCACGTCAAAACCCTGGCGCGCCGCCTCCTCGAGCAGCTCCACGGCCGTATGGCGGATCAGGTCGTGGGGGTCGTCCCGGGTGTGGATGTGAAAGTCGGCCTTGAGCAGCATCAGTCCATCGCCTCGAGGGCGCGAATGCCGCGTTGCATGGGCCGCCACCAGGTCACGGCGCTGACGGTCGCCGCGCCCGCGTAGACGGCGGTCATCAGAGCGTACTGGCGTGGCCCCAGCGGCAACTCGTGGAACTGGTGCCACAGATAGATCGAGGAGGACCAGGCCAGGAGCCCGATCTGAACCAGGATGAAGAGCACGGCCAAGATCATGTAAGCGATGCCCCCGTAGGAGCCGGCAACCTGGGTGAGATTCTCGGCGCCGAAGCGCGGGTGCTGGGCGCCCATGCCGGACGCCAGGCCCACCAGGGCAAAGGTCATGAAAACCACGGCCAGCCCTGACTGCACCTTGAGGAAGGGGTCCACCCCGAGGAACTCGTTGGAGACGATGGTCAGGGTGAGGGCCAGGGACAACACCGGCACCAGGCCGGTCCAGAACTTGGACCACAGGAACGCACGCATGCTCACCGGGGAGCAGCGCACGACCCAGAAGGCGGCGCCCTCGGCGGACACCGCGGGGAACACGAAGCGCACGGCCACGGCCGACAACACGAAGGCCGCCATGGCCAGGTTGACGAAGGCGTAGACGTTCTTCACGAAGCCGCTCATGTACGGAAGGCGGTCGAGGTCCAAGACACGGAAGTTGTAAAGGTAAACGAGGACCAGCGCCAGAAGCAAGAGCAACTGGGACCACTGGGTGGTGTCCCTCAGGAAGACCTTGAGGTCCTTCACCAACACGACCCGGCTGCTTGGGCGGGCGGGCAGCAGCCGGGCCAGCGCCTCCACGAAGCGCAGGCGCGTGAAACGCGCCTTGCGCGCCTCCTGGGCCTTGCTCCAGCCCGAGAAGAACAACCGGTCGAAAAGCGCGCGGGCCCCGACCACAAAGGCGGCTGCGGTGGTCCACAGAGCGCCCAGGTGCAGGCTGTCGAGGCGGCCCTGCAGCGCCGCAAACAGGGACTCGCCCGCCCAAAAAGACGGCAGCAGGGGTGTCACGGGCGACTGCAGGGTGGCGAAAAAGGCGGTGACGTCGGGGAGCGACTCGACGGACAGGAGGCGCTCCGGTCGCACGAAGCGCAGGAGCATCACGATTGCGACGGCGAAGAGTAGGCCCATCAGCATCAAGATCTCGCGAGCGCGTCGGGCCGGGAACAGGTTCACGATCAGCAGGGTCACCACCGCCCCGAAGGCGCATGGAATCAGCACGAAGGGCGCGGTGGCCAGCGGGATGGCGGCGTAGTAGCCCCAGCCGGCACAACGCGCGTGCCCCACCGCGAGCAACACGGGGACCACGAACACGACGACCATCCACGAGGCCTGGCCCACGCTGCGGGTGAAACGGGAGTGAAACAGGCGTGCGGCGGGGATCGGCGCGGCCAGCAGCAGCCGCAGGTCCTCCGACAAGAAGAAGGTGGAGAGGGAGGTCACGATGGCGCTGAATGCCACGAAGGAGAGGAAGATCAGGAACAACCAGGACAGGCCGAGGCGGACCAGGTACTCGCCCAGCTCCTCGTACCCCAGGAGCTGCCAGCTGAGCCAGAAGACGATCGCGTAGATCGCCAGCATCACGAACAGGCCTATCCCGCCGAAGGCGACGGCGCGCAAGGAGTCGCCCTTCTCGCGCCGACGGGCGCGATTGCGTCCGGACCACAGGACGGGCAGCAGCAGATACGGGAAAGCCTGCTTCACAGCTCCTCGGGGATCTCCTGGAAGCCGGACCCGCCGGTGAGCTTCAAGAAGACCTGGGTGAGCTGCTCGTCTTCGCTCCCGGCGAGGCGACGGAGCTCCGCGACGCTGCCGCAGGCGATGATGTGCCCGCCCAGGATGATGCTGACGCGGTCGCACACCTCCTGGGCCACCTCGAGGGTGTGTGTGCTCATCAAGATCGCGACACCCTTTTTCGCCATCTGGCGGAAGACATCCTTGATGAGGCGTGCTCCGCGTGGGTCGAGGCCCACCATCGGCTCGTCCACCAGCACGCCCGGTGGGCGGTGCAGGAACGCGGCGCACATCACCAGGCGTTGCCTCATGCCGTGGGAGAAGCTCTCCACCAGCTCACCCTCCCAACGCCGCAGCTCGAACAGCTCCAGAAGCTCCGCGATCCGGCGTCCGATGCCGTCGCCGTCCAGGCCGTACAGGCCGCCGTGGAACCGCAGGAATTCTCCTGCCGTGAGCTTTTCGTAGATGTAGGGCCGGTCCGGGATGAAACCGAGTGCCGCCTTGGCCTTCTCGGGCTCGCGAGCCAGGTCGTATCCGGCTACACGCACGCGCCCCGTGGTGGGCTTGAGCAACCCCGCGATGATGCGGATCGTGGTGGTCTTGCCGGCGCCGTTGGGCCCCAGGAAGCCGTGGATCTCGCCTGCGGGGACCTCGAGGGACACGTCGTCGACGGCGGTGAAGTTGCCGTAGCGCTTGACGAGATGTTCGGCGTGGATCATGCGGTTCCCGGCGTCACTCGGGGGGCCGCGACCAACAGCCGGCGATGCCCTCGCGCCGGGGCAGCGGAATCTCGATCGCGCGTGTGTCACGTTGCGCGCGTCCCACCAGGATGTTGCTGGTTCCGGAGCGCCGCTTCAAGTCGAGGACCTCGAGCCTGGCCTGTCCGATGGCCGGCAGTATCGCCACCTGACGGTCCAGGCCACCACGAGCCAACACGATGTGGGTCGGGTCGGCCGGGAACTGGTTGAGGGTTGGATCCACCGGCAGCCAGTAGCCCCGCCCGGGCGGCCCCTCGATGAAGACCTCGGGCCAGGCGTGGTAGTAGAAGCCGCCGTGGACATGGACGACGCCGACTGCGATGCGCGCGGGCACGCCGACGGCTCGAGCCATCGCCACAAGAAGCGCGGTGTGCTCGTTGCAGTCGCCGACACGCGTGCGCAAGACCTCCAGGGCCGAAGGCAGGCTCACGGTTGGACGCTTTTCGAGCAGCGCGGCAACGTGGCGCGTGAGGCGCTCGGCCTTGGGGTGTGGCGCGCTGGCGTCCCCTACGGCCTTCCGCGCTTCCGCCAGGATCTCCGGGGCATCACTCTCGATCAGGGGCTCCGGTTGTAGGGCACGCCGCACGTCGGGGCCCGCGGCCACAGCGGCGGCCGCGGTGGGCTCGACGATCTCGATCACGTCGCCCGTCAACGTCTGGCCCGCGCCGCTCACCTCGAGCGGGTCGGGAGCGAAGCCGCTGAGACGGACCTTCAAGGACTCGAGCTGCGTGCCGTCCACGATGCGCGGACCGCTGGGCTGGATCGCTGCCGTGCGCAGCATGTCCAGCTGCAGGTTGCCCGGAACCGCGAGGGCCGTGGCGCGCTCGCGCGTCTCGCGCAACACGATCAAACCCATCGGGCTCTCCTCACGCAGCACTTCGCCGACGTCCGTGATCCATGAGGTGGCGTTGAGGCCCTGAAAGGTGCTTTTCACCCGGAACGCCGGCACCGGCTTGCCCGCGGCCCAGATCACCTCGCGGCCCTCGACGCGCAGCTGCATCGGGGCGTTGCGCAGCGTGGCCGGGTCGAAGGCTGAGACCGTCCGGGTGCCGCCGACCCTGAGGCCCTCGGCGGCGAGTTGGCGGGGCAGGTTGAGGGCGAGGCTGGGGGTCTCCCCGAGCTCACGGGTCTCGCTGCGTGTGGCGCCGGCGGCTGACTTGATGGTGAGGTGCAGGCGCCGGCCCTCCAGGTCACCGGCGATCTCGATCGGGCCGGTGCCGGGGTCCAAGGCAAAGGAGAACGACCGTAAGTTGAAGCCCTTGTCGACCCTGGCCGAGGTGTGGATGCGGGCAGCTGTGGTCGCGCCCAACAGGACCATCTGCAGGCGACCGTCCTCGGTCAGGTCGAAGCCGTCCTCGCTCGGGAGGGTCTGGCCCACCATGAAGCCGATCTTCTCGCCGCGGTAGTAGACGCCCTTCCACTGGGCGCCTGCCCCGTAACGCGAGAGGTCGGCGGCCAAGGCGGGTTGTTCCAGGTAGACGGCGCGCACCAGCAGCCCCATCTGGACGGGCCACGCGATCAGGATCGCTAAGGCTGCGGGGCGGGTGACGGCGCGTGGCAGCGGACGCAGGATCCGCGTGAGGAGCACTGGGAGGATTATAGTCTCGGCGGGCATGGGCCTTCCGGACGTGACGATCGTCTTGGTGCGGCCCGCGCGAGTGGGCAACGTGGCGGCGGCCTGCCGCGCGATGAAAAACATGGGCCTGTCGGAGCTGAGGTTGGTCGCGCCACCGGCAGACCTGTGGTCCGCCAACGCGCGCCCGCTGGCCTATGGCGCCTTCGACGTCCTCGAGGCCGCCCGGCCCTTCGACACCCTGCGAGGGGCCGTCGCGGACGCGAGTTTCGTGGCGGCGACCTCGGGGCGCGCCGCTCTGGCCAGCGTGGGCCCCAGGGACCTGGCACGCCAGCTGGCGGCCCGCACGCGGGGCGGTCGGGCCGCCATCGTGTTCGGGCCCGAGCGTACGGGGCTCACGACGCAGGAGCTGCGTTTGTGCCATCTCACGGTACGGATCCCGACCGACGCCGCGCAGCCATCACTGAACCTCGCACAGGCGGTGCTCATCGTCGCCTACGAGATCTTTCAGAACGCGGCGCCGTCACACTCGCAGCCCGCGCCGGCCGCCAGCGTCGAGGCGCTCGAGGCCGCGCTCGACGACCTGCGCGCTGCGCTCCTCGCGGTGGGTTACCTGGATCGCGTTAACCCGGAGCGGATCCTGTCCGAGTTGCGCGGCCTGCTGGCCCGCGCCGGGCCCAGCGGGCGTGAACTCAAGCTCTTGCGCGGCGTGGCGCGCCAGGTCGGCTGGGCGGGCCGCATTGCGGCAGGGCAGCGCCGGGGTCGATAATGCGCGTTCCTGCGGCCGGGGAGGGAGCCATGAGCGAGTTGCGCGTGCCCACGGTCGTGTTGGCGGTCGAGATCGAGTGCGCGGACGGCCGGATCTTCGCCGGGCGGATCTTCATCCCGGCAGCATCCCCGCTCCACGACGGCCCGACCCGGATCGAGGAGTGGATGAACGCCGCCGGCTCGTTTTTCCCGTTCCTGGCAGACGAGAGCGGGAGCCCGGTCTTGATGAACAAGCGGGAGGTGCTCGTCTTGAGCGCCACCGTGCCGGACACCGGGCTGCTCGAGGAGCCGGACCTGGACAGCCCCGTGCGACGCGTGCGCGTGGAGGCTGAGAAGCGGCGTCTCGAGGGAAACCTGGTGATCGACATGCCGCCCGGCCACCTGCGCGTGCTCGACTACCTCAACCGCGCCGAGCCCTTCCTGCTGCTGCACGAGGGAGCGGTCCGACATTTGATCCAGAAGGAACGCGTCACGCGGGTGATCGAGGTCCGCGAGGAGTAACACCGTGCAAGCCAGCTGCCCGCAGTGCGCCCACAACATCACGATCGACGATGCCCGGGTACCGGACCGGCCTTTCGGCGTGAAGTGTCCGAAGTGCCAGACACTGGTCAAGTTGCCCGGCCGCCCCGCCGCGGCTCCAGCCGCGTCCGCTCCGGCTGCGCGCGCGGGCACGGCCAGCGCGGGCAGCCACGAGGAGATGGAAGAGTTGTTCCGGGCCATGGTGGAGTGGAAGGCCTCCGACCTCCACATCTCCAGCGGCTCCCCGCCGATGTTGCGCCACGACGGTGAGATCAAGTTCCTGCCGGAACGCCCGCCCCTCACGGCCGAGGATACCCAGCGGATGTTGTGGGCGATCACCCCGGAGCGGAACCGCACCGAGTTCAAGGAGCGCAACGACACAGACTTCGCCTACGAGATTCCTGACTTGGCCCGCTTCCGGTGCAACCTGTTTCGGGATCGCAAGGGCATGGGCGGCGTGTTCCGTCAGATCCCGAGCAAGATCATCAGCGCCGAGGAGATGGGCCTGTCGCGGGAGATCCTGGGTTTGTGCGACCTGCCGAAGGGGCTGGTGCTGGTGACCGGGCCCACGGGCTCGGGCAAGTCCACCACCCTGTGTGCGCTGATCGACCACATCAACAGAAACCGCACCGACCACATCATCACCATCGAGGACCCCTTGGAGTTCGTGCACGAGAACAAACGCTGCCTGATCAACCAGCGGCAGGTTGGGGAGCACACGGGGTCCTTCAAGAATGCGCTGCGCGCGGCTCTGCGTGAGGATCCCGACATCGTCCTGGTGGGGGAGATGCGCGACCTGGAGACGACCGCCATCGCCATCGAAACCGCGGAAACCGGCCACCTGGTGTTCGGCACCCTCCACACCTCCTCGGCTGCCTCCACGGTGGACAGGATCATCGACCAGTTCCCGGCCGACCGGCAGAGCCAGATCCGCATCATGCTGGCCGAGAGCCTGAAAGGCGTGATCAGCCAGACGTTGTGCAAGAAGATCGGCGGTGGACGCGTGCCGGCTCTGGAGGTGCTGATCGTGACGCCCTCGGTGTCGAACCTGATCCGCGAGGGCAAGGTGTTCCAGATCCCGTCGATCATGCAGACCGGCAAGAAGTACGGGATGTGCCAGATGAACGACAGCTTCGTCGACCTCGTCAAGAAAAAGATCGTCGACCCCAGGGAGGTCTACGCCAGGGCCTTGGACAAGGCCGGCGTGCTGGCCATGCTCAAGCGGAACGGCCTGGACGTGTCTTGGGCCCCCACGGAGGCCGGCGCCGCCCCCGCCGGGGGCGCTCCGGCCTGATGGCCCGCGTTCTCGAACTCGGCACGCTCGAGGACGATGACGCGGCCGGCGCGGCGGCGGCGACGGCACTGCAGCGGGGGGAGCTGGTCATCCTCCCTACGGATACGCTCTACGCGCTGGCCTGCCGGGCGCATGACGAGCTGGCGATCGGTCGCGTTCGCCGAGCCAAGGGCAGGGACCAGCAAAAGCCCCTGCCCCTGGTCGCCGCCGATCCAGGGCAGCTCGCGAGCCTGGTCGATGTCGCGGCCGCCCAGCGGTTGGTCTCGAGCTTCTGGCCGGGGCCCTTGACGCTGGTGTTGCCGGCGAAGGCAGGTGTCTCCGACGCGATCACGAGTGGCCTGGGCAGCGTGGCGGTTCGGGTGCCGGCGCACGCCTTTCTGCGACGGCTGTGTCGCCAGGTCGGGCCTCTGGTCTCCACCTCTGCGAACCGCAGCGGCGAGCCCGCGCCGAGCAGCTGTGCCCAAGCCGTCTCCAGCATGGGCGAGCACGTGGCTCTGGCGGTCGACGGGGGCACGGGCCGTACGGCCCCCTCCACCATCGTGGATATGTCCGGACCGGAGCCCAGGCTGGTGCGCACGGGTGTCGTGCCGTGGGCGGACGTGTTGCGCGTACTGCGGCCTTGACTACAATCGAAGCGTGAGATCCCTCGAGGCGGCCGGCCTGCGGCGGGCCGAACCCCGAATCTGAGCCAGATCCAGTCCGAGCGAGCCCTCCTGGTCGGAGTGAGGCTCGGCCCAAAACACCGCGGTCAGATCGAAGCCTCCGTCGCGGAGCTGAGCGAACTCACCCTGGCGGCCGGAGCCCAGGTCGTGGGCTCCGTGATCCAGGAGCGAGAGCGCCTCGACCCTGCGACCTTCATCGGTCGCGGCAAGGTCCTCGAGGTGGCCCGCGAGTCCCAGTCGCGCGGCGCCGACCTGCTGGTGTTCGACGACGACCTGTCGCCCGTTCAGCAGCGCAATCTCGAACGCGAGGTGGGCCGCAAGACGGTGGACCGGACGCAGCTGATCCTGGACATCTTCGCGAGGCGCGCTCGCACCCGCGAGGGCCGCTTGCAAGTGGAGCTGGCGCAGTTGGATTATCTGCTGCCGCGCTTGTCCGGCAAGGGCGTCCTGTTGTCCCGCCTGGGTGGTGGCATCGGGACGCGCGGGCCCGGGGAAACCAAGCTCGAGACCGACAGGCGGCGCATCCGCCAGCGGATCCAGGTCGTGAAGCGCGAGATCGAACGGGTGCGGCGCAGCCGGCACACGCGCCGGGACGCCCGGCTGCGCGCTGCCGCGCCGGTGGTGGCGCTGGTCGGGTACACCAACGCCGGGAAGTCCACGCTCTTCAACGCCCTGACCCAGGGCGGCGCCGCGGTTTCAGATCAGCTTTTCGTGACCCTGGATCCCCTGGTGCGGCGCGCCCGGCTGGGTCCGGGGAGCGAGCTGCTGCTCGTCGACACGGTGGGTTTCATCCAAAAGCTGCCTCACTCCCTGGTCGCGGCGTTTCGCGCCACGCTCGAGGAGGTGGGCGAGGCGGATCTGCTGCTCCACGTGATGGACGCCTCGGCTGAAGATCTCGAGGAGCGCGAGGCAGCGGTCGTCCAGGTGTTGAGCGAGATCGGCGCCGGCGGCCAGCCCGTGGTCCCCGTGCTGAACAAGGCTGACCGGCTGCCCGCAGGACGCGGCGGCATCCTGCTCCGGGCCCGCCCGGAGGGCGTGCTGGTGTCGGCGGCCAGCGGCGCAGGTCTCGACGAGCTGAAGGCCGCGGTCTCGTCGCGGCTCGAGCTGGTTCCCCGTGCCGTACGCCTGCGGTTCCGGGTCGACGACGCTCGCGGCATCGCGGGCGTCTACGGCTCCGGGCGCGTCGTCTCTCACTCCGTCGAGGGCGACCAGGTGACGATCGACGCCGAGATCCCCGAGCGGCTGCTCGCCCGCTACCGGGAACACGTCGTGGGATGAGGCGGGCAGCGAGGATCCTGGCCCTGGCCCTGCTGACCACGGCCTGTGCCGCGCCGCGCGCACCGCGCCTGCCCGAGGGCGACGACTACCTGTACCCGGCGCCGCGGGCGGGGGAGTTGCGTCAGGACGACGCGTCTCGTTTCGAGCGGGCCTGGAGGGACGTCCTGGCCGGCAACACCGACGATGCGGCGAAGGCGTTCCTGGCGATGCTGCGGCGGCGCCCTGGCCTGGCGCCGCTGCAGACGGGGTTGGGTTATGCCCGTTTGCGGGGCGGGCGTCCGGGGGACGCTCAGGAGTCCTTCGAGGCGGCCCTGGCCAGCCGCAGGGACTACGTCCCGGCGCTGGTGGGCGCGGCGGCCGCCGCTCGCAGGTTAGGGGATCCGGAGCGGTCCCTCGCCTATCTGAAGCGCGCCGAGGCCGTGGCGCCCACCAACTCGACGGTCACGCGCCGGCTGGCGGAGCTGAAGCTGCAAATCCTCGAGCGCCGCGTCGCTGCGGCGCGGGTGGCGCTGCAGGGGGGAGACGCTGCAGCGGCGCAGCAGGCCTACCGTCAGGCCCTGAAAGCGGCGCCCGAGGTGGCCGCCCTACGGGTCGAGTACGCGAACCTGCTGGCCGCGAGCGGCGACCTGCCGGCGGCCATCGAGACGCTGCGCGCGGATCCGGGCTCGGACCGCCAGGTCCTGATGCGGCTCGGTGAGCTGCTGACCGAGCAGAACGAACCACTGCAGGCCCTCGAGGCCTACCGGCGCATCCTGGAGCGGGACCCCAAGGACGCCGAGGCGCTGGAGCGCGCGCAACGCGCCCGCGAGGCCGAGCAACTCGAGGGACTGCCTGCGGAGTATCGACGGATCCCCGCGGCGCCACGCATCACGCGCGCGGACCTGTGTGCGCTGGTGATGGTGAAGATACCGGCGCTCCGGCGTCTCGACCGCGGCGATCCCCAGGTCGCCGTGGACATCTCCGGCTCCTGGGCGCGGGACTTCGTGCTCGGGGCCTTGTCCCTGGAGATCCTGGAGGTTTACCCCAACCACACCTTCCAACCCGGCGCGACAGTCAGGCGGGGCGACCTGGCGCGCGCCGTGGCCCGGATCCTCGACTTATTGCAGCATCCGCCCGCGGCCGCACCCGCGATCAGCGACATGTCGCGGTACAACCTGTTCTACGACGCGGCCGCCAGGGCCGTGGCGGCGGGCCTCATGGATCTGACCTCCACCGGCGCCTTCGAGGCCTGGCGACCCATCTCGGGCCAGGATGCGAGCGACGTCCTGGAGGCTCTCGCGCGCCTGGTTGGACCGTGATATAGCTTCCCGAACCGCGCATGTCCCACGCCAGCGACGACCGCGAGCTGTTGCGGACCGTGCCGATCTTCGCTGAGCTACAGCCGCCCGACATCGAGAGCCTGGCGCGTCTGTGCACGCGTCGGCACAACGCGAAGGACACGGTCGTGTTCTTCGAGAACGAGCAGGGCGACTCCTTTTTCATGATCCTGTCGGGCCGTGTCAAGGTGACGATCCTCGGAGACGACGGTCGCGAGGTGATCCTCAGCATGCTGGGGCCCGGGGATTTCTTCGGGGAGATGGCGCTTCTCGACAACGAGCCCCGCTCGGCCACGGCCATCGCTGCCGAGGACACCGAACTGCTGTGCCTAGCGCGCCTCGACTTCGAGAAGGTGGCCACCAAGCGCTCGATCACGGCCGCCCTGATCAAGACCCTGACCGCGCGCCTGCGCCGCGCCAACCACCAGATCCAGACCCTGGCCCTGCTCGACGTCTACGGCCGGGTGGCTCGGGTCATCCTGGACATGGCGAAGGAGGAGGGGCGTCGGCTCAAGGACGGGCGGATTGCGTTCCGGCGCGCCACCCACCAGGAGATCGCGAACCGGATCGGCACCACCCGGGAGACCGTGACCCGGATGCTCAAGGACCTGGAGCGCCAGGGCATGATCCGGGTCGAGGGCCGGGAGGTGGTGTTGGGGCCGGACTTCGAAAAGGCCTTCGACTAGAGGCGCGGAACGGCGCTACCGCAGCGAGCGCAGCAGCCCGATCAGGATCATCGCGCCCGCGACCGAGACGACGAGCCGGCCGAGGGCTCCGTAAGCCGCTATGCCGATGAGGCCTGCGAGCCAAAACCCGATCAGGGAGCCGACGATCCCCACCGCGATGCTCCCCAGCAGGCCCATCTTGGCCTTCATCAGGGCGCTCGCGAGCCAGCCGACGATCGCGCCGACGATCAGCGTGACGAGGATGTCCATGGGCCGATCCTATCGCGGAGCGGCCGCTTTATGGGAAGCCTTGCGCCACGGCCTCGGTGCCCTTCCAGAACCAGCGGGGGTCTGGCTCAGAGCAGGCTGAGCAGGTGGTCCTTGATCCTCTTGCGGACGGCCTCGTCCTTCGTCGCCGCGAGGGCCAGCTCCCACATCTCGACAGCCTTGCGCCAGAACTCCTGGCGCTGATACAGGTTGGCCAGCGCGGTGATGGCGTCGTAGAAGTCCGGGTTGATCTGGATCGCCTTCTCGTAGTGGTCGATGGCATTGAAGACCATGTCCTTCTTCTCGTAGGTCATGGCCTGGTAGTAGTGGAGCATGTCGTTGAACTGGTCGATGGCAAGGCCACGCTGGAAGGCTGCGACGGCGTCGTCCAGGCGCTCTTGTTTCAGGGCGATCACGCCCTGCTTCAGGTGCTGGCGCGCCGCGGCTTCGGAGTCCGGCGCCACCGCCGGCGCCTTGTTGAGCAAGGTCTCCACCCGGCGCAGGAACTCGGCCGGCTCGAAGGGCTTCTCCAGGTAGTCGTCTGCGCTGTATTTCTCCTTGACGTCCGCTGCAAAACGCCAGCCCGTGTGCACCGCCGACATCATCAACACCGGGATGTGCCTGAAACGCTCGCTGGTCTTGAGCTGCCGGCAGATCTCGAATCCGTGGACCTCGGGCAACATGCCGTCGAGCACCACCAGGTCGGGCATGGTCTCGCGCACCTTGGCGAGGGCCTCGCGGCCGGTGCTGGCCGTCAGCACTCGGTAGCGCCGAGACTGCAGGAGCTGCTCGGTCAGACGCAGGATGCCCTCGTCGTCGTCCACGCTGAGGATGGTCTGGGTCTCTTCCACTGCGGGCACCCGCTGCGGCTCGACCGGCGGCGCCGCGGCCGTGATCGGCGCGCCGGCCAGGGTCTCGAAGATGGCGCGCTCGCGTTCCTCGAGTCGGGCCACGGGTAATGGCGTGTCGTCGACCGCGGCCGAGGTCGGCGCCGAGGCCGTGGCTGGCGGCTTCTCGCCCTCCTTGGGGCGCTGCACGTTGGGGACGATGTGGTTGAGTCCGGACTTCAGGGCCCGCCGGGCCTCCCCGATCGCGTTCTTGATGCTCGATTCCAGGGCGATCATGGGCGCCAGGCGGACGCCGGTCTTGAACTCGATCTCGGAAACCAGGACATGGTCCGTGGGGTCCGACATCGCGAGCTGGAGCCGCGTGCCCTCGACACGGATCGGAAACACCAGGTGGCGTTCGCAGAGCTCCAGGGGCAGGATCTCCAGCACCGACAGGTCGATCTCGGTCTTCGACAAGTCCACGGGCGGGACCCCCAGCTGGCGGCCGAGATAGGTGACCGCGAACTTCTCGGTGAGGATGCGCTGCCGCACCAGCACGCTGGCCAGCCGCTCGCCGAAGGTGCGTTGGAGGGCGAGGGCCTCGCTGAGCTGCCCGTCGGTGACGAGATCCGCTTCACGCAGGATCTCGCCGAGCTCCTTCCTAGCCATGGGTCTCCGCCTCCTCGACGGGGATCCGGATCTCGCGTCGTTGGCCCTCGCGCCAGAGGCTCAAGACCAGCGGGCTGCCCACGTCGGCGCCGGCCAGCTCGTTGCGCAGCTGGGCGGCGTCCTCGATGGCGCGTCCGTCCACGGCCAGCACGACGTCGCCGGGCACCAGCCCGGCCAACGCCGCCGGCGAGCGCCGTCGCATCTCGACCACGATGGCGCCACGGGCCTCCTGCAGGCCCAGGGCCGCCGCTTCGCGCTCCCCGACGTCGGCGATGCGGGTGATGCCGACATAACCCCGCACCACGCGGCCGTGGGCGAGGATCTGCTCCACCACCTTGCGTGCCAGGTTGGCGGGGACCGCAAACCCGATGCCCTGGTAACCCCCCGAGCGGGAGTAGATGGCGGTGTTGATTCCGATCAGCTCGGCACGGGTGTTGACTAGGGCCCCCCCGGAATTCCCCGGGTTGATGGCGGCGTCGGTCTGGATGAAGTCCTCGTAGTCCACGATGCCCACGTTGGAGCGGCCGGTGGCGCTGATGATGCCCATGGTCACCGTCTGGTTGAGCTGGAACGGGTTACCGATCGCGAGCACGTACTCGCCAACGCTGGCCGCCGAGGAGTCGCCCCAACCCAGGAAGGGCAGGCCCTTGCCGTCGCTCTTCAAGACCGCGATGTCGGTGACGGGATCCGCCCCAAGCAGCTTGACCTCGAGCCGGCGCCGATCGGAGGTGGTGACGGTGATCTGCCGGGACTGCTCCACGACGTGGTTGTTGGTGACCACGATCCCTTCGGCCGAGACGATGACGCCGGAGCCGAGGCTGGTCTTGCGTTGCTCCAAGGGGATCCGGAAGGGATCGTCCAGGCCAAAGAAGTCCTGGAAAAACGGGTCGGAGAAAAAAGGCGAACGTTCTGTGCGGTAGACCTGGAGCGCCGAGATGTTGACCACGGCTGGGGTGGCGCGGCGAGCGATGCCCGCGAAGTCCGGCGCGGCGGCCGCCAGCAGGGGAGGCATCGCGGCACTCGCCGCGGCCCGAGTGTCCAGATCCAGGCGCGGGCGGAAACGTACCCCGACGGCGAGGCCGACGGCGAGCGCGACCAGGATCGCGGCGAGCAGGAGCCTGCGCCTCATCGAGCCTTGCCGACCTCGATCCGCAGCAGCCCGTCGCGGAACTGAGCGTTGACCTTCGCAGGGTCCACGGCCTCGGGCAGGTCGAAGCTGCGGGAAAAGGCGCCGTAGCTGCGTTCCACACGGTGATAAGACTCGGGACGCGCCCCGCGGACGGGTCGGCGTTCACCCCGGAAACTCACCCGGTCGCCGTCGACCCGGATCTCGACGTCGGCCTCGTTGACCCCCGGCAGGTCGACCTGGAAGACGAAGGCGTCGGGGGTCTCGAAGACGTCGCATTGGGGCGACCAGGCCCCGGCGTCGACACCCTCGGGATCCCGAGTACGAGCCAGGCTCTCCTCGAACAGTCGGTTCATGCGCTCCTGGAGCGTCAGCAGGTCACGCAGCGGATCGAAGCGGCGCAGGGCCACCCGGGTGTCCTCCTCAAAGGCGCGTCGGAACGAGTGTACGGAGGTGGCTCCACCATGGTCAAGGCTCGCCCAGCCGCCTCTTGAGTTCGGCCAGCAATGCCAGGGCCTCGACGGGGGTCATGTGATCCAGATCCAGGCCACGGAGCTCGGCGGCCAGGACCTGCTCCCGCCCCGCGGCGAACAGGGCGAGCTGGCGTCCCGGCTCCGGCGGCGCCTCGGGAGCATGGGCGAGACGTGGCCGGCCCTCGCGGTCGAACTCGGTCTGCTCCAGGTTGCGCAGGATCTCCTGGGCCCGCGCCACGGCCGAGGCCGGCAGGCCAGCCAGGCGCGCGACGTGTATGCCGAAGGAACGGTCGGAGCCTCCGGGCTCGATTTTGCGCAAGAAAACCACGTTGTCCTTCCACTCGCGCGCGGACACGTGGAGGTTGCCGACGCCGGGCAGATCGGCCGCCAGGTCCACCAGCTCGTGGTAATGGGTCGCGAACAACGCGAAGGCGCCGGTCCTGGTGGCCACATGCTCCGCCACGGCCCAGGCGATCGAGAGGCCGTCGAAGGTGGCGGTGCCGCGCCCGATCTCGTCGAGCAGGATCAAGCTGCGCCGCGTGGCATGCTGGAGGATATGGGCGGTCTCCTGCATCTCGACCATGAATGTCGACTGGCCACGCAGGATCTGGTCGCTGGCGCCGACCCGGGTGAAGATGCGATCCACCAGGCTGAGCCTGGCCTCGCGGGCGGGCACGAAGCTGCCCATCTGGGCCATCAGGCTGATCAGGCCCGTCTGGCGCAGGAAGGTCGATTTGCCGCCCATGTTGGGGCCGGTGAGGATCATCAGACGCGGCGCGCCATCGCCGAGAGCCAGGTCGTTGGCCACGAAGGGCTCGTCCAGCACGCGCTCCATGATCGGGTGCCGGCCTTCGACGTAGGCCAGCCCGGCGTCGTCGCTGAGCCGGGGCTTCACGTAGTTGTGGCGGCCGGCGTTGTCCGCCAGGTTGGCCAGGACGTCGAGGCAGGCCGCGGCTCGCGACGTCTGCTGGAGTGGCCGCGCCGCCGCCGCCACGCGCTGGCGCAGCGCCTCGAAGATCTCCGCTTCCCGCAGCAGGATCCGCTCCTCTGCGCGCAACACCCTGTCCTCGTGTTGCTTCAGCTCGGGGGTGATGAAGCGCTCGCCGCCGGCGATCGTCTGCTTGCGCACGTAGTCCGAGGGCACCAGCCCGAGGTTCGACTTCGTGACCTCGATGTAGTAGCCGAAGACTCGGTTGTAGCGGACCTTCAGGGAGGTGATTCCCGTGCGCTGGCGCTCCCGCTCCTCGATCGCCGCGATGGTGTTTTTGCCGCCGTGGCTCGTCTCGCGCAACGCGTCGAGGTCCAGGTCGACTCCATCGCGGACCAGGCCGCCGTCCTTGAGGGACAGGGGCGGGTCGGAGACCAGGATGCGCTCGATCTCCTCGGCCACATCGAGGGGCGGGGCGAGGGACTTGAGCTCGGCGCGTGTCAAGGGCGCCGCGCAGGCCTCCAGGGCCGCCGCAGCCTCGGGCAAAGCGCGCAAGGATCGCGCCAGGGCCACCAGGTCCCGAGGGCCGGCGCTGCCGAGGCTGACGCGGCCCAGGATGCGGTCGATGTCTTGTACGCCCCGCAGCGCCTCGCGGAACCCCTCGCGCTCGATGGTCCGGAAAGCGAGCTCCTCCACGGCGTCCAGACGGTCGAGAATGGGCTCACGCTGCACCAGCGGCCGCAGGATCCAATCCCGCAGCAGCCGCGAGCCCATGGGTGTGCGGGTGTCGTCGAGCACGTCGAGCAGGGTGCCGCGCCTGCCGGCGTCGGCCATGTTCTCGACCAGCTCGAGATTCCGGCGCGTCAGGGCGTCGATGACCAGGGCGTCGCCGGGGTGCCGCGTGCGCAACCCGATCACATGGCCCAGCTCCCGGCGTTGCGTCTCGCGCAGGTAACGCAGAGCAGCCCCCGCGGCCGCCGTGGCGGCCGGCAGGCCCTCGCAGCCGAACGCCTCCAGGGTCATCACCTCGAAATGGGCCAGAAGCTCGCGCCGGGCACCGGCGACTTCGAAGGCCTCGGCGTCCAGCTCGGTCCGGGGCACGGACGCCTCGGGTTGACGCGGGTCCTGGAGCCAGCCGGGCAGTTCGGCGCCGCGGGGCACCAGGATCTCGCGGGGCTGCGTTCCGCTCATGTCGTCCCGCAGCCGCTGCCAGCGCTCGGGGCCGCCCCATTCGATCGCGGTGAAGTCGCCGGTGGTCGCATCGAGCCAGGCCGCCCCCAGGCTGGCCCTCGGAGCCAGGGCGAGCAGGTAGGCGCCCTCGGTGGCGTCGAGGGCCCCGTCGTCGAGCTGGATCCCGGGCGTGACCACCCGGACCACCTCGCGCTTCACCACGCCCTTGGCCAGGCGTGGGTCCTCGACCTGCTCGCAGATGGCCACCTTGAAGCCCTGCTGGACGAGCCGCGAGATGTAGCCGGACGCGGCATGGTACGGGACGCCACACATGGGAATCGGGGTCCCGTCCCTGTCCTTCGAGCGGGAGGTGAGGGCGATCTCGAGGCAACGAGCGGCCCGCTCGGCGTCCTCGTGGAACAGCTCGTAGAAGTCGCCCATGCGGAAGAACAGCAGCGCGTCCGGGAACTCGGCCTTCATCCGGAAGTACTGCTGCATCGCCGGCGTCTGCGCGGTTGCGACGGGCATGCGCGGCTGAGTATAAGCTAGGGCCGCGCGGCCCCCCGGAATGCTCTTGCTCGCGGCGGACACGACGACGGCCAACAGCAGCGTGGCCCTCGCGGACGGGGAAGAGATCCTGGCCGAGGTGCGGCTCGGGCGACAGGAGAGCCATTCCCGGACACTGCTGCCGGGCATCGAGTTCCTGCTGCGTTCGAGCGGCCGGAGGCCGGCGGACGTCGAGGCGTGGGCGGTCGCGGTTGGACCGGGCGCCTTCACGGGCCTACGGGTTGGGATCAGCACGATCCAGGGCCTGGCCCTGGCCTCCTCCCGTCCCTGCGTCGGTGTGTCGGCGCTGCACGCGCTGGCTGCCGGGGTTGCGGGCCTGGCGCCCCGGATCGTTGCCGTCATGGACGCCTTCCGGGGCGAGGTCTACGCGCAGGTCTTCGACGCCGCCGCGCGGCCCGCGGGCCCTCCCAGGCTCGGCCGGCTGCAGGCGCTCCTGCCCAGCCTACCGGCGGAGGCGGCTTTCGTGGGGAGCCCGCTCCTGGCCTGCCGGGTGGAGCTCGCACGGGCCCTGCCGGGGGCGCTGTTTCCGGAGCACAACCCGTTCCTGGCGGCCGAGGTTGCGCGACTCGGAGCGCGGGAGGTGGCCGCCGGACGCACGCTGTCGGCGGACGGCCTGCGTCCGCTCTACCTGCGCGAGCCCGACATCCGCGCTCCGAAGGCGTGAGCGCGCCCGTCCTCGCCATCGAGGCCGCGTCCGATGCGGACCTGCCCGCGCTCCATGCCCTGGAGCGGCGTTGCCACAGTCATCCCTGGAATCTTCGGCACTTCGCCTCGGCGCTTCGCGACGAGAGGACGCGGGTCACCCTGTTGAGGACTTCGGGTGAGCTGCTGGGATACGCGGTCGCGCAGGTCGCCACCGACGAGATGCACATCCACAACCTCGTGGTGTCGCCCGGCAGGCGACGCGAGGGACTGGGGCGCCGGCTGCTGGAGGACGCCCTGTCCTGGGGCGCGGCTGCGGGCGCGCGTCGGGTCTTCCTGGAGGTGCGCCAGAGCAACGTGGCGGCCCTCGAGTTGTACCGCGGAGCGGGCTTCGCGGCGGTGGCCGTCCGACGCGGCTACTACACCCGGCCCCCCGAAGACGCCCTCGTGCTGAGCCGGGAATTACGCGGGCCGGATCCTTGAACTGGGCCCGAGGGCCGTGCTAACGTCCGAACGAGCTGTCCGAACGGGAGGTGGCGATGTCCTTGAGCCGGGATTCCGTGAGGGAGAGCCTGTTGGCTGACCACGACGAGTACCGCAAGCTGGACGAGCAGCACCACGAGTTCGAGTCGAGACTCAGGACGCTCGCCGACAAGGTCGTGCTCAGCGACGACGAGCAGTTGGAGGAGACGACCCTGAAGAAACGGAAACTCCAGGTGAAGGACCGGATGGAGGCGATCGCACGCGAGGCGCGGGCCGCGCATCCGTAGGACCTGGCGTTAGGGGTCGCGGGCCGTGACCCCCGCGTGGAGGACCCGGCGTGTGACGGGTCCTCTGCTTTTTTGGGAGGCGATGAACTGGCAATGACCATCGCGCGCGAGGGTTGGCCTTACATGGGCGCCCTCCTCGGGCTCGGGGCGCTGCTGCTGATCCTCCGCCTGCCGTGGCCGGGCGCCGCGCTCCTGGCGCTGGGTGCCTTCACGGCCTTCTTCTTTCGGGACCCCGAACGCCGGGTTCCGCAGGAGACCGGCCTCGTGGTCTCGCCCGCGGACGGCAGGATCGTGCAGGTGATCCCTGCGCCGGAGGGCCACAGCCTGGGCCCGGGAGCCACCCAGATCTCCATTTTCCTCTCGATCTTCGACGTCCACATCAACCGGGCCCCCATCGCGGGCGCCGTCGAGAGGGTGGAGTACCACCCGGGCGAGTTCCTGCCGGCTTTCGACGACAAGGCCTCGCTGCGCAACGAGCAGAACGTGGTCACGCTCAGGGATGGCGAGACCCGCGTGATGTTCAAGCAGATCGCCGGCTTGATCGCGCGCCGTATCGTGTTCCGGAAGCGGGTCGATCAGCGTGTGGAGAGAGGCGAGCGCGTGGGTCTGATCAAGTTCGGGAGCCGCGTGGATCTCTTCCTGCCGAAAGGCTGCGAGCTCCGGGCCAAGGTCGGGGAGCGTGTGCGGGGCGGCGTCAGCGTGCTCGCGCTCTGCCGGTGAGCGCCGTGGGGGCCCCGAAGGACAGCCGGCCACGGCGCTTCCGTCGCGGAGCGGCGATCCTGCCGAGCCTGTTCACGATCGGCAACCTCTTCCTGGGCTTCTGGGCCATCATCAAGGCCACCAACGGACAACACGAGGCGGCGGCGCACCTCTTGTTCTGGGCGATCGTGTTGGACATGCTGGATGGCCGGATCGCCCGCCTGACGGGGACCACCAGCGAGTTCGGCGGCGAGCTCGACAGCCTGGCGGACGTGATCTCCTTCGGCGTGGCGCCGGCATTCCTGGCTTATTCCTGGGCCTTCGCGCCCGTGCCGCGGGCCGGTTGGCTGACGTCGTTCCTGTTCGTGGCCGCCGGGGCCCTGCGCCTGGCGCGCTTCAACGTGCAGCGCCACGGCGGCGACGGTCGTTTCTTCGTGGGCCTGCCGATCCCCGCCGCGGCGGGTCAGCTGGCGGCCCTGGTGGCGGCGTTGCCGGGCCCGCTGCGCGAAAGGCCGGCGGCCTTCGGCGGCCTGGCCGTGGTGGCGATCCTGGCCTTCCTGATGGTCAGCACCTTCCGTTACCGCTCGTTCAAGGGCGTCGACCTCAGGGCCCGCTTGAGCTACGCGAGCATACTCGGCATCGCCGTGGCCCTGGTGGTGCTGTTTTTCGAGCCCGCGATCGTCCTCGTGACCCTGGTGACCGTGTACGTCCTCTCGGCCCCGGCTGCGTATCTGTTCGGGCTCCTCCGGCGCCGAGGTTCGGGCGCGCCGCCCGTCGTGGCCCAGAGCGCTCCGCAGGGTCTGTGAACGCCGGCGTCGGGCCGCGGGTCGGGGTCGGCGCGGTCGTGGTCCACTCCGGACGCGTGGTGCTGATCCGCCGCGCCAAGCCGCCCCTGTACGGCCGATGGGTGGTCCCGGGCGGAACCGTCGAGCTGGGAGAGAGCCTCGAGGCCGCGTTGGTGCGCGAAGTTCGCGAGGAGACGGGCCTCGATGTGGCGCCGATCGCGTTTCTGGCGGCCTTCGAGCGCATCCTGAGGGAGCAGGCGGCGATTCGCCACCACTACGTGATTCTCGATTATCTGTGCCAATGGCTCTCCGGAGAGTTGTGCGCGGGGAGCGATGCCCTCGAGGCCCGCCTCGTGGCCCCCGGCGAGCTCGATGCCCTGGGGCTTCCTCCGAACGCGCTGGAGGTCGTCCTCGACGGCTTGTCCCGTGCGGGCGTTGCGCTACCACACCCCTTGCCCCGGCCCGGGCCGGCAGAGTAGACTGACCTCAAGCGTTACATGAGGTGCAGGTTGTCAACTGCGCGAGCGGAGGCCGTATGAATCGGGTGTTGGGCGCCGTCCTGGTGTTGGCCGTGGCGGGCACCGCCGAGGCGGGGATCTTCGGAGGCCAAAAGAAGCTGCCGCGCGCCATCAGCCTCACGTCGGACCGGGTGGAGCGCAGCCGAGCCATCGGCTCGCAGCAGTCGAAACATCCCCCGAAGAAGTACTCGGGGCCGAGCTGGGGCTCGGCCTTCGACCAAGTCCTGAAGAACTACCCGCCGCGGGAGCCGGTTCACCACGTCATGCGCTCGGAGCGCTGAGGATCGGCAGGCGGATCACGGCGCGCGTGGCGCTGCCGGCGTTCTCGATGCGAGCGCTGCCGCCGTGGTCCTCGGCGATTTTTCGGACGAGTGGCAGACCCAGGCCGCTGCCCGCGGTCTTGGTGGAGAAAAAGGGCTCGAAGGCCCGCTCGCGGATCTCGGGCGGCAGGCCCGGGCCGTCATCCTCCACGACGATCTGCGCCTCCTCGCTGTCGGCGGTCAGGCTGACCCGGACGCAGCCCGCTTCTCCAACGGCCTGCAACGCGTTCTCGATGAGGTTGACGACCGCCCGCTCGAGCAGGCGACGATCCCCCCGGATCTTCGGGACCGGCTTGAGGTCGAGCTCGAGACGCACGCGGGGCGGCAACACGCCGCTGTAGGGACGGGCCGCCGCCTCGACTACCTCGGACAGGTCAGCCACCTCGTCGCTGGGGAGGGGCGGCCGCGCGAAGGCGGAGAACTCGGTGACGATCCCACGCAGCGTGCGCACCTGCTCCAGGATCGTGCGCGTGCAGGCCTCCAAGGCGCGCTCGAAGCCGGCCGGGGAGTCGGCGTAGACGCGGCGCAGGTGCTCCGCGGCGAGTTGGATCGGCGTAAGGGGGTTCTTGACCTCGTGGGCCACCTGTCGCGCCATCTCGGCCCACGCGGCCAGGCGGTTGCTGCGCTCGAGGTCCTGGCGCTGGCGTTCGAGGTCGGAGGCCATCTGGTTGAAGGCCAGCATCAGGGAGGCCAGCTCGTCACGGCTGCGAGGCTCCAGGCGCGGCGTGAGGTCGCCCTGGGCAACCAGGCGGGTGGCGCGAGTCAACTCCCGCACCGGATCCGAGATGCGTCGCGCCATGGTGCGTGCGATGCCGGCCGCCGCCACCAGGAACAGGATCGACGCCAGCCGGATCGAACGGTCGAGGTCGTCGAGGACGGCCTGGATCTCGCGTTCGCGGAGGGCGAGTGGAATGGAAAGGACGGCGGGGGCCCCGGGACGCAGGCTCAGCGGGACGGAGACCACGCGGTACGCGAGGGCGCCGATCCGCTCCTCCTGCAGGGCCGAGGCGCCGCCCTCGAGGACCACGTCGCGGTAGACCGTTCCGGAGACCCGGGGCGGCAGCAGGCCCGAGGCGTACAGCTCGCGTTTGCTCGAAGCCAGCAGCCTACCGCCCTCGAAGACGTCGAGGTCGTTGCGGACGAGGCTCGCCACCCAGACGAGGGCCGGGTCGGTCACCAACTCCAGGCCCGGGGCCTCGCCTTTCTGGAAGAAGGCGAAGTCTTCGACCGCCTTTTTCGCCACCGCAGCCATGGAGAGGGCTTGGGCCTCGGCCTCGCGCCGCAGCCGCTCGGCGACGAAAGCGCGCACCACGGTCTGGAGCACGACCACCGGCACGAAGGCCACGGCGACGAATGCCACGAACAGCCGCAACAGAAAGCGACGCGCCACGGTTTGGGCGACGGAGGGCAGCGTGAAGGTGTCGCGACCCAGCAGGCTGCGCAGGACCAGCAGTAGCGCGACCGCCCCTAGAGCCAGCAGGGCGCCGGCGCTGCTGGCCTCCACGACGTCGGCGAAGGTGCGGAAGCTGGTGCGTCCCGGGTAGGCGAGGGCGAAAATCGTGGAGCCGTCCACGAACAGGAAGGCCTGGTGGGGAACGCCGTCGAGGAGCAACGCGGCCCACTGGCCCGCCGGGTGGGCGAGCAGCCGCGCCGCGGTCGCCGCATCGAGGGCCGAAGGCTGGTCGACGCTGCTGTGGAGCAGGGCGCCCCCGGCGTCCCAAGCCAGCAGCTCGACGCCGGCGGCCCGCGTCGGCTCCGTCGTGTTGCGAAACAACACCGAGTAGGGATCCTGGGTGCCCGCCACGGGCAAGGCCAAGAGGTCGTCGGCCACGTAGACGTGGATGGCGCCGTGCACCTCGCCGTGATACACGAGACGGCGCCGGGCGTGCAGGGCAAACCGCTCGGCGCTCGCCAGGGGCAGTCGGTCGCGGCTGACGATCCAGTCGTCGCTTGCGGGCAGCTGCGGGGACAAGGGCGGCGTGGGGAGGCTCAGGGCGAAGCGGCTCACGGGGGCCCCGGCGGCGTCCTGGATCTCGACGGCCGAGGGCAGCCCCGCCTCCGCCAACTCGGTCCCCGACCAGACCGCGAAGGCCAGCTCCTCCAGTTGCGGCGGCCGGGGGCCTGGCAAGGCCTCCTCCAGCACCTCGTAGGCGTCGGCACGGCGCTGGGCCTCCGCGAGGGCGCTGCGTCGCCATTCGGGCTGCCGCAACACGAGCGGGGCCTGGCGGCGCTCGATCTCCGTGCGGAGCGCCTGCTCCTCGAAGTGAGCGAGGCTGGGCGCCAGGATGCCCGCGAGGGCCGCGGCGGCTGCGGCGAGTGCCGCCACCCGGAGATCGGGCCGCGTTGCGAGACGTGGCTGCAGCCGGTCCGCGAGGAACGCGAACGCGACCGCCAGAAAAAGGACCGCGAGCGCGGGGGCGACCGGAAGCGGACTCGCCTCGGGCCAGAAGCGCACCGCCAGCGTCGTGACCACGGCCCAGTTGGCCAGCCGCAGCAGCCAGGAGGCTCGAGTGGGTGCCGGGCGTCCGCCCCACAGATGGAGGCTTGCCAGCAACGCGGCCCCCGACGCCAGCCAGAGCAGCAGGCCGAACTGGAGCGTGGCCTGGACCAGGGCTTGTGAACCGGGAGCCCCGTGGTCGAGGGGTACCGCCGAGCCGCGGCAGACCTCCAAGACGCCGACGAAGACCACGCCGAGCAGGCCCGGGCTGAGCAGGTCGGCGAGCACGCCGCGCGCTGTCCCAGGCCTGCCCGGGGACCGCAGCGCGACGCGCAACAGGGGCACGGCCAAAGCCAGGAGCCAGGCTGTGGTGAACACCAGGTCGATGGGGCTGCGCAGGAGAGGGCCGAGCCGAGAGGACGCAAAGACATCCGAGGACGCGAGCACGGAATCCGGGGCCGGCGCCCAGGGGCCGAGCACCAGCAGTGTGGCCCGCAACAACGTGGCACCGAGGGCCAGCCGCGCGGGGCTGGGCCACTCCAGCATCCAGGCCAGCAGCGCCAGGGTGGCGACGGCGGAGAGGAGGCGCCCCCAGCGGGTGGCCACCCGGCGGGCGCTGGCGGCGTTGCCCGTGTCGCTGCTGCGGATGGCTGCCAGGGGGCGGCCCGCGCTGCTGCGCAGCAGGCGCCAGTCAGGATCGGTGTGGGGATCCTCTCGTGGGTCGAGGACGTCGAGATAACGCACCTCGACGCCCGCGTCGGGCGCCGCAAGGCGGTCGTAGTCGGCGAGGAAGCGATTCTGGATGTTGCGGCGGACGGCGAGGGTGATCTCGGCGGTCGCGAAGCCCTTGACGCCGCCGGCCTCGCTCAGCTGGGCGACCGCGACCAGGCGCGTGGAGACGTTGCCAGCGACGACGAACACGTCCTCGCCGCCGGCCCTCTGGCCCAGCAGGCGCCGGTCTCCCACGGGTCCCGCCCACGCCACCATGGCGAGCCCGTTGTCGTGCACCGCCAGGGCGGGAGCCTCCCTGCCGGTCCGTTCGCGCTCCACTTGAAGCCGCGTGAAGAGCGGCCCCAGGGCTCCGCGGCGGCCGGCGAGGGCCTCGCGAGTCTCGAGCCAGCCCCCCACACTCGCCGCCGATCGGCGCGCCGTGGCCACCAGCTCATCGAGCCTTCGGGCGGCCGTGTCGAGACGCGCACTGGCGGCCTCGCCGGCCCCCTGCGGAGAGGGCGCCCTGAGTCCGCGGAGCTGGACGAAAGCCGCGGCCGCGAGCGCAAGCAGAACGAGGGCGAGCCGCCGCGCCACCGGAGCGGGCCTAGAGCCGATACAACATGAGGTACACCACGACACCCGTCACGGACACGTAGGACCACAGCGGCAGCGTCCAGCGGGCAAGGAGCCGATGGCGCGAGAAGCGGGCGCGCAGGGCATGCCCCAGCGTCACCGCGATCAGGGGCAGGATGACCACGGCCAACACCGTGTGGCTCAGAAGCACGGCGAGGTACAGGGTCCGCAGTGTGCCTTGACCGGCATAACGTACGGAGCCGACGTGGAAGTGATAATACAGATACGACGCCAGGAACATCGTGGAGCAGAGGAGAGCCCCCAGCATCGCCGCCCGGTGCGCCTCGCGGCGTCCGCGGCGGATCAGGAGGTAGCCGTAGAGCGCCAGGGCCGCCGACAAGGCGTTCAGGCAGGCGTTGAGCGTCGGCAGGTCCTGCAGCGTCACCCCGGCTGTCCTGGGAAGCGCCCCGGATCGGCCACCAGACCCGGCAGCGCCTCGGCGCCGTCGTGGTCGCAGTCGACGCTGAAGAAGACGGGGCGGATGCCGCCGGGCGGTTGCGCCGCGCGCACTCGGCCGGCGAGACCTCTCAGGCCTGGTGCGACGGGGTCGGCGAGAAACGCGCTCCGAACCACTCCCGGATTCTAGACCGGAACAAGACGCCGGCGATGCCGCCGAAGACCAGGTACGGGGCGGCGACCATGAGCAGTATCGCCCTGTTGAACTCTCCGGCGATCCGCTGACCCTCGCTAGAGCCGGTGAGGGCCGTCTTGCACATCGCACACTGAGCGAGGCTGGGCTCCGCCAGCAGCAGGCCGGTTGCCAGCGCCACCAGGGCGAGCCGCGTCACCGCACGGTCTTCCGGAACACGCTGGCGCTCTCCGGAGCCACGTAAGCCAGCAGGATGGCCGAGGTCACCAGGATGCCGACGGCCACGGTGATCACGAGCCGGCGGTGCTCGTGGCGCAGGTGCATGAAGTTGCCGGCGATCATCACCGCCTTGACGAACATGAACGCCACCAGGAACACCACCAGGAACAGCCGCGGAAGGTGGAGCGCCTCGGCCCCCAGCATCAGGACCGTGATCACCAGAAGCGCGATCCAGGTGGTGAAATAGATCCGATAGGGGTTGTCGGCGCCCTGAGTCATCTCCCTCTCCTAGAGCAAGTAGAACAACGTGAAGATGAAGACCCACACGAGGTCGACGAAGTGCCAATACAGGCCCGCCATCTCAACGCCCTGCGCCGGTGTACGTCCCAGCCCGCTGCGGATCGCGGTGATGATCAAGATCACCAGGCCCGAGAGCACGTGGGAGCCGTGGAAGCCCGTCAGGACGAAGAAGGATGCGGGGAAGTGGACGGGGACGCCCAGGGCCGCGAGCTCACTGCCGGGCAGGGCGCCGGTCAGGCGGGCGCCCTGATGGATCACGTGTGTCCACTCGTAGGCCTGGCAGCCGAGGAAGGCGGCGCCACCCACGATGGTGAAGAGTAGGTTGCGCAGGGCCTTCCGACTGTCGCCGAGCCGCGCGGCGGTCACCGCGGTGCCCATGGTCATGCTCGAGGTGATCAGGATGAAGGTCATGAGGGCGATGAAGGGTATCGAGAAGACCTCGGACTGCTTGGGCCACGGCACCGTGCCCGCCATCCGGAGATAAGCATATCCGGTCAGCAGGCCGCCGAACAGCAACGCGTCCGTGACGATGAAGATCCACATCATCGTCTTCTGCCAGGTCGCCCCGAAAGGAGAGACGCCGCCGCCCCAGTGGGCCTCCAACGACGTGGCGTGGGAGCTCATCCGAAGTCCTCCTCCAGGGTCAGATCACGAACAGCACGACGAGCAGGTACAGCCACAACCCGCCGAGAAAGTGCCAGTAAAGGGCCAGCAGGCCCATGGAGTGGGACGCCCCTAAGGCCTGAAAACCTCTCACGCGGCCCAGCACGGCGGCCAGCCACACCAGGCCTCCGGCCAGATGCACGAGGTGGACCCCCGTCAGCATGTAGAAGAAGGAGCTGGCCGGGTTGCTCGCGAGGTAGACCCCCTGGGCCGTGAGGCCACGCCAGAGCTGGAGTTGTCCCAGCACGAACAGCAGCCCCAGGCCGGCGGCGGCCAACACGGCGAGCCGTGCGCCCGGCAGCTCCGCCCTGCGCAGCTGGCGCCGGGAACGCTCCAGGGCCAGGCTGCTCAGCGCGAGAACGGCCGTGTTGAGCCACAGCAGCGCCGGAGCCTGCAAGGGCTGCCAGTCGGGGGACGTGCGTCGCAGCATCAGGGCGCTGGTGAAGCCGATGAAGAGCATGCTGACGGTTCCCAGGAAGGCCAGCAGGCCGAAACGCGAGGTGTCGAAGCCGCCGCCGCGGCGGTCACCGTCGCCGCCTGGTGCCAGGGCGGTGGGACCGCCCGGGCCAGCCGGAGCAGCGCCGGAGCGGGAGGCCGAGAGCAGCACCGTCAGTGTCCCGCCCGCTCGCCGATGTTCGCGGGGTCCGTTTGCATGACGTAGTCCTTCGCCGCACCAGGCACGCTGAAGTCGTAGGGCCAGCGGTGCACCTCCGGGATCTCGCCCGGCCAGTTGCCGTGGCGTGGCGGCGAGGGTGTCGTCCACTCGAGGCTGTTGGCGCCCCACGGGTTCTCGGAGGCGCGCTCGCCCTTGAAGGCGCTCCAGAAGTAGTTGATGAAGAAGATCAGCTGCGACGCGCCCAACACGAAGGCGCTGATGGTGATGAACTGGTTGATGCCCTGCAGCGGCTTCATGAACTCGTACTGGTAGGGGTCGTAGACGCGCCGCAGGTGTCCTGCCACCCCGATGTAGTGCATCGGGAAGAAGGTGCAGTAGTAGGCGATGAAGGTGAACCAGAAGTGGAGCTTGCCGAGGCTCTCGTTCATCATGCGTCCGAACATCTTCGGAAACCAGTACGCGGTCGCGCCGAAGACACCGAACAGCGCCGCTCCAGCCATGATCAGGTGGAAGTGGGCCACCACGAAGTAGGTGTCGTGGAAGTGGATGTCGGGCGCCGACTGGCCGAGCCAGATGCCCGACAGGCCGCCGCTGATGAAGAGCGACACCACGCCCAGCGCCCAGAACATCGGCGTCTTGAACTGGATCCGCGCGCGCCACAAGGTCGCAAGCCAGTTGAACGTCTTCACCGCCGAGGGCACCGCGATCAGCATGGTGAAGGCCGCGAAGGCCATGCCCAGGTACGGGCTCATGCCCGACACGAACATGTGGTGGCCCCAGACCACGAAGCTCAGCACCGCGATCGCGAGCATGGAGCCCACCATGGCCTTGTGGCCGAAAAGCGGCTTGCGCGCGAAAGTCGCCAGGATGTCCGAGGTGAAGCCCAAGGCGGGCAACATCAGGATGTAGACCTCGGGGTGGCCCAGGAACCAGAACAGGTGTTGCCACAGCAGGGGAGAGCCGCCCTGGTTCGGCAGCGCCTGGCCCGAGAGCACGAGGCCGGCGGGCAGATAGAAGCTCGTCCCGAAGTGACGGTCGAAGAGCAGCATCAAGGCGCCCGCCGTGAGGGCGGGGAAGGAGAGCAGGCCGAGCACGGCCACCAGGAACATCGCCCACATGGTCATGGGCATGCGCATCAGGGACAACCCCTTGGTGCGCAGGTTGAGGATCGTGGTGACGAAGTTCAGTCCGCCCATCGTGAAGGATGCGATGAAGAGCACCATCCCCACGATCCAGAGCGTCTGGCCCCAGTCCGAACCGGGGATGGCTCCGCGCAGGGCGGACAGCGGGGGATACGAGGTCCAGCCCCCGGCCGCTGCACCTCCGGCGACGAAAAACGAGGCCACGATCACGACACATCCCGGCAGGAAGGTCCAGAAGCTGAGGCCGTTCAGGAACGGGAAGGCCATGTCGCGGGCGCCCACCTGGAGTGGAATCAGCACGTTGCCGAAACCCGACACGGGGGCCGTCGAGAGGACGAAAAACACCATGATGGTGCCGTGCATGGTGAACAACATGGCGTAGAACTCGGGGTTCATCACACCGTCGCTGAAACCCCCGGAGAGGACGTTGCCGAGCCCGGGCCAGGTCTTCTCCGGCCAGGCGAGCTGGAGCCGGATCAACATGGCCAGGGTCCCCGCGATCAAGGCCATCAGCATCGCGGCGATGTAGTACTGGATGCCGATGACCTTGTGGTCCTTGCTGAAGACGTACTTCCAGAGGAAGCCCTGCGGCGCGTGGTCCGCGTGGGCGTGGGCGTCGGTGGCGTGGGCCTGAGCCATTGTTGTCGGGCGCCTCCTTGACGTTACTCGATGGCCGAGCGGACGGCCTGGTCGAAGCCCGCGGGGTCCACCACGTGGACCTGGCCGCGCATGCGGTAGTGACCCAGCCCGCAGTGCTCGGCGCAGGCGATCTCGTAATCCCCCGCGGCGGTGGGGACGAACCAGACCTCCGTGGCCATCCCCGGCATGGCGTCTTGTTTCACTCGAAAGTTGGGCAGGAAGAAGCTGTGGATCACGTCCAGGGACTTGAGCCGCAACTTCACCGGCCGACCCTCGGGGAGGTAGAGCTGATTCTGCGGCAGGATGATGTCGTCGGCGGCGCTGGGGTCGTCTTTGTCCAGACCGATGAAGTTCAGGGCGCCCGGATCCACGAGCCGGGCCTCCGTGCGTCCGAACACGCCGTCCGGACCCGGCAGCCGGAAGTTCCACGCGAACTGCTGCCCGGTCACCTCGATCGCCATGGCGTCGGCCGGGGCCTGCGACTGGACCTGGGCCCACAGGCCCAGGGCGTGGAACAGGAAGGCGAACATGATCACGGCCGTCACGCCGGTCCAGGTCCACTCCAGCTTCGCGTTATCGTGCCAATAGGCGGCCTGGGCGCCCGGCTTGTCCTGGTAGCGCCATGCGAACACGGCCAGCAGCACGTTGGTCGCGATGAAGACCAGGCCCGTGACCACGAGTGTGATGAAGATCGAGTGGTCGATGGCACCGCGATCGGATTTGAGCGGCGGTAGCCAGTCCTTCGTGAACAGGAAGGTCGCCACCACCACCAGCACGAGCGTCGCCAGCCCGAACAGCAGGCCTTGCACCCTGGCCATCCCGCCCTCCGTCCTTGGAGCGTGCCTACGGCTTGCCTATGAAATCGCGGCGAACACTAGCAGAGCGAAAGACGCGGCGTCAAGAATCAAGCACTGGCCCGCAGTCAGGGCCGATCGAGGATCAGCAGCGTGCAGAGCAGGGCCAGGTGCCCCAGGGAGGCCAGGAAGAGGCCGCGCGCTGCCTGCCGGTTGCGCAGCACGGCCACGCGCACCGCCATGCCGGTGAGGCCGACGCCCAGCAGGATCGCGCCCGCCAGGTACACGCGGCCGGCCATGCCGGCGACGGCGGGCGTGAGGCTGACCAGCAGCAGCGCCAGGCTGTTGGCCACGGCCTGGCGACCCGTCAGGCGTCCCTCCGGGTCCACCACCGGCAACATGGGGAGCCCGCCACGCGCGTAATCCTCGCGGTAGATCCAGGCGATCGCCAGGAAGTGCGGGATCTGCCAGAGGAACAGGATGCTGAACAGGATCACGGCCCCGGGCTCGATCGTGCCGCGCGCGGCGGCCCAACCGATCACGGGCGGCAGGGCGCCGGGGAACGCCCCGACGATGGTGGACAACGACGTGACGGTCTTCAGGGGCGTATATGCGAAGAGGTACGAGGCCCAGGTGACGAGGGCGACTAGGGCGGCCAGGGGACCCGTCAGCCACGCGAGGCCCAACAGGCCTGCCGCGGTCAACACGGCGCCGAAGCCGAGGGCCTCGGAGGGGCGCAGCCGCCCCGCAGGCAGCGGCCGCTGGCAAGTCCGCAGCATCAAGGCATCGGTGCGGCGTTCGAGGATCATGTTGAGAGCGCTGGCACCCGCGGCGACCAGCCCGGTGCCGAGGGCCATCGAGAGCAGGCCCGCGGCGCGGAGTTGGGGCGCGGCGACCACGTATCCGACCATCGCCGTGAGCACGACCATGAGCGTGATGCGGGGTTTGGTGAGGTCCACGTAGTCCGTGAGGCTCGAGCGCCGCCCGGCGACGGCGGGACTGCTCAGGGTCGTCATGCGGCCCGCAGCACGGCGCTTCGGGGCGCACTCGGCGCCGGCGCCTGGAGCAGGTGGAAGGCGCGCAGCGCCAGCAGGAAGCAGGCGCCGAGCACCGCCGCGCCGTTGACCACGTGGAGCGTGGTCGGGAGGGCGGCACGGGCGCTGAGCACCGCGCTCGCCCCCAACACGACCTGGAGCAGGGTCAGTCCCAGCGCCAACGTCGCGTTGCGTCGCAGCCGCACGTCCGCCGTCGACCGGGCGCACACCCAGGCCCAGCCCACGGCGGCGAGCACCAGCAGGGCGAAGACCCGGTGGGAGAAGTGGAGCGCGACGCCTTGGCTGTCGAATGGCGGCACCAGCCGACCCAGGGCCAGCGGGAAGTCCGGAATCGCCAGGCCAGCGTGCAGGTGCCGCATCAGGGCGCCCAGGACGAGTTGCAGGTAAACCGCGGCGACCGCCAGCGTGGACGCACGTCGGAGCCCGGCCGCGTCCGATTCCCGAGCCTCGGCGCGCAGCCACTCGCGGGAGGTCGAGTAGGCGAGGGCGATCATGACGCAAAACACGGCCTGGGCGAGACAGGCGTGGCTGACGGAGATCGGCGTCGGCAACAGCAGGATCACCGTGAGCCCACCCAGCACGCCCTGGGCGACCACGGCCAGCAGCGCCACCCAAGCCAGGCGCCGCACGCCGCTGCGGGCCTCCCGGCGTGTGGTCCAGACGGCCAGGACCAGCGTGAACACGCCGACGGTCGTCGCCACCAGTCGATGGCCGTGCTCGTAGAAGATGCCGCCCACCATCGGCGGCATCAGCATCCCGTACGAGAGGGGCCAGTCAGGGACGGCCAGGCCGGAGCCCGTGCTGGTGACCATGCCGCCCGCGAAGATGAGGAACAAGGTGGCGCCAGCCGTCAGAAGCGCGAAGCGGTGGCGCCACCCGTCGAACATTCGAAGCGGATCCTGGACCGATCAGCCCTGGAGCGTCAGGTCGAGTGTGGCGGCCTCGCCGTCCTTCACGCTGACCTTGCCCGAGACCGCCTTGTCGAGCCCGAGTTTGCCGTGGATCGCCTGGATCTCGTACTCCCCGGCCGGCAGACCCTTGATCTCGAAGCGCCCGTCCTCCTGGGTCACGGCGAAAAACGGGTGGCTCAGGACCGTGATGTAGGCGCGCATCCAGGGGTGCACGTCGCAGCCGACCGGGATCAACATCTCGGGCTTCTCGAAGCTCTTCTCGGACTCCATGCCCTGCCGGGGCTGGCCGATGTTGAACTCGGCGTTGTCCTTCGGCCGCGGGTGGATGTTGTGCAGGGTGTCGTCGCTGTTGCGGATCTTGAGCTTCTGGCCCGCCATCATGGCCAGCATGTGGGGCGTGTAGTCGCAGCCCTTCTGGTCGAGCAGCACGGGCTCGGCCGGTGCGGTGTAGTTGCCGGAGAGCCCGGTTTTCACCAGCACCAGCACGTCGGCCAGGCCGCCGTCGGTGACCTTGATCTGCTGCCGCTCCAGCCCGTCTTTGTGCATGGCCGCGCACTTGGGGTCCGCGCTCAGTTTCACTTTTTCGGCGGCCGGAGCCACGCCTCCGAACGAGATCGTGCCGGAGACCGACCCGTTTCCCGCAGCGGCGGCCATCGGAGCCTGGGCCTGGGTGACGGGCGGCGCGGCTGGCTGGCTGTCCCCGCCCCCACAGGCGGCGAAGGTCAGCGCCAGGCTCGCCACGACGACTTGCGGAAGGGACTTCATCGGCATGTCGTTATTGCTCCTCGATTGAGATGAAGAAAGTCGTAGTTTAGCGGGCGTCAGGCCGAAGTCAAGGTTGGAGAACGGGATCGCGGGCACGTTCTCGGCCCCGCTCCGGAGCATCGGCGGGGGGCGGCGTCGGACGCGGACCACGCGGCAGCTTGACCTCTCTCGAGGGGGTGAGATCGAGCCCGAAGGCCACGACCGAGCGGTCGCGCAGACCCAGGTACAAACGGTCGCCCAGCAGGACCGGGGGCGTGCGGATCTCCGCGGGCGCGTTGAGGCTGGCGAGGCGTCGGCCGGTGCGCGCATCGAAGGCGACGATTTCGTCCTCCTGGCAGGCCAGCAGGGCCGCGCTGCCGGAGAGCCTGGGGCCGTCGATGGGTCGCGAGGGAACAGGCGCGCGCCACTTGAGGTGTCCGTTGCCGCGGTCCAGGGCGTACAACACGTTCTCGAGAGTCGCGAACAGCACACTACGCCGGCCGAACAGGACCGGCGCTCCGATCGCATCGGCGCCCAGCTTCCAGCGCCAGCGGATGCGACCCGTGTCCGCCGTCAAGGAGAGGAAGCGCCCGTCGCTGGTGCCCAGCAGCACACGCTCGCCGTCGGGCACCACCGGTGCCCGCAGGGCCGAGCGGGTCTTGAGAGTCCAACGCGTGACGCCGGTCGCCCGGTCGCGGCAACGCAGCGTGCCGTCCTCCTCTCCCACGAACAGCCGCGCCCCGGCGGCCACGGGGGGCGCGCTGACGTCCGCGCCGTCCTCGGCGCGCCAGACCTCGCGACCCTCGGAGAGCGACAGGGCCACCAGGCCCGCTCCGTGGACGAAGAGCAGGTCGCCGTCCAGCAACACGGGAGCCCGTCCCGCCACGCGGGTCTCGCTCGTCCAGGCGACGCGGCCGTTGGTGGGATCCAGCCGCGCGACGGTCCCGTCCTCGGCCCGGAGCAAGACCACACCCTCTGCCGCCGAGACCTGGCCGAGACCGTGTTGCCGCCGCCACAACGAGCGCCCGTCGGTGCGGTCCAGGGCCTCGACGCTGCCGTCCCGTCGCGCGAGCACGATGCGGCGGCCGTCGCTGCCGAGGGGCCCCTCGAGCCCAACCTCGGCCGAGGCCCTCCAGGCCTCGGCGGCGGGGAACAACAGCGGTGGGGTCGCCAGCCGCGCGCCGCACGCCGCGCCGAGCAGGCCGAGCAGGAGAGCGCGCGTCTTCAAGCGCGCGGAACTATACCATCCGAGTGCGGCGGTATAATCCGCGCCTTCGGAAAGGACCCATCCAGCCTCGATGGAGCGAGACACGGTCGCGATCCTGGACTTCGGGTCGCAGTACACGCAGCTGATCGCCCGCCGCTTCCGCGAGCTGCAGGTGTATTCGGAGATCCTGCCTCCCGACACCAAGCCCGCCACGCTGCGTGCGCGGCCCCTGCGGGGGATCGTGCTCTCGGGAGGCCCCGACAGCGTTCACGACAAACGGGCGCCGCGTTGTGACCGGGGCATCTTCGGGCTGGGCGTGCCGGTGCTGGGGGTGTGTTACGGCATGCAGCTGATGAGCCACCTGCTGGGTGGCGAGGTCAGGAGAATCGGGCGTGGCGAATATGGCCACGCCCTGTTCGAGAAGAAAGGCGACCCACGCCTGCTGCTGGGCGTCGACTCACCGACTCGGGTCTGGATGAGCCACGGCGACTCCATCGTGCGTGCCCCGGACGGCTTCGCCGTGGTGGGCCAGAGCGCGACGAACGCCATCGCCGCCATCGAGGATCCGGAGCGCCGGCTCTACGGCCTGCTGTTCCACCCCGAGGTGAAGCACACCGACGAGGGCGCCACGGTCCTGGCCAACTTCCTCGACGCCTGCGGCTGCCGGCGGGACTGGAGCGTGGCCTCCTTCGTCGAGGAGGCCGTGGCGCGCATCCGGCGCCAGGTGGGGGACGGCCGCGTCCTGTGCGCGCTGTCGGGAGGAGTGGATTCGGCGGTGACCGCCGTCCTCGTGCAGCGGGCGATCGGCGAGCGCCTGACCTGCGTTTTCGTGGACAACGGCGTGTTGCGCAAGGACGAGGCCGCCCAGGTGCGGCAACGCCTCGCCCGCAGGCTCAAGCTCAAGGTCGTGTTCGTCGACGCGTCGAAACGTTTCCTGCGCCGGCTCCACGGAGTCGCGGACCCGGAGCGGAAGCGGAAGATCATCGGGCGCGAGTTCATCGCCGTTTTCGAAAGCGCGGCCCGAAGGATCGGCAAGGCCTCGTTTCTGGCCCAGGGCACACTGTACCCGGACGTGATCGAGTCCGTCTCGGTGCACGGGCCCTCGGCGGTGATCAAGAGCCACCACAACGTGGGCGGCCTGCCCAGGCGCCTCAAGTTCAAGCTGGTCGAACCCCTGCGCGAGTTGTTCAAGGACGAGGTGCGCGCTGTCGGCCAGCGGCTGGGCCTCGACGACGACTTCCTGTACCGCCAGCCTTTTCCCGGGCCGGGGCTGGCGGTGCGTTGCCTGGGTCCGCTGAGCCGGGAGCGCCTCGACCTGCTGCGCGAGGCCGATGACATCGTGGTGGGGGAGATCAAGGCGGCCGGCCTGTACCGCCAGCTCTGGCAGAGCTTCGCGGTGCTGCTGCCCGTCCGCTCGGTGGGCGTGATGGGGGACTTCCGCACCTACCACTACGCGGTCGCGATCCGGGCGGTCGACTCGGCCGACGGCATGACCGCCGACTGGGCGCGGCTGCCCCACGAGCTTCTGGCGCGGATCTCGAGCAGGATCGTCAACGAGGTGCGCGGAATAAACCGCGTGGTCTACGACGTCTCGAGCAAGCCACCCTCCACCATCGAATGGGAGTGATCACGCAACACGAGCCGCGGAGACACGCAGGCGCAGAGAGGGCACAGAGTCGGAAGGGCCGAGGCCCCACGGCTGCGTGCGTCCTGTGATCCTGTGTGCCTCGGTGGTGCGCCGCTCCGGTGCGCGGTCGTGAAGCCCGGGTTCGTGCACCTGCACCTGCACACCGAGTACAGCCTGCTGGACGGGGCGTCCCACGTCGGCGAGGTGGTGCAGCGCTGCGCAGAACTCGGGATGCCGGCCGTGGGGATCACGGACCACGGCAACATGTTCGGGGCGGTGGTTTTCCACGACGCCTGCCTGGAGCACGGCCTCAAGCCCATCCTCGGCTGCGAGATCTACGTGGCGCCCGGCAGCCGCTTCGACAAGACCGGCTCGAGCCTGGCGGAGCCCTACAACCACCTCACGCTGCTGGCCAGCAACGACGAGGGTTACCACAACCTCGTGCGCCTGGTTTCGATCGGCTACCTCGAGGGCTTCTACTACCGTCCCCGCATCGACAAGGCGGTGCTGGCCCAACACGCCCGCGGGCTCGTGGGCCTTTCCGGCTGCCTCGCCAGCGAGGTCTCCGGGTACATCACCCAGGGACTGGAGAGCGCGGCCCTCGAGGCTGCGGGGGCTTTCTCCGAGATCCTGGGCAAGGACCGCTTCTATCTGGAGCTGATGGACCACGGCATCCCGGATCAGACTCGGGTCAACCAGGGCCTGCTGCGGATTCGCGACAAGACCGGGCTGCCCCTGGTGGCCACCAACGACTCGCACTACCTGCGTCAGGACGACCACCAGGCCCACGACGTGTTGCTGTGCATCGGCCAGGGCAAGAAGGTCCACGAGGCCGAGCGACTGCGCTTCGACACCCGGGAGTTCTACCTGAAGGGCGCGGAGGAGATGGCGCGCCTTTTCCCCGACCAGCCCGACGCCCTCCAGAACACCTTGCGGATCGCCGACATGTGCGACTTCCAGCTGCAAGCGGCGGGCTCCTTTCCGACCTTCGACGTCCCCAGCGGCTTCAGCGCCGAGAGTTACTTCGAGCGGGTCACCCGGGACGGCTTCGAGGAGCGGCGGCGTGTGCTTCTTCCCCTCGCGGAGGCAGGGCGCCTGCGTCATCCCCTGGTGGCCTACGAGGGGCGCCTCGAGAAGGAGATCGCCGTGATCCGCCGCGTGGGGTTCGCGGGCTACTTCCTGATCGTCTGGGACTTCATCCGCCACGCCCGCGAGCGGGGCATCCCGGTGGGCCCCGGGCGCGGCTCGGCGGCCGGGTCCCTGGTTGCGTATTCGCTCCGGATCACCGACATCGACCCGATCGAGAACGACCTGATCTTCGAGCGCTTCCTGAACGAGGAGCGCATCAGCCCCCCGGACATCGACATCGATTTCTGCGAGAACCGTCGCGGCGAGGTCATCGAGTACGTGACCCGCAAGTACGGGCGCGAGAACGTGGCGCAGATCATCACCTTCGGGACCATGAAGGCCAAGGCGGTGGTGCGCGACGTGGCCCGGGTGCTGGACCTGCCCTACGCCGACGCCGACAAGATCGCGAAGATGATCCCCTTCGACCTCAAGATGACCCTCGACAAGGCCCTCGAGGAGTCGCCACCCTTGAAGGACGCCTACCAGAGAGACCCTAAGGTCAAGGAGCTGATCGACATCTCCAGGCGCCTGGAGGGCACCACGCGCCACGCCTCGACCCACGCCGCAGGGGTGGTGATCGCGCCGCGCCCGCTGACGGAGTTCGTGCCCCTGTTCAAGGGCAACACGGCCGAAATCACGACCCAGTACGACATGCACGGGGTCGAACGCATCGGCCTGCTGAAGATGGACTTCCTGGGCCTGCGCACCCTGACGCTGATCCAGGATTGCGTCGAGATGATCCGCGGACAGACCGGGATCCAGGTCGACATCGACCACATCCCCACTGACGACGCCAAGACCTACGAGCTGTTCACGCAGGGCCGGACCAGCGGCCTGTTCCAGTTCGAGTCGGACGGCATGCGGGACATCCTGCGCCGCTTCAAGCCCGACCGGCTGGAACACCTGACGGCCCTCAACGCCCTGTATCGGCCCGGGCCGATGCAGATGATCGACGACTTCATCAAACGCCGCCACGGCCAGACCAAGGTCAGCTACGAGGTGCCGCAGCTCGAGCCGATCCTGCAGGGGACGTACGGGATCATGGTCTACCAGGAACAGGTGATGCAGATCGCCTCGGCGCTGGCCGGGTACTCCCTGGGCGAGGCCGACCTGCTGCGCAAGGCGATGGGCAAGAAGCAGGCCGACGTCATGGGCGCCCAGAAGCAGAAGTTCCTCGAGGGCTGCAGGGCGCGCGCGGTCCCGGAGAAAAAGGCGGCCAGGATCTGGGACCACATGGAGCAATTTGCGGGTTATGGCTTCAACAAGTCACACTCGGCGGCCTACGCGTGGTTGGCCTACCAGACCGCCTACCTCAAGGCCAACCACCCGCCCTTCTTCATGGCGGCGCTGCTCACCTCCGAGCGCGCCAATACCGACAAGATGGTGCAGTACCTGCCCGAGTGTCGCGAGATGGAGATCAAGGTGCTGCCCCCGGATCTCAACGAGTCCGAGATGTTCTTCACCGTGGTCGGCGCGAGCGAGCACGGCGCCAGCGGCGACATCCGCTTCGGCCTGGCGGCGATCAAGAACGTCGGCGAGGGCGCCGTGGACGCGATACTGCGGACGCGGCGCGAGGCTGGTCCCTTCCGCTCGTTGTTCGACTTCTGTGAGCGCGTGGACCTTCGGGCCGTGAATCGGCGCGTGATCGAATCCTTCGTCAAGAGCGGCAGCCTCGATGCCCTGGATGCGCGGCGCTCGACGCTTTTCGCGGGCATCGACCGGGCCATGGATGCGGGCCAGAAAAAACAACGCGACGCCGAGCAGGGCCAGGCCAGCCTGTTCGGGTCGTTGCTGTCCGACGACGACGGCGCCGGCACCTCGCTTCCGGAGGTCCCCGCCTGGGGCGAAGGGGAGCGCCTCGCCTACGAAAAGGAGTCGCTCGGCTTCTTCATCACCGGGCATCCCCTCGAACGTTATCGTGAGGAGCTGCGCCATTGGGCCAGCGCCACCAGCAGCGGTCTCGCCGAGCTGGCGGAGCGACCCGAGATCGCGATCGGGGGCATCGTGGCCGGGTTGCGCCTGATCAAGACCCGCAAGGGCGACCGCATGGCCTCCTTCGTGCTGGAGGACCTGGAGGGCGGCGTGGAGGCCCTGGTGTTCCCTGAGACCTACAAGAAGGTCGCCGGGCGGCTGGCCGACGACCAGGTGGTGCTGGTCAAGGGCCGGGCCGAAGTCCTGGAAGAAGGCAAGTGCCGTCTGCTGGTGTCCGAGGTGCTGCCCCTGGAGCTGGCGCGGCTGTCCGAGGCTCGTTACGTCACGATTCGAGTGCCCCTCGAGAGCTGGGACCGCACGCGGGGCGAGAAGCTCAGGGATATACTCGAGGCGCATCGCGGCGACTGCCCGCTCACGCTGGAGCTGGTGCGCGGCGGTGAGTTCTGCGTGGCCCTGTCGCCCAACGCGTACTACCGCGTGCGGCCGGACGCCGGGCTTCAGAAGGAGATCGAGTCCCTGCTCGGACCCGGGGCCATGCTGCTGTCGCGCACGAACGGGACGCGGTCGGGCACTTCGCCTCGGGAAACCGTGGAGATCCGCTGATGGGCGAGGCGGAATTCGAGGCGCCGCTGGTGGAGCTGGAGAAGAGGCTGCGCGAGCTGCGGCAGTTTCCGGGCGACCGCGCGAAGGAGCGGGAGGCGGCCGGCGTCGAGTCGGAGCTGCGCGCGGCCCAGGCCGCCGTCTACGCGAGCCTCAGCGCCTGGCAGAAGACGCTGGTGGCGCGGCATCCCAACCGGCCCTACACCCTGGACTACGTCCAGGCCCTGTTCAGCGAGTGGACGGAGTTCCACGGGGATCGGCGTTTCGCCGACGACCCGGCCCTGGTCTGCGGCTTCGCGCTCTACAAGGAGCAGCCGGTAGCCGTGTTGGGTCACCAGAAGGGCCGCGACACGAAGCAAAAGATCTACCGCAACTTCGGCATGCCCAAGCCCGAGGGTTACCGCAAGGCGCTCCGGGTGATGCAGCTGGCCGCGAAGTTCAGGCGGCCGATCCTGACCTTCGTGGACACCCCGGGGGCCTACCCGGGGCTGGATGCCGAGGAGCGGGGCCAGGCCGAGGCCATCGCCTGCAACCTGCGCGAGATGGCGCGACTGCCGGTCCCGATCGTGGTGAACGTGACCGGGGAGGGCGGCAGCGGGGGAGCCCTGGCCATCGCCGTGGGTGATCGGGTCAACATGCTGGAGCACTCCGTGTACTCGGTGATCTCCCCCGAGGGCTGCGCCTCGATCCTCTGGCGCGATTCGGGCCGCGCTTCCGAGGCGGCCCAGGCCATGAAGATCACGGCCCAGGACCTGGCGAGGCTGGAGATCATCGACGAGATCGTGCCCGAGCCGCCGGGGGGCGCCCACTCCGACCACGAGGCGTTGTTCCGCGGCCTGGACGCCGTCCTGGAGCGCCAGCTGGCCGAACTGCGGACGCTGGACGGGCCCGCCCTCCTCAGCGGCCGCTACGAGAAGTTCCGGCGCATGGGCCGGCTGGGCCAGGAGTTCCTCGACCCGGCCGAAACGTGACGATCCGGACCGTCGGGATCGTGGGTGGCGGCAGCATGGGCCAGGGCATCGCCGTCACCTGCGCGGCGGCGAGCCTGGACGTGTTGTTGTGCGAAAAAAGCCCCGAGCTGGCGGCCCACGCCCTGGAGGCGATCGGCGAGGAGCTGGACCGCGACATCGCCAAGTGGCGGCGCACCGAGGCGGAGAAACGCGCGCTGCTGGCCCGCATCCGCACGGTCGGGGCCCTGGCGTCCCTGGAGGCCGCCCAGATCGTCCTCGAGGCGGTGCCCGAGGACCTGGAGCTGAAGATCTCGATCTTCCAGGAGCTGGACCGCGCCTGTCCACCCGAGGACATCCTGGCCACCAACACCTCCACGTTGTCGGTCACCGAGATCGCGGCGCGCACGCAACGCCCCGACCGCGTGATCGGCCTCCACTTCCTGATGCCGGTGCCGCGGGTGCCGCTGGTGGAGATGGTGCGGGGCCTGAAGACCTCCGACGCCAGCTTCGGGGCCTCCCGGGAATTCGTGCGGGTCCTGGGCAAGACGGGGATCGAGGTCTTCGAGTATCGGGGTTACGTCACCACGCGCACCATCCTGCCGTTCCTCAACGAGGCCATGCACATCGTCATGGAGGGCGTGGCGTCGGCGGACGCGGTCGATACGTCGATGCGGCTGGGTTTCGGGTTGCCCGTGGGGCCGCTGGCACTGGCCGACCGGATGGGCCTGGACGAGGTCAACCGTTGGATGCAGTACCTCTTCGACGAGCTGGGCGACCTGAAGTACCGGCCCTGCCCGCTGCTGCGCAAGATGATCCGAGCGGGGCACCTGGGCGTGAAATCGGGCCGCGGGTTCTTCGAGTACCCGGAAGAACGCTAGCCCCCGCTACAATCGGGGCGTGAAGGTCTTCGTCCTCAACTGCGGCAGCTCGTCGCTGAAGTTCCAGCTGCTGGAGGTGGATCCCCACGCTCCGGCTGCGGACCACACGCTGGCCAAAGGCCTGGTGGACAACATCGGCGGAGCCGCGGTGGTGAAGTACGAGGCCGACGGCCGGAAGCCCCTCAAGGAGAGCGCCGAGATCCTCGAGCACACGATCGCGGTCGAGCGTTGCCTCGCCCTGCTGACCCGGGAGGGGGTTGGCGTCCTGAGGGACCGCGGGGAGATCGATGCGGTGGGGCACAGGGTCGTCCACGGGGGCGAGCGCTTCAAGAGCTCGGTGACCATCGACGACGACGTCCTCGACGGCATCGAGGACTGCTTCGAGCTGGCCCCGCTCCACAACCCGCCCAACGTCAAGGGGTACCGGGCGGCCCGCGAGGCGTTGCCCCGGGTTCCCCAGGTGGCCGTCTTCGACACCTCCTTCCACCAGACGATGCCTCCCCAGGCCTACCTCTACGGTCTTCCCTACGTGCTCTACCAGCGGCACGGCATTCGGCGTTACGGCTTCCACGGCACCTCGCACCGTTTCGTGTCGCGGCGGCTGGCGGCCCTCCTGGGCCGGCCCTACGACGACCCAGGCCTGCGCCTCGTGACCTGCCACCTGGGCAACGGCTGCAGCATCGCGGCGATCCGCGGCGGCCGCTCCGTGGACACCTCGATGGGCTTCACGCCCCTGGAGGGCCTGGTGATGGGCAGCCGCAGCGGCGACCTCGACCCCGCCATCGTGCTCCACGTGATGGCCAAGGAGGAGCTGGGCGCGGCCGAGGCGGGAGCACTGCTCAACAAACACAGCGGCCTGCTCGGGGTCTCGGGGATCAGCAACGACATGCGCACGCTGCTCGAAGCCGAGGCGGCCGGGAACGAGCGCGCCCGGCTCGCCGTCGAGTTGTTCTGCTACCGCCTGCGCAAGTACGTGGCGGCCTACACCGGAGTGCTGGGTGGCGTGGACGGCCTGGCCTTCGCGGGCGGGATCGGCGAGAACGCGCCTGCGATCCGGGAGCGCGCGTTGCGCGGGCTCGAGCCCCTCGGGTTGGGCCTGGATGCGACCCGAAACGCCGGGGCCACGGGCCACGAGGCGCCGATCTCTCCCGAAGGCGCCGCCAGCGGGGTCTTCGTCGTGCCCACGAACGAGGAGCTGCTGATCGCCCGCGACACCGCCCGCATCGTCGCAGGCCTCGCCGCCGAATGAGCCCGCGGGCGCTGCGAGGGGCGCTGCTCGTGGGCGTGGCGGCCCTGGTCCTCGCCGTGGGTGTGTCCCTCCGGACCGGACGCGACGAGCGGCCGGCGCCGAAGGAGGGCCGGGCCAGCCGCGAGACGCGCACCACCGGTCTCGTGTACCGCAGCTTCAAGGAGGGCCAGGAACGCTGGCTGCTGGAAGCGGCCGGCCTGCGGGGCAACGAGGACGACGCGCTGCGGCTGGAAGGCGTGCGCTTCACCTCGAAGTACACCACCCAGGGCGAGCCAAGCACCCTCACGATTGAAGCGGACCAGTGTCTGTACACCGAGGGCCAGGAGAAGGCCGCGTTCCGCAGGAACGTGCGGATCACCACCGCCGACGGGTTCGAGCTCGAAACCGACAGCCTCACCTACCGGGGCGATCGGGGCGTCGCCAGGACCGACGACGCCGCGCGCTTCCGCCGAAAGGACGTGACCGGCAGCTCGACCGGACTGGACTATGACGCCGACAAGGGACGCCTCGTCCTGCCCCGGGACGTCGTGTTCCATGTCAAGGACCCCGACAAGCCGTCGGCCGAGATCCGCAGCCGGCGCGCCGTGGCCGAGAAACGCAAGGGCGAGGTGCGCTTCAGCGACGACGTGCAGGCGACCCAGGGCGAGGACCGCCTGACGGCGAAGCAGCTGACGCTGTTTTTCAACGAGGAGAGCCGCGACCTGAAGATGCTCATCGCAACCGGCGACGTGGAGCTGCGCACCAGCGGGGCATCCGCCTTGCCGGGCGTTGCACCGGAGCCCGGGCTCGGCCAGGGCACACGCGTCCTGCGTACGAAGCGCCTGGAGCTGCGTTACCGCAAGGACCGCAGCCTGGAGAGCGCGGCCGCGATTGGCGACGCCGACCTGACGTTGCTGCCGGGGCCCCGGGAGGCCCGCGAGAGGCGCCGCCTGCAGGCCCACGCCCTGGAGTTCGAGTTCGACGCCCAGGGCCAGCTCGAGCGCTCCAGCGGCCGCAAGGACGCCGTGTTCAGCGTCGAGCCGCTGGTGGCGGGACAGGGCGAGAAACAGGTGACGAAGGCCGACCGCTTCAAGGCCAAGCTGCTGCCGGGCAGCAGCGAGGCCGACGAGATCCAGTTCATCGGCAGCGTTTCCTTCGAGCGCGGCTCGCAACGGGCCTCGGCGGAGCGCGCCCGCTACATCGGGCCCGAGCGGCTGCTGCGCCTGGGGGAGGATCCGCAGCTGCTGGAGGACGGCAGCCAGCTCCGTGCCCAGGCGATCGCGGTCGGCACCGGGACCGGGGACGTCGAGGCGAAGAAGGACGTGCGGCACCTGCTGCGCGGGCGCAAGGGCGCCGGAAAGCCGGGGCTGCTTTCGGGAGGCGAGACGCCCACCCTGATCAGCAGCCAGGAGATGCAGTACGTGGCCGCCTCGAAGACGGCCACCTACACGGAGGAGGCGCTGCTTCGCTCGGGCAAGGACGAGATCCGGGCCCCGGTGCTGGTGCTCGAGGAGGACCTGAAGGGCGCGCGCAAGCTGACCGCGAGCTCCGGCGTGGTTTCTCGGCTGCACCCCCAGGCGAGCGAGGCGGGGCAGCCGCTGCCGGCGCCGGTGGAGGGCCGGGCCGGCACCATGCTCTACGAGGAGGCCGGCGGGCGGATCGTGTACACCGAGGAGGTGGAGTTGCGGCAGGGCGACATCCTGACCAAGAGCCCCAAGGCGACGTTGTCCCTGACGCCCGACGGGCGGGGCGTCGAGAAGCTGGTGGCCGGAGAGCCGGTCGAGGTGCAGCAGGGCACCCGGCGGGCCAACGGGCGGCAGGGGGTCTACACCCCGGCGAACGAGACCATGCTGCTGACCGGCGAGTCGGTCGAGCTGATCGACGGCCAGCGCGTCACCCGCGGCCGTTCTTTGACCTTCCACGTGGGCGACGATACGATCCTCGTTGACGGCCGCGAGGAAGGGCGCACCGAGACCATCTTGAAGAAGGAGCCTTCCCAGCCGTGAGCCTTCTCGAGGGGCGCGCCCTCACCAAGTCCTATGGCCGGCGGACGGTGGTGAGGCAGGTGGACCTCGACGTCCGCGACGGAGAGGTGGTGGGGCTCCTGGGCCCGAACGGCGCAGGCAAGACCACGACCTTCTACATGGTGGTGGGCCTGACCCGGCCCGACAGCGGCCAGGTGTTCCTCGGGGAGCGGGACATCACGGTGCTGCCGATGTACCAGCGGGCTCGGGCCGGCATCGGCTACCTGCCCCAGGAGGCCAGCGTGTTCCGCAAGCTCACTTCCGAGGAGAACGTGCTCGCGATCCTGGAGACCCTGGGCCTGGAAGCGACGGAGCAGCGCCACAAGACGCGTTCCCTGCTCGAGGAGCTGGGCATCAGCCACGTGGCCCGGCAGCCCGCCTACACACTGTCCGGCGGCGAGAGGCGGCGGCTCGAGATCGCCCGCGCCCTGGCCACCGACCCGGCGTTCATGCTACTCGATGAGCCCTTCGCCGGCATCGACCCGATCGCGGTCAGCGAGATCCAGGGCATCATCGCCCACCTGAGGGGGCGCGGCATCGGCATCCTGATCACGGACCACAACGTCCGCGAAACCTTGAAAATCACCGACCGGGCCTATATCCTCACCGGCGGCGAGGTGTTCCGCGCCGGCACACCCGTCGAGTTGGCCTCCGATGAACAGGTGCGGAGGGTCTACCTCGGCGAGGGTTTCCGGCTCGATTCCAGCACGGCAGGAACTTAGCCCGAAGTGGCCTTCCAGCAGAAGCTCGGACTCTCGGCGCGGCTCTCGCAGCGGCTCATCCTCACGCCGTCGCTGCAGCAGGCCATCAAGCTGCTCCCCCTGACCACCCTGGAGCTGGCCGAGGTGCTCGAGCAGGAGGTGACGGAGAACCCGCTGCTCGAGGAGGTGCCCGTCCAGGAGTCCCTCTCGGCCGAGGAGATCGCGAGCCAGGAGGCCAAGGAGGCGGCCGAGCGCGAGGATCCCCTGAAGGACATCGACGTGGACAAGTTCTTCGAGGACTACCTGGACGATGCCGGCAGCTTCCGCCGCACGCGTGGGGCCGAGATCCCCGAGGCGCCGCCCCTGGAGAACACCCTCACCGAGGCCCCCGATCTCTACGACCACCTGCTGTGGCAGCTCCGAATGACCGTGTCCGACGAGTTGGTCCTGGAGGTGGGCGAGGCGATCATCCACAACCTCGACGAGGACGGCATGTTGCGGGCCTCGGTCGAGGAGATCGCCAACATGGGTCCTTTCCCCCTGGGCGAGGTCGAAAAGACCCTGGCCGTGATCCAGGCCCTGGACCCGCCGGGTGTGGCCGCACGAGACCTGACGGAGTGCCTGCGCCTGCAGCTCCGGCATCTGGGCGTGGAGGGCGCGCCACCCGACGTCATGGTCCGGGACTTCATGAAGCAGCTCCAGTCCCACCAGTACGGCGAGATCGCGAAACAGATGGGGCTCTCCCCCGAGGAGGTCTCCAGCCACCTCGAGATCATCCGACACCTGGATCCGAAGCCCGGGCTCAAGTACTGCCCCGAGCGCTCGACCTACATCCTGCCGGACGTGTTCGTGGTGAAGGAGGGTGACGACTACAAGATCGTCCTCAACGACGACGGGCTGCCCAAGCTGCGCATCAGCCCCACCTACAAGCGCATGCTCGACAAGCGCGAGGCCGGCGCCGAGGAGACCCGGAACTACGTCAAGGACAAGTTGCGTAGCGCACTCTGGCTGCTGAAGAGCGTGGACCAGCGCCAGCGCACGATCTACCGGGTGGCCGAATCCATCGTGAAGCACCAGCGCGGCTTCCTGGACCGGGGCATCGAGCATCTGCGGCCACTGGTGCTGCGGGACGTGGCCACCGACATCGGCATGCACGAGTCCACGGTCTCCCGTGTGGTGGCCAACAAGTACATGCACACGCCCCGCGGGGTCTACGAGATGCGCTTCTTCTTCCACAGCGGCATCACCTCCTCGATGGGGGAGGCGGTCAGCTCGGTCACCATCAAGGACCGGATCCGAAAGATGATCGAGGCCGAGGAGGCCCAGCGCCCGCTCTCGGACTCCCAGATCGCCGAGACCCTGGAGCGCGAGGGTTTGCCCCTGGCGCGGCGCACGGTCGCGAAGTATCGGGAGGAGTTGCGGATCCCGCCCTCCAACCTGCGGAAGTCGGTCCACTGAACGGAGGTGTTTTCATGAGGATCGAGTTCACGGGGCGTCGTTCGGAGGTGGGGCCCGAGCTGCGGGCCCTGGCCGAACGAAAGCTGCGCAAGCTCGAGAAGGTCTTGCACGGCATCAGCGACGTCCACGTCGTGCTCGGGTCCGACAGGCACCGGCAGAAGGCCGAGGTCAGCGTCCGCTCGCGCCACCTGACCCTCACTGCGGCAGACGAGTCCACCGATGCGGGCGCCTGCCTGGCCACCGTGATCGAGAAACTCACGCGGCAGGCGCAGCGCCAGATGGGCAAGCGCATCCAACGTAAACGCCGCGCCCCCGCTCGCGCCACCGCCCTTTGGAACGGCGTGCTGCGTCCGGCGGCCGACCGCGCGGCCGGTCCGCGGGTGATCCGCAGCCGCCGCTTCGTGGCGAAACCGATGACGGTCGACGAGGCGGTGCTGGAGGTCGGCGGGAGCGACGACGGGCTGGTCGTCTTCCGCAACGCCAGCACCGAGCGGGTCAACGTCCTCTACAGACGGCGTGACGGCAACCTCGGCCTCATCGAGCCGGAAGGCTAGGCGCCGGCGTTCGGGCGTCCCCGTGGCGGCGCTGCTCTCCCCGGAGGCGGCGGGCCTGGGGCTGCGCCTGGTCGCGGGCCGGCGTGGCGCGGTTCGGGAGATCCTGCGCTCGCGGGTGCAGAGGCCGGGCCTCGCCCTGGCGGGGCACACCGGCTACATCCAGTACGGCCGCGTCCAGATCGTCGGGGGCAGCGAGCTGAGCTACCTGCGGAAGCTGCTGCCGGACCAGCGGGCGCGGGCGCTGGCCCGGGTGTGTCGGAAGCGGATGAGCTGCCTGGTGGTCACGAAGGGCAAACAGCCGCCCCCGGAGCTGAAGCGCGCGGCAGAGGCGCGTGGCATCCCGCTGCTCTACACGCGGATGGAGTCCACGGTCTTCATCAAGCAGCTCCAGGCCTTCCTCGACGAGCGCCTGGCGCCGCGGGAGCAGCAGCACGCGGTGATGGTGGACGTCTTCGGCCTCGGCGTGCTGATCGCCGGCGAGAGCGGGATCGGCAAGTCCGAGTGTGCGCTGGAGCTGGTGGACCGCGGGCATCGAATGGTGGCGGACGACGTGGTGGAGATCAAGCGGCTGGGGGAGTGGCTGTACGGCTCCGCCCCGGAGCTGACACGTCACCACATGGAGCTGCGGGGCCTGGGGATCCTGAACGTCAAGGACCTCTACGGAGTCTCGGCGATCCGGCTCTCGAAGCGGATCGAGCTGGTGGTGAAGCTCGAGCGCTGGAAGGCGGGGCGCGCGTACGACCGGCTGGGTCTGCGGGGCGAGAGGGTCACGCTGCTCGGAGTCCGGGTGCCCCGGGTGCGCATGCCCGTGGCGCCGGGTCGCAACCTGGCCCTGCTGGTCGAGGTCGCCTCGCGCAACCAGCTGCTCAAGGAGCGCGGCTTCGACGCCGCGCGACGCCTGGCCGAGCGGGTCGATGCCCTGGTCGAGTCCGGCGAGGACGGCGAGCGCTCGTGAGGCGGACGCGCGGGGAGATCGTGGTGATCACTGGGCTCTCGGGCTCCGGGAAGAGCCACGTCCTGCGCGCCCTGGAGGACGTGGGCTGGTTCTGCGTCGACAACCTTCCCACGGCGCTGATCCCGCGTTTTTCGGAGCTGGTGCGGGACTCCGAGGAGTTGCGCCGCGCCGCCCTGGTGGTGGACGTCCGGGAGCCGGATTTCCTGGCGCGTTTCCCCGCCGTGTACCGCCAGGTCAAGTCGAGCAGCGGCGTGAAGGTGTCGCTGGTGTTCCTGGAGGCGGACGCCAAGGTGCTGCTGCGGCGCTTCAGCGAGACCCGGCGCCCACACCCGATGGGCGAGAACGAGCCGGTGGCCGACGCGATCCGGGACGAGCGCGAGGCGCTGCGGCCGATCCGCAGGGCGGCAGACATGATCCTCGACACCTCGGCCTACACCGTGCACGCGCTGCGCGACTACGTGCGGGAGCACTACGATCGCGCGGCCGGGCCCCGCACCCTCATCACCGTCACCTCCTTCGGCTTCAAGTACGGTCTGCCGGCCGACGCCGACCTGGTGTTCGACGTGCGGTTCCTGCCCAACCCGAACTTCGTGGCGCGCCTGAAGCGGCTCACCGGCAACCACGCCGCGGTGGTGCGCTTCATGCGGCGCCAGCCGGAGCTGCGCGCGTTCCTGGCGCGGCTGCAGGGGTTCCTCGAGTTCGTGGTGCCGCGTTACCTGCGCGAGGGCAAGAGTTACCTGAGCATCGCCATCGGCTGCACCGGGGGCCGGCATCGCTCGGTGATGGTCGCCAACTCGGTGCGAGACGCCCTGCAGCGCAAGGGCTGGCCGGCCAAGGCGCGGCATCGTGACCTGCGGCAGAAATGACGGGGAGGTGGCCATGATCGGCATCGTGGTGGTCGGGCATGGACAGGTCGCGGTGGAGCTGGTGAAGGCCGCCGCTGCCATCGTGGGGGAGATCCCGCGCATCTCAGCCGTGTCGGTGGGCTGGAGCGACGACGTCAGCGACGCTCACGACTCCGTCAAGGCGGGGCTGGACAAGGTCGGAGGGCCGCCGGCCCTGGTGCTCACCGACATGTTCGGCGGCACGCCGACCAACGTGAGCCTGCCGCTGCTCGGGGAGGGTGTCGAGATCGTGACGGGCGTGAACCTGCCGATGTTGATCAAGCTCGTGGGCCTGCGGGAGGGCGAGTTGCGCGCCGTGGCGCGGGTAGTGCGCGACCAGGGCAAGGGGGCGATCTACGTGGCCAGCGAGCTGTTGGAGAAGAAGCCCACGTGATCACCCGGGAGGTAGAGATCCGCAACCGGCTGGGGCTGCACGCACGGGCGGCGGCCCGGTTCGTCCACACGGCAGGCCGCTTCCGCGCCAGGGTCAGCGTGACCCGCGACGGGCGCACCATGGACGGCAAGTCGATCCTGGGAATCCTGCTGCTGGCCGCCTCGCGCGGGGCACGCCTCACGCTCAGCGCGGACGGCGGCGACGAGGAGGCGTGCCTGCTGGCCCTGGTCGACCTGATCGAGGGCGGGTTCGGGGAGAGTTGATGGAGCTGCTCGGGAAGGGAGTCTCCCCCGGCATCGCGGTCGGCGAGGCGCTGCTCGTCGAGCGCGAGGCGGTGCCCGTGTTCCGGCTGCTCCTGGGCCCGGACCTGGTGGAGTCCGAGGTCCACCGGCTGCGTCGGGCGGTCGAGGTCTCCCAGGCCCAGCTTCGGGCCATCAAGGACCGCCTGTCGCTCGAGGTGGGCAGCCTGCATGCCTACATCTTCGACGCCCAGCTCCTGATGCTCGACGACCCCCTGTTGGTGGACCGCACCGTGGCGGTGATACGGGAGGAGCATCTGAACGCCGCCTGGGCGCTGCGCGCGGTGGCCGAGCAGCTGCATGAGCTCTTCGACGATTTCGGCGACGCCTATCTCAGGGAACGCCGCACGGACCTCGACGACGTGCTGGGACGCTTGCAGCTCAACCTGGCCGGCGCCCAGGATGCGCCCTCGCTGTCGCGGCTGCCGAGGCCCTCCGTGCTGGTGGCCCGGGACATCACGCCCTCCGAAGCAGGGGAGCTGGACTGGGAGCGGGTGCTGGCCGTGGTGACCGACCACGGCTCACCCAGCTCCCACACCGCGATCCTGGCACGCTCGCGCGGGGTGCCGGCCGTGGTCGGGCTCAAAGACGCCACGCGGCGTATACCTGCCGGGGCCCTGGTGGTGGTAGACGGCGACCTGGGCCGCGTCGAGGTCGAGCCGTCGCAGCCCGCCCTCGTGAACTACCGCGAGGCGCAGCAGCGGGCGGAGGTCGAGGAGCAACGGCTGATCGGCACGCGTACGCTGCCGGCGGTGACACGGGACGGAGTCACCTTGTGCCTGCAGGCCAACGCCGAGTTCCCGGAGGAGGCCCGGAGCGGAGCGTTGTACGGCGCTCAAGGGATCGGCCTCTTCCGCTCCGAGTACCTGCTCGGGCGCTCGCGCGACTTTCCCAGCGAGCAACGCCAGGTGGACGTCTACCTCGGCCTGCTCGAAGCCGTGCGCCCCTATCCCGTGACGGTTCGCACCTGGGACGTCGGGCGCGAGGACCTGGCCCCCGGTGGGCCGTCCAGCCCCAACCCGGCCCTGGGCGAGCGCGCGTTGCGCCTGCTGACCCGCGATCCCGCACCCTTCCTCAACCAGGTCCGGGCCCTGTTGCGCACGGCCCTTGAGGGGCCGATCCGGATCATGTTCCCCTTCGTCTCGGGGCCGCGCGACCTGCACCTGGCGCGCGAGCTGGTGGCGCGGGCCGCCGAGAGCCTGGCCCGCGAGGGGATGCCGCACCGGAGCGACGTCCCCGTCGGCGTCACGCTGGAGCTGCCGAGCGCGGCGCTGACGGTCGACCTGCTGGCCCGGGAGGCGGACTTCTTCAGCGTGGGGACCAACGACCTGATCCAGTACCTGCTGGCCGTGGACCGGGTGGATCCGCGGGTCGCGCGGCTTTACGAGCCTCTGCACCCAGGGGTGGTCCGCACCCTGCAGCGTATCGCCGACGCCGCGGCAGCGGCCGGACGACCGTTGTCGGTCTGCGGCGAGATGGCGTCGGATCCACTCCAGGCGCTGCTCCTGATGGGCCTCGGCGTACGCGAGCTGAGCATGAGCCCCCACGCCATCCCGCGCGTCAAGGCGGTGCTGCGCAGCGTGGCGGCGGCCGAGGCCCGCCAGGCGGCCCTGGAGTGCCTGGATCTGGCGACGGCCTCGGAGATCGAGGACCACCTGCGGCGCCGGCTGGGGGTCGCGCCCGGCGCCAGCCTGGTGGCGTCGTCCTGAAGAAAGCGAGACGCACCGTGTCCTTCGAGCCAAGGCGGGTCGAGAAGCCGTGGGGCTGGGAGTTGTGGTGGGCGCGGACCGAGCGTTACGTCGGCAAGATCCTGCACCTGAGGCAGGGGGAGAGCCTGTCGCTGCAGTACCACGAAGTCAAGGACGAGACGATCCTGATCCAGTCGGGCAGGCTGCTCCTGGAGACGCGGCCGGCAAACACCGCCGAGGACCTGCGGCGCCTGGAGCTGGGGCCCGGCGACGTCTATCACATCACACCCGGCATGCTCCACCGCATGACCGGCGTCACGGACTGCGACATCATCGAGGTCTCGACCCCCGAGTTGGAGGACGTGGTTCGCCTCGAGGACCGCTACGGGCGCGCCGGGACCAAGCAGCCCTGACTCAATACCCCGTGAGCTCCTGGATCGCCCTCAACACGCCGTCGGTCTGGGGCAGGATGGCATCCTCGAGGGACGGCGCATAACCGACGAAGGTGTCGAGGGCGCCGATACGTCTGACCGGCGCGTCGAGGTATTCGAACAACTCGCCGCCGATGCGGGCCGCGATCTCGGCCATGTAGCCCCAGGACAGGGCGTCCTCCTGGGCGACCAGCGCCCGCCCCGTCTTCTTCACGCTCTGGGCGATGGCGTTCCAGTCGTAGGGCGAGAGGCTGCGCAGGTCGAGGATCTCCACGGAGATGCCTTGCTCCTGGGCGCGGCGTGCGGCGACCAGGGAGCGCTGGACCAGGGCGCCGAAGGTCACCAGGGTGAGGTCCCGGCCTTCGCGCACGCGCGTCGCCCTGCCGAAGGGGATGCTGTAATCGGGCCCGGGGTACACGCCTTTGTTGTAGGTCTGCCGATACAGGTGCTTGTGCTCGAGGAAGATCACCGGGTCGTCGCAGCGGATCGCCGTGCGCATCAGGCCGTTGGCGTCCTGGGCGTTTGACGGGATCACGACGCGCAAGCCGGGGATGTGGGTGAAGAGCACCTCGCCGCACTGGCTGTGGTAGACGGCCCCGCCCTGCAGGTAGCCGCCGTAGGTCACCCGGATCACCACCGGGCACTTGAAGGCACCGTTCGAGCGCCAGCGGATGAGTGCCAGCTCGTTGCGTATCTGCATGTACGCGGGCCAGATGTAGTCGAAGAACTGGATCTCCACCACCGGCTTGAGGCCGCGGGTGGCCATCCCGATGGCCCGCCCGACGATGTTGGCCTCGGCCAGCGGCGAGTTGAAGACCCGGTCGGTGCCGAAGCGGCGCTGCAGGTTGTGGGTGACCTTGAACACGCCCCCCTTGCCCTTCACCGAGTCCAGGTTCTCCTCGCGGCTGCAGTCCGCGACGTCCTCGCCGAAGACCAGGATGCGTTTGTCCCGGGCCAACTCGTCGTGGAGGCACGCGTTCAGCAGGTCCACCACGGTTTTGGGACCCCCCTCGCTCAAGGGCTCGGTTTCGAAGGCGGCGGAGGTCGGGTCCACCTCCTGTGAGTACACGTGCAGGGTCGCGGAGGCGGGATCCGGCACCACGGCGGCGCAGGCCGTGTCCGCCGCCTCTGCGACCTCGCGATCGACGTCCTCGCGCAGGCGGCGCAGCTCCTCCTCGGTCGCGATCCCCTCGGCCAGGAGGGTCGCCGGGAAAGTCGCGAGGGGATCGCGCCGGGCCTCGGCCTCGCGTTCGGAGGCGGGTCGGTACAAGGCCTCGTCATCGGACAACGAGTGGGAATAGGGGCGGATCACGCGGGCATGGACCAGCGCCGGCCCGCGCCGGGCCCGGCACCAGGCGGCGGCCTCGCGAAGCACCACCACGCTCGCGAGCGGATCGCAGCCGTCCACCTCGCGCACCAGCAGGTCTGGAAACAAACGCACCAGTCTCGAGATGCTGCCGCCGGGCGTCTGGACCTCCACCGGCACCGAGATCGCGTAGCCGTTGTCCTCGACGAGGTACAGGACCGGCAGCTTGCGGTTCGAGGCGGTGTTCAGGCTCTCCCAGAACTCGCCCTGGGAGGTGGCGCCGTCCCCCGTGGAGCAGTAGACGACCTCGTCGGCCTGGAAGGCCAGGCCGTGGTCGGCCCCGGCGTGCCCGCCCGCCAGGTACAAGCCCGCCTCGGCGCAGCCGACGGCCTGAAGAAACTGAGTGCCGGTGGGCGAGGACCGGTTCACGACGTTCAGCCGCTTGAGGCCCCAGTGGGACGGCATCTGGCGCCCGCCGGAGTTCGGGTCGTCCCGCGCCCCCGTGGCGGCCAGCAACATTTCGAGAGGCGTCATGCCCAGTTGCAGCATGGTGGCGCGGTCGCGGTAGTAGCCGTAGAACCAGTCGTAACCCGGTCTCAGTGCGAGCCCGGCGGCCACCAGCACCGCTTCATGCCCCGCGCCGCTGATCTGAAAGTAGATCTTGTTCTGGCGCTTGAGCTGGATCTCCTTGTCGTCGATGCGCCGAGACAGATACATCGTGCGGTAGATGCCCAGCAGGGTCTCCTGGTCGAGGCCCTGGAGCCTCGCCATCGACGGTGTCGCCAAATGCCTTCCTCCGATGTTGGCGCGCCGAGGCGAATTCTACTGCAACGCCCCGCGGGCTAGACTTCGCGATCATGGACCTGACGCTGCTGCTGATGCTGCTGGCAGGGCCCGAAGCCGGCCCGCAGACCTATGCGGTCGACCCGGAACGAAGCTCCTTCGTCGTCAACGTCGGACGCTCCGGCTTGTTCGCCTTTGCCGGCCACCGCCACGAGGTGCTGGCGACCGCATTCGAGGGCACGGTCGTCGCCGACGCCGGCGACCTCACCCGCTCCTCGATCCGGCTGCGGTTCCCGGCCGCCGGTCTCAGGCTGACCGGCAAGGGCGAGCCCGCCGAGGACGTGCCCGAGGTGCAAGCCAAGATGGAAGGCCCCGACGTCCTCGACGTGGCGCGTTTTCCGGAGATCCTGTTCCGCTCCACCGGCGTGGAGGGCCGGGAGGCCGGGGGCGTGTGGAACCTGCGGGTGACGGGCGAGCTGAGCTTGAAAGGCGTCACCAAGAGCCTGCTCCTGCCCGTGCGTGTCCGGCTCTCCGAGGGTGTGTTGGAGGCGACGGGCCAGGCGGTCTTGCGTCAAAAGGACTTCGGGCTGCGGCCGGTATCCGTTGCCGGGGTGGTCAAGGTGAAAAATGAGCTGGGTCTCGATTACAAGATTATCGGGCGCCTGACCCATTAGGCCTTTTCGTGTCGGACGCTGCTTTTGCAGATTGGCCCGGCGCGGAGCACGCCTATAATCCCGCCGGTTTTCAACACCAGGAGGCAAGCTGATGGGCGAGTCGGGGCGGCTGTGGGCCATTCGCGAGGTGACGTCGCGTAACATCCGGTCGGTGCCCGAGCTGGCGCGCGGGATTCGGATCGTCGAGGCCTTCGGGTCGAACACCTTCGACACCGGCGCCATGAAACAAAAGCTCTCCAAGGCGACCTACCAGTCGCTCCAGGAGACGATCCGCCGCGGCAAGGCCCTGGATCCCGCCATCGCCGGCGAGGTGGCCCACGCGGCGAAGGAGTGGGCGCTGGAGAAGGGCGCCAGCCACTTCTGCCACTGGTTCCAGCCGCAGACCGGGCTGACCGCCGAGAAACACGACGCGTTCCTGACCTTCGACGACAACGGACAGCCGATGGAGCGCTTCAGCGGCTCGCAACTCATCCAGAGCGAGCCCGACGCCTCGAGTTTTCCGTCGGGCGGCATGCGGACCACCTTCGAAGCGCGCGGTTACACGGCCTGGGACCCCTCGAGCCCGCTGTTCATCATGGACGGGCCCAACGGCAAGACGCTCTGCATCCCGTCGGTGTTCATCAGCTACCATGGCGACGCTCTCGACAACAAGACGCCGTTGCTGCGCTCGATGCAGGTGCTGTCGGAGCAGGCGCTGGCGATCCTGGGCCTGTTCGGCGACACCAGCTCGGTCCGGGTGGTGCCCACCGTGGGTTCCGAGCAGGAGTACTTCCTGGTGGACCGCGCCTTCTACACCCTGAGGCCCGATCTGGTGGCCTGCGGACGCACCCTCACCGGGGCCAGGCCGCCCAAGGGCCAGGAGCTGGAGGACCACTACTTCGGCAGCATCAAGGACCGCATCCTGGCCTTCATGCAGGAGGCCGAACACGAGCTGTACAAGCTCGGCATCCCGATCAAGACGCGCCACAACGAGGTCGCCCCCAGCCAGTACGAAACCGCGCCGATCTTCGAGGAGGCGAACGTCGCCTCGGACCACAACCAGATGCTGATGGAGACCATGAGCCGCGTGGCGCGGCGCCACAACCTGGCCTGCCTGCTCCACGAGAAACCCTTCGCGGGGGTGAACGGCAGCGGCAAACACTGCAACTGGTCGTTGATGGACTCCCACGGACGCAACCTGCTCGAGCCCGGCGCCACGCCGGAACAGAACCTCGAGTTCCTGGTCTTCCTGGCCGCCGTCTTGAAGGCCGTCCACCGGCGCGCCGGCCTGCTGCGCGCCGCCATCGCCAGCTCGGGCAACGACCACAGGCTCGGCGCCAACGAGGCGCCGCCGGCCATCATCTCGGTGTTCCTGGGCGAGCAGCTCACGCGCATCCTGGACGGCATCGAACGCCGCGAGCTGCAGGGCGCGGCGGGCATGGAGCGCATCGCGCTCGGCGTGCGGCAGCTCCCCGAGGTGGCCCGGGACCACACGGATCGCAACCGCACCTCGCCCTTCGCCTTCACCGGCAACAAGTTCGAGTTCCGGGCGGTGTCGTCGGCTGCGTCGATCTCGTTGCCGATCGCCTTCCTCAACGCAGCGGTGGCCGAAGCCCTGGAGGAGACCCACGGCAGCCTCAAGGTCCGGCTGTCTCGCGGCATAAGCCTGCCCGACGCCGTGCTCGACCACGTGCGCCACGCCGTGCTGGAGACCAAGGCGATCCGCTTCGAGGGCAACAACTACGCGCCCGAGTGGGTGACCGAAGCGGAACGCCGGGGCTTGCCCAACCTGCGCCGCACGCCGGAGTCCCTGGCGCAAATGGTGAAGCCCGACTCGCTCGAGTTCTTCCAGCGTTTGCGCATCTTCTCGAAGGGGGAGACCGAGGCCCGCTACCACGTGCGCATGGAGCGCTACGTGAAAGACCTGGAGATCGAGCTGGAGGCCCTGAAGAACCTGGTCTCGACCCACGTCTTGCCTGCGGCCTACCGGCAACACGCGCTGCTGGCCAGCGGCGGGGCGCAACGCGCGATCTCGATGGCCCTCGAGCGCCTCGGAAACCAAATCGACGACCTGACGGCTCGGATGGCCGTTCTGCACGGCCTGGCCGACAAGGTTGGCGCCGAAGGCCAGCTCGAGCGCAAGGCGGCGATCCTGGCGGAGGAGGTGTTCCCCGCCATGGCCGCCGTCCGGGAGGTCAGCGACCGCATCGAGGAGGCCGTGGCCGACGACCTGTGGACCCTGCCCAAGTACCGCGAGATGCTGCTGCTGATCTGACGCGGTCCGCGTCCGCGGGAGCGGCTCAGGCGAAAAGCAGTCGAACCAGGAAGCCGGCGTCGAAGGCGCTGCGCGCCGGAACAAAATCGCCTGCAATCCCGACCAGGCGGTCGGCGAGCTCGGGACGGCGTTTGAGTTTGTGGGCCAGCAGGTCGGCCAGCCGCGGCCAGGCCACGATCTCCGACAACAAGCGGTTGATCTGAAACTTGTCACGGGTGGCCGCGCGCCGGTCGGCGGCGTAACGTTCGAGGCTGGCGAGCCGGCCGCTGGCGACGTATTCCTCGGCGTGTGGCGCCGCGATCTCCGCCGTGCGCAGCGCCAGGGTCACGCCCTCGCCCGTGAACGGGTCGAAAAAGCCCCCCGCATCACCGACCAGGAGGGCACCGGGAGCGAAGAGGCGTCGCGTCACCAGGGCCAGGGGGCCGATGGCCCGGGGCGGTTCCAGCAGCCGGGCTGTCGCGAGCCGAGCCGCGACCCGCGGCCAGCGCCGCAGGGCCCGGCGGTAGAAGCCATCGAGGTCGCCGGCCGCGTTGCGCAGGTCGCCTTGATCGAGCACGAAGGCCACGTTCGCCGTGTGCGCAGAAAGCGGCGCGATGCCACAGTAGCCGCCTCCACCCACATGCATCTCGCCCAACTCGGCCAGATCGGTCACGCCCTCCCAGTAGCCGCGCACGGCGAACTTGCGCAGCGTCCGGTGCTCGCGCAGCAGGCCGAGGTGGCGGGCCACCACGCTGCGACGGCCATCCGCCCCCACCACCAGGCGCCCGCGTAGCGCCTCGGCGCCGCCTGGCCCTTCGGCGGCCACGCCCGCCACCCGTCCGTCCTCGAGCAGCAGGCCTGTCACCCGCATGCCCTCCCGGACCTCCGCGCCTGCGGCCCTGGCCGCTTCGACCAGGACCGGGTCGAGTCGCTGGCGGCGCGCAGCGAAGCCCGGCCGTTTCGCGCCCGGGTAGCGCCCCTCGAAGCAGGTTCCGTCGGGAGAGGTGAGGAGCATGCCGCGCAGCGGCCAGGGAGCCAGGCCAGCCACCTGGTCCGCGACCCCGAGGTTCCCGAGCATCCGCCAGGCTTCCGGCGAGACTCCCTCGCCGCAGACCTTGTCGCGGGGGAAACGCGCCTCGTCCAGCAGCAACACGTCCAGGCCACGTTGCCTCAGCAACACGGCCAGGCTGGAGCCCGCCGGACCGGCCCCGACGATCACGACCTCGCGGCGCGGGTGGCTCATCGCTCGGCCACCGCGACCAGGCGATAGGGGAAACATCGCTCCAGGCGCTTCAGCGGCAGGCCGGCCTCGGCGAAGGCCTGGCGCAGCTCGGCTGGCGTGAAGGCCCGCCGGATGGAGAGCAGGCCGTCCTCCACGCTGACGCGCGACCGGAACAGGCAGCGGAAAAACGCGCGGCCGAACAGGTAGGGGAGCCGGGCCCGCCGCAGGTCGTTGACGATCAGGGCCCGGCCTGCCAGCTCCCACAGCCCTCGCAGGACCGGCGCCAGCTCGGGGGTGTCGAAGTGATGGAGGAACAACGAGGCAGTGACGACATCGAAGCTGCCCGAAGCGAAGGGCAGCTCCCGCACGTCCGCCACCACGGCGTGAACGGTAGAGGGCGCCTGCTTCGCATGCAACAGCTTCAGGTCCACTCCCACCGCGAGCAGGCCGGGGGCGACCCGGGCCAGCAGCGCCGGCATGTCGGCAGAGCCGCAGCCCACATCCAGGAGCCGGGGACGCCGCCCACGGTCGAGGTAGGGCAACGTCGCGAGCAGCAGGCTGCGACGGCCACCCAGCCAGCGGTTCACGAAACGCAGGTCGGCAAGGCTGCGCAGGGCCTCGGGCTCGGGCACGCCGGTGTCGAGCAGCTCGGACTCGGTCGCACGCCGGCTGAGGTCGATCATGGCCCAGCCGGCGCCGCGCCGCGAGCCGTCACAGGAACTCCAGAAGCGCGAACTCCGCGCCGAACCCCGGGCCGAACGCGCCGAGGACGCCCTTCTCACCCGCCTGCACTGCTCCGGCGCGCAGGATCTCGTCGAGGACGAACAACACCGTGACGGAGCTCATGTTGCCGTGCCGGGCGAGCACCCTCTCGGTCGGCGCCAGGTCCGCCGGCGCGAGGCCGAGCTGCTCGGCCATCACCTCGATGATGCGTTGTCCGCCCGGATGCAGGATCCAACGGCTGATGTCCTCCCGGCGCAGACCTCGGGGCTCCAGGAAGCCTCGAACCGCGGCGGTCACTTCGCGCCGAACGAAGGGCGCGAGCTCGCGGTCGAGGACGATCTGCAGCCCTTGATTGCGCAGGTGGAAGCCCATCAGGTGCGTGGTGCCAGGGAAAAAGATGCTGTGGCTGTCGAGGAGCCGGGCCAGGCCGCTCCCGGAGCCTGCCGCCGGGTGCTCCCGTCCGACCAGGACCACGGCGGCGCCGCCATCGCCGAAGATCGCGGTGGACACCACGTTGGTTGCGGAGGTGTCCCAGCGCTGGAAGGTGAGGCTCGAGAACTCGAGGGCCAACACCAGGGCGGCCTTGGCGGGCGACGCGGCCAGGTGATCCGCGGCGCGCGCCAGCCCGACCACACCTCCGGCACAGCCGCTCTCGGTGATGGGAAGCCGCACCAGGTTCGGCCCGAGGCCCAGTGCGTCGGCGACGTAGGCGTCGACGGCCGGGATCATGAAGCCGGTGCAGGACACGCTCACGATCAAGCCCACCTCCCGGGGGGACAGGCCGGCCGCTTCGAGCGCCCGCCGCGCCAACTCGGCGCCGGCGCGACACGCGATCTGCCGGTAGCGGTCGTTCTGGGCCTCGAAGTCTCCGGGGCGGAAGACCTCCTCGATCGGCACCACGCTGGCACGCGTCTCGATCCCGGCGCGGGCGTACACCGACAGCAGGCGCCTCGCCTGCGGATCCTGGCTGGACTCCAGCCATTCCCGGACCCAGCCGGTGACGGTCTCCTGGTCGTAACGATAGGGCGGAAGGAAACGCTCGACCGCGAGCAGGGTCGTCATGGCAGGGGCGCGCCGCCGCGCCGGTGACCGCGACTAGAACGGGACGTCGTCGTCGGTGGGTTGGAAGTCCTCGGGGGGCGCGCCTGGCTCCGGGCCCGAAGGGCCCCGGGTTTCGCCGCCCGCTCCGCCGCGACCGCCGAGCAAGACCAGCCGCGAGTTCGGGCCGCTGACGCGGATCTTGGTCATGTAACGCTTCTGTCCTTCCTTGTCGGTCCACTCGTCATAACGGATCGAGCCCTCGACGTAGACCTGCTTGCCCTTCTGGCAGTAGTCGCGCACCACCTGGGCGGTCTTGCCGAACACCTCGACCCGGTGCCACTCGGTCCGCTCCTGCTTCTGGCCGCCCTTGTCGGTCCACTGCTCGCTCGTCGCCAGCGAGAAGTTGGCCACGGGCTCGCCGGACTGCATGTAGCGGACCTCGGGGTCCTTGCCCAGGTTGCCGATCAGGATCACCTTGTTGACGCTCGCCATTCCTCTGGTCCTTTCCTCACTGCGCGTTCAGCTTCTCGCGGGCCTTGCGCCCGGCTTCGGAGTTCGGGTACCGGTCGACGACGTAGCGGTACTCCACCAGGGCCTGGCTGCGGCGGCCCAGGCGCTCGAGGGCCAGCCCCTTCTTGAAGCGCGCGTCGGGCAGCTTGTCGCTCGAGGGGAAGTCGCGGAACAGCGTGTTCCAGGCCTCGATGGACTCCGCGTACTTCTGTTTCCCGTACAGGCACTCGCCGATCCAGTACTGGGCATTGTCGGAGAACTCGGTGTTCGGGTAGGTCCTCAGGTACTCCTCGAAGCCGCTGATCGCGAGGTCGTAGTTGCCTCGCGCGTAGTCGGCGTAGGCCTGGCTGTAGAGCTCGCGGGGAGCCGGCGGAGGAGCCATGGGGGAGGCTCCGGGCGTCGCGAAGGGCGCGGGCGTGGCGGGCTGCGTCTCGTCCGGCGCTGCGGTGGGGAAAGGCGCCGGCGCGGGCGCCGGGGTCACGAAGGTCCCGGCCTGCAGACGCTCCTGCATCTCGCCGAGCCGATCGGTGATGTCCTTCAGGGCCAGCCGCACCGCCTCGTCCTCGGTGCGGCGCTCCTGGGAGGTGCGCTTGACGGCCGACCCCTGCTCGGCCAGGGACTCGTTCAAGCGCTTCACTTCGGCCACGTTCTGCTCCAGCAGGCGTTTCAGTTCGCTGACCTGGGCCCCCAGGTTGGCGATCTGGAGCTGGAGGCGCTCGATGTCCTTGTTGGCCGCCGTGGCGGGGAAGGCGAGTATGAGGAACGCGGCGAGCGCCGCGAGTCGACGCATCACGGGTGAACCTCCGTCTGGCCGCGGCGCGATCCGCGCCACGATCCGATCATCTTATACCGCGGCCGGCCGCGCTCCCGCCGTCAGCGCGAGACCGCGAAGTGGGCGCGGCGATTCCTGGCCCAGGACGCCTCGTTGCTCGCCGGGTCCAGGGGACGCTCCTTGCCGAAGCTGACCGTGGTCAGGATCCTGGCCTCCACGCCCAGGTTCACCAGGTAGTCGCGCACCGCGCGTGCCCGCTGATCGCCCAGGGCGAGGTTGTACTCGACGGTGCCACGTTCGTCGCAGTGGCCCTCCACCGCGATGCGCAAGCCGGGGTTCGCCTTGATCCAGCCGGCGTGCCTTTCGAGCACCCCGCGGGCCTGGTCGCTCAAGGCGGCGGAGTCGTACTCGAAGTGCACGTCCTGGAGCGGCCCTCCCTCGCCGGAGGGGTCGCTCAGCATGTCTCTGCTCGAGGCCACTCCCGCGTCCACCGCCTGGATGTCCGGCCCCTCGCTGAGCGGCTGGGGCTCGCTGGCCCCCGCCCCGCCGCGGGTATCGCTGCCGGCGCCCTGAGTGGTCGCCACCACTGGCGGACGTTTGGTGCCGCCGCAGGCGCCGAGGCACAACAACATCAGTATCGAGAGAACTCGCTTCATGGTCACGGCCCCCAGTCGGGTTGCACGTTGTTGCCCGGCCCCGCCGAGAGGGTCGTCATCTGGCGTCCCTCGCGGTCGGCCACGGTGAGTTGCCAGGCCCCGCCGCGGTTACAAGAGAAAACCAGGTGGCGGCCACTCGGGGCCCAGGAAGGGTATTCGCAGCTTCCTCGACCCTCGGTGATCTGCCGCACCGTGCGTGTCGCCAGGTCGATCACCGCCACCTCGAACCCGCGGTCGATGCGCGATGTGTAGGCGACCTCGCTGTACTGCTTGGAGGGGCTCCAGGCGCAGGCATCGTTGTAGTTGCCGAGGGTGGTGAGCCGTCGCACGTTCAGGCCCTCGCTGTCCATCACCCACAGCTGGGGTGTGCCCGTGCGGTTGGAGGTGAAGGCGATCTCGGTGCCCGTCGGGCTCCAACACGGGGCGGTATCGGCGGCCGCGCTGTTGGTGAGCCGGCGTGGGTCGCTGCCGTCGGCGTTCACGGAGTAGATCTCCATGTTGCCGGGGCGGTTGCTGGCGAAGGCGATCCGCTTGCCGTCGGGGCTCCAGGCGGGCGCGAAGGCCTGGCTGGCCCGCTCGCCGCTGGTGCGCTCGCCCGTGATGTTGCCGGAGGACCGTCCCAGGAAGATCTCGGCCAGGAAGATGAGCGGCGAGCGCTCCTGGCGATACGAGACGTAGGACAAGGCCTGGCCGTCCGGCCGCCAGGCCGGCAGGATGTTGATGGAGTTGTTGACCGTGACCTGACGTGGGTTGTAGCCGTCATAGTCCACGATGAACAGCTCCTTGGCGACGCGTCCCTGCGTGGAGCTGCGATCGGAGCAGAAGGCGACGCGGGTGCGCGCCACGCCCTTGTAGGCGGTGAGCGCCATCACGTCGTCGGAGAGCTGGTGGGCGAAGATGCGCGGGTTGTCCGCCCTGCCCGAGTAGCGCTTGGTCAGCATCGCCTGCCCGGTGTCCACGAAGAACACGCGAGCCTCCACGTTCATCTCGGCGCCGGCGACCTCCGCCCGGGTCACGACCAGGATGTTGGTGCCGATGGATTTCCAGTCCTCGAAATTCGGGCCCTCGGGATTCAGGGCCGGTATCGCGCTGAACAGGCTCTCCGGCACGAACTGGAACAGGTTTTCGAAGCGGAGGTCAGCGCGCAGCACCTGGCTGAAGACGCGACAGGCCTCGCGCGAGGCGTCGTCGGGCTTCTTCGGCACACAGTCAGGGATCGCAAACCGCTGCGCCCCCCTCTCGATGACGATCCGAGCGTCGGCGCCGGGGGGCACGGGTTGCGGAGGCGCCTGCTGAGAGCTCGTGTGTCCCCCGAGCAGGAGAACGGCGGTCGCCGCCAGGGCGCCGCTAACGCGTCGGGCGGAACACGGCCTGAATGCTGTAATGGTTCGTGCCATAACTCTTGGGAAGCGGGCCAAAGGGAGCTGCCGAGATCACGGCGCGTTGGGCGGCGCGATCGATGAGGGAGATACCGCTCGACTGGACGATGGTCACGTCGGAGACGCTGCCGTCAGCGAGGATCGTGAAACGAACCGTGACCGGCTGGGCGAAGTCGGGTTGAATCTGCTGCGTCCAAAGCACCCAGATCTTGCGCTGGACGCCGGCCAGGTACCAGTCGCCGAGCACGTCGGTGCCTCCAGGCACGCCCGGGCCCGGAGGACCGATGCCGATTCCGACAGGATCACTCGAGGTGCCGGTTCCCGCCGCGGCCGCGCGGGCGGGAGCGGGCGTGGGCGTCGGCTTCTTCTTGGGTGGTTTGGGCGCATCGAGCTCCGGAAGCCCCTGCTTGGGCTCGGGCTTCGGCGGCTTGATCGGGGCGGGTTTCTCGGGCTCGGGCTTCGGCGGCTCCGGCGCGGCGGTCGGCGCCGGCTCCGGCTTGGAGGCCGGCGCTGGCGGCTGGGGGTTCGGCCTGCCTCCGCCGCCCGGTGGCAGCGGGACTGCGATCCCGTCGGCGACGTTGAGGAGCGGCTGTTTCGGCGCGAGCGCGGCGGCGAGCAACGAGCCACCCAGGAGCACGAGATGTGCCGTGATCGACAGGATGACACCGCCCGAGAAGCCACGATCCATGTGGTCGCGATCGACCAAGAGCCTGACCACCGGATCGTTCACCTGCCGGCCTTCTCCTCGGGCAACACGTAGACGAATCCGATCTGCTCGACCCCCGCTCGCTTCAACACGTCGACGACTTCGATCACCTTGCCGTACCGCAGCCGCTCGTCGGCCCGCAGGTAGGCCACCTTCTGGGCGCGCCCCTCCATCAGACCCCGTACCATGTCCTCGAGCAGGGGCAACGCCACCGGGCGGTCGCCAACGTAGACGCGTCCCTGGTCGTTCACCGACACGGAGATGCGCTCCTCGGGATCGTTCTGGGGCTGGTTGGCCACGGGCAACGACACGTCGATGCCGCGGCTCATCATCGGGGCGGTCACCATGAACACCAGTAGCAATACCAGGACCACGTCCACCAGCGGTGTGACGTTGATCTCACCCAACACCCCGACGGAGCGGTGCGAGCGCAGGCCGCGGTACAGCGCCGCCGCGCCCGATGCCCCGCCCTGGCCCGCGCTCGCCTGCATCTCTAGGTGAAGTTGCGCTCGACGATGTTGAGGAACTCCAGCGCGAAGTCGTCCATCATCGAGGACAATACCCGGATCCGGCTGTTGTAGAAGTTGAAGAACACGGCCGCCGGGATCGCCGCCGCCAGCCCGGCCGCGGTGGTGATCAGCGCCTCCGAGATGCCGGGCGCGACGACCGCGAGGTTGGCGGAGCCCATCCTCCCGATGTCCGCAAAGGCGTTCATGATGCCCCACACGGTCCCGAACAGGCCGATGAAGGGCGTGACGCTCGCGGTGGTGGCCAGGAACGTCACCCGCCTCTCGATGCGGGTGACCTCACCGGTGGCCGCGCGCACCAGTGCACGCGTCAGGGACTCGAGGCTCTTCACCAGCGGCTTTGCGGAGCTGGAGGACTGGCCGGCGGGCGGGGAAACGCTGCGCACCTGCTGGTTCACCTCGAGGTAACCCGCCTGGAACACGCCCACCAGCGGGCTGCCCTTGAGCTGCACACAGACCGCGTTGACCTCAGAGAACTTGTTGCTCTTGCGAAAGATCTGAAGGAACGTTTCGGACTGCGCGTACGCGCGGCGCAGCGCGAACCCCTTATAGATGATGATCGCCCACGAGAGCAACGAGAACAGGATGAGCAGCAGCAGGACGCCCTTGGCGACGGGCCCCGTGTGGCCGATCCAACTCCCGACGCCCCCGCCGAAAGCCGCCTGGGCCCGCACGAAAAAAAAGAGCAAGCTTCGACCTCTCTAAATAGCGCTGCCGATTGAAGATGCCACAAGGGATTGGGGCTGTCAATGGAAAGGGGATTGGCCCGGACTTGACACCAAGCCCCCTAAAGCCTATATTGTCAGCATGATGACGCTGGGACAGTTGCTTGAGCGGTTCCCAACCGACGACGAGTGCATGACTTACCTCGTCAAGCTCCGTTGGCCCGAGGGTGTCCGCTGCCCGAAGTGCGACTCGCCCAAGGTCTACCGGCTCAACCGCGGCAAGGGTTTCCGGTGGGTCTGCAAGCACGCCAAGAACGGCTATCGTTTCTCCCCATTGGTCGGGACGATCTTCGAGAACACCAACATCCCGCTTCGGACGTGGTTCCAGGCGATTCTCCTGATGTGCGTCTCCAAGAAGGGCATCAGCGCGCTCCAGATTCAGCGCACGCTCGGCCTCGGCTCCTACAAGTCGGCTTGGTACATGTGCCATCGCGTCAGGGCCGCGATGCATGACCAGGGTTTCCCGAACCTCATGGGCGTGGTCGAGGTTGACGAGACCTACGTCGGGGGCGAGAACCGGAACCGCCACATCTCGGAGCGCGGGAAGCTGGAAGGGCGCGGCCCCGTCAATCACGTCCCGGTCATCGGCGCCATCGCCCGCAAGGGAAGCGTGGTCTGCAAGGTGATCGAGAACACCAGCGCCGCAACCCTTAAGGGCTTCGTGGACGAGGTTGTGTCCGAGAAGGTTGACCTGGTGGCCCACGACGACGCGGCGGGGTATCGCCATCTCGAACAGCCGCACGCTGGCGTCCGTCACTCGCGCGGCGAGTACGTCCGCGGCAACATCCACACCGCCAACATCGATTCGTTCTGGAGCCTGCTCAAGCGTGGCATCATGGGCAGCTTCCATCAGGTGTCGAAGGACTATCTGCCGCTCTACCTGGCCGAGTTCATGTTCCGGCATAATCACCGGAAGGACCCGGACATGTTCACCACCGTTCTCCGCGCCTGTTGAAGGCTCGGCGGCGGCCGAAGGAGTTCCGCCATTGCCCAAAGCCAAACCCGTCTCGCTCCAGCCGCTCACGTTCGATGAAGCGCTCAAAGCGCTCGTAACGGGCGCGAGTGCAAAGCCGACCAAGAAGTCTCCACGAAAGCCCAAGGCAAACACTCAGAAGTGACGAACAGCGAGAATCAGAAGGCAGCCTCCGAGACTGCCGCTGCCGAAAAGCACGAGCAGGGCGAAACCAGGCTTTCGCCCGTAGAGGCACAGCAAGAATCCAGCGGTGCTGAGCAAGAGCGTCAGCACCGCCAAAAACAAAAGGATCAAGCCCCAAGGTGGCCTCGCCGTGTCTTGGGTTGGCTCCGTACGGCGTGGCGGGAATTTGCCGACCAGCGCCCCCCTGATCAGCTGAAGGCCGTGTCCGAAGTATTCTTGTTCGGATTGGCCGTCGTTGGTGCCATAGCGGTTGGCTACCAGCTGTACTTGACTCAGAAGAGCAACGATATGACGCGGGAGAGCATCGACTTCGCGAAGGCCCAGGCCGGCAGCGGAGACGCCGATACCCAAGCGGCGCTCGCTCTCAGCAAACGCAGCGCGGATGCTGCTGAGGATGCGGTTGCCTTGGCCGAGAAGAACCGCCTCGACGCTGAAGCGCAAAACCGGTGGGAGCAGCGAGCGTGGCTGGGGTTCTTGGAAGGGGCCGACCCAACACTCAAGGTTGGAGAGCGTCCGACCCTCGCCGCCTGGATGATCAACAGTGGACGGACCCCTGCCTTGGGAGCGCGTCCAATCATCAGCTACGCCTTTGCTGCCAATCCCGTTGCCTGTGAGCCAAAGTTCCAGCCCACTGGAGAGTTCTACAAGTTTCAGAGTCGCATGGTTGTGCAGCCGGGCATGAAGGTCGCCACTGGCGTGATGGTCCACTTCGAGGTGACACAGCCAATTCTCGACGCCTTGAAGGCAGAGCGACAGGTTCTCTGTCTCTTTGGCAGGGTAGAGTACGACGACATTTTCGACGCAAGACACAAGACGGAGTTCAACATGTACTTGGCCCCGAGCAACCTGAGCACTTGGCTGTTCGCACCAAAGGGCAACACCGCCTACTAATGCAAGAGCGAGTAGAACACCGGCCTGTCTACTCATTCTCGGGCCCACTGAGGGTTGGTGTCAAGTTCGGGCCAACCCCCAATGGAAAAGCCGGTGTGTTATCCTCCCGCGGGCATCGCATCGGAAATGCTTAAGTGTCTCAAAATAAACAACATCGCCCTTATCGCCCGGGCAGAGCTCGAGATCGACGGCGGCCTCGTGTTGCTCACGGGGGAGACAGGGGCCGGTAAGTCCATTCTGATCGACGCCTTGGGCCTGCTGCTGGGTCAGCGGGCCTCGCCGGACCTCATCCGCAGCGGCGAGGACAGCGCCGTGGTGGAGGGGCTGTTCCTGAGCCCGGAGAGCGTGCCCTTCCTCGACGCGCACGGGCTGCCCGGCGAGGATGAGATCGTGATCCGCCGCGACATCCAGGCGACCGGCAAGGGCAAGGCGACCGTCAACGGGGCCCTTGTCCCGGTGTCCCTGCTGCGAGAGCTGGGAGCGCGACTGGTGACGGTCCACGGGCAACACGAGCCACAGGGCCTGCTGGAAGCGGCGACACACGTGGCGGTCGTCGATCGCCACGCGGGGGTCACGACGGCCGCCGTGGCTCCGCTCTTCTCTCGACTGCGCCAGATCGACGCGGAGCTGGAGGCGCTGCGGCGCGACCGGCGCGAGTGGGAGCGTCGCCGCGAGATGCTCGACTTCCAGAGGAACGAGATCGAGGGCGCTGGCCTACGGCCCGGCGAGGAGGAGTCGTTGCTCCAGGAGAAGGCGGTCCAGGCCAACGCCGGGCGCCTGGCGGCCCTGGCCGAAGAGGCCTACGCGCTGCTGTACGAAGACGAAGCGGCCGTGTTGGGGCGGCTGATGCAGGTCTTCAAGCGCGTCGAGGAGTTGGCCTCGATCGACGGGCGATTCGAGGCCCACCGAGCGGTGAAGGGGGACCTGATCGCGCCCCTGGAGGATCTCGCGCTGTTTCTGCGCGCCTACAAGGACGGCGTGCAGGTCACGCCCGGCCGGCTGGACGAGATCGAGACGCGCCTGGCCTGGATCGAGCGGTTGAAGCGGAAGTACGGCGCGAACGTCGACGAAGTGGTGCGCTTCGGGGAGAGGTGTCGGCGGGAGCTGGAGTCGTCCGAATCGGTCGAGGACCGCGAGCGGGCCCTCGTCGGCGAGCGGTCCGAGCTGTCGCAGCGCTATTTCGCCGCCGCACAGGAGTTGTCCGGGAAACGACGCGCCGCCGCGAAGGACCTGCAGAGACGGGTCGAGGCCGAATTGTCCCAGCTCGCGATGGAGCGCAGCCGGTTTCGGGTCCAGTTCGATCCGGACCTCCCGCCCTCGGACGGCTCCGACAGCTCGAGCTGGAGTGAGGGGGGCCTCGAGACAGCCGAGTTCCTGCTGTCACCCAACCCAGGGGAAGAGCTGCGCCCGTTGGCCCGCATCGCGTCGGGAGGCGAGTTGAGCCGCATCCTGCTGGCGCTGAACGCCGCGTCGGGCCTGGAAACTCCGGGCAAGGCCCTGGTCTTCGACGAGGTGGACGCCGGGATCGGCGGTCGCGTGGCCGAGGTCGTCGGGCGCAAGCTGAAGGCCATCTCGACGCGACACCAGGTGTTGTGCGTCACGCACCTGCCCCAGATCGCCTCGCAGGCCGATGCCCACTTCGCGGTCAGCAAACGCGTGGACAAGGGCCGCACCCTGGCCTCGGTGCGCCGGCTCTCGGAAGAGGAAAGGATCGAGGAGGTTGCGCGTATGCTCGGGGGCGAGACCGTCACCGACACGGCACGGCGCCACGCGCGCGAGATGGTCAAGCAGGCGCTGCGGGCTTGAGGCGGATCTCTTGATGGCCACGAAGAAAAATCGCTTCCACATCGAAACCTTCGGCTGCCAGATGAACGTCAACGACTCTGAAAAGGTCGCCGGCCTGCTGCTCGCGGAGGGTCACGACCGCGCCCGCTCGGCCGCCGACGCCGACTTCGTTTTCATCAACACCTGCGCGGTCCGGGAGAAGGCCGCCGACAAGTTGTACCACGCGCTGGGCCGCCTGCGCCGGCGCAAGAGCGCGAGGCCGGAGCTTCGGATCGGCGTCGGCGGCTGTGTCGCTCAGCTCCAGGGCCGCGAGATCCTGGCGCGGGTTCCCGACGTGGACGTGCTGGTCGGCACGCGTAACCTGGCACGCGTGCCGGGGCTACTGGCGCAACGCGAAGCCTCTCACGCGCCCGCCGTGGATCTCGACCGGAGCGCGGACGCCTTCGCCGTTCCGGACACCGCCATTGCCCACTCGAGCCCGGCCCGTGCCTTCGTGTCCGTCATGGAGGGCTGCAACCACGTTTGCAGCTTCTGCGTCGTGCCACGGACGCGCGGCACGGAGGTGTGTCGGCCGGTCGCGGCGATCGTCACGGAGGTGCGACAGCTGGTCGCGCGCGGCTACAGCGAGGTGATGCTGCTGGGCCAGACCGTGAACGCGTACCAGCATCAGGGCACCGGCTTCGCGGGGCTCCTGGAGGCCGTACACGCCGTGCAGGGCCTGAGACGTCTCCGCTTCACGACGTCGCATCCCAGCCATGTGGACGCTCGCCTGATCGGGTCCCTGCGTGAGCTGCCGAACCTGTGCCCGTACCTGCACCTGCCCTTCCAGTCCGGCTCGGACCGGATCCTCGACGCGATGCGCCGGGGGTACAGCGCCGACGACTATCGGGCGATCACATCGGAGCTGCGGTCCCAGGTGCCTGGCCTGGCGCTGAGCGCCGACGTGATCGTGGGTTATCCGGGAGAGACCGAAGACGACTTCGAGGCGACCGCGCGCCTCGTGCAGGACGTGCCGTTCGAGAGCCTGTTCGTGTTCCTCTACTCGCCTCGACCCGGGACCAGCGCCTTGCGCCTCGGCGACCCGGTCCCGCTGCTGGAGAAGAAGCGCCGCTTCCAGGTGCTGAATTCATACCAGCAGCGCCGGCAGTCCGAGGCCAACGCCGTTCGGGTGGGCGGCCGAGAAGAGGTCCTGGTGGATCACGTGGCGCCGGGCGGGCGCCTGGCCGGCCGCACCCGCGACTTCCGAATCGTCCATCTCGACGGGCCGCCGGAGTGGCTGGGCCGGCTGATCCAGGTCGAGGTGACGGGAGCCAGCCCGAACTCGCTGCGGGGCCGATTCCAGCAAGCGATTCATTGACATAAACTTCCGAGCTTCCTATATTCTCTCAGAGCATGGGAATGCCGATCCAGATGACGATCAAGGGGCTGATGATCGACCCCATCACGAACATGCCGATCATCGTGTTGCGCGACCAGAGCGGGGAGCGGATCCTGCCGATCTGGGTGGGTGTCTTCGAGGCCAACGCCATCGCCCTGCAGATGGAGAACGTCGAGACGCCTCGGCCCATGACACACGACCTCCTGCGCAACATCCTCGACGACCTGCAGGCCCGGGTCGAGCGGATCGTCGTTTGTGACCTGCGGGAGAACACGTTCTACGCCGAGATCCATCTCGACAGCGGCGGCCGAGCGGTCACCGTGGACGCCCGGCCCTCGGACGCGATCGCGTTGGCCCTGCGGACACGTTCGCCGATTTTCGTGGAGGAGTCGGTGATCGAGGGCGCGAGCCACGTCGAGTCGCAGGGCCCCAACGACGTGGGACGGCTGCGCAAGTGGCTGGAGGGGCTCGGGGACGAGGAGCTGGGCAAGTACAAGATGTGACCCGCGTCGCTCAGAGCGACGCGAATGTCTTGACCCCTCTCGCGGCTTCTGACTAAGATCCGCGGCGTCTCCATGCGCGGCACTCCCGGAAACTCGCGTTGATCGTCATCGCCATCGCCAATCAGAAGGGCGGCGTCGGAAAAACCACCACGGCGATCAACCTGGCCGCGGCCCTGGCCATGCGCGGCCGCCGCACGTTGCTCATCGACCTCGACCCACAGGCCAATTCCTCGATCACCTACGTGGACGTGCGCCCACTCGAACGCTCCATGTACGACGTGATCGGCGAGGGCTTGGCGCTGCAGGACGTCGTGGTCAAGACGCCGCTGCCGAACCTCGACGTGGCCCCTTCCCGGCTGTCGCTCGCCAAGCTCGAAGCCAAGCTGGTGGGGGAGTTGGACGCCCACTTCCGGCTGAAGGACAAGGTCGAGGGCCTGCAGGGGAGTTACGAGTTCGTGATCATCGACACGCCGCCAGCCTTGGGTCTCATCACCGTCAACGCACTGGTGGCGGCCACGCACCTGCTGGTGCCGGTCCAGTCGAGTTACTTCGCTCTCGAGGGGACCGACGACCTGCTGGAAACAGTTGAACGGGTCCGCTCCAGGCCCAATCCGAACCTGAAGCTGCTGGGAGCCGTGATCACGCTCCACGACCGCCGCACCACCCTTGCCCGCGACGTGCAGAAGGCGATGGGCGAGGTGTTCGGTGACCGGCTGTTCCAGACCACGATCAGCAAGAGCATCCGCCTCGAGGAGAGCCCGGCCCACCGCGAATCCATCTTCACCTTCGCGCCTCAATCCAGTGGTGCCTACGAGTACTACAAGCTCTGTGAGGAGGTCATCGAACGTGTCTAGTGCGAGGCGCTCCGGCCTGCCCGAATCACTGCGCATGCGCCACGACACCCACTACGTCGACCAGCTCACGCGCCCCAGCGGGGCGCCCTTCGGCCGGCTGATCCCGATCGAAGACATCGATCCCAACCCAAACCAGCCGCGGCAGGCGATGGGGGACCTCTCGGAGCTGGTGGCGTCGGTGAGGGAGAAGGGGATTCTGGAGCCGATCCTCGTGCGGCCCGCGGGCTCCCGCTTCCAGATCATCGCCGGCGAGCGGCGCTTCCGAGCCGCTCAGGAAGTAGGCCTCGCCGAGATACCGTGCGTGGTCCGGGACAGCTCCGACGCCGAGACGCTGGAGCTGGCGCTGATCGAGAACCTTCAGCGCAAGGACCTGAGCGCGTTCGAGGAGGCCGACGCGCTGAAGATCCTGGCGGACATGTACGGCTACACGCACGAGAAGATGGCCGAGAAGCTGGGCAAGAGCCGCTCGTCGCTCAGCGAGACCCTCTCGCTCACGGCAATGCCCGAGGAGGTCCGCCAACTCTGTCGGCTGGCCGACATCACCGGCAAGTCGTTGCTTCTACAGATCCTTCGCCAGGGCGATCCGCAGAAAATGGTAGCCCTGATCGAGCGCCTGCAGAAAGAGGGACCCACCCGCGAGGTCGCACGCCGCGTGGTGAAAGGGGACCGAAGGCCACGCGGCCGTCCCAGGCACTACGTGTTCCGCTTCCAACCACGCGAGAAATCGTTCTCGCTCGCGCTCCAGTTCAGGAAGACGGAGGTGGCCCGCGAGGAGATCGTGCGCGCGCTGCAGTCCATCATCGAAGAGTTGACGCAGGAGGACTGACGGCCTTTCAGCGCTCCACGACGATCCGCCCGCCGAGAGCGGCCAGGAAGCGCTGAAGGCCCCATCCCGCGTAAGTCAGCCCATAAACGACGCCGAGCCAGCGGGCCCGGGTCCACAACCAGGCTCCCGTGACCGCGAGGCACACGCAGCACAGGAGCGCCACGATCTCGAGGTCCTTGTTGTATCGGAGCAGGTTGGGACCTGGAAGGCCCGCGGAGCCGAGGTTCAGAAGCACGTAAACGGCAGCCCACGCGCACACGAGCCGCAGCCGTTCCGCCTCGACGCTCGTCGTGAGCAGGATCAAACCCAGCGCAACGGGCAAGCTGAACGGGCCGTAAAAGATCCAGAAGCGAGAGGCCGCCTTGCGCAGGCCTCGAATCGGGTTGACGTCTGGACCGACGTACGGGTCATCGACGCCGGTCTCCGGCTTCTCTTCGGCAGCGATCCGTGCTCGCTCCTGCTGTGCCATCCGCTCCAGGACGATCTCCTCGCCCGCCATCGGCTCGCCGCGCTGCATCGACAGAAAGATCGGGACGTAACGCCCGTAGAACAGACCCAGGGCCAGCAACGCGCCGAGCGCCCCAGCGGCGGCCAGCCCCAGGTGCCCTCGCCAGCGGGCCCGGTCGCAGCCGAACTGGAGCAGCAGGAAGCCCGGCAACAACAAGCCGAGGTTCAGCAGCGACTGGGTGTAAACGAGCAGCGCGACAGCGATCAGGACCGCGAGCGTCGCGACGACGCGCGGCCGCGCGAGCGAGCCGCGGCGCGCGAGTACGTAGAAAACGACCGCGGCATCGGCGAACTGTCCGACCATCGCAGGAAAGTAGGCGAGGGAGAGTCGGGTCGTGAACAGCGGCAGGAGCGGCACGGCGGCCGCGGCGCCGAGGGCGGGACCAGACGAGAGGCCGAGTTGGCGGGCGATGCCGAAGGCCAGCAGGGCGGAGAGCGCGTTGGTCGCGGCGCCGACCACGGAAACGGCGACTTCGGGAGCGTAGGCACCGTAACGCACGAGAGGCGCGGCCAACACATAGAAGCCCGGCGGATACGGAAATGCGTACCAGTGGCCGTTCTCGAGCTGAAGGCCCAGGCTGTAGCGGAACTGGTTCGAGGTGAAGCTCTGCATGAAGTCCGCGAGGCCCTGGCGCGCCAGGGCTCGAGCAAACACGGCGTGCACGCGGACGTCGGGATAAAAAAACTGCGGGTGGAGCAACATCGCGAGGCGAAGACCCAGGCCCACCAGCACCAGCGTGCCGAGTGCGGCGGCGCCGGCCGGCGAGAGCCAGCCACGGCGGCGGGCCCACGCGAGGGCGACGAGGCAAAGGACCCCGACCGCCGCATACGTCGCCCAGCCCTCACGCAGGATCCGCTCGGCGGCGATCGGGTGAGCGGCTGTGCCCCAGACGATCGCAAGCCACACGCCGAGGGCGTGGGCGGCGCCGAGACGCAGCGACCCCAGCAGCCACGGCAGCAGGAACGCCACGGCGACCACGCCGGCAGAGCGCGCTCGCATCGCCGGCAACGGAGTCATGCGGGCCGCAGCGCCCGCTTCGATCTCCAGCCAGTCCATCGCAACACCCAGCGGCCGCGGGTTCTCGGAGACCGACTGGATCCCGATCCGAAGCCGATCGGCCCCGGCCAGGACCGGCAATCGGACCGTTTCGATGCGATAGGGAACCTTGAGATCCGCTTCGATCGAGAATGTATGGACGAGCCGTCCCTCAGCCGTCAGCCTAACTTCTGCTGGCTCAATGAAATGCCGTCGCACACGGGTGTGAAGTCGAACGCCGCCGCCCGACAGCCGATAGGGCACCGTGAGCGTGGCGACAGGGGAGGTCCAGTGAAACCGCGTGCGCCCGTCGCGTTCCCAGTCCTCGCGGAAGCCACGCACGTAGTCGAAGTCGTTCGGCCCGAGGTCGACGAACAACGTGGGTGCGAAACGCGCCCCGAGGTCGGGCGCAAGGGCCGCAGCGAGTACGACCAGCAGCAGGACCAGCGCGGGGCGGCGCTCAGGAGCGGAGGACGGCGGCGTGGTAGTCACAGATCCCGCTGCGCAGGATCTCCTCGCGCTCGATCGACAGGATCTCGGCGTACAGCCGGCGGTACTCCTCCGGCCGGCGAATGTGCTCGCCGTTCTCGACGTTGTGGATCAGGTGTCCGATCAGGTTCAACTTCGACACCGCCGGGATGTCCTCGATGGCCAGCAGGCGCCCCCCGGGGACCAGCACCCGTTTACACTCCCGCAGCACCGCACGCACGTCGTCGTCGGGCAGGTGGTGCAGCAGCCCGAACACCAGGGCCTGCTCGAAGCGGGCGTCGGGCAGCTCCACGCGGCGCGCATCGCCCACGATGAAGGCGCCGCGACGGTGTTTACGCGCGTGCTCGATGTAGCGCCGGTTGAGGTCGACGCCGACGTAGTCGTCGCCTTCGAACATGTCGGCGAAGGCCCCAGGCCCGCAGGCCAGGTCGAGGCTGCGCAGGCCCCGGCCCAGATCGAGGTCGCGCCGGATGCGGGCGCGGATCTCCCTGAAGTCGTTCTCCAGGAGCGCGCGGAAGAAGATGAACAGGACCGGATGGTCGGAGACCTTCTCCACCACCGTCGCGAGCAGGCCCACGCGTTACTCGAAGTTCAACGCCTGGATGGGATCCATCCGCGCGGCCTTCAGAGCGGGGTAGATCGAGCCGAGCAGGCCCCCCGCCAGACCCAGGAGCGAGGCGATGAGCGCCCACTCGCGCGAGAGGGTGACCGCCAGGGTCGGGAACAACGTGGGCAGGTACCAGGCACCCGCGATCGCGAGCAGGATGCCCACCACGACGCCAGCCACGCAGATCAGGGCGCTCTCGGCGATCACGAGGCGCACCACGGTGCCCTGCCCGGCGCCGATCGCGCGCAGGATGCCGATCTCGCGGGTGCGCTCGATGATGGTCGTGTACATGGCGAGCAGGACCACCAGGAACGAGATCACCACGGCGATGCCGGTCAGCGCCTCCTTGAACTGCTGCAGGCCAACGGCGTTCTGCTGCATCACCTTGGAGACCTGGGCCATCGGCGTGATCTTGTAGCCTTTGAACCTCTCCTGCAGGCGCTCGCTGAGCGCGTCGGCCTCGAGGGCGGAGGTCCCCTTGACCAGGAAGAAGGATGCCTTGTCGGGCGTTCCGATCGCCTCCTGGATGTCCTGGAGACGCCCGTAGAGCCGGCCGCCGGCCCCGGCGCGGCAGATCCCGGCCACCGTGAACTCGCGGTTGAGCAGGGGCAGCACCTCGCCGACCCGGACGCCGGTGGCGTTGGCCAGGATCGTGTCCATCACCAGCGTGTTGGGCGCGAGCAGCCCCTGGCCCTCCACGATGTCGAGACCGCCCGAGATGCGCTGGAAGGACGGGTAGTCGATCGCCCACAGGTTCACAGCGCGCGACTCGCCCTTGATCTGCGAGACGTGCCAGTTGAGCACCGGCGCCACCTCCGTCACGCCCGGGACCTGCTTCATCAGCTCGATGAACTTGACCGGCATCACCGCGCTGGTCGCGCCCAGGATCAAGGACGCGTCGGGCGGCTGGAGCAACACGTCGGCGCCCACGTTCTGAAGCCGGTCGGAGATGTCGCCCAGCGTGCCGTTGGCCATGCCCACCAGCAGCATCACCATCGCCACCTCCATCGCGACGGCGAACACCGAGACGGCGGTGCGCGTCTTGCGGTGCATCACGTTGGCGGCGGCGAGGTTGGCCATGGTGCGTGGTCGCGGCTCTCCCGAAAGCCTCTGAGCGTAACCGCGCCCGACGGAAGACGCAAGAAACGCCGTGCGCGGCGAACGGTTTCTGTTATCATCCCCGCTCGCCGGATGAAGCTGAAGACCCGTACCCTCAGGTCGCTGCGGATGGCCGCGAAGGCGGCGCATGCCATCCTGCACCGACACCACCCGGTCCTGGTCCACCTGATCCCGATGCGGCGCTGCAACCTGGCCTGCTCCTACTGCAACGAGTACGACGCGGCTTCGAAACCCGTGCCCAGAGACGTGATGCTGGCGCGCATCGACAAACTCGCGGAGCTGGGTACCGCGGTCCTCACGATCAGCGGCGGAGAACCGATGCTGCACCCCGACCTGGACCTGCTGGTGGCCCACGGGCGGCGCCGGGGCATGATCGTGACCCTGATCAGCAACGGCTATTACCTGTCTCCAGACCGGATCGAGAAGCTGAATGCCGCTGGTCTGGACCATCTGCAGATCAGCGTGGACAACCTCGAGCCCGATGAAAGCTCCATGAAGAGCCTGCGGCTCCTGGAGCCGAAGCTGAAGTGGCTGGCGGACCACGCGGACTTCACGGTGGCCATCAATTCGGTGGTCGGGAGCGGCATCCGCAACCCGGAGGACGCCCTGGTGGTGGCGCGGCGCGCCCGCGCGCTGGGCTTCATGACCTCCCTGGGCATCATCCACGACGGCCACGGCCAGCTCCGGCCGCTGAGCGGCCGCGAGATGAGGGTCTACGAGCAGCTGCGGGCGATGGGCCAGCGCGGCATCATCCGCTTGAACCGCCTGTTTCAGGACAACCTGGCCCGCGGAGTCTCCAACGACTGGAGCTGTCGCGCGGGCGCACGTTACCTCTACGTCGACGAGCACGGCGTGGTGAATTACTGCTCGCAGCAGCGGGGCCTGCCGGGCATCCCCCTGGAGCGTTACTCCCGGGCCGACGTCCGCCGCGAGTACGACACCAAGAAGTCTTGCGCCGCATACTGCACGGTGAACTGCGTGCAGCAGACCGCCATCCTCGACAACTGGCGTTCGCCGCAGAAGGCGCTGGCGCTGCTGCCGCGCAAGCCCGCCTTCCCGGCGCCCGCGCCCGCGCCGCAACCCAGCCCCGAGGATCAGGTGCTCGCCGGCTGACGTGAGCCAGGACCTCCGCGCGCTGGTCACCGGCGCGTCCGCGGGCATCGGCAGCGAGTTCGCGCGGCAGCTCCGGGCCCGCGGCCGACGTCTGGTGCTCGTCGCCCGGCGCGAGGAGCGCTTGCGCGCGCAACAACAGGAGCTGGGCGGGGCCGAGGCGGTCGCCGTGGTGCCCGTGGATCTCGGAGCGGCGGACGCCCCAGGGCAGGTCTCCGAGGCGCTGAGGCGCCTGGGCCTGGAGGTGGAGCTGCTGGTGAACAACGCGGGCCTCGGCTACACCGGCCGTTTCCACGAGGCGAGCGCCGAACGCCTCACCCAGCTGTGCGCCGTGAACGTCGGCGCGGTCGTGGGCCTCACGCGGCTGCTGCTCCCAGGCATGGTCGCGCGGAGGGCAGGCGCCGTGATCAACGTGGCCTCGGTGGCCGGCCTGCAGCCGGTGCCGTTTTTCTCGGCTTATGCCGCCAGCAAGGCCTTCGTGGTCTCCTTCAGCGCGGCGCTTTCGGCGGAGCTGCGGGGCAGCGGCGTCCAGGTGCAGCTGCTGTGTCCCGGGCCGACCCAGAGCGAGTTCTTCGACGCGGCGCCGCACGAAGGCCTGCTCGCGAACCACTTGCCGCGCGCCAGCCCCCGGCAGGTCGTCACGGCGTCGCTGCGCGGCCTGGATCGTCGCAGGGAGCGCGTGGTGGTCGGGCTGCCGAACCAGCTGCTCGCCGGCGCGGTCCGCGTGCTGCCTGGTGGCCTGGTCCGGGCGGTAGCCGCGGCCCTCTACCGCCCGCGCTGAGGGGGAAAGTTCAGGCCGGGGCTTCACGGCGGCCTTGGCCGCTGGTATGATCTGCGGCTGACCCTGGAGCCCGGTCTCGCGTGTCCGGCGGACACGTCGGGCACGTAACTGAGAGGAAAACTATGCAGGCGGCCCCGAAGAAGGAGGCCGGCACCAAGCCGACCTTCGCGGAGTACGACTACAGCAACTTCTATTACGGTGCGGGCGACGACCCGCTGAACCTGCTCGGGCCCTTCTCCTCGTGGTACGAGGAGGCGCTGCCGAACGGGTACTACCTGTACTCGGAGCCCCTCGAGAGTGCACCCACCACCCGGGTCAAGGTCAAGGACCGCAAGAGCGGCCAGGTCCGCGACCTGCTGAACCTCGCTTCCTACAACTACCTCGGCATCTCCTACCGCGACGAGGTGAAGCAGGCCGCCATCGAGGCCACCCACAAGTACGGCCTGGGCGCCTCGGGTTCGCCGATCCTGTCGGGCACCTTCGACATCCACAACGAGCTGGCCGAGGCCGTGGCCGCCTTCAAGGACAAGCCCGCCGCAATCCTGTTTCCGACCGGCTACAGCGCCAACGTGGGCTTCATCTCGGCGCTGATGCGCTCCGGCGACAACATCATCCTCGACCAGTACTCGCACGCCTCGATCGTGGACGGCGCGATCCTGGCCAAGTCCAAGACCCTGTTTTTCCGCCACAACAACCCGATGGACCTGGAGCGCAAGCTGCTCAAGTGCACGGGCAAGAAGCTGGTGGTGGTGGAGGGCGTCTATTCCATGGACGGCGACGTCTGCGCGTTGCCCGAGATCGTGGAGGTGGCGAAACGCCACGGCGCCCGGGTCCTGATCGACGAGGCCCACTCCACCTTCCTGTTCGGATCCAACGGCCGCGGCGTGGCCGAGCACTTCGGCCTGGACGACGAGGTCGACTTCCACCTGGGCACCTTCTCCAAGAGCCTCGGGGGACAAGGCGGCTTCGTCTGCGGCTCCAGGGACCTGATCGACTACGTGAACGCCTTCGGCCGCTCCCGCTTCTTCTCCTGCAACCTGGCGCCGCCGGTGGCGGCCGGGCTGCTGGCGGGGGTGAAGCTGGTGGAGGCCGAGCCCCAGCTGCGCGCGAAACTCTGGAGCAACGTGGCCTACCTGCGGCGGCGCTTCGCCGAGGAGGGTGTCGACATCGGCAAGTCCACCTCCCAGGTGATGCCGGTGCTGGTGAACAACGACGCCCGGGTCTTCGCGGTCGCCGAGCGCATCCAGGCGCGTGGCCTGTTCCTGCAGCCGGTCACGTATCCGGCGGTGCCGAAACACAAGTCGCGGCTGCGCATCTCGGTGTCCGCGGCCCACAGCGAGGAGGAGCTCGAGTTCGCCACCGAGGTGATCGCGGGCGTGTTGCGCGAGGAGCGGATCGTCCGGTGACCGACGGGAAGACCCGCTACGGTTACGGCAACGCCATCAGCGGCTTCTTCGAGTTCCCGACCGACAACGCACGCCGCATCCTCCCGCCCCACCTGGAGCCGGTCGAGGTGCACCATGGCACCAGCATCTTCGCCATGACCGCCTTCGAGTTCACCGAGAGCCTGGTGGGCGCCTACGCCGAGGTCGTGATGGCCGTGATCGTGGCGCCGATCGTGAAGCCGGGGCAGCGGCTGCCGAAGTCGGCCATGTATCCGTACCAGGTCGCGGTCACCACCAAACCCGCCCGGGACCACGCCATCCAGCGCTGGCACCTGCCCCACTGGATGGAGGACGTGGAGGTCCAGTTCCTGGCCGACAAGGGCCGACTGAGCGCGAAGGTGAAGTCGGGCGCCGACCCGATCGCGGAGCTGTCGATCACGGATCATTCCTGGGCGCCGGTGTCCCACCTGTACCAGTCCTTCATGAAGGACGACACCGGCGCCTTCCAGGCCAACATCCTGATGGAAGGGGCGCAGAGCGAACACGAGGAGGAGCTCGGCAAACTCGTGCTCTACGAGCATCCCTTCAACAAGGACCTGGTGATCTCCGACGTGTACGACGTTCCGTTCCGGGAGCTGTGGATGAAGGACGGCCGCCAGACCTTCGATCCCCTGATCACGCTCCAGACCGTCTGAAGGACATCTTCGTCGTCTTCAACCCGCACTCGGGCAAGGGCCGCGGGTCGCAGTTCGTGGCGCCGGTGCTCGACGCCCTGAGGGGCGCCGGGCGCGAGGTCGCCCACGCCCTCACCACGCGGGCCGGCGAGGAGACGGAGCTGGCGGCCCGCGCCGCCTCCGAGGGATACCGGAACATCGTGGCCGTGGGAGGCGACGGCACCTGGAGCAACGTGGGCAACGCGATCCTGCGCTCCGGCACGCGGGCGCGCCTGGGGCTGGTTCCCGGGGGGACCGGCTGCGACCTCGCGAAGTCCCTGGGCATCCCGGCTCGCGACCTGCGGGCCTGCGCCCGCATCATCCTCGACGGCCACCTGAAGACCATCGACGTCGGGAAACTCGAGGAGCGATTTTTCCTGAACATCGCCGGCTTCGGCTACGACGTGGCGGTGCTCGAGGACTCCTGGAGCGTGCGGTACCTCGAGGGGGACCTGCTCTACCTCTACTGTGCCGTGCGCCAGCTCGGGTCCTTTCCGGGTTTCCCGGTGGCCCTGGGCCGCGACGGGGAGACGCCACGCGAGTCCGAGATGCTGATGTTGATCTTCGCCAACGCGCGGGTGTTCGGGGGCGGCTTCCAGGTGGCGCCCCACGCCGACCTGGCCGACGGTCAACTCGACGCGATCGCCTTCGGCAACATGGGTTTCTGGGCCCGGGTGCGGATCATGCAGAAACTCCGGGCCGGGACGCACCTGCACTCGCCGTTCCTCGAGGCCACACGCGCCCGCTCGTTCCAGCTGCGGTTCGCGTCGCCGCCGGCCTACGAGGTCGACGGCGAGTGGAACCGCGCGGCCTCCGGCGAGTTGCGGGTGGAGGTGGTCCCACAGGCCCTCGACGTGTTCACCCCTGCGTGATGCGCCTCCTCCGCACGCTGCGGGGGGCCGCGGCCTTCATCGCCGCGTTGCTCTGGATGGGTGGACCCTGCGCCCTGCTGTTGTATCCCTTCGTCCTGCCCCTGGCTGCCCTCTGGCGTTCCCGGCGCCGCGTCCTGGTGTCGTGGTACATGAAGTTCGTGGTCCGAGGCATCCTGGGTCTGTTCCGGCTCGGGGGAGCGCGTTTCCATTGGAGCGGCCGCCTGCCCACCCGCGAGGCGTGCCTGGTCCTGATGAACCACCAGTCCCAGATCGACATCCTGATCGCCACGATGATGGGTGATCCCTACGTGCCGGCCTTCGTTCCGCGGGAGCGATACACCCGCTGGTACATCCCCCTGGTGGCGCCCTCCATCTGGCTGCTCGAGTGCCCCGTGGTCGACCCGAAGCGGGACGCCAGGGGCGCCGTCGACGCCATGCGCCGCGCGGCCGTCGAGAACCGCCACGGCATCCTGATCTTCCCGGAGGGCCACCGGTCCCTCGAAGGCGAGCTGCGTCCCTTCCGCGCGGCCGGGACCCTGGCCTGCCTGGAGGCGCGCCGTGTGCCCGTCTACCTGCTGGTCACGGACGGTTACTGGCGGGGACGGCGTCTCGCGGACTTCCTCGCCAACGTCCCGCGCCTGCGCGGCGAAACGGAGATCCTGGGCCCCTTCGAGCCGCCGCCGGCCGACGCCGACCTGCCAGGTTTCGTGGAGGACCTGCGGCGGCGCATCGCCGAGCGGCTGGCCGAGCGTCGCCGGCTCGCGGCGGCCTGAGCCGAGTCCCGGTGCAGGTCCTCGACGTCGCGCGCGAGACGCTGCGGCCGTGGGTGCTGTCCGCGACGCCGGCTCCGGACGCCGTTGCCCTGGCCAGCTTGGTCGCTCGGGCCGGTGGCGGGTCCGCGCGGAGCCTGTTGTTTTTCGGTTCGCGGCACACGGACGCCGCGTCCCGCGACCGCTTCAGCGCTTACGACCTCTTCGTCGTGGTTGCGGACTACCGGGCCTTCTACGCCGGGCTCCGGGCGGCGGGGCAGCTGGGCCGCAGCGTCGGCTTCGTCGCCTGGCTGAATACCTGGCTGGCGCCCAACCAGGTCGCCTTCCGCGGCGAGCAGGGCGCCTTCGCGAAGTTGTCGGTCGTCACGGAGGGGACCTGGCTGCGCGAGACCGGCCCGCGGCGCCGCGACCACTTCTGCGCGGGTCGGCTGTTCCAGTCCGTCCAGTGTGTGTGGGCCGCCGACGCCGCGGCGGGGGAGTTGGCCCTCGACGGCGTGTCCCAGGCCCACGCCTTGACCCTGGCCTGGGCACGGCCATGGCTTCCCGAGCGCTTCGACGCCGCCGGCTACACACACCGCCTGCTGGAGCTGTCGCTGTCGCGGGAGATCCGGCCCGAGCCCGCCGGCCGGGCCGAGGCGTTGTGGTCGGCCCAGCGCGAGTACCTGCTGGCCGTCTACGCCCCGTTGCTCGAAGCCTGGGCCCGGGACGGCGAGCTGGTGGCGACGCCGGACGGCTGCTTTCACCTGGCGGGCCAGGCGACTCCCGAGCTGCGACGGAAGCTGACCGCGTTCTTCCGGCGTTCCAAGGCCCGCGCCACGGCACGCTGGTTCAAATACATGCTCACCTTCGACGACTGGCTCGACTACATTCGGCGCAAGGCCGAGCGCCACACGGGGCAGCCGATCGTGCTCACGCCGCGGGAGCGGCGCTGGCCCTTGTTGTTCCTGTGGCCGCGGGTTTTCCGCTATCTTCGCGACAAGGATCGGCGCCCGTGACGGTTTCCCTGTTCGCCTTGCTGCTGACGTTGGGCCTGGCCGTCGGCTCCATGGCGGTGTACGCGTTGCTGGGGCGCCGCGCCGATCCGGACGCCCAGAGCAAGGGCTCCACGTTCCTGGCGGGCGCGGGCGACTTCTGCGTCCACTGGCTGATGTGGGTGATCGGCCCCATCGAGCGGTCGCTGCTCGCCCTCGGTTTCGGCCCCGACGCGATGAACCTGGCCGGTCTCGCATTTGGCGCGCTCTCCGGACTGCTGATCGGCCTCGACCACGTCGAGCTGGGTGGTTGGGCGATCCTGGCGGGAGGCGTGTGCGACATCCTGGACGGCCGGCTGGCCCGGGCGCGCGAGGTGGTGTCCCGTTACGGCGCCTTCATCGACAGCACCCTGGATCGCTTCGTGGAGGTGTTCGCGTTCCTCGGCTTCGTATACTTCCTGCGCGGCTTCCCCTGGGGGCCGCTGGTGGCCTCGGCCGCCATCAGCGGCTCGCTGCTGGTGAGCTACACGCGCGCACGGGGCGAGAGCGTCGGGGTCCAGTGCAAGGAGGGCCTGATGCAACGGGCCGAGCGGCTGGTGCTCACCTGCCTCGCCTGCCTCGCCGACGCGCCGCTGTCGGCGGCGCTCGAGTGGCCCCGGGGCAGTCTGATCCTGTGGACCCTGGCCGTCATCGCTGCGGGAACCTTCCTCACCGCCGCCCAACGCACGTTGTGGATCTCCGCCCGGCTGCGCGAGCCGAGGCCGCCGGCGTGAGGTCGCCGGGCCCGACGCCGCCCTGACTCAGCCCCGCAGCAGCTTCGAGGTGGTCGTGGCCTGCCCAGCGTGGCGCTGGGCGTGCTCCGCGGCGTGGAAAATCAGGCCCAGCACGGTGCTCGGGAGGCGCTGGCGGCCAACCGGGCGTGGCTCCAGCAGCCGCTCGCGCGGCGTGGCCCGGATCTGGTCGAGGGCGCGATCGAGGGCCGTGCCCAGCGTGGCCAACAACTCCTCTGCCGCGTGCGCGCTCTCGGCCTTCTCGCGGGCGAGAAACGCCTTCTGCGCCTCGTCGAGAGCCGCGCCGCGTGCGTATGTCAGCAGGCGGTCGGTGGCTCCGGCCACGTGCAGGGCGTGGAAAGCGAGGGAGGCGATCCCACTGGGCCGGGCCGACAGTTGCTCTGCGCTCAAGCCCGCGAGCGCGCCCCGAAACTCGACGCGAGTCTGGACGAGCGCGTGGGCGGCCGGCTGCAGCCACGGATCCACCCCCTCGACGGGCCCGGAGAGCCACGCCTCTTCGGCCATCAGTCCCTCCTCTGCTCGAGGATGCGCAGCAGCTCCGCGCTGCACGCGCGCGCCCGGTGCGTCAGGGCCTCGGCCGCGTCACGCGCCCGCGACTTGAAACCGTCGTCATGGACCAGGTCGAGGTTGGTCATCACGTTGCGACTGGCGCCCCAGATCCCCAACTCGAGGCAGCGCCCGCCCACCTCGAGGTCCGACTTGGAGGCGAGGTTGCCGTGGCGGGCCATCTCCAGCATCGCATCCCAGGCGCGGTCCGCCGCGCGCATGACCTCGAGGGGCACTTCGATGGCCTGCTCGAGGCCCGCCTGAAGCGCGCGCTCGCGGTCGGCCTTGTGCTGCTCGGTGTCCCGCGGCCACCCCAGCGTGGCCATGTACTCGTTGAACGCGGCCGTGTCGGCGTCGATCAGCGGGATGAGCTCCTGCATCGCCTGGTGGAGGGGAGGGATCAGCGCCCGCATCACGCCGTCCTTGGCCTCGAACCTGCGTTTGCCGTAGGTCATCCAGCCGACCATCGCGCCCAGGCCCGCGCCCATCGCCGCCGCCAGGGCCGAGGCCGAACCGCCGCCGGGCGCCGGTGTCCGCGAGCCGAGCAGCTCCACGAAGTCCCTCACGCTCATCGAGGCCAGGGGCTCCGCCCTCGTGTCCGCGATCCGGTACTCGATGATGCGTTTCTCCGGCAGGAAGGGCGCCAAGGAGGAGAGTCCCAGGCGCTCCACGACCAGCCGGATCTTCTGGCGCTCGTCGAGGATGAACAGGCCTTCCCGCCGGATATAGTGCTCCGCCGCGTCCAGCAGCGCCTGGCGCGGGATCAGGCCGACCAGCTCCGAGCCGGCCACCGCCAGCTTGAGCGCCCGCGCCAACTCGACCACGGCCTCGAAGGCGACGTGGGGCGGCGTGACCGCGTAGTTGTCCAGGTTCATGGAAACCTGGGCCAGCCCGTGCTCCTCGACCCACCAGCCGATCGCCTTCACGGCCGCGAGTCGCCCGGGCTGATCCGGAGCGCGGCCCTGTTCGCGAAGGTCGAGGGCGATGCGGTGGGCCTGCTCCTTGGTGCCGAGCAGGTTGACGTTGTACGCGATCAGGAAGTCGCGTGCGCCGGTCACGGTCGCGCCCCAGGCGGGGATGAACTCCGCCGGGCCGAAGTCGGGTCTCCACTCGGCACGAGTGATCCGGTCGGCGAGGCCTTCGTACTCCCCGGCACGGATCTGCTTCAGGCTCTTGCGGTGCGGCTGCTGGGATGCCGCCTCGTACAGGTAGACCGGCACCCCCAGCGTTTCGGCCAGGCGCCGGCCGAACTCCTTCGCGCAGGTCACGCACTCGTCCATGCTCACGCCCGACACGGGCACGAAGGGGCACACGTCGAGCGCGCCGAGCCGGGGGTGCTCCCCCTTGTGACCCCGCATGTCGACGCGCTCCCGGGCCACGCGGGCGGCGGCCAGGGCGCCCTCGACCACGGCCTCCGGCTCGCCCACGAAGCTGTAGACGGTGCGGTGGGTGGAGGCCCCGGCATCGACGTCGAGCAACGTGCAGCCGGCCACGCCCCGGATCGCGTCGGCGATCGCATCGATCACGCCGCGGTCACGCCCCTCCGAGACGTTGGGCACGCACTCGACGAGTTTTCTCACCGCTCCAGCTCTCCCGTGCCCGGGGACGATAGCATGGCGCCCGTGCGCCTCCTGCACCTGGTGGACCGCTGGACCACCCGAGGCGGCGCGTACCGCTACCTGCGGGACGTGGTCGCCGGCTTGCGGGGCGCGGGGCACGAGGTCTACGTCGCGGCGGGGGAGTGCGACCTGACGCCGGATCCGGGTCTCAGGCTCGTGCGCGGCCTGGAGAGCCGGGTCGGCGCGGCCCTGGACCTGGACACGGTTGCGGCCGAGGCGCGGCCCGACCTCGTCCACGTTCACACCGTCTTGAACCCGGCCGCACTCGAGTGGGCGGCTGCACGGACGGCCGTGATGACCGTGCAGGATCACCGCTGGTTCTGTCCGACACGCGGCAAGTGGACACTCGACGGACGCGTGTGCGGCGAGCCCATGGCCCGCGGCACCTGCGCCCCCTGCTTCGACGACACGGCGTATTTCCATGAGGTGTACGCCCTGACCGAGGCCCGCCTGGCGGCGGTCCGGCGCATGTGGGTCACGACGCTGTCCCGATACATGGCCCGTGAACTGGAGGCGGCCGGCGTGGGCTCGGGTCGCCTGGTCGTGATTCCCCCGGCGTTGCCGGCCGCCGCCTCGGGACCCGCGCCGGGCATCGGGCACGTCGCGCTGATGGGGCGGCTCAACGAGGCGAAGGGCGTCCGCGACGCCGTGACCGCGTGGCGGCGCTCAGGGACGGATCTGCCGCTGATGGCGGCCGGCACGGGCCCGCTCCGCGGCTGGCTCGAGTCGCAGGGCGTGGCGGTCACGGGCTGGCTCGACCGCCCGGAGCTCGCCGGCTTCCTGGCGCGAGCGCGGGCGCTGCTCCTGACGCCGCGCTGGCAGGAGCCCTTCGGCATGGCGGGCCTCGAGGCCCTGAGCGCAGGCGTGCCGGTGGTCGCCTGGCACAGCGGTGGCATCGCCGAATGGCACCCCGGACCCCTGCTCGCCTGGGGCGACGTGAACGGGGTCGCCGCAACGCTGCGTGCGACCCTGGGTGGCGGGACGGTGCCGGACCAGCTCCGGGCGGGCCTCCGTGAGCGTTTCGGGGCGCCGGCGCTGGTCGCACGCCTGCTCCAAGTGTATCGGAGCGCCCTTGGCGCTACCATAGATCCCCTGGAGAGACCGAGGCGATGACCCTTCTGGACCGCTTCCGCAAACGCCCCCGTTGGGAGAGCGATGACGCTGCCGTCCGTGCCGAGGGCGTTCGCGAGGACCTCGCCGCGGACGAGCAGGAGTTGCTCGGGAAGCTGGCCCGGGAGGACGCCGACCCGCACGTGCGCCGGGCGGCCGTGAAGAAGCTGGTGCCGCTGGCCCTGCTCGGCGAGATCGCCAGCGGGGACGCGGACGCCGAGGTCCGCCGCGAGGCCGAGGACAAGTTGCTCGAGAGGTCCGTCGGGCCCGAGGAGGCGTTGGCCCTCGCGGCCACCGCGTTGCTCAGCGAGACGCGGCACGCCGTGCAGGTCGCACGCGCCTCGCCGCTTCCGGTGGTGCGGCTCGCGGCGCTGGCCCGCGTCAACGACGAGCGCCAGGTCGCCACCCTCGCGAAGTTGGCCGAAGACCCCGCGGTGCGCCGCGAGGCCCTGGCGCGCACGCGCTCCAGCGAGCTTCTGGCCGAGATCGCCCTGAAGAGCGACCACAAGGACGTGGCGGTTGCGGCCGTAGACCATCTGGACGACCTCGCCCTGCTCACCACCATCGTGGCGCGGGCCCGGCACTCGGGCGCCAGTCGGCGCGCCCGCGCGCGCCTCGAGGCCCTGCGCCCGGCGCCGGAGAAGCCGGCGCCCCCCGAGCCGGCTCCGGCGGTCGAGTCCGCCCTCCTGCCGGAGCCCGAGCCGGACCTGCCACCCGAGCCTGTCGGGGAGACAGCGGCTCCCCCGGAGCCGTCGCCGGAGAGCGCAGGCGACGCCCCGCCCACCTTGGACCCAGCCGCAGCGCCCTCCGTTGCCGGCCCTCCGGTGCCGCCGCCGGCCGCGGTCGATCACGAGGCCGAGGAGCGGCAACGCCGGGAACGCCTGGCCCGCGTCGAAGCCCTGGCCGCGCGCCTCGAGGAGCTCGCGGCCGCCGCCAGCCTGCAGCTGCGTGACGCGGACGCGACCCTGCGCCGGGTCCACACCGCCCACGAGGACCTGGCCCACGTCCCGGCCAGGCTGGTCCAACGTGTACGCGCGGCGCGGGCCGCGTTGTTCGCGAAGACGCAGCCGCTACGCGAGGCCGAGGACTGGACGCGTTGGTCGAACGCCGCGATCCAGGAGCAGCTCTGCGAGCGCATGGAATCCCTGATGGAACGCGACGACCCGGAGCGTTCCTCCCGGGACTTCCACGAGTGCGACCAGCGCTGGGCCGAGGCGCGTCACGCGCCCCGCGACGAGGCCCCCGGGTTGCGCGCCCGCTACCAGGCGGCCCGGGCACGGGTCAAGCAGAAGCTGGACGCGTTTTTCGTCCACAAACACGCCCAGGAGGCGCAGAACCTGAAGTTGAAGGAGGACCTGGTGGCCCGCGCCACCGCCCTCGCCGAATCCAGCGATTGGGGGAAAACCGCCGCCGAGCTGCGAGCGCTCCAGGAACGCTGGCGGCAGGTGGGCCCGGTGCCGAGGAGGGTCTCGGAGGATCTCTGGAAACGTTTCCGCGGCGCCTGCGACCGTTTCTTCACGCGGCAGAAGGAGGACTTCAAGAAACGCAAGGACGAGTGGAAGGAGAACCTGGCGAAGAAAAGCGCCCTGTGCCAGGCGGCCGAGGCGCTGGCGTCCTCCACGGAATGGGACCAGGCGGCCTCCGAGCTGCGCCGCCTGCAGGCCGAGTGGAAAACCGTCGGCCCCGTGCGCCGCAATCAGTCCGAGGAGATCTGGGCCCGCTTCAAGACGGCCTGTGACGCCTTTTTCGAGCGCTACAAGAGCCGCGACCAGCTGGCCGCGGAGGCCGCGCGCGCCGAACGCGAGGCCATCTGCGCGACACTCGAGTCGCTGGTCCCGGCCGAAGCCGCGGCGCCGCCTCCCGACGGGCTGGCCGGCACGATCCAGGCGCTGCAGGTGCGGGCGCGCCAGAAGCCCCTCGCCCCCGCCGACGAGAGGGTGCTGACGCAACGGTTCCTCGACGCTCGCGGCCGGCTGATCGCCGCCTTCCCCCAGGCCTTCAAGGGCACCGAGCTGGACCCCGACGCCACGCGGGCTCGCAAGGAGAAGCTGCTGGCCCAGGTCGAGGCCCTGGCGGCGAAAGCGGCGCCGTCCGAGGAGCCCCTCACCGGCGAAGCGCTGGCGCGCCGCCTCAAGGAGGCGCTGGCCCTCAACACGATGGGTGGCACCGCGGAGGCCGAGGCACGGCGGCGCGTCGATCGCGAGCAGGTCGAGCAGGCCCGCGCGGCGTGGCAGCGCCTGGGCCCGCTCCCGGGTGATGAGGGCCGGTTGCTCGAGGAACGTTTCGCCAGGGCGGTGGCCTCGTTCCCCGACCTGCGCAAGGAGCGCGGCCGCGACCGCCGCCCTCAGTCCCGAATCGGCGCGGGCACCCTGTAGAACTCGTCGAGGAGCTCGTGGCCACGCAGGCCGATCACCTCACGCTGGACCTCGAGATACCAGCGGTAGAGCCGCGCGACCTCACGAGCGGCGTTGAAGCGCTCCACCAGGGCGGCGCGCTCGCCCCCGCCCGTGTCGAGGGCGCGGCGCAGGCCCTCCAGCTCCCCGAGGCGCTGCTCCAGCATCGCCGCGATGCGTCGCAGGGCGGCGGCCTTCTCGGCGGCGATCTCCTCCAGCAGCCGCTCGTGCGCCTCTTCGCTGCGCCGCGCCATTCGGACACCGTAACACGAGGGGCGAGGCCGTGACCGGCCGCGAGGCCCAGGCGCGCGCGCAGCAGCTCCGGCGCGAGGGTTTCGCCCGCGCCCTCGACGCGGCCGACCCCACGCCCGGACAGTCGTTCCCGTGTCCGTATCTCCCGGGGCGCGTCGCGCGGCAACTCACGGTGTTGCCCGACCCCGTCCGGCCCGGCACGTATCACGCCCTGATGGACCTCAACTTCCGACGCCTGGGCCGGGTCTTCTACCGGCCGGCCTGCGTGGGCTGTGCGGAGTGCCGCATCCTGCGCCTGCCCGTGGACGAGTTGCGTCTCAGCCGCACCCAGCGCCGCTGCCGCGCCCGGAACCGCGACGTGGAGGTCTGCCTCGGCCGCCCGCAGCCCAGCGAGGAGAAATGGGCGCTGTATCGCCGCTACCTCGAGGCGCGCCACGACGGCGCCATGGACGGTTCGTGGCAGGAGTTCTCGTCGTTCCTGTACTCGAGCGACATCCAGACCCGCGAGGTGGAGTATCGCGTGGCGGGGCGGCTGCTGGCCGTGTGCATCGTGGACTGCGAGCCCCTCGCCTGGAGCGCCGTCTACTGCTACTTCGACCCCGACCAGGTCGCACGCGCTCCCGGCATCTTCAACGTGCTGAGCCTCGCCGAGCAGTGCCGCTCGCGAGGCGTGAGCTGGCTCTACCTCGGCTACTACGTGCAGGGCTGCCGCGCGATGGCCTACAAGGCGGATTTCCATCCCTGCGAGGTGCTCGGGCCGGAGGGCCGCTTCCAGCGTCTGCCGGCGTGAGCCGGTTGCGGGTCCTGGTGACGCCAGGGGAAGCGGGACGGCGCCTGGACTCGGTGGTGGCGCGGCGCCTCGCCGAGGTGCTGGGACGTGAAGCACCGCGTTCGGCGGTCCGGCGGCTGCTGATGGCGGGCGGCGTACGCCGGAACGGCAAACCGCTGCGGCGGCCCGGCCTGCCGGTCGAGTCCGGCTGGCGGCTGGAGCTCGAGGTGGACGCCGCGCGTCTGGCGCCGCGCGGCGATCTGGCGCCGGAGCTGACGGAGAGGGACGTGGTCTTCATGGACGAGTTCCTGTTGGCGCTGGCCAAGCCGCCAGGCTTGCCGTGCGTGCCGACAGCCGACCCGGCGCGGCCGTCGCTGGTCCGGGCTGCCGAAGGGATGCTGCGCGCCCGAGGTCAACCCGACTGCCTCGCGGTACACCAGCGCCTCGACCGCGACACCTCGGGGGTCGTGCTCTTCGCACGCCACCCCCGCGCCAACGCCGGTCTGTCCGCGGCCTTCGCCGAGCGGCGTGTCGAGAAGGTCTACCTGGTCCTGACGGGTCGCCCCAGCCGGCCGCTGCCGGACCACTTCGAGGCGGACGCTCCGGTCCACGGAAAAGCCGCGCTGACAGAGTTCCGGGTGCGCGCCCGGCACCCTGGGGGCCTGCTGCTCGAGGCACGGCCGCGGACCGGGCGTAAACACCAGATCCGCATTCACCTGGCCCAGGCGGGAGCGTCGGTGCTCGGCGACGCGCGTTACGGCCGCGCCGCGACGGCCGCGCGGACCATGCTGCACGCGTGGCGGCTCGTCCTCACGCACCCGGTCTCGGGCGAACGGCTCCGCCTCGAGTGTGCGGTGCCCCGGGACTTCCGGACGGCGGCGGCCGCCCTCGCCAGACCCGCTCGGCCGAGCAGAAGGGCGCGGCGCGGACGGCCTCGGGCGGGCGGTGGTCGCTGAGGGAGGCGACCAGGTGGGCCCCTGGTATCATGCCGCCCAGTGAAGCTCGATGCCCTCGTCGCCGCCACGTTGCTCGTGGCCTCCCCGTCAGCCGCCCAGGGCGCGCCGCCACCACCAGTCGTGTGGTCGGGCGAGGCCGGCCTCTCCTATGTCCAGACCACCGGCAACAGCGAGAACTCCACCCTCGGCGCCGGCCTCAAGTTGGGCTACCAGCGGGACGTGTGGACGGTCTCCTTCGCGACCGCGTTCGTCCGCACCCAGTCCGACGGCCTCAAGAACGCCGAGAAGTTCGATGCGATGCTGCGGGGCGAGCGCGGCTTCGGCGAGCGCGTGGCTGTCTACGCCCAGGGCGCCTTCCTGCGCGACCTCTTCGCCGGCATCGACGGCCAGGAGACCGTCGAGAGCGGCGGGCTGTACAAGCTGGCGACCGGGCCCAAACACTCCTTTTCCCTCTCCGCCGCCCTCGCCTACACCGCCGAGCAACGCCTGGCGCCGAGCCCGGACCGCAACTTCGCGGGTGGCCGCGGCGCCCTCGCGTACACCTGGCAGATCAGCCCCACGGCGAGGTTCACGGAGAACCTGAGTTACCTGCAGAGCTTCAAGGCCTCCGCGGACGGCCGTGTGCTGCATCGCGCGGCGCTCACCGCGAACATCAACGAGATCTTCGCCCTCAAGCTCGCCCACGAGCTGCTGTACTTCCGCGACCCGGTTCCCGGAAAGAAACGCACCGACACCACGGTCCTGGTCTCGATCGTGGCGCGGTGGCCGACCCCGGCGCCTCCGTGCCCGCCGTGCCCGCCGCAGCCACCCTGATCGTCTCGACCCACGGGCTTCCGCTATGGCGGGTCAAGCGGAATCCAGGGACCAGGGGCCGCCGCGCGTGGGCCTCTGGAGGGCGGCGTTGAGGGCCTCCAGGTACTCGCGCCGGGGCCACTCGCGGGCGCCGAAGCGCGCCAGGTGCTCCGTGTACACCTGGCTGTCGATCAGGTCGATGCCCCAGGCCGCGAGCTGGCGCACCAGAGACACCAGGGCCACCTTGGAGGCATCCTTGGCCCTCGTGAACATCGACTCGCCGAAAAACGCGCCGCCGAGGGACACGCCGTACAGCCCTCCGGCCAGCGTCTCACCGAGCCAGGCCTCGGCCGAGTGGGCGAAGCCGCGGCGGTGCAGCTCGCGGTAGGCGCGGCGCATGGCGGGAGTGATCCAGGTGGTGCGCTGGCCGGGGCGTTTCGCCGTGGCGCAGGCTTCGATCACGCCCTCGAAGGCCGTGTCGAGGCTGACGCGATACACGCCCTTCTTCAGAGTTTTCGCCAGGCTGGTCGGCACGCGCAGCTCCTCCGCCCGCAACACCATCCGCGGGTCGGGCGAGAACCACAGGATCGGCTCGCGTTCGTACCAGGGGAAGATGCCCTGGCGGTAGGCGAGCAGGAGCCGCTCCGGGCGCAGGTCACCCCCCACGGCCAGCAGGCCGTTCCCCGCGGCCTCCTCGACCGGTGGAAAAACCAGCCGCGCGTCGAGCCGGTAGACCGTCACGCCCCGGCGGGGGCGGGGGCGGCGGGCAGGGGCACGTAGGAGAAGCTCAGGCTCTCGCCCGACACGCCGAGCGTGACGGTGCCGCCGTTCTCGAGGGCGCCGAACAGGATCGCGTCGGTGAGCGGGTCGCGGACCTCGGCCTGGATCAGACGCGACAACGGCCGCGCCCCGAAGGTCGGGTCGTAGCCCTTCCGCGCCAGGTACGCCCGCGCCTCGGGCAGGAGCGTGATGGCAACGCGGCGCTCGGCGAGTTGGGCCTCCAGCTCCAGGATGAACTTCTCGACGATCGTCTCCATGGTCTCCGGGGAGAGCGTGTCGAAGCTCACGATCGCGTCGAGCCGGTTGCGGAACTCGGGGCTGAACAGCCGCTCCAGGGCGTGGCGGCCCCGTGACTTGGTTTCCTTGCCGCGATCCTGGGCGAAGCCGATGGGCTTCTGGCTCATCTCCCGGGAGCCGGCGTTGGAGGTCATGATCAGGATCACCTGCCGGAAGTCGGCCTTGCGCCCGTTGTTGTCCGTCAGGGTCGCGTGGTCCATGACCTGGAGCAGGATGTTGAACAGGTCGGGATGCGCCTTCTCGATCTCGTCCAGCAACACGACGCTGTAGGGGTGGTTGCGCACGCCGTCCACCAGCAGCCCACCCTGCTCGAATCCCACGTAACCGGGTGGCGCGCCGATCAGCCGCGCCACCGCGTGTTTCTCCATGAACTCGGACATGTCGAAACGCTGGAACTCGTTGCCCAGGTGGCGCGCGAGCTGCTTGGCCAGCTCCGTCTTGCCCACGCCCGTGGGGCCGGTGAACAGGAAACAACCCGCCGGATGGTCGGGATGCCCGAGGCCGGCCCGCGAGCGCTTGATGGCACGGGTCACGCTCCTCACGGCCTCGGCCTGGCCGAAGACCACGCGGCCCAGGGACTCCTCCAGGGTGCGCAGGCGCTCTTTCTCCGAGAGCGACGCCTGCTTCTCGGGGATACGCGCCATGCGGGCGATGGTCCGCTCGATCTGAGCCACGTCGACCTCAGGCGTCTCGGCCGCGGTCGAGCGCAGGCGCAGCGCCGCGCCGGCTTCGTCGATGACGTCGACCGCGCTGTCGGGAAGCCGATGCTCCCGGAGGTGGCGTTGCGCCAGGCGGGCCGCCGCCTCCAGGCCGGCGTCCGTGATGGTGACGCGGTGGTGGGCCTCGTAATGCGAGCGCAGGCCCTCCAGGATCTTCAGCGAGTCGCTCAGGGACGGCTCGTCCACGGCGATCTTCTGCAGGCGCCGGAACAACGCCCGGTCCTTCTCGACGTGTTTGTATTCCTCGAAGGTCGTGGAGCCGATCAGCCGCACCTTGCCCTCCGTGAGCACGGGCTTCACCAGGTTGGCGAGGTCCATGGTGCCGCCGGTGGTGGCTCCGGCGCCGACCATGGTGTGCAGCTCGTCGAGGAACAGGATCGGCCGGCGACGCTTGACGAGCGCAGCCATCAGCGCCTTGAAGCGCTCCTCGAAGTCGCCGCGGTAGCGGGTGCCCGCCAGCAGCGCCCCGCTGTCCAGCGCGAAGATCTCGGCGCCTTGCAGCAGCTCCGGGACGTCCTTGGCGAGCAGGCGCTGGGCCAGGCCCTCCACCAGCGCGGTTTTGCCCACTCCGGCCTCGCCCACGAACACCGGGTTGTTCTTGCGGCGGCGGCACAGGACCTCGAGGGCCCGTTCCAGCTCCGGCAGGCGTCCGATCAGCGGGTCGAGCTGGCCCTGTCGGGCACGCTCCGTGAGGTTCGTGGCGTACGCCGTCAGGGGATCGAGACCGGGACGCGGCGCGTCCTCGTCGCCCACCCCCGCCGGCGCCGCCGCGTCCGGAGCCTCGCGGGACCCCAGCGGGACCTTGCTCACGCCGTGGGAGATGTAGTTGAGGATGTCGAGGCGCGTCACGCCCTGGGCCGCGAGCAGCTGCGCCGCCGCGGACTTCGGCTGCTGCATCAGCGCCGCCAGCACGTCACCCACCTTCGCCTCCTCGCGTCCGGCGCTCTGGACGTGGAGCACCGCCGCCTGCAACACGCGCCGGAAGGCGAGGCTCTGGTTGGGCTCGGCCTGCTTGCCCCTGGGCAGGACCTCGGCCTCCTCCAGCAGCCGGCGCAGCTCCGCCCGCAGGTGCTCCAGGTCGACGCCGCAGGCGCGCAGCACCTCCTCGCCGCCGGGGTCGTTGGCGACCGCGAACAGCAGGTGCTCCAGCGTCAAGGTGGCGTGACGCCGCGCCATCGCCTCCCGGTACGCCACGTTGAGCACCAGCTCCAGGGCCACGCTGAACATGGATCCATTCTAGCGCGGCCAGCCCGGCCCTTATTCCTCCTCGAGGCTGGCGCGCAGGGGGAACCCCTGCTCACGGGCCAGGTCGTGGACCTGGGCCACCTTGGTCTCGGCGACCTCGTAGGGGTAGACCCCGCACAGGCCGTGACCGCGGGTGTGGACGTGCATCATGATCCGGTGGGCCTCGGCCGGCGACTTGTGGAAGATGCCCTCCAGCACCTCGACCACGAACTGCATGGTCGTGTAGTCGTCGTTGTGGAGGATCACCTTGAAGAGCGGGGGCTTGCGGGTCTTGGGCTGGGTCTTCTCCAGGACCTGCTCGCCGGGTTTGCCGCCGGCCATGAAGTGATTCTAAGGCCGCCGTAGAATCGTCACATCCATGGCCGGCGTCGCAGCCCTCGAGCCCGAGGCCCCGAAGTACGAGGCGCTGCCACGCGCCTCCCGGCGCGGGATCGCACTCTGCCTCTCCGGCGGCGGTTACCGCGCCAGCTTGTTCCACATGGGCGTGTTACGCCGCCTGAACGAGCTGGGCATCCTGGCCCGCGAGGACTTCCGCAGCGTCAGCTCGGTCTCGGGGGGCAGCATCGTGGCGGCCCGGCTGGCGGCGGTGCTGGCGCCCCGCGAGCGCGGCACCGCCGGTGGCCCGCTGCCCGAGGAGGTCTGGAACCGCGAGTTTCGGGACCCACTTCGCGACTTCACGCGCCGCAACATCCGCACCGGGGCCCTGGCCAAGCGCCTCTGGCCCTGGAACTGGTTCCGCAGCTCGACGGCGGTCACCGCCCTGGCCCGGACCTACGAGGACCTGGCGCCGCTGAGGCTGCGCGAGTTGCCCGAGCGCCCCAGTTTCCTCATCTGTGCGACCGACATGGCCTTCGGCGTGAGCTGGACCTTCAGCCGCGAGCGCATGGGCGACTACCTGGCCGGCTACATGCGGCCTCCCGACGACTTCACGCTGGCGCGGGCGGTGGCGGCCAGCGCCTGTTTCCCGCCGCTGTTCGAGCCGATGCCGATGCCGCTGCCGCCCGGCAGCCTGAAGGGCGGCAAGGCCAGGCCGGGTCCCGAACGCGAGGCGGCGCTCGCGGACCTGCGCCTCACCGACGGCGGCGACTACGACAACATGGGCCTGGAACCGGTCTGGAAAAACCACGCGGTGGTGCTGGTGTCCGATGCCGGCGGGTTGTTCACGGCCGCGGGCGACCGGGGCATGCTCTGGCGCCTCCCGCGTTACCAGGGCATCCAGGAGGCCCAGGCCCGCAGCTTGCGCAAGCGTTGGCTCATCTCCAGCTTCGTCTCGGGCTCACTCGAGGGCGCGTACTGGGGGGTGGGCGGCGCGTGCTCCCGGTACGGGCAACCAGGAGGCTACTCGAAGGACTTCGCCCGCGAGGTGATCGCGCAGGTGCGCACCGATCTCGACGCCTTCTCGGACGTTGAGGCCGCGGTTCTGGAGAACCACGGCTACCTCCTGGTGGACGCCGCCCTCACACGCCACCTGCCGCGCCTTGTGAGCCCGGACCCGCCCCTGCGCGTTCCGCACCCCGGCTTCGGGCCCGGCGGCGACGAGGACCACCTGCGCGCGGCCCTGGCCGCCAGCGGGGACCGCACGCTCCTCGGCCGGCGCTGAGTTACCAGCTCAGGTCGAACAGGCACGAGGGGTCGCCCTGGCATTGGCACAACACCTCCGTGCACTGGACCGGGCCCGGCACCCTCATCATCTCGAGCACGCCCTCGAAGTAGCCGACCGCGCTGGCGCAGAGGACGGGGACGGGTCGCGGGTAGCCCTCGGCCCGCATCCGGCCGGTCTGGAGGCCGGCCCGCTCGTAGTGGACGCTGCCGAAGTTCAGGAAACGCGGATGCAGCAGCGCTTGCTGCTCGAAGAAGCGGTGGGGCTCCTCCACGGCGAAGGCCTTGTAGACACCCTGCAGGTTGAGGGTCGCCGAGTGATGCCCGAGCGCGCGATACACCCGGTCGGCGGCGCCGCCAACCACGGCCGCGACGCCGCGATCGAACTCCACCAGTGCGTCGAGTGGCACCCAGTCGGTGGCCAGGGGAGGACGCTCCAGGTATTCGCGGGACTCCGGCGCAAGCAACAGCCGCAGGCGTTCGAGGCCCGGGGCTCGGAGCCTGTCGCGAGCCCACGTCAGGTGGGCCTGCAGCATCGTGCCCTTGACCGCCTCGGCGCCCGGAGACCACCCCGCCGCCATCGGATCGGAAAGAGTATTGCACCCTTGGCCAGCCGCGCGCGGGGTTGCGGCCTTCATTCCGCCCGGAGCGCCAGCAGCGGATCCTCCCGGGAGGCCCGCAGGGCCGGCACCAGGCTGGCCGCGAAGGCCGCGCAGGAGAGGGTGCCGACCACGGCTGCGAACGTGAGCGGGTCCGTGGGGGGCAGGCCGAACAGCAGGCTCTCCAGGCTCCGCCCCAGGCCCAGCGCACACGCGAGACCCAGGGCGAGGCCCGCGCCGGCCAGGACCGCTGCCTCCCGCAGCACGAGCCCCAGCACGTCTCCGGGCCGCGCACCCAGGGCCAGGCGAACGCCGATCTCGCGCGAGCGTTGAGCGACGGCGCACGACAACACACCGTAGACGCCCAGCGCCGCCAGGCCCAGGGCGGTGGCCGCGAAGCCGGCGAGCAGGATCGCGAAAAACCGCGGCGCGGCGATCGAGCGCGACATCACCTGGTCCAGGCTCTGGAGGCGCACCACCGCCAGGTTCGCGTCCAGCTCCCGCACCGCGGCCCGGGCGGCCGGCGCCAGTGCGAGCGGGTCGCCGAGGCTGCGCAGCACCAGGCTCATGTTCAACGTCGGCAGCTGGGCGTGGGGCAGGTAGACCTCGGGCGGGTGCTCCTCGGCCAGGCCGTGGTCGCGCACGTCGCCCACCACACCCGCCACCACGCCCCCGGCCGGCGGCTTGCCCGGCCCGCGGCCCCAGCCGAGGGTGATCCGTTTCCCCAGGGGATCCTCGCCGGGAAAGTAGCGCCGGACCGCCGTCCGGCTGAGCAGGACTACCTGCGGCGCCTCGGCGGTGTCGGCGTCGCTGAAGCCCCGTCCGGCGAGAACGGGGATGCCGATCGCGCGGAGATAGCCGGGCGTCACGACGCGCACCTCCAGCGTGGGCTGCTGGGCCGGTGGCTGCGGCGGCCGGCCCTCGACCTGGAAGCTGAGGTTGAAGCGCACGTCCGTGAGCGGCAGGCCAACCGTCGCGCCGACCGCGCGTACACCTGGCACCGCGGCCAGCCTCTCCTCCAGCGCGCGGTAGAAACGGACGCGTTGTGAGTCCTCGGCGTACAACGCCTCGGGCAGGGCGGTGCGGAAGGTGAGGGCGTTCGCGGTCTGGATCCCGGGGTCCACCTGGCTGAGCTGGGAGAAGCCGCGCAACAGCAGCCCCGCGCCCACCAGCAGCGTGACGGCCAGGGCAACCTCCGCCACCACCAGGCCGCGGCCGAGCCGTCCGCGCCCCGAGAGCAGACCGCGGCCTCCCTGGCGCAGGGCCAGGGCCGGATCGCGGCGCGTCGTGGCGAAGGCGGGAAGCGCGCCGAAGAGCAGGGCGGTCAGCACCGAGAGCGCTGCGCAGAACCCGAGCACCACGTGGTCGATCTGCGTCTCGGCCAGGCGCGGCAGGTCCCCGGGCTGGAGCGCGAGCAGGGCCTGCCGGCCCCAGTACGCCACCAGCAGCCCCAGCGCGCCTCCGGCGAGGCCCAGGGCCAGCGCCTCCGTCAGCAGCTGGCGCACGATGCGCGCGCGGCCTGCGCCGAGGGCGCTGCGCACGGCCAGCTCCGTCTCGCGCCCGGCGTGGCGCGCCAGCAGCAGGTTCGCGACGTTGACGCAGCCGATCAGGAGCACGAAGCCCACGCCGCCGAGCAACACGGTGAGCCCGCGCCCCACGTCCCCTACCACGTGGTCCCGCAGCGGGATGGCGTCGACACCCAGGCCCTCGTTATCGTCTCTGTGCTCCTGCTCCAGGCGGGCGCCGATCGCGGACAACTCGGCCCGCGCCGCCTCCAGGGACACACCACGTCGCAGCCGGCCGACACTGCCCAGGTACCAGGCGCCGCGGGCGTCCCGGAACCGCTCGTCGTGCAGCATCGGCACCCAGACCTCCGTCTGCCCTGGAAACGTGAAGTCCGGGGGCGCGACGCCCACCACGAGGTACGGCTGCCCGTCCAGGCTGATGCTCTCGCCCAGCACGCCCGTGTCGCCGCCGAAACGCTCCTGCCACAGGGCCTGGGCGAGCACCACCACCCGGGCGCGCCCCGGATCGTTCTCGCCCTCGTGGAAGCCGAGCCCGAGCACCGGGGGAGCTCCCATCACCTCGAAGAAGCTGGCGCTGACCTCGGCCGACTCCACGCGCCGCGGCTCACCGCGTCCGGTCATGGTGAAGGCGCCGTTGTCGAGGGCGGCGAAGCACTCGAGGCTGGTGGCGGCCGCGCGCACGTCGAGGAAGTTTGCGGGGGACATCACCACGTTCCGGCCCTCGTAACGTCCGACCACGCGCACCAGGCGTTCGGGCTCCGGGTAGGGCAGGGGCTTGAGCAACACGCCGTTCACGATGCTGAACAGCGCCCCGTTGGCGCCGATGCCGAGCGCTAGCGTCAGCACCGCGACGGCGGTGAATCCGGGCGCCGACAGGAGGCGGCGCAGCGCGTACACGACGTCCTGGCGGACCGAGTCCATGCCCGTGCCGTTAGCGAATCACGTGCCGCCCCGGCACCGCGGGCGCAAGTGTCTCTGGCTGATCGGCTTGAGGCGGACCGGGCGGGCGCGGCGTGACGGGGCCGTGCCCGTGGCCGGGCGCCCGCCGTCCCGCAGCCGGACAGGGTCGGCGGCCTAGGCGCCGGCCTTCAGCCCCACCGGGCACGACACGCCGGTTCCACCGAGGCCGCAGTAGCCGTCCGGGTTCTTCGCCAGATACTGCTGGTGATACTCCTCGGCGTAATAGAACTCGGGGGCGGTGGCGATCTCCGTCGTGATGGGACCGTGGCCGGCGTCCTGCAGCACACGCTGATAGGTGTCGCGCGACGCCTCGGCCGCGTCCCGCTGGCTGGCCTCGTGCCAATAAACCGCCGACCGGTACTGGGTGCCGACGTCGTTACCCTGGCGCATGCCCTGGGTCGGGTCGTGGTTCTCCCAGAACAGCCGCAGCAGGTCGTCGTAGCCGACCAGGCTCGGATCGAACACGGCCAACACGACCTCGGAGTGCCCGGTGAGTCCCGAGCACACCTCGCGGTAGGTCGGGTTCGGCGTGAGGCCACCCGCATAACCCACGGCCGTGGTGAACACCCCGTGTCGCTGCCAGAACTTGCGCTCGGCTCCCCAGAAGCACCCCATGCCGAACACGGCACGCCGGAGCGCTTCGGGGAAGGGCGGCGTCAGCGGGTTGCCGTTCACGAAGTGGCGCGCCGGCACGGGCAAGGACTCGGCTCGCCCGGGCAACGCCCGGTCGGTACCCGGCAGGCTCAGGTCTTTTTTTCCCACGCGCTCGAACATGGCTTCGGACCTCACGGGTCGGGCGACACGCCCAGCAGTCGTTGAAAACGCTCGTCACCACGCAGGGATTCCCACTCGGGCTCGATACGCGCCCGCGCCAGGGTGAACTCCCGGCGCCGGGCGACGGCCTTGGCGAGCGTGTCCAGGGCCGCGTCCCGCGCGCCGCGCAACGCATGGGCCGCCGCCGAGTAATAACGGGTGTAGGGATCGTCGGCGCCCACGCGCAGGCGCGCCTCGAAGGCCGCATCGGCCGCGGCCAGCGCCGCGCCGGCCTCGTCGGCCCGCCCCTGGGCGAGCAGCGACCCCCCGAGCCGCATGTTGACCTCCACGATCGAGCGGTTGCGCAACGCGTGGTCCACGTGCTGGAGGAACGCGCGTTCCTTCTCGAGTTGGGCCACGGCGGCCTCGTGGCGCCCCTGCAGGGCCATCAGGTGTGCCAGCCTCATGTGGCCGCCCACGATCCGGACGCCCTCCTGGCCCGACAGCGACTGCTCCTGCAGCTCGATGGCCCGGAGCGCCGCGGCCTCGCCCGGCGCGAACTGGCGCGCCAGCGCCAGGCAGTGGGCGAGCTGCAACGCGTACCAGCCGCCCTGGGGATTCCGCGCCAGGGCGCGCTCGAGCCAATCCGTGGCCTCGGCGAATCGGGCCACGCCGATGAACAGCGCGCGTCCCATGCTCCCCAGGGCGCCGGGATCCTCCGGGTCCAGCTCCAGGCCGCGGCGGATCGCCTCGATGCCCTCGTCGGCGCGGCCCATCAGCACCAGCTCGTTGCCCACCTCACGCCAGGC
>Ga0187893_10000356_pt1 | contig 119243 bp, 115 predicted proteins | sample MA1701074metaG_FD_139574 | JGI IMG/M metagenome (GOLD analysis project Ga0187893, IMG submission 139574) | White microbial mat communities from a basaltic lava cave in the Kipuka Kanohina Cave System on the Island of Hawaii, USA - MA170107-4 metaG ...
ATCGAGGCCTATAACGTGCTCAACCGCGCGAACTTCAGCATCCCGGGCTTCACCCTTGGCGCCGCGGATTTCGGCGTCATTTCACGCGCCCGTGCGCCGCGGACCGTTCAGATCGGCACACGGTTCAGCTTCTGAGCTGCGGTAGAGCCATGGATCCCACAACCCTCGCAATCATCGGCGTGACGCTGTGCGCAGCTGTTGTCAATGGCGCGCTGGGATACGGATTTTCGTCGATTACGGTTCCAGTCGCGCTGTTGTTCCTTTCCAACCGCGTGCTGAACCCCGCGCTCGTCCTCATCGAGGTCGTGTTGAACGCCTACGTGCTGTGGAACAACCGCGATGCCCTGTCGACGGTCTGGCGCCGCATGATGCCGATGATTATCGGTCTGGTGCCAGGGGTCATCGTCGGGACCGCGATCGTTGCCGAAGTGCATCCGGGTTGGCTGAGGTTCGTGACGTTTACCGGCTTACTGCCGCTCATACTCCTCCAGGCGGCGGGCTACCGGCGGCCCATCAAGGCGGAGCGAGCTGCCAACCTCGTTTTCGGCGGCGGTCTCGGCGTCCTGTATTCTGTGACCACGATCTCAGGGCCGCCGCTGGCGATCATGCTGAACAATCAGGGGCTCGCGAAGAGAGATTTTCGGGCGGCGCTCGGTGTCGTGCGGCTGGCCGAATCGTCCATGACGGCCATCGCGTACGCGTACGCCGGACTCTTCACTGTGACGAGTCTGTCACTCATCCCCTGGATCGTGCCGAGCATCGTCGTCGGCGTGCCGATTGGCGCCTTCATCATTCAGCGCATGCGGGTCGAGACGTTTCGACGGATCTGCATGAGTTTCGATGCCTGGATCGTCGCCTTCGGATTGTCGCGCCTGCTGCAGGAGCTCGGGGTCGTCGAGAGCAACGCCGCGTATCTGGTGCTCGTCGGCGTGGGCGCGCTCGACACCTGGTTGCTGTACCGCTTCTTTCACACGGCACACGGTCCGGCGCGGTCACCACCCACTGCAGCGGCGCCGTCACCTCCACTACAGGTGACGAATTAAGGCGATTCACTATGATTTGAATAGCCGTTCAGGGCGATATAATGTAACGCCGCGTGAGCGGTTTCACCACGGCAGCCAGCCTCTGGCTCATCGCCTACCTCACAGCGGCTACACCCTCGCTTACAGAGATCGTCATCGTGACGGCGCCCGCGGCGGTGCTTCAGCGCGAACGCGCCACGCTCTCCTTTGTCGTCCCGGCCGAGCGAATCGTGGATCTTCCGCTCGACGGCCGGTCGTTCGTCCCGCTCGTCGCGCTTGCGCCAGGCGTCGCCCTCCCCCCTGGATCGCAGCTTCCGCGCATCAATGGCGGTCGGCCCCGGGTGAACGAGTATCTGTTCGACGGCATCTCGGTGCTGCAGCCGGAGCCTGGTCAGGTCGCATTCCTGCCGCTGCTCGATGCGATTCAGGAGATACGGATCGATACCAATGCACCTGCCGCCGAATTCGGGCGCTTCAACGGCGGCGTCATCAACGTGACGACGAAGTCAGGGTCGAACGTCCTGCAGGGGACCGCGTTCGCCTTCGTGCGTCATGAGCGCCTCAACGCGCGCAACTATTTCGACTCGGCCGGAACGGCCGCGCCGCGCTTCCGCCGGCAGCAGTTTGGGGGCGTGATCGGGGGCCCGATCCGCCGCGACCGGACGTTCTTCTTCGTTGATTATCAGGGGCAGCGGCAGACGATCGGCCGTACGGTGATTTCAACGGTGCCGACCCTGCTTCAGCGGCAGGGGGTGTTCACGGAGGCGATCGCCGGGCGGGTCCCGGTCATCTACGATCCGGCGACGACGGTGAGGCGCCCGGACGGCAGCGTGGTGCGGACGCCCTTTCCACAGAACCGCATTCCACTCGAGCGCATCGATCCGGCGGCGCGTGCGCTGCTCGAGTGGTATCCAGTGCCCACCTCGGTCGGCACGGCGAACAATTACCGGCGTCTCGGCAACGAGGTCAGCCATCAGGATCAGGGAGACGTGCGCGTTGACCATCGCTTGACGATGCGCGACGACATGTTCGGGCGGCTGTCATATGTCCGCGAGCGAGTTGTTCCAGTATCGCCGCTGCCAGACGGGAGCGGCGCGGCGACCGGCACGCTCGGCCCGCAGCGCTCGGCGGCGTTGGCAATCGCCTCGCAGCATCGCCGCACGTTGTCGTCAGCGCTCCTCAACGAGCTCCGCGTTGGCGAGACTCGGCGGCACGTGCGGCGCCGCGCAACCCAGTTCTCCGGCCCGGCCGCGCAGTCGCTGGGTCTGCCGGGCATTCCCACGAACGCCGCCTTTGCCGAGGTGCTGCCGACGTTCTTGGTGAGCGGGTATCAGCATCTCGGATCGCCGCCAAATACGGCGTCGGACTTCAGCACCAGCGTGACGCATATCGTCGACGCGATCACGTGGGCGCGACGCCGCCACACCGTCAAGGCGGGATTCGATCTTCGATTCGAGCGCCTCGACGTCGTGCAGCCCCCGTCACCGACAGGGCAGTTCCAATTCACGTCGCTCTTCACCGATCTGCCCGGAACGCCGGGAACCGGCGCGCCGCTCGCCAGCTTCCTGCTTGGCCAGGTGCAGACCTTCTCCATCGATCTCCAGCAGCAGGAGATTCGGAATCGTGCGCATGTGCAGGAGTACTTCGTCCAGGACGATTGGCGGCTGCACGACAGGATTACCGTGAATGCGGGCTTGCGCTACACGCTCAACTTCCCGTCGGTCGAGGAGCACAACCAGGGCGCCATCTTCAACCTGGAGACGGAAACGCTCGAATATCTCGGTCGCGACGGCCGCCCGCGCTCTGCGCGGCGGCTCCACAAGACGGATGTCGGGCCGCGATTCGGCATCGTCGGCCGCCTGACGGACGCCACCGTCGCGCGCGCGGGCTACGGTCTTGTGTGGATCGAGCAGGCGGGAATCACGACACCATTCACGACCCCAGTCTTCCCGTTTCTGCAGACGGTCACCGAACGCACGCTCGATGGGGTCGCGCCGGCGTTCGTGCTGGCAAACGGGCCGACCATCGCCCCGCTTCCGCTGATCGCCGACGCCGGTCTCGGGCAAGGCGTTTTCAGCGTCGATCGCGATCTGGGCTCGGGATATGTCCAACAGTGGAACATCGCCGTCCAGCGAGCGCTGTCTGCCAGCGCGTCGATCGAAGTGGCGTATGTCGGCTCCAGGATCACGCGAGCGGGCGTGCCCGACACGAACCTCAACCAGCTGACGGTCGATCAGCTCGCCTTTGGCCCGATGCTGCTGCAGCGTGTGCCGAATCCGTATTTCGGCGCGATCCCCAGGTCGTCGTCAGTGGGCGACGAGACGATTCCCCTGGCACAGCTGATGAAGCCGTATCCACGGTTCACGACGGTGAGCCTCTACCGGAACAACGTCGGGACGACGAAGTACCACGGGCTGGAGGCTCGCCTCGACCACCGTTTGGCGCGCGGGTTCTCGTTCCATCTGAGTTACACACGGTCGCGGCTGATGGACGATGCGTCGGCGGTGTTCGATGCGTCGATTCTCACCGGTCCCGTAGCGAACTATCCGGTCGCCGACAGCTTCAATCGCGCGCTCGAGTGGGACTACTCGACCGGCGACATCCCTCATGTCTTCGCCTCGTCGGTTGTGTGGGACGTGAAGGGCTTCACCTTGACCGGCATCTTGCGAATGCAGTCTGGCGTTCCCGTGCCGGTGACGCAGGCGACGAACTTCAACGCGTTTGCCGGATTCGGTATCCAGCGGCCGAACCTCGTCGGCACTCCCGAGCTTGCCGCAGGCGAGCGCACGACGAACCGCTGGTTCAACACCGACGCATTTGCCGTGGCGCCGCAGTTCACGATCGGCAGCAGCTCGCGCAACCCGGTGCGCGGTCCGGCCTATCGGAATCTCGATCTCGCGGTGATCCGGCGTGTCCCGCTCCTGGGCCGCAGCGCCCTCGAACTTCGCGCCGAGGTCTTCAACGCGATCAACACACCGCCGCTCGCCAATCCGAACAGCATCTTCGGCACGCCTGCGTTCGGGACGATTACGTCGGCAGGCGACCCGCGCGTCATCCAGCTTGCCGTCAAGGTGCACTTCTAGTACAAAGATCGTCTTCTCTTCGACACTTTTTCCTGGAGGCCCCCTGGTGCCAACCCTGCAGATCCGCCCCGATATCCGCGAGAAGTACGGCGTGCTCTTCGGCTCCCATCCCGTCAACGGCCGCGCGGTCGTCGTAGAAGACGTCATCGCCGACATGACCGCTGCTGTGAGCGCCGAGTTGCCGAAGCTGCTGGCGGACCGCCACGCGGTGCTCGAACGCGTCGCGCAGGGGCAGGCGCGCTGGGGGTTTCTGCCTGCCACCGAGGAGGTCAGCGACGCCGACGGCCACACGACGACCGTGGCGCGGATCCGGCAGGGGATGCTCGACGGCTTCTTCGGCCGGCGCACGGCCGACGCCTGGACGACGGGTGCTGCGGTGCCGATTCCGGCCGATACGACGCGGCCCGGCCTCGAGGGCACCGGCCCCGCAATCGACATGGGCATGGCGATGGGCGCGCTCAACAGCGGCGCGTCGCAGTGGATGTGGGACTGGGAGGACGCCGGCGGCGACTACAAGGACCAGCTCTACCAGGCGTGGGTGAACCTGCGCGACATCCTCGCGCGTCGCTGGGACGGAAAGCCCTTCGTCCATCCGACGAAGAAGCGCACGTACAACATCGAGACGCCGCACGCGCAGTGGCCGATCATCCTGCATCGCGTGGCGGGCATCCACTTACGCAACCGGCAAATGTGGCTCGACGGCGAGCCGGTCCCCGCGATCATTCCCGGCCTCGTGATTCATGCGGTGCACAACTACGACGCGCAGAAGAAGAACGGGTCTGGCATCTACTACTACATTCCCAAGCTCGAGACGTGGCGGGAAGCGCGCCTCGTATCGAAGCTGCTCGAGCAGCTGGAGGCGGTCATTGGCGTGCCGCGCGGCACCATGAAGGTGAAGCTCCTCAACGAGCGCGCCGAGTTCGTGCTGCAGCAGGAAGCGATCATGTGGGTACTGCGCGAGAACATGGTGGGCCCCAACGTCGGGCGCTGGGACTACATCAACAGCCGCGAGGAGATGTTCCGTCACGACCCGACAAGGGTCATTCCCGATCCGCACACGGTGACGATGGGCGAGCCGTCGATGTCGTATTACACGCGACGAAACGCGCTGCTGGCGACGCTGTGCGGCGCGATGCCGATTGGCGGCATGGCGGCGCAGATGCAGAACCCGCGCGCCCCCGAGAACGACGCCAAAGCGCTCCGCGACATCTGGGTCGACAAGCTGCGCGAGCGGCTCACCGGCCTCTTCACGATCGACGGCAAGGTGTACGACACGTATCGCCAGAGCTGGGTGGCGACGGTGCAGAAGGACTACGTCGGCGCGGGAAAGGAGCCGCTTGTCACGGAGCTGAACGAGCTGCAGAAGGTCGTCGACAAGACGACCCAGGACGAGCGCGACCGGCTCGAGGTACTCGGACTACTCAAGGGCGGCAAGATTCAGCCGATGGAGCTGAGCGCGGCCGACCTTACCGTCGACACACTCTGGACCAGCGAGGCGATCGACCGTCTGCTTGCGCGCCCGAAGGGACCGACGACCGAGGACGGCCTGCGCTACGCGATGTACATGGCGACCGAGTACATGTACCAGCAGTTGCAGGGCAACAACGCCGCGGCCATTTTCGACCCGAAGACCGGGCTGCGGTTCATGAACGACCTCGCGACGTACGAGATCTTCTGGCACTTCCTGTATCTCGCGACGTACCACGGCGTAGAACTGACGGCCGACGGCGAGCTGTCGAAGAAAGGCGACCGGGTGACGCCGGAGTTCTTCGTGAAGCTGATCGACGCGCGGCGCGACACGGTCAAGGAGCTCTTCAAGAAGCTGAACATCGTCTACGATCAGACACACGCAGAGCTCGTGCTGCAGGTGTTGCAGCGGCAGGTGGTGGCGAAGAAGGACGGGAAGCTCGTGCCGCAGCCCCGCTGGATCAAGTACGGCTCACGCGTGCTGCTCGCGATCATCGAGCAGCCGCCGGCGGATCGCGAGGCGATTCTCGATGCGATTCTGGGCGATCGCCAGGACATCGCCGCGAAGCTCTCGCGCGCGAGCGATCCGACCGAACGCGCGCGCCTGCAGAAGGCGCTCGACGCGCACGACTACGTGTACGACGTACCGCATCGCGCCGCGGCTCCGGTTGCGTAACGTTCGTCGTGTCCGGCCGTAGCCGGACCAGACGCTCAATGAAGACATCCGGCAACACAATACTGATCACTGGAGGCGCCACAGGGATCGGCTTTGCGCTCGCCGAAGCGCTCCTGGATCAGGGCAACGAGGTCATCGTCTGCGGACGCCGGCGCGCGCGGCTCGAGGCCGCGCGGGCTCGCCGTCCCGCGCTCCACACCCGGGTGAGCGACGTCAGCCGGGCGTCGGGCCGGAAGGCACTCGTCGCGTGGGTGGTGCGCCGCTTTCCGAACCTGAACGTGCTGGTGAACAACGCCGGTGTTCAGCGAGCCATCGATTTCCTGCACGGGCCGCGGGACCTCCCGCTCGCGGACGAAGAGCTTGCGACCAACCTGGCCGGGCCGATTCACTTGTCGGCGCTCCTCATCCCGCAGCTGCGCCGCCGCCGCGCCGCGGCGATCGTCAACATTTCGTCGGGGCTCGGCTTCACGCCGCTGGCCACCGTGCCCGTTTACTGCGCCACCAAAGCGGCGGTCCACGCTTTCAGCCTCTCGCTTCGGCATCAGCTGAAGCAGACGCGCGTCAAGGTGTTCGAAGTGGCGCCGCCGATCGTGCCGACCGAGCTGTCAGGGGACCGGGAGCGGCCGGACGAGGCCGAGTTCACCATGTCGCCGCAGGCGGTGGCGAAAGGGATCGTGGCGGCGCTGCAGAGGGACCGCTATGAAGTGGCGCTCGGCGCCGCGGCCGCCCTGCACCGCAAGCGCGAGAAGCTGTTCGATGTGATCAACGATTGACCTGGTCCGGCTGAAGCCGGACGCCACGGACGGCTCAGTAGCAGCCGGCCAGCCGCGCGCGCTGTTGGAGGAGTCCCAACACCGTTTCGCAGGTCGGCGCGGCCACGCCGGTCAGGTGGGCGAGCTCGACGACGGCACCGAGCAGCGCGTCGATTTCCATCGGGCGGCCGCGCTCCAGATCGACCAGCATCGACACCTTGTGTGCGCCGACTTCGGCAGCTCCCGCAATCCGTGCGTCGACGTCCAACGGCAACGTGATCCCCAGCTTGCCAGCGATCGCCTCCGCTTCGACCATCATCGTCCGCGCAATCGCGCGCGTGGCGGGATCGGTGGTCACCACGTCGAGCGTCGCGGTGGTCAGCGCGCAGATCGGGTTGAACGCGAGGTTGCCCCACAGCTTCACCCACAGGCTCTCGCGAATCCGCGGGCGAATGGGACAGCGGAAGCCTGCTTTGATCATCATCTGCGCGAAGGCGGCGATCCGATCGCTCTTCGAGCCGTCGGGCTCGCCCAGGTCGAATCGGTTGGAATACGTATGGTGGATGACCCCGGGCTCGGCGATCTCTGCCGCGGGATAGACCACGCACGCGATGACACGCTCGGGCGGCAGCTTCTCCCAGAGCGTCCCGTCGGGGTCGACCGACGTGAGGCGCATGCCCTCGTACTCGCCGCCGTGCTTGTGGAAGTACCACCACGGCACACCATTGATTGCGGCGACGACCGCGGTCGACGGCCCGAGCAGCGGGTGAATGGAGCCGGCGACGGGGCCGAGCCCTGACGCCTTCACTGCGATGATCACAAAGTCCTGCGGACCCGCTTCGCGCGGGTTGTCGGTCGCCAACGGCCGCGCGACGAGCGTCTGCCCGTCGGTATGGAGCGTGAGGCCGTTCTGCTTGATGGCCGCCAGATGTGGTCCGCGCGCGATGAGCGACACCTCGGCGCCAGCCAGCGACAGCCGCACGCCCATCAGGCCGCCGATGGCCCCGGCGCCGAAGACGCAGACCTTCATCGGTCGGCGGCGGTTGGCACCAGCCCGAGCCTTTCGGCCATGCCGATGCGCTGCAGCTTGCCGGTGGCGCCGCGGGGGATCTGTTCCACGAACAGAATCTTGCGCGGCACCTTGAAGTCGGCCAGGTGCGAGGCGACGAAGTGGCGCAGCTCGCGCTCTGTGAGGCTGGTGTGTTCCAGCAGCACGACGGCGGCGGCGATTTCCTCGCCGTGCGCCTCGTCGGGCATCGCGAAGACGACGACCTGCTGGATGGCGGGATGCTCCATCATCACTGCCTCGATCTCGAGCGGCGACACCTTCTCGCCGCCGCGGTTGATCAGCTCCCTGAAGCGGCCCGTCAGCCAGAGGTAACCGTCGTCGTCGAATCGCCCCTGGTCGCCGGTGCGGAACCACCCGTTCACGAACGAGGCGGCATTGGCGTCAGGATTTGCCTCGTAGCGGGTCGTGACGTTGGCGCCGCGGATGACGACTTCGCCCATCTCGCCCTGCGGCAGGATGGTGCCGGCCTCGTCCATGATCGCGACCTCCGGTCCCGAGGGACGGCCCACGGAGCCAGGCTTGCGCGCTGCGGGAGGCAAGGGGTTCGACGCGACCTGGTGCGACGCCTCTGTCATGCCATAGCTCTGAAGCACGGGCACGCCAAACGTCCGCTCGAGGGCGCCCATCAGCTCCGGACGAAGCGCCGCCGACGACGAGCGAATGAGCCGGAGCCGGCTGCGCGCGACGCTCTCGGCATGGCGCCCGGCCCGCGCGACGATCGCGCGGTGCAGGCTCGGCGCCGCGGTGTACCACGTCGGCTGCACCTCGTCCATCCACGCGAAGAACTTCACCGGGTTCGATCCCGGCGTGCAGCAGACCTGCGCGCCGGCCGAAAGCGACGACAGCACGCCGCCAATCAGGCCGTGAATGTGGAAGAGCGGCATGATGTTCAGGCACACGTCGTCGGCCGTCAATTCCAGCGTGTTCCGGATGTTCTGGGCGCTCGCCGTGATGTTTCGCTGCGTCAACGGCACGAGCTTCGGGCGGGACGTCGTCCCCGACGTGTGGAGCAGGAGCGCCACATCATCCGGGTCAGCCAGACAATGGGGTCGGGAGTCATTTTTCGACTCGCCTGTGACTGTCCGCGAAGAATGACTCCCGACCCCATTGTCTCCCGGGTCTGACCCCGCGAGGGTGAACATGCCGCCCGGGGCTGCCGGGTCGACCCGCAGCTCGAAGACCTTCACTCCCAGCTTGGCGGCCACGTCGCGCGACGCAGACGCCATTCCCGCTTCGACGAGGAGGGCTTTTGCCTTCAGATCGATCAGATAGAAGTGGAACTCTTCCGCGCGATAGTGCGCGTTGAGCGGCGCCGCTGTCGCCCCGGCGGCAACCGAGAGGAACGCGGTGGCGGCATGCGGACCGTTCGACAGCACCATCGCCACGGGATCGTTGCGGCCGATGTCGTGCGCGTTCAGCCACGCGACGTTCGTGTCGACGAGCGTGCGCAGCGCGTCATAGGTGAGGGGGGCGCGGCCCGGTGCGGCAATCGCTCGCGCGTGGCCGGCCCCACGCCCCAGCAGCGCCGCTACTGTCTCGTACCTCGAAATATTCACTCTGGGGTCCCGTTCGTCTGTGAGACGAGTCGGTCGTGCGCGTAGGAAACCCCTGTATTTCTGCCCGGCGAGCCATTATATCGAACCAATGTTCCGGAGGTCTGACCACTGGGCCTATAATGCCGCCAGTGGCGAAGGGCAACGGCCATCGCAAGGTCAATGAGGCGATCGTCCAGGCCATCCAGGATCAGATTCGCCGGGGCGAGCTGAAGGCGGGCGAGCGTCTGCCGCCCGAGCGCCAGCTCGCCGAAATGTTCGATGCCAGCCGTAGCTCGGTACGCGAAGCCCTTCGGGTGCTCGAGCTTTCGGGACTTGTGTACTCCCGCCACGGCGAAGGGAACTTCGTCGCCGAGTTGCTGCCGGCTGGGGCCGCGCTCACGCTCGTCGATTTCCTGGAACGTCAGCGCGCCAGCCTGCTCGACCTCTCCGACGCGCGCAAGCTGTTCGAGCCGTATCTCGCGTCGCTCGCCGCCAGCCGCGCGACGGTCGACGACCTCGAGGTGCTGCGTCGGACCGCAGAAGAAGAGGAAACGCGGCTGCGCGCAGGCGAGGCGCAGGCGGCGTTCCGCGCGGATCGCGCCTTTCATCATGCGGTCGCCATCGCCACGGGCAACCAGACACTGGTCACGCTGCACACCTACTTGTCGGATCTCGTGGCCGGTGGTCGCCGCGAGGCGCTCGAAAACGATATCCGACGCGCCCAGTCGGCTTTCGATCACCGGCGTGTCTATCAGGCCATTGCCCGGCGCGACGGCGCGGCGGCACGCTCCGCCATGCTGCGGCACCTTGAAAATGTCGAGCAAATTCTTATGGACACGGTGCTCGGCTATCAACGTGCGGCGGCTCTGCTGCCTGGCGCGGGGGGCGGTCGAACTCGCGCCCGAGCCCGGCCCAGGCGCCGGCCCCTCTCGTCCTGACCCTGACCGGACCGATTTCGCTTGACGCGGCTTGGACCGGCTCACTAACATCCGCTGGTCAGACCACTGCGGAGGCATCACAGCATGGGCAGGAGCTCCCGATGATTAAGCGGGTCGAAGTCAACTACCGCGGCATTTTCCAGAAGAATCTCGGCAAGTACATCGGCGGTGACATCGTCCAGATCGCGAGCCGGATGGGGAAGGTCGCGTTCTCGAACGGCCGCTACAGCGATGCGCCGGAGCGCAACGGCATCCCCTGCAAGTATTTCGCGTTCGTCTCGCCCGACCTGTCCGAGGAGGAGCTCGAGGCCGAGTGCGGCGCCAAGCTCGACATCGACGAGGCCGACGTTTCGGTCGTCCTTGACGATGCGATGGTCAAGGGTGTCGAGCCGTGGGGCTGGCACGGCGTCCGCGCGATCAACGAGAAGGTCCGCGAGAAGGGATGCCTCCTCGTGACGACGCAGCATTCGCAGGACGAGCTGCTCAAATTCATCCCGAGCCGGCCGTTCAACTGGAGGCTGGCGACCATCGAGAGTCCCGCAAGCCTGGCGGGCTTGTGGGTCAACAAAGACGACCTTACGCGGGAGCGCGTCCTCGGCGCGCTCGCGGCGGTCGACCCCGGCATCATCTCGATCGAGGCCGTCGAGTCGTATCTGCTGGAGAAGACGAAAGAGAAGCGCCGCGCCGAAGCCGCCCGCGCGCAGTACGACGCGACGCTGCGGAACATTCGCGTGGTCAAGGCGGGCGAAGGGGCCGAGTGGCATCATGAGATCCCGCGGCTGCCCACCTGGAAGGAGTTCGAGGAGGGCGGCGTCGTGGTGCCGGCCGTGCCGAGGGGATTCAAGATGGGGCCGCGGGGCCAGAACCGCAACGACGCGTTCCAGCGCGGGACGACCAAGAGCCACCGTCCGGTCATCCGCTTCGACCTCTGCATCAAGTGCACGCTCTGCTGGTACGACTGCCCCGACGAGTGCTTCGATCCCACCGAGGACGGGCTCTACGACGTCAACTACGAGGTGTGCGTCGGGTGCCATAAGTGCGCGGAGATCTGCCCGGTTCCCGAGTGCATCGTCATGGTGGACGAGCTGAGGTTCGACAACGAGAAGAGTCCGTGGGAGCATCACGTGCGCGACCCGCAGGGCTACATCAAGTGGGCGGAGGAAAAGAAGGGCCTCGACAGGATTCACTATCCGCACGTGACAGGCACGGGCATGGAAATCCGCGAGGGCAAGTACGTGCCGCCGAAGGCGGACAAGGGCGGCGCGGCCGCGGCTGCGAAGGCATAAGAGGAGGGGTCTGTGGCAACCGTCGCTGAAAAAACCAACGTCTGGGCAAAGGAAGTACTCCTCAACGGGTGTCAGGCGGTCGCGCAGGGCGCGAAGCTGGCCAACGTCGACGTTATCGCTGCGTACCCGATCCGGCCGTACACCGAGGTGATGGACGCGCTCTCTAAGCTCATTGCCGACGGCGAGCTCGACTCCGAGTACATCGTCGCCGACAGCGAGCATTCTCAGTTCGAGATCGTCAAGCACGCGAGCTCGGTCGGGGCGCGTGCCTTCGGCGGGAGCAGCGGCACGGGCTGGATGTACGGCTTCGAGGCGCTGGTGGTTACCGCCACCGACCGGCTGCCCCCGCTGTTCGTCGTCGGCAACCGCGCGCTCGACGATCCGGGCGCCTTCGGCGTCGAGCACAACGACGCGCTCGCGGTGCGCGACATGGGGTGGCTCCTGTGCTGGGCCTCCACCGCGCAGGAAGCGCTCGAGCACGTGCTCATCGGCTACCGCATCGCCGAAGACAGCCGCGTGCTGATGCCGATGGCGCTCGCGATGGACGGCGCGTTCCTGACGCACTCGCAGCACATGATCAAGGTGCCGACCCAGGAAGCGGTCGACAAGTTCCTGCCGCCCTTCAACCTGGGCAAGCGGGTGCTGCACCCTGACAATCCGGTGTCGATTGCCCCGCAGGTGAACGAGGACTGGGTCATGGAGTTGCGGCGCCAGAACTGGGAGGCGGCGCGCCGGGCTCGGACGGTGATCCCGGAGGTGTACAAGAGCTTCAACGACCTGTTCGGCCCACGGTATGCGAATCCGTTCTTCGACGAGTTCATGTGCGAGGACGCCGAGGTGGTGCTCGTTGGGCTCGGCGCGGTCGCGATGCCGGCGCGGACGGCCGTCCGCCGCATGCGCGAACAGGGGAAGAAGGTCGGCTACGTCAACCTCCGCTGGTTCCGGCCGTTCCCAACCGAGCAGCTCCGCGCTACACTTGGCCGGATGAAGGGCGTGGGGGTCATCGACCGGAACTTCGCACACGGTTCGCCCGACAACGGCGGCATCGTCGTGCACGACATCCGCTCGTGCCTGTATCCGCTTACGAAGCGTCCCGTCGTGACCGACTTCATCGGCGGCCTGGGCGGCCGCGACATGTCGATCGCCGACTGCATCCGCATGATAGAGATCACGATGGACGCCGCCGCCGGCAAGCAGAGCGACGAGCTCGTCACCTGGATCGGTTTGCGCGAGTAGCGCGAAGGAGAGCGACGTGGCTACGCAACTGCCCGTAATCGACTACGAGAAGATCAAGAAGATCCACGACACGCCGCTCGAGGAGTTCTACACCTCCGGGCACCGCACGTGCCAGGGGTGCGAGTCGGCGATGGTCATGCGCGATTTCGCCAAGGCCTCCGGCCCGCGCACGGTCGTGACCGGCGCCACCGGCTGCATGTACGTGGCGAACACGAGTTACCTGACCACCCCCTGGATCGTGCCGTGGATGCACACGCAGCTCGGCGCCGGCGGGGCGTCGGCCGTCGGGATGGCCGCCGGCCTGCGCGCGCTGATGCGCAAGGGGCGGATCAAGGAGGAGAAGATCAACGTCATCAACTTCAGCGGCGATCTCGGCGCCGCCGACATGGGAATCGGCGGCATCTCGGGCGCGCTGCAGAGCGACTACGATCTACTCATCATCATGTACGACAACGAGTCGGCCGCCAACACCGACATTCAGGTGACCGGGTCGACCACCTACGGTGCGCAGACGACGTTCACGCCGCCTGGCTCGAAGCATCGCATCATGCACAAGCGGTGGAAGAAGAACATCGCGCCGATGCTGGCGGTCGGTCATCCGACGTGCCGCTACGTCGCGACGGCGAGCGCCACGTTCCCCGCGCTCGACTTCATGAACAAGACGCGGAAGGCGCTGACCATCGGCGGGCCGACGTTCATCCACACGTTCGACCCGTGCCCGAAGGGGTGGGACTTCCATCCGCGCTACTCGCACGAGCTCGGGGAGCTCGGCATCAAGTCGGGAATCTTCCCGCTGTACGAGATCATCGACGGCCAGGTGGTCTACACCTACGACGCCCGGCAGAAGGGGCGGATCCCGGTCCGCGAGTACCTCGAGAAGCAGGGGCGGTTCGCGCACCTGATCGACGAGGACGTCGATTACATCCAGGGCATGGTCGACATGATGTGGAACGAGTGGGAAGTCCCGGGCATTGCGCCCTTCAAGGCAGGCCTGAGCGTCGCCGGGTAACGAGCGGTTCGCAGACGACAAAGGGCCACAGAGATTCGTCTCTGTGGCCCTTGTCGCGTACGGAGGTTCCCAGATGGCTGGCACGGCGACCGTTTCGGACTACATTGCTCAGGCACCGCCGAAGGCGCGAAAAGCACTGAAGCAACTTCGAGCGGCGATTCGAGCGGCAGCTCCAGGCATTACCGAGCGCATCAGTTACCGAATCCCGACGTTCGAACTCGACGGCCGCTATATCCTCTACATTGCGGCGTTTACCGAGCATGTCGGCGTCTATCCGGTGACGGCGGGCATGGTGGCCAAACATGGGAACGCGATCGCGCCGTATCGGGCGGGAAAGGGAACACTACGGTTCCCGCTCGACGCGCCCATACCCGTCGCGCTGGTGGCCAAGCTAGCGAAGGTGCGGGTTCAGGAACGCCGCAGATCGTCGCTCCAGTCTGGCTGAACGTCGCATGACCAACTCCACGGTGAAGGAGACATCAATATGCCGAGGCGCGCTGCGTCGTTGTGGTCGTGGGCTCCTGCGCTGCTCCTTGTCGCGTCCGTCGCGTCCGCAGCCGCGCAGTCGGCGCCGGGACGGCTCGAATATCGTGTTCTCGCGACGATGCGGACGTCCACCATGGAGAAGGAGCTCAATGACGCTGCGGAGGTCGGCTTTCGGTTTCGCGCGGTGATGGGCGGTGAGACGACGTTTGGCGGCAAGGAAGTCGTCGTCGTCATGTCCAAAGACGAAGCGAAGCGCCGATACGCCTACAGGCTCCTCGCCACGACGAGGACGTCGACCATGCAGCGCGAGCTGCAGCAGGCCGCTGACGCCGGCTATCACTATCGCGGACAGACGGTCTTCAAAACGGCGTTTGGTGGTGACGAGGTCGTCGTGATTCTCGAGCGCGACGAAGAAGCTGGAACGACCGCGTTCGAGTACAGACTCTTCGCGACCGCCCGGACGTCGACCTTGCAGAAGGAATTGGGTGACGCTGGTGCGGCCGGCTACGAGGTCATCGGTCTCACGGTCGGCACGACGGCTATCGGTGGCAATGAGCTCGTCGCGATCGCGAGAAAGCCACAAGGGCCGTGATGCCTCCGCGAGCGTTGAATCCGATGGGACCACATGACTTCCGGCACATGGCCTTGGCCCTCGACGGTAATCTCGCCTGGCTGATGGCGGGTGTTACGGCGCTCGACTGATTGCTCGCCGTCAACGACCGGCGCTACACTGCGGCCAACGTGGACGCCAGTTGCCTACTTCCTCGTGTCGCCTGCTTCGGCGTGTCGCCTGCTTCGGCGATGTGAGAATGGAGCGCGCAGATGAAGACCGATAGAGTCGTGGGTGGCGGAGGCGCGCCGCTACATGTCATCGAGGCCAGGAACCCTGGAAGGCGGCCCGTTCTGTTCACACACCTGCGCTCATCACGCATGGCGCGAAAGATGCCATAGTCACGCCAGATGTCGTGCATCAGCACAACGCTCGCCTCCCGCACGTCGAGATCCACGTGATGGCTCACGCAGGCCATGCGCCGTTTTTCACCGCCTAGCGACTGGCTCGGAGCTCCACCGGCTTCCCGTGCGGCGTGTGGCGATACGCATCCGCCCACGCCTCTGTGCGCTCGGCGAGCGCCGCGAAGTCGGTCAGCCCCTTCGTGGTGACGAGCTGCTCGAGCGCCGCGAGCCAGTGTTCGTAGTACCGAGTCCCATCATCTGGCTCGCCGCGCTCGGCGGCGGCCTCGAGCTCCATGGCGAGCGCGCTGGCCCATTCCTTCCACGTGAAGTAGCCCGCTTCCGAGAGCTTCACCGCCAGCGCGAACGCCTGCGCCTGCCACGGCTCGGCAAAGACCGGTCCTTCGATGTCTCGCGGGGGTGGTGGGAGCACCGCCAGACGGTTGGTATCGACTTTCATCTCAGACCGGCTCCAGATAGTCGTCCCACATGTCGATGTGCACGAAGTCGCGCGGCGAAGCCTGTTCGCCCCACAGCTCGTGCGCCGCAAAGCGGACGGAATAGACGTGCTGCGGCTTCTCGCCCAGGAAATGCGCGTTGGTGTCGGGAAAGAGGAACACCCCATGATCGATCGCGATGACGCCCTGTCTGCCGCGCGCGTAACGGGGAAGCCGCGTGTGGCCCGTCGGGTGAATGTTTCGCGCGCGCACGGGCTGCCCGAGAGTGAATCGCGCTGCCACGTCCGCCTCCCGGCGCGCGGAGCCGCGGCGCGTCACCAGCGATGGGACCATGTCAACCGTGACGGGCGGCGTCGCCCTTACCGTGCCCGCCGCCGGAGTGCCGCGCTCGAGTTCCTCTGGCGTCACCGCGTTATTGGCGAGCAGGCGCTTCACCAGCCTGGTAAACCAGCGCTCGTAATAGCTCATGCGCAGGTAGTCGGCCGGCGGCAGCCACTCGAGCTGATACCGCGAGTGGTCGAGATTCCAGCGTCCGACGCGCAGCAGACGTGTCATGCCGAACACGCGCCCTTCCCACCACTCGTGAAACACCGGCTCGTTCGGCTCGGGGCGGACGGCCCCGAACCCCTGCATGCCGCCCATATCGTGGACGCCGTTCATCTCGCGCCCGCCGCCGGTGTCGGCGCGGGCACCTTCGCCACACCGACCATCGAGTCGCGCGTGACGAGTGCCGCGAGCTCCTCTTCCGTCATGCGCTCGGTGCCCGCGGGCCGCTCCGGCAGCACCAGATACCGCAGCTCCGCCGTGCTGTCCCATACGCGCACTTCCACCTCGTGTGGGAGCTGAAGGCCGAACTCGCGCAGTACGCCTCGCGGATCGATCACGGCGCGCGAGCGGTACGGAGCCGACTTGTACCAAACCGGCGGCAGCCCGAGAATCGGCCACGGATAGCACGAGCAGAGGGTGCAGACGACGAGGTTGTGCACGTGCGGCGTGTTTTCGAGGACCACCATGTCCTCGCCCTGGCCGCCCTGATAGCCGAGCTCGGCAATCGCAGCCGTGGCGCCGGTCAGCAGCCGCTGCTTGTACGCCGGATCGACCCACGCGCGCGCCACGACGCGCGCTCCGTTGCGCGGGCCGATCTTCGTCTCGTACAGATCGACGATGGTGTCGAGCGCCGCGCGATCGACGAGGCCCTTCTCGACGAGCAGCGACTCGAGCGCCTTGACCCGGAGAGTCAGATCCGATGGAACGGCCTGGTGGTCGTGGCCGTGGGGATGGTCGTGGTCGTGATCCTCATGTGCCATGGTGGATCGGCGTTATACACTACTGGACCGTATCAACTGATGCACTACCATCCGCTACAGGCCTTCGACCGCGATTTCGCCGGCCGCGCCAACAAAGCGGCCAGTCCTAGTGTGGAAAGAACATACCACTAGATGCCCGCTATGCTGCCACACGATCGAATCCCGTATTCGCCGATCGCCACCCGTCCGCCGCTGACGCTCCCGGCCGGCGCGCGCCTCATCGTGTGGGTCATCGTCAACGTGGAGGAATGGAATCCCAACGAGGCGATGCCGCGGACGGTGCTCTCGCCGCCCGCTGGTGGCTCACCGATGCCCGATATCCCGAACTGGGCGTGGCACGAGTACGGCAACCGGGTCGGCTTCTGGCGCATGCTCGATGTCTTCGATCGGCACAAGCTGCCCGTTGTACTCGCGATCAATGGATCGGCGATCCAGGCGTACGAGGCGATCGCACGCGCAGCGCTCGATCGGAAGTGGGAGTTCATCGGCCACGGCTTCACGCAGAAGAACATGCAAAAGGTGCCGGACGAGCGTGCCGACATCAGGAAGACGACCGACGCGATCCGTGCGTTCACCGGCCGCGCCCCGCGCGGATGGCTCGGTCCCGGCCTGACCGAGACGTGGGACACGCCCGACATCCTCGCCGAGCACGGCTACGAATACGTGTGCGATTGGGTGCTCGATGACCAGCCGGTCCGCATGAAGACGAAGAGCCGGTCGCTCGTGTCGGTGCCGTATACGCAGGAGTGCAACGACGTCGCGATGATGCTCATCCAGCACCACGTCGCCGAAGAATACCGGCGCCGGGCCATCGATCAATTCGAGCAGCTCTACGGGGATGCGGAACAATCGGCCCGTGTGATGGCGCTCGTCGTCCACCCGTACATCATGGGCGCGCCGCACCGCTTCCGCTACTTTCGGGAGGCGGTCGACCACATCGTCTCGAAGCCGGGAGTCGTCGTCTGGACGGGCGAGCAGATTCTCGACTGGTATCTGGCGGCCGAGAAGGCTGCTCCGGGCCGCGGGTCCGGAGTCGTCACGGTGTGATCGGCCGGCGCGTCGCGGTCCTGCTGTTCGGCGCTTGCCTCATCGCAGTAGGGAGGGGCGAGGCCGGCCAGCAGGTCGACTACGACACGGCGCGGCTCGAGCGGCGGCTGCCGGCGGTGCGGGCCGGAGGCGCCATCACGATCGACGGCTCACTCGACGAATCCGACTGGAGCCGCGCGCCCGTCGCGAGCGGCTTCATCCAGAATGATCCGCGTGAGGGAGAGCCGGCCTCGGAAGAGACCGAGGTGCGGGTGCTCTACGACGCCACCAACCTCTACATCGGCGTTCTGGCACGCGATCGCGAGCCGGACGCCATTCTGACGAGCGAGCTCGCGAAGGATTTCAACCGCCAGTCGGGCGACGATTTCGAAATCGTCCTCGATACGTTCCACGACGGTCGCAACGGCTACATGTTCGCCACGAATGCGCGCGGCGCCAAGTGGGACGCGCAGATGATCAACGAGGGGCGCGAGATCAACGAGAACTGGGACGCGCTCTGGCAGGTCCGGACGCGCATCACGGACGAGGGATGGTACGCCGAGATCGCGATTCCGTTCCGCACGCTTCGGTTCAGCGGTGCCTCGTCACAGACGTGGGGTGTCAACTTTCAGCGGCGGGTCCGCCGGCGCAACGAGGACAGTTTCTGGGCCCCGCTGCCGCGCATCTACGATCTGACGCGCGTCTCGCTCGCCGGCACGCTCGAAGGGCTCGAGGGGGTGCGGCCGGGCAACGATGTGCGCATCAAGCCGTACGTGCTCGGCAGCTCGGGCGCATCGCGTGTTGCGACGATTGGCACCGATGCCGATGCGGGCGTCGACGTGAAGTTCGGCGTGACGAGTGGTCTCACCTGGGATTTCACCGTTAACACCGACTTCTCCCAGGTCGAAGCCGACGAGCAGCAGGTCAACCTGACACGGTTCAGCCTGTTCTTTCCGGAGAAGCGCGACTTCTTCCTCGAGAACTCCGGCGTATTCCAGTTCGGGCAGGGCGCCGGGCTGCTCTTCACCGGGGGCGGGACCGGCGGCGGATTTTTTCCGCCCCGCGGACAGGACGCGATCCTGTTCTTCAGCCGGCGGATTGGCTTGTCGGCAGACGGCGAGTCGATTCCGATTCTCGGCGGCACGCGCCTCACGGGGCGCGTCGGCGACTACAGCGTCGGCCTCCTCACCATTCAGCAGCGCAGCACGCGGAGCTCGCCCGCGGCCAACGTCTCGGCGTTCCGGCTGCGACGCAACGTGCTCGCCAACTCGGATATTGGTGTGCTCGTCCTGAACAAGGAGGCGAACGGCCCGGCCGACAACAGCCTGGCGGGCGCCGACGCGAACTTCCGCTTTTTCGACTACCTCAATCTGAACGCGGCCGCAGCCCGGACGTTTTCACCCACGGCGACCGTACCGGGCACCGGCAGCGAGTCGTTGGCGCGCGCGGGCGCCAGTTACCGTGACAACCGCTGGGACATGACGGCGTTCTACCTGCGGATCGGCGAGCGCTTCAACGACGAGATGGGATTCGTGCCGCGCCTCGGCATCGCGAAATTCGAGAGCCAGTACGGCATGCGGTTCCGGCCGCGGCGCATTTCGCGCTGGTTTCGCGAGGCGTTTCCACACGTCGGCTACATGAACATCGACCGCCTCACCGGCGACCTGCAGTCCCGGCTCGTCCAGGCGCACCTGAGCCTCAACTTCCAGGACGGGAGCGGCGGCGAGCTGGGCGTCGACCCGGCCACGGAAAACCTCATGGAGCCGTTCGTGATCAATCGCCGCCGCGGCATTGCGATCCCCGCGGGGCGCTACGAGTTCAAGGACTGGTTCGTGACATGGCGGACAAACGCTTCGGCGCCCGTCTCGTTCAACGGCCGGGCTGGCGTTGGCGAGTTCTACGACGGCTACAAGCAGAGCTATCTGTTCGGGACGGCGGTCCGTCTGGCGGGGCGGCTGAACGCATCGGTCACGGAATCGCGCAACCAGATCCGCCTCGCGGCGGGCCACTACACGACGGATCTCATCACGGCGCGAGTTGAGTACGGATTCTCCACCACGGCCTTCGTCAACGCGCTGGTGCAGTACAACACCGACGCGCGCGAGTGGAGTTCCAACGTCCGCTTCAATATCATTCATCGTCCGTTGAGCGACATCTATCTCGTGTTCAACGAGCGGCGGGATACGCACACGGGCGATCTGGTCGATCGGGCGTTTGTGGCGAAGATGACGTACATGGTCGCGTTTTAAGCGTTGGGCGTTGGGCGTTTGGCTTTGGCATAGAGGAGGCACGCACATGCATCGCGCGCTGGCGCTCTGTATCTGGTCGGTCTGGATGCTGCTGCCCGCGGCGGCCTACGCGCAGGTCGAGCTCAAGGCGCTCGTCGGTGGCGCCGTCAGCGAGGCGGTGGCCGAAGTCGGGGAGGCCTGGGCGCGCAGCTCACAGAACAGGTTCGTCTTCGTCCGCGACACGACTGGCGGATTGCAGAAGCGGCTTGCCTCGGGCGAGCCCGCGGACGTCATCATCCTGGCCGCGCCGGGAATGGACGCCTTGCAGAAGGAGAACCGCATCGAGCCTGGGAGCCGGGTTGATCTCGCGCGCGCGCTGATCGGGGTGGCCGTCAAGGCCGGCGCGCCGGTGCCGGACTTGTCCACCGTCGACGCGTTCAAGGCGGCGCTGCTGAAGGCCCGGTCGCTGTCCTACGTCAGCCCGTCCGCCGGTGGCACCTCGGGCACCTATATCGACGGTCTGCTGCGGAAGATGGGCATCGCCGACGCGATGAAATCGAAGATCGTGTACCGGACGCAGGGGTCGGAGGTCGCCGACGCCGTCGCTGCCGGCGAGGCCGAGATCGGCATCAGCTTCACGAGCGAGCTGCTGCCGAACAAGGGCGTGCGTGTCGCCGGGATGCTGCCGGCCGACATCCAGCTCCCGACGATTTACGCGGGCGCGGTGGTCGCAGGAACTAGGAACGCGGAGGCGGCGCGCGCCTTTCTGCAGCGCATGATCGGCGCCGAGGGGCGCGCCGCCTTCAAGAAGGCGGGGCTCGAGCCCGTCACTCACTATTAGAGTGCCTGGCGTGCCTAAAGTGCCCCGCGCACCCCAGACACCCTAGGCACGCTGGGCCATCGGCGACCCGGCCGGCGCGCCGGCGAGGGCCTGCGCCATCGTTCGCACGCGCATCGGCTTCAGGACAGCGAGCGCCATCACGGCGGCGATGATGTTGAGGACGGCGGCGACGTAGAAGACGGCGTGCCAGCTGCCGGTGGCGTTCGTGAGCACGTTGGCGAGCGGGACCAATAGCGCCGCGGTACCCTTCGCCGTATACATCATGCCGTAGTTCGTGGTCGCAAACTTGCGGCCGTAGATGTCGGTGCACGTTGCCGGGAAGAGCGAGTAGATCTCGCCCCACGCAAAGAACACCAGGCCCGACAGGATCACGAACAGCATGGGGTTGCCGGCGAAGAGCAGCAGCGTGTAGATGCCGACGCCTTCGATGAGGAAGGCGATGAACATCGTGTTCTCGCGGCCGATCCGATCCGAGACCCAGCCGAAGAACGGGCGGCACACGCCATTCAGCACCCGATCGATCGTCAGCGCGAAGGTGAGGGCCGGCAGCGTCAACCCCAGGAGTGTGACGGGAACGTCGGCCACGTTATAGTCGGCCGCGATCGGCGCGAGCTGCGCCACCGCCATCAGGCCGCCGGAGCCCACCATCACGAACATCGCATACATGACCCAGAAGACCGGGGTGCGGAGCACCTCCGTCGGGGTGTAGTCGCGCCGCGTCTGCTGCACAGCCGTCGCCGCGGGCGCGACCACGTCGCCGGCGCCAGGCGCGCGGAGGAAGAGGCCGACGAGCACGACCACCAGACCCTGGCCGAGTCCGAACCAGAGGAAGGCGGCCTCGTAGCCGCTCGACTGGATCATATTGGCGATCGGGATGACGGTCATCGCCGAGCCGGCCCCGAAGCCCGCCGCCGTCAGGCCGGCGGCGAGGCCGCGCCGATCGGGAAACCACTTTAAGGCGTTACCGACCGAGCCGCCGTAGATCACCCCGGCGCCGATGCCGCCGACGGCCGCCCCGACATAGAGCAGGAACAACGAGTCGGCGACCGAGTTGATGACCCACGCGATCGCCACGAGCAGGCCGCTCGCGCTGATCATGATGCGCGGGCCGTACTTGTCGATCAGATAGCCCTCAATCGGGACGAGCCACGTCTCGGTGAGCACGAAGATGGTGAACGCGATCTGGATCGCCGCCCGGCCCCACTGATACTTCTCGTCGATCGGGCCGACGAACAGGGTCCAGCCGTACTGCAGGTTGGCGATCATCACCATGCAGATGATGCCGAAGACTAGCTGCATCCACCGTGTCGCCTCCGAGGTCGGAGGTCGTGGAACCGTTGCGCCGCGCTCTGTAGCCATGGGCACCCCGAATGAAGAAGCGGGCGCCAGCCTACCATTGCGTATCGGCGGATTACAATAGCCGGCCATGACTGACACTCGAGTATCCGCGCTCGCACAGGAAATGCTCGATGCCTACGCCGCCGGCCGGTCGATTGCGGTGCCGCCTTCGGCGCGCGAGGCCGGCTGCGATCTCGACACCGGCTACGCCGTCGAGGCTGAGCTGACGCGCATCCGCCGCGCCAGCGGCCGGCGCACCGTGGGCCGGAAGATCGGGCTTGCGAATCGCGCGGTCTGGCGCGCGCTGAAGATGAACACGCTCGTCTGGGCCAACATGTACGATGACACGGTCCATGACGCCACGCGCGGGGAAGCGACGCTGTCGCTCGCCCGCATGCGCGCGCCGCGGCTGGAGCCCGAAATCGTGGTCAAGCTCAAGTCGGCGCTGCAGCCGGGTGTCGACGCCGCGGGTGCGCTCGAGGCAGTCGAATGGTACGCGTGTGCCTTCGAGCTCGTGGACTGCCCGTTCCCCGACTGGAAGTTCCAGCCAGGCGACTTCATGGCGTCGCTCGGCCTGCACGCCGCGCTCGTCGTCGGCGAGCCACGGCCGGTTCAGCGCGAAGCGATTCCCCAGCTCGTCGATCAGCTGGGCGCGTTCACCGTGAAGCTGTCGAAGAACGGCGAGGTTGTCCACGAGGGCGGCGGCACGAACGTGCTCGACAACCCCGCACTCTGTCTCGTGGAGTTTGCCTCCGCGGTCCCAGCGCAAGCCGGCGCCGAGCCGCTTCGTCCCGGTGAGTTGATCAGCACCGGGTCGCTGACCACCGCGCCGCCGGTGGCGGCGAGCGAACGGTGGTCGGTGGTGGCGCAAGGACTCGACGTGCCGGCGCTGACATTGCGCCTGACGCCGTAACGCCCTGCCATGAACGGCCGGGTGATGGGAAAAATTCCTCGTGTGAAATACGATATACTCGCGCCACTTAGGGGAGTCCCCAACGCCCGGATTTTGCGCGTTGGGATGCTCCTAGGGCCCATCCAGCGAGGAGACATCATGAAGCTCGGATCGAAGCGATTCTTCCTCGGCGCCACGGCGTTCGCCGTGGCAGGTCTCATCATCGTAGCCGCCGGTTCCCGCGTCCCGGCCGAAGCCTCGGCGCAGGGCGGCGCCCCCGCCGCCGCACCCGCCGGCGTCCAGCTCACCGACGACGTGTTCAAAACCGTTGTACTGCTGAAGGGGATTCCGGTCGACACCTTCTTCGAAGCAATGGGGATGTTCGCGAACGCGATGGGGAACGACTGCACGTTCTGCCATGCGTCGAAGGCCTACTTCGACAAGCGCGAGTTCGCCACGCCGACGCCCCGGCTGCAGCGCGCGCGGCAGATGATCGTGATGATGAACACGATCAACAAGCAGTTTTTCGGCGGCCAGCCGCGCGTCACCTGCTTCACGTGTCATCAGGGGAGCGACCGTCCCGTCGCCGATCCGAACATCATGCTGCAGTACGCGACCCCGGTCGAGGATCCCAACGTCCGCGACATCCCGGTCGACACGCGCCTGAAGGCCGACGAGGTCTTCGACAAGTACCTCCAGGCGATCGGCGGCAAGGAGCGGCTGTCGAAGTTCACGGGCTTCACCGCTAAGGGGACCTACGCCGGCTTCGATACCTCCTTTGACAAGGTGCCGGTGGATATCTACGCCAAGGCCCCCGCGCAATCGTCGATGATCGTGCACTTCTTCAACGGCGACAGCTATCGCGTGTTCGACGGGACGAACGGCTGGATGGCGGGTCCTGACACGCCGCTTCCGCTGCTGACGCTCACCGCTGGTAACCTCGACCGCGCGAGGCTCGAAGCGCTGGCGCCGTTCGGCGTCGGCCTCCGCACCACGTTCCCGCAGTGGCGCGTCGGCCGCACGGCGATCAAGGACCAGGAAGTCGTCGTCGTGCAGGGCCTGCGCGACAACCGCGTGCTCGCCAACTTCTACTTCGACGAGTCCGGGCTGCTGATCCGGATCAACCGCTGGACCGAGACGCCAGTTGGGTTCGTGCCGACCGTGATCGATCTGGAGGACTACCGCGACGTGAACGGCGTCAAGATCCCGTTCAAGAAGACCGTCAGCCAGACCTACATGCAGATGATCGTCGAGCTCACCAACGTCCAACCGAACACCAATATTCCCGATTCGCGGTTCGCGCGCCCCGCGCCCGGCAAGCCGGCGGTGTAAGGAACCAGTAACCGGGATTCGGAATCCGAATTCGAACCCAATTGACAGGCGGGCCCTAGCGGGCCCGCCTTTTTCATGTGGCCGAGGGATTCTGACAAGACAAGAAGCGTTCGGGCTTCGCGCCAGGGTGTCCGACGACGCATAATCGGCCACCTATGGCCATGAAGACGACGCTCGCGGCGGTCGCCGCTGTCGCTGCGCTTGTGGCAACCGGCCGCGCGGCCCCGCAGACGCCCGGCAGCACGCCCGCCTACACGTTCGAGACGGCCGACCCCGCATGTCAGGTGGCGCGGCTCGTCTCCACCGGCGCCCCGCTCCCGGCGAATCCGCGGACGCTGGCACTGCGATGGGCTGGCTACGCGAATTTCGAACTGGTGTACAACGGGCGCGTCGTCCTGCTCGACGCGGCGTTCGATCGAGGGAGCCTCTTCCCGCCGCTCGGCTTCAGCGTGTCCGACGTTTCCAGAGCCGACGCGATCCTGATCGGCCACGGCCACGCCGACCACATGTCGGATGCTGCCGCTGTCGCCGTCCGGACCCGGGCCCTCGTCGTCGGGGCGCCGGTGACGACGGCGAAGCTGGCGACGCAGGCGGTGCCCCCCGCGCAGATCAGGACGGTCACGGGCCGCGGCGGAGAGGTCATCGAGCTGCCCGGTCTGCGGATCGAGGCGATTCTCGGGCGCCACTCGGTCAGGGATACCTCTGTGACCGAGCCGTTCGACAAGGTCCTCCAGGCAGTCACCCCACCGCTGACGCAGGCCCAGCGGGACGAGCAACGGGCGATCGGACAGCGCGGCGTGAGCGACCCGAGACTGGCAACCGAAGGCTCGTTGACCTACCTTATTACGCTCGACAGTGGATTCACGGTCCTCTTCCGCGACACGGCCGGCGAGATCACCGAATTCGAGCGCGCGGTGATGACGCGCGTCCGACGAGTGGACGTGGCGATTGTCGCGTTAGCGAACGCTTATCTGAATACACTGCAGGCGGAGAGCGCGCTCGAATACGTGCGCGCGTACCGGCCCGGCATCTTCATCCCCGCCCACCACGATGCGCCGTTCAACGACCTCTGGCGCACCACGGAGCCAATCTTCCAGACGCTGAAGGACGAGACGCCGGGTCTCGTCACGATGTCCCGCGGCTATCGCGAGCCGATTTGCATCAACACGACGCGGTCGGGCGGCCGTTCGCGCTAGTCAGCCTGACGTCCAGCCCCTCCCGGTGAAGAACCGGCGTATTCAAGAGCCGACCGACGGCAGAGCCGACGAGGTGCGACACGTGCATGGCCGTGTTTTCATGACACTGCACGTGTCCGACTACCTCAGCGCGGTGGCGCTCGGGATGATGACCGTTGCATGTGCCGGTTGAATCGGATCTCCACCAGCACCGGGACCGCCGACTTCCACGTGATCCTGACCGGATGCTATTGAGCGGAAATGGACAGTGAGGCGGAACCACGACCCGCCGGGCCGTTCCACTCGATGCCGATGCGCCAATCGCCAGCCATCCCGAGAGCCGTCGCGACCGAATAGCGGCCGACGGTGTTCGTGGATCTGACGTCGACGGCGCCTGACATCGGGGCCATTCCGGCCATCGGCATCGTTGCCGTGGCTTGCACGTCGCCAACGTCGACCAAACGCCCATCCGCCGCCGACCGGAACTCGACGAAAACAGTATCTGTGCCGTCCCGCAGCGTCTCGTTAGGCGAAAGCAGCACGACGTCGACATTCGCTGACCGGACGCGTTGAAGCTCCCTCAAAGCGGTCGGTTCATTCCCGCCCCCGCACGCGGCGGCGAAAATGTGGACTGGAACCAGCAGGACAAGAGAGAACGCCCCTCGCTTCATCAGCGGAGGGCTCCTTCTGGCGCCATACTGGGTGCAACCTCCCGCCGCCGTATTCTGATGTCCTGGCCGATCGCGAACAGACAGGGAATCAAAAAGAGCACGTATATCGTGGAGCTGATCATCCCACCAAATGTCGGAGTGGCAATCGGCTTGGTGATGTCCATGCCCGATCCCGTCGCAAACATGATCGGAAGGAGGCCGAGCACCGTTGTCGCCACCGTCATCAGCTTTGGACGCAGCCGTGCCACCGAACCTTCGACGACGGCATCCATGTAGGACTGATCAGAACGCCGGTGTGCGAGCGCCTCGCGGATGAACTCGATCATGATGATGCCAGTCTGGATGGCCACTGCGAAGAGCGAGACGTAGCCGATGATTACGGCGGTCGTCATCGAGAAGCCCAGTTGCCACTGGAGGAACACGCCGCCAATCAGTGCGAACGGCGCGGAGAGCATGATCAACCAAGTATCCGACAGCTTCCGAAAGGCCATGAGGAGCAGGCCAAACATGATGATCAGCGTGACCGGGACGACCACTTGCAGCTTCGAGCGCGCGTCCTCGGCGTACTGATACAACCCGGTCCATTCGATCGAATATCCAGGTGGCAATGTCAGGTGGCTGGCAAGATGCTCTCGTGCTCGGTCGACATACTCGGGCGCTGTGATGTCCCTCAGATACACGTAGACGTAGCCGGCGAGTTCACCCCCGTCGTTCCGGACCATTTCTGGCGCTTCGCGGACTGAGACATCGCCGATCTGGCTGAGTGCCACTGACCGGCCGTCTTCAGTCACCACGGGGGCGTTGCGCACCTTCTCCAGCGTGTCGATGTACTCGGGCGAGTATTGGACGGCCAAGGGTACGATGCTGTTGTCCGGCTGACGGACGCGAACAGCATTGTCCCCGCCGACCGCGAATCGCACCGTCGGCAAGGCCTCGTCCACCGTGACGCCGTGCTCCGCCATCCGGGCGAGATCGAGTTGGACGTCCACGAAGTATCCCTGTGCGATCCGCTCGGCGATGACCGATTGCGTTCCCGGTACTTCCTTCAACAACTGCTCGACGTTTCGCGCCATCTCCTGCACGGTGGAGAGTGCTGGTCCCTTGACCTTGACACCGACGGGTGTCTGAATGCCGGTGTCCTGCATCATCACGCGAGTACTAATGGGCTGCGTCCAGCTATTCACGTAACCGACGATCTGCATCGACTGGTTCATTTCGGCGATCAGCTTGTCCTTCGTCATCCCGGACCGCCATTCGGACCGCGGCTTCAGCATGATCGTCGTCTCGATCATCTCGACCGGCGCGGGGTCGGTCGCGCTGTCGGCTCGACCGAGCTTGCCGAACACGCGCTCGACCTCGGGAAACGCCTTCAACTTCTTGTCCATCTGCTGAACGATCCATCCCGCCTCGCGTGACGGCAGACCTGGCAACGTTGTGGGCATGTAGAGGATGGATCCCTCGTCCATCTCAGGCATGTAGTCCTTTTGGAAGGTCGTCATCAGCGCGCCCGCGATGATCAGCAAGAACACACTGACGCAGACGAACACATATCGATATTCGATCGTTCTCGTGAGCAGCCGCCGGTATCCACGCGCGAACGCACTTTCGCGGTCCGAGAGCGGTGTCGCCGTGCCGGGCTTCGCGAACACCCACACGATCACCACCGGCAGCAGGAATAGCGTCAGCAAGGTCGAGAACGCCATGGCGAATGTCTTGCTGAAGGCCAGCGGATTGAACAACCGGCCTTCGCGTTCGCCGAGAAAGAAAATCGGCAAAAAGGACGTCACGATGATCAACATCGAGAACAGCAATGGCCGGGTCATCGTGGCGGTCGCCTGGATGATCATCTTCAGTCGGTCCGTCGCGCTGACATCGCGATGCCGCGCGAGCTGCGCCGAACAGTTCTCGACGATCACGATCGTCGCGTCGGCCATCTCCCCGATCGCGATGGCGAGGCCCGCCAGGAGGAACAGGTTGATGGTTTGGCCAAACGCGGTAAGCGGCAACGCCGTGAAGAGTGTTCCCAAGAGCAGCACGCAGATGGGGGCGACGGCTGCTCGAATGTTCCGCAGAGCGACGACGATCACGACGATCACGACGATGAGCTCGTACACGATCGCCTGAAAGAAGTTCGTCACCGTATCCCAGATCAGAGCCGAGCGATCGTACGTAGGGACAATCTCGATGCCCACGGGAAGGGAGGCCTTGACGGTCTCGATGCGCTGAAGCAGCGCACGTGTGACGCCCAGGACATTGCGCCCCTGCTCCATGATTGCGATACCGCCGACCACCTCCCCGGCGCCGTCGAGATCCGCGATTCCGCGTCGAAGGTCATAGCCGACCTGCAGATAGCCAACCTCTCCGAGCTGCACTGGCTGGCCAGCTCGATCTCGCCCGACAACAAGGGAGCCGAGTTTGCCGACGTTCTCGCTGCCGACGCCGCCGCGCAGTTGATATTCGCGTCCCGTGACTTCGATCGTCCGCCCGCCGGCCTCCTGAAAGGCGCCTTGGAGAGCCGCGAGAACGCGCCGGAGGGAAATGCCCCGCTCGCTGAGCAGCGGCGGAAACAGCTTCACCTGATACTGTCGTTCGAGCCCCCCGACAGAGGCGACCTCTGCCACTCCGGGTGCCGACTGCAACACGGGCTTGATGACGTTGTCGTTCAGCAGGCGCAGCTCGCGCAGGTCACGAGTGCCCTCGCGATCGACGAGCGCATATTGAAAGATCCACCCCATGGTGCTGGCGTCTGGCCCCAGGGCGATCTCCGCGTCGGGTGGAAGTTGCGCCCGGATCGCGTTCACGCGGTCCGCGACGAGCTGCCGCACGGTTGCTCGTCGCGCGGGATTCTCGAGGATCACGTAGACGAACGAGTACCCCATGTGAGACGTGGCGCGCAGCGCTCGAATATCGGGCGAGCCCGAGAGCGCGCGAATGACAGGCTCGGCGACTTCCGACTCGATCACGAGGGGACTCCGCGGCCACTTTACGTAGACGACGATTTGGGGGTCCGAGATGTCCGGGATCGCGTCGAGCGCAGCCGTCCGGAGGGCGTAGACACTGAGCGCCGCCAAGGCCGCAACGCCGCACACGACGAGCCAGCGAAGGCGGATAACTCCCTCAATAATGCCGGTAATCATGTGTGCCGCTTACGGCCCCTTCAGCCTGTGCTCGGCATCGATGAAGAAGCTGCCGATTGTCACGACCTGCTGGCCCTGCTCGAGTCCTTCGACGACCTGGGTAAACAATTCACCCCGCACGCCAACCTCGATCTCGCGAGGCCCATAGCTGCCGTCCGCGGCCTGAACGTAGACGATCTGCTTGCCGCCGGACTCGAGAATCGCTTCGTTGGGAACGGAGAGGAATTCGTCGTTCTCGGTGACGATCTCGAGGACGAAATGACGGGTCGCATCGAGCGTCTGACCCGCCACGGTAGCCTTGATGATGACCAGGTCCGGCCGAGAAACCACGTACGAGACTGTCGCCTGATACATCCGCGACCGTGATTGCGGCGAAAACACGCGAGCACGCTGACCGATGCGGATTCGCGGCCCGTCGGCGACCGGCACGGTGGCGGTGACGACGCGCCGCGTCGAGTCGATGACCCCTGCCGTTCTGACCCAGACCTGAATGGGGCGTATGGCGGCTTCTGTAAGCGTAAGCGTCAGCTCGCTTGCTTGAGTTTCCGTGACGGTCGTGGAGGAATTCCAGGTCGGACGCGTACGCTCTCTCTGCGCCTGTGCGAGTCCGCCGGCGACGAGCACCACGAGGAGTGGAACCGCGATGTGCGGAAGGGAGCGCATATCCGTGCCTGAGGACTTTCGACCGCCAGCCCTTCCGGCCGGCGGTCCGTGCGGAGAGCCCTAATGGCAGTAGTTGTCCTTGCTATCCATGATATGGGTGCCCCAGGGAAACAAGCCAACATTGCGTACGCGCTCGATCGCGTGCGTCCGCGCGTTGATGATCACCACCTCGTGGTTCGTGGACTCGGCCAGATAAATGTTTTCGTCTGCGGCGTCGGTTGTCGCGGTTTCGAGCTGGATGTTCACGCCGACTCTGATACGGCCTGCCGGCCTCAGGCTCTGCATGTCGTAGACGTACACAAAACCGCTCGTCGAGCTGATGACGAATGCCTTGCCGCCTGCAAAGTTCACGCCGGTCATGTCGGGACCGGCTTCGAGTGTCGCCGCTACGGTGTTGCTGCGCGTGTCGATGATCGAAATCGTCTCATCACCGTTGTTGGCGGTAATGCCGTAGCGGCCGTCGTGGCTCATATAGATGCGCCAGGGCTCAGGGCCGACGCGGATCGTCTTGATGACGCGATCGTCCGTGGTGTCGATGACGGCCACGACCGCGAGGTCGCTGTCGGCCGCGTAGAGATAGCGGCCGTCGTTCGACAGGGCGGCGATATTCACGCCTTTGATCTCACCCAGGTACCGGTCGGGATCCAACTGCGCGACCCCAGGTGGCGGCGCAACCTGGATCTTCTTCAGCAGCTCATGGCGGCGGACGTCGATCACGCCGACCCAGTGACCGCCGTAGTTGCCGACATAGGCCTTTGACCCGTCGGGCAAGAATGTCACGTTGAGCGGCTCGGCGAACCCCGGAATCGTTTTGACCCTGCTCAACGACTGCATGTCAATGACGGATACCGAATCCCCGTCGGGATTGCCCTGGTAGTACCAGCGGCTGTCCGGCGAGAACGCCAGATGCTCGGGCGCAATGTCGGTCTGGATCACCTTCACGAGCTGCAGCGTGCGCGTATCGATGATGTAGGCCCTGTTCGCGCGCGTGCCGCCGGTGACGACGTAGCGGCCGTCGGGCGACATCATGACCATGTGCGGGTTCACGTTGTTGCCGAGGAAGGTGCGGCCGATCATTTTGCGACTCTTCAGGTCCATGAACCCGATGTCATTCGAGTCGCGGTTCACGATCATCAGGACCGACCGTGGATCGGTGACCTTCACGTCCTGCGCTTCGAGGACCGTGCCGAGCGCGGCGAGCCCGGTCGCCGCGAACGTGCCGATGAGCAGTGCGCGTGCTGTACGCATGACGGATACTCCCCGTTTCCCTAGAAAGCCGCCTCGAACCGTACGCCCGGCAGCAGGTACCCAAACCTCCCCCCAGAATCCTGGCGATCGAGAACATGCGTCAAGTGGAACGACAGTCTGAGACGCTGTGTCAGCAGCAAGTTGTAGTACCCCTCGACGAGATCTTCGCGCTCGCCCGATGTCAGCTCCATCCGTCCCCAACCAACGCCCCACGTGTCCTCCGGGTTGAAAATGAAGCCTTGCGAAAATCCGACACCTGCGCTGTAGAAACGATCGCGGTCACCGAGGTCGGCTGTCTGAGTGCCGTAACGTGCGAAGAGTCCCACCGCGGCGGTCAGCTTCTGATCGAAGCTGAGGCCGACGCCCTTTCGAATTTCGTCGGGCGCCGTATTGTCGGTGCGGAACCAGACGCGATAGGCGCCCTCCGGCAGCCCAAACGGCGTCAAGGTGTATCCCACCTCGCTCAGGGTATAAAGCGAGTCGGACAGATTCTTCGCATCCGTATTGCTCTGCTGAAAGCCAAACTTGAGTCGGAAGCCGTTCTTCGGATCGAACTCAGCGGCGACGCCGGTGCCGTTCGTCGCCAATCCGAGCATCTGGTTGTTCACGAGCGCGTCGCTGATGAACTGCGTGCTTTCGTCGTTCGCGATCGCGTTCTGGTCGAAGTAGTTCGTCAGATCCAGCCTTCCCGCCGAAAGCGCCAGCCGCTGCCCAAACAGTTCGGTGCGCAGCCACGCTTCGCGGAGGTTCAACTCGTTCTGACGAACGAGCCGCGCGGTATACCCGTTCAGCAGAGTCAGCGAGGGAATTTCCGCGTCTGGCGGAGAACCGCTCAACCCGACGATATCGGCAAAGAAGATGGTGTGCTGTGCGATCCCTGCCGTGAAGAACAGGTCGGCGGAAGCGAGCGCATATGCCCGGCGATTCGCGGCGAGACTCCCGCGCGTCCGGCCAGCGAGCTGCGTCCCCATCGCGGCATCGACGCCAACCGAAACGCTGCGACTTTCGGCGTCTTCGAGCGCCTCTTCGATCTTTTCGCTAATCGTCTGCCGGCGGTACACGCGCTCTCGCTCGTACGTCACCACGGGAGTCGCGCCAGGAACGGGTTCCGAATGCTCGCCGCCCGTCGGATCGACGAACACCTCGACGCGCCGGACCCGCGTTTCGGGCTCGGAAAGAACCGTGGTGGATTCCAGGTCGGCAATCCGCTGTTCGAGGCTCGCGATCCGCTCGAGGAGCTGCTGCCGCTCGAATTCAGCCGCCTCCGCCGCTGTCGCCGCGTTCAGGATGATATCGAGCGTCGCGGTCCGATCGGCCACCACGTCGACGCCGGTGCGCCGGAACGCAGTCAACCCCGCGGCAGACACCAGCGAAATGTCGTACTTGCCTACCGGCAATGCGGCAAACGAATACGCCCCTTCGGCGTCCGTGGTCGCCGTGAACTGGGCGCCGTTCTCGGCGTTGACCGCGGTGACCGTTGCGCCCTGAACCGGTGCGCCCGCGTCGTTCCTGACCCGTCCCTGGACGCCGCCACGATGGTCCATGTTCATCTGCGGCATTGTCTGGCCGGCGGGCGCGGCGGGCTGCTGCGGTTCAGCAGAGGCGACGACCGCGCAGCCAAGCAGTACGCCGAATCCAATCGCGAGCCGAGCGAACCGCCGCATTTCTCTTGTCCTTTCGTTGGGACCACACAGGAGTCCCGAGTAACCAACGACAGTATCAAACGTAGCCGTTGGCGCACCTGAAGAGTTCCTGACCGATTCGTCAGAAATGCAGCGTCGGAGATGGGTCCCGTGCAGCGCCAGAAAACTTGGGTTGCGAGGTGTCTCGGCGGCCGGATACGATGGCGCGACAAATCGGAGCAACGAAAGAGAAGGCATCCATGCGAGTTCGTCAGGTGTTGCTCGCCGGAGTGGGCTGCGCCGCCATCGGCGTGCTCGTGGCTACCGGGATTCACGCCCAGCAGCCGGCGCGCGGGCGCGCCGCGGGTGGCGCCGCGCAGGCACAGCCCGCCCGCGTGCAGGGCAATCTCCTGCAGGTCATGCGGGGCATTCTGTATCCCGCGTCGAATGTCATCTTTGCGGCGCAGTCCGACGACCCAGCGGCCATCAAGCCGGCCGCCGATGCGTCGACGTCGCCCAATCCGCTGACGAGCGCGTACGGCGGCTGGACGGCCGTGGAAAACGCAGGCATTGCGATTGCCGAGGCCGCCAACCTGCTGACGATTCCCGGACGGATGTGCGCCAACGGAAAGCCCGCCCCAATCCAGAATGCGGACTGGCGCACGTGGGTACAGGAGTTGCGCGGGGCGGGGATGGCGACCTACAAGGCGGCGCAGTCCAAGAACCAGGACATGATCATCGAGGCAGCCGGCGCCGTGTCCGAAGTGTGCCAGTACTGCCACGACAAATACCGCGAAGTCCCCAACCGCTGTTAGGAGGTCACATGGTCCGTCGCCGGGTACGTTGGCTGTTGATCACTGGGGTGCTTGCTGCGCTCGTACCCGTATCGGGATCTGCGCAGGCACCAGCGCCTGCGGCGGCGCGTGTGTACGCCAACATGCTGCAGCTGATGCGCGGTGTGCTGTATCCGGCGTCGAATGTCATCTTCACGGCGCAGTCCGACGACCCGACTTCATTCAAACCGGCGCTTCGGCCCTCGACCTCCCCCGATCCCTTCACCGGTGCGTACGGCGGATGGGAAGCCGTCGAGAATGCGGGACTCGCGCTGTCGGAATCGGCGAATCTGCTCATTATTCCGCGCCAGTGCGGCAACGGCCGGCCGGCTCCCGTCAAGAACGCCGACTGGCTGCTGTGGGTGCAGGAGCTGCGCGACGCCGGGATGGCGGCGTACAAGGCGGGGCAGGCGAAAGACGCCGACCAAATTCTCGAAGCGGCAGGATCCGTGTCGGAGTCATGCCTCCACTGTCATCAAAAGTATCGGCAGGTGCCGGGCGGCTTCCCGAATAGGTGTCAGTGATGAGACGCGTGCCGGTTCTGCTGATAACCGCCGCGGCGTCGTGGCTCGGCGTCGCCTCGATCGAGAGCGCGTCCGCGCGGGCGGCCGCGCCGCCAGCCGCGCAGGCGGCGCTCCCCGAAGGCGAGGGGAGAGCCGTCGTCGAGAAGATGTGCGGCACTTGCCACGGCCTCGAGTATCTCGCGCCATCCAGGCGGACGGTGCGGAACTGGCTGGAAACGATCGAGCTGATGAAGAGCTTCGGCGCCGAGGCGACCGACGAGGAGTGGAAGACGATCACCGATTACATCGTCGACAGCCTGGCGTATCTGAACGCGAACAAGGGCGGCGCGGACGAATTCGCGAGGCTCTTCCACATCGACGACAAAGCCGGAGAGGCCGTCGTCGCGTACCGTGAGAAGCAGGGTGGCTTCAAGACCATCGACGATCTGAAGAAGGCGCCGGGTCTCGATGCTGCCAAGATCGACGCGCTCACGGACCGGTTGATCTTCGAATAACCATGATGCGAGCGCTTGTCCCAGTCACCGTCGCAGTCAGCTTCATCGTCCAGGCAGCAATCATCGTTTTCGGCGCCGAGAAGGCCGCGGCGCCCCAGCAGCCGCAAGTCGAGACGCTCCCAGACGCGCCGGGCAAGCAACTCGTCGAACAGGTGTGCGCGACCTGCCACGGCGTCGATCTGCTCGTCCCCTCGTCGCGGACGGCGACGCAGTGGCGCGACACGATGGGCGCGATGAAGACCGCCGGTGCCAAGGCGAGCGACGAGGACTGGAAGACGATCGTCGACTACATCATGGGGAACCTGGCGTTCCTGAACCTCAACAAGGCAACGGTGGAGGACGTTCGGCTGGTGTTCGGCGTGCCCGAAAAGGTGGCGCAGGCCGTTGTCGCGGCCCGCGACAAGCAGGGCGGCTTCAAGACGGTCGACGACCTGAAGCAGGTGCCGGATCTCGATCAGAAGAGGGTCGACGCGATCAAGGCGCGCCTCACTTTCTAATCCTCGTTCAGACCTCGGTCGCTGGCGCCGTACGCGGCGCCAAGTCCGGCACCGCGACCGGTTCGTCCTGAGGCGCGAGGTTGGTCATCTCCGCGGCGAGCATCTGCTCGCCAGCGGCCGCGGGGACGCTGCTCGAGAAGTCGACGGGTGGGAGAAAGAGCGTGGCGACGAGCGACCCGCCCGCCAGCACGGCTCCGGCGACGAAGACGTGATGCAGTGCCGCGGCGAATTGCAGCCGCGCCGGGCCGGTCAGCATGATGCCGGTTGCCGCGAGCGATTCCACGCCTCCGGGGGTCGACACGCCTGCGAGCTGCCGCGTCATCAGCGCGCCCATTGCCGCCACACCCACCGCCGCCCCGACGCTGCGCGAGAACTGATTGAGCGACGTGGCGAGCCCGAGATGCGAACGGGCGACGCCGTGCTGCACCGCGAGCAGCAGCGACAGCATCGACAGCCCCATGCCGCAGCCGATGAAGAGGCCTGCCGTGAGCACCGCCGAGCGGGGCGAGTCGGCGTCGACGGCCGTGAGTCCGAGGAAGCCGGCGGTCATCAGCAGGCTGCCCGTGATGGCCAGCTTGCGATAGCCGAGCCGGACCGTGAGGCGGGCAGCGCTGATCGACATGACAACCCAGCCGAGAAAGAGCGGCGTCAGCACTTGCCCCGCCTGCGTCGCCGTGGCGCCCATGACGCCCTGCACGAAGAGCGGAATGAACGCGATGGCGCCGAAGAGCGCCATCCCGACGAGAAAGACGACGACCGTGGCGCGGGCGATGAGCGGGTTGCGCACCAGATCGATCGGCAGAATCGGATCGCTCGACCGCCGCTCGGCCGCGACGAATCCCACCAGGAGAACCAACGCGCCCGCGGCGAACCACCATGCGGCCGCGCCGACGTCGGCGCCGAGCGCCAGCAGCAGGGCGCTGATGCCCGCAAAGAGGAGACCCGCGCCTAGCCAGTCGACGCGCACCGTGACCGCCCGCTGGATCGGCGGGTAGGCGAGCAGGATGACCGTCATGCACATCAGGCCGAACGGCAGATTCAGATAGAACACCCAGCGCCACGACAGCGCGTCGGTGATGTAGCCGCCGACGAGCGGCCCCGCCACCGACGCCACGCCCCAGACACCGCTGAAGAGTGCCTGCGTGCGCGCACGCTCTGAGAGCGCGTACAGTTCACCGACGATCGTCATGCTGAGCGGAATGATGGCGCCCGTCCCGAGTCCCTGAATCGCCCGCGCGATGATGAGCATCGTCATCGACGTGGCGGCACCCGAGAGCATCGAACCGATGAGGAAGATCACGATGCCCGTGACGTACATGCGCCGACGGCCATAGAGGTCGGACAGTCGTCCCCAGATGGGGACCGACGCGGTCGAGGTGAGCAGGTAGGCGGAGAACACCCAGCTGTAGTGGGCAAGACCGCCAAGCGTTGCGATGACGGTGGGCATCGCCGTGCCCACCACGGTGGCTTCGAGTGCGCCGAGGCTCATCCCGAGAAGGAGTCCTGCCGTGATGGCACGGCGACGGCGCAGGCTGATCGGTGGTGCGCTATCCGCGTCGTACATCCATTGAGGGTATCAGAATCTCGAACGCGGCCCCTCGGTCGTTGCGAACCGTGATTGTCCCGCCATGGCACTCCACGATGGCTTTCACGATTGAGAGCCCCAGACCGCTCCCGCCGCCTGCCCGCGAGGCGTCGGCCTTGTAGAACCGATTGAAGATGAGCGGCAGGTGGTCGGGGGCGATGCCCGGGCCGGTATCGCGGACGACGATTCGCGTCGCCGTGCCCGCGGGCTCGGCGGCCAGCGTGATCTCGCCGCCCCCGGGGGTGTGGCGCAGCGCGTTGGCGGCAAGGTTCTGCAGGGCCTGCTCGAGTCGATCCGGATCCCCGACGACCTGCGCGGCGGCCGGATCGACGCGCACGACGAGACGGACGCCGCGCTCCGTCAGCTCCCGTTCGTGTCGAAGCGCCACACGATTGAAGAGCGCGCGCGTATCGACGAGGGCACGGCGGAGCGTGGAGCCGCCTCCTTCGAGTCGCGCCAGGTCGAGGAGATCGCCGATAATGTGCTCGAGCCGGCCGGTCTCCTCATCGACGATGCGGAGGTAGCGCTCGCGCGTCGGCGGATCCAGCGTGAGCTCTGCCATCGCCAGCGTTTCGAGATACCCGCGCATGGCGGTCAGCGGCGTCATCAGCTCGTGCGAGACGTCGGCGAGCAACTGCCGCCGCGCCTGGTCGGAGGCCGCCAACGCCGTGGCGCGCCCTTCCAGATCCGCAGCCATACGGTTGAACGATCGGGCGAGCGCCGCCACCTCGTCTCCGCCGTGCTCCGGCGCGCGCGCGCTCGTCTCCCCAGCACCGATGCGGGCCGCGGCATCCTCGAGCTGCTGGAGGCGCCGCCGCACCGGCCCGAAGATGACCAGGGCCGCCGCGACGGCGCCAAGTCCCAGCACGGCGAGCCCCGACAGGGTCAGTGTCGGAGCCAGCGGCCGCAGCGTGGCCATCAGCGTCGGGCGGCCCGGCAGCACGGTGACCAACCCCGCGAATTCGCCGTGAACCACGATTGGCGCTTCGACGCGGCGGCCGTCCTCGAAGCGGAGGCGAATGGGCAGCTGGCGTACGGGCCGGCCGGTGGCCATCCGAGCCAGTCGCGCACGCATGCCACGGACCAACGCGGGCGGGACGTCGCGGTTCGACAGCACGCGGCCGTCGCGCATGAGGACGAGAAAGGGACGAGCCGTTGTGGCGTATTGGCGTGTGATCTCCGCGGTGATGTCGGCTGACGGATCGGCTTCGAGCGCCTCCACGATGTCCGACGCAATGAGCTCCGCGAGCCGATCGTCGGGCGCGAACGGCAGTCCGTCGGGCCGTATGCCGACCAGCCACACGAACAGCAGCGCCTGCACCGCGAGTAGCAAGGCGAGAAACGCGACCAACCCGAGGCCGACCCGCCAGTAGAGGCTTCGATACCAGACGGGTTTAGACATCGGCTGCCCTGTAGCCAGCGCCCCAGACGGTGAGGATGACGCCCGGCGCCGACGGGTTGTCCTCGATCTTGCGGCGAAGCCGTTTCACGAGCGTGTCGACGCTGCGGACCGTCACGTACGTGTTGTCGCGCCACACGCGGCGGAGCAGTGCCTCGCGCGACAGCACGATACCGGGCTGCGAGAGCAAGACGTACAGCATGTTGAACTCCTGTGCCGTCAGCTCGACGTCGCGGCCGTGGACGCGCACGCGCCTGCGTGCCGGGTCGATGTCGATGTGCTTATATACGACCGGCTTCTGTCCGTTCTCGCCCAACGCTGGTGATGTGGTGCGTCGGCGCATCAGCGCGCGCACGCGCGCGAGCAACTCGCGGATACCGAACGGCTTCGTCAGGTAGTCATCGGCGCCGCTGTCGAGGCCTACCACCGCGTCGGCTTCTTCACGCCGCGCGGTCAGCATCAAGATTGGGACGTCGCGGTTCGTTGAACCTCGCCGCACCGAACGACAGATCGACAGCCCGTCGACGCCAGGCAGCATCAGGTCGAGCACGATCAGGTCGAACGGCTGGCGCGCCAGGACATCGAGTGCTTCAGTGCCGGTCGCCGCCGGCACGCAGGCGAACCCCTCGACCTGCAGGTGAAGGCAGACGAGATCCCGGATGTGTTTCTCGTCTTCGACGACGAGCACCGTCCGCTGCGGCTCGGGAGCGCGCTCCACGCTTCCATCCTACGACGCCGAGCCCGGCCGGAGACCCGCCACAGAAGTTTCACAATTACGCCATTGGCAGGCCACATCCGTTGCGTCAAATGAGTAGGAACAGAATGGAGGGTGCCTCATGAATCCTGGTGTTGGAATGACCTGGTCGTCGAAGCCTTGGCGCGTGTCGGCCGCAATGATCGCAGTGGTACTGGTATCAGGTACAGCCTTCGCGCAGCAAGCTGGGGTCGACCCCGTCCGCGGCCGCGGCGGGCGGATGGCGGGCGGTCCGGCGGCGATGCTGCCGCTCCGGCAGCTCGATCTGACTGACGCGCAGCGGACGCAGGTGCAGCAGCTGGTCGAGCGCCATCGGGCGGAGGTGCGCCCGCTCGTGGAGCGCCTGCGGACCGCCACCGAGACGCAGCGGCAGGCGATGGAGGTGGTGCCCGCGGACGAAGGCCGGATTCGTACCGCGATGGAGCAGCTCGCGCAGGTGCAGGCCGACCTAGCGGTGCAGCGGGCTCGCCTTCACAGCGAGATCGTCGCGCTGCTTACGCCGGAGCAGCAGCAGCGGCTCGCGCAGCTTCGGGCCGAGGGTGCGGCACGGATGCAGCAGCGCCGGGAGCGGTTGCAGCAGCGCCAGCCCGCCTGAGCTGGCCGCTGGCCTCGGCCCTGAATCCCCGGTGGGGGTGACCGGGCCGAACGCATGAGCTTTTCGCGCACGCGTCTGCGGGTGGCCGCGATTGGCGATTTGCACGTCTCGCGGCACTCGCAAGGCGCGTTTCAGCCGCTCTTCGCGCAGATCACGGGCAGCGCCGACGTACTCGTCATCTGTGGTGATTTCACCGACTATGGGCTGCCAGATGAAGCGCGCATTCTCGCGCGCGAGCTGACCACCGCGGTCAAGATCCCGGTGATCGCGGTGCTCGGCAACCATGACTACGAGGCCGGGAGCCAGCACGAGATCTGGTCGAAGAGCATGATCATGGAGCGGGAGCGGTACGACGGCGGCGATGTCGCGCACCTGCTCAGACATTGCAGCGGACTGCTCAACTGGGACCGCCTTGTCCGCCGGTTCGGCACCCACTGGCGCATTCTGCTGGCCCACCTCGTCCTGTTCGGCTTCATCTACCCGGGCGAGCGGGCGCTCATCCCGTCTGGCGTGATTCGCGAGCTGGTCAAGAGGCTGCTCGCCGAGCTCGACGTGCCGACGCGAGGCAGCAAAGTGTGTTAGGGGACGCTCCTGTCGCGCGCGCAGAACCTGGTCGACATCGATGAGTGGGGCTACGAGGACGCGCGGCTCTCCCCGCGCGGATCGATGACAGACGATCAGATCGCCGAATGGACCGCGGCGATCGACAAGTCCAGCTGACGGTCTACGAGTTCACGAATCGACGGTCTTACGAATTTCGCGTGAACAGATCCAATTCGTAACTGCGTAAATTCGTGCATTCGTCAATTCATTGGAGGCCAACGCCCGTCACGACGACCTCGCGCGTCGCCGTGCCGCGCACGCCGGACGAGGAACGCACCTCGGCGCGTAGCAGGTAGTGGCCCGCCGTGAGATTCTGGAACGTAAGCGTATGTAGGCGCTTTTCGCCCGCGCCGCTCAGCCTAATCTCGCTGGCGCGGTACAAGTCCGCGCTGTCGGCCTCGATCCAGAGCACGCGATTCGCTTCGTGCGGTTCCACCGCGACCATGAAGCGGACGGTCGCCGGTTCGCTGAAGTACGTGCCGTTCAGGACAATTTCGACCACGTCTGACGCGCTCCCAGGTGTGGTGGACCCGAGGGCAGTGACGAATGCGGCGGTGAGGGCATAACCGATGGCACGACGTCTCACGGCGACCTCCTGCGGCGGTCGCGGAGCAACCACGGTGCCAACGAGACTGCGAGCGTTGAGGTGACCATCTACGGGGAAAGTTGAGGTGACCATCTACAGGGAAAAACGTCCGCGCGGCCGGAACCGCACAGATACCGAGACTGGAGCTACACCCGAGCCTACTGTTGACGTTCGAGCAGCCAGCAGACCGGCTCGGCGAGCTTCTCGAGCAGTGGGCGCCCGCGCCACCGGCTCAGGGTGATTTCGTCGCTTGCCGCCAAATCCATGTCGAAATCGCACTCGAGCCGCGCGACAAGCGCCGCCTCCCGAAACGCGATGTTCACTTCGTCGTTGTGCTCGAACGAGCGGTTGTCGACATTGGTCGTGCCAAGGAGCGCCCAGCGGCCGTCGACGAGCAGCGCCTTCACATGCGTCATTCCCGGCCGATACTCGAAGATCCGCACGCCCGCCTCGAGCAGTTCGCCGTACATTCGCCGGCTGGCGAGTCGCACGAACCGCTGGTCGGTGTGCGCTCCCGGCACGATCACTCGCACACGCACTCCCCGGTGTGCCGTGCGTGCCAGTGCCCTGCGGAGGGCGCGGTCCGGCAGAAAGTACGGGGTGCTGATGTCGACCTCCGCGGCCGCGCCTTCGATCAGCATCTGGAACACGACGCGTGACGCAGTGGCGCGATCGGACGGAGAGCTCTTCACGAGCATCGCCTCCGCATCGCCTGCTGGCCCGAGCGCAGGCCAGTCGTCGGGTGACGTCAGGATCTCGCCCGTCTCCGCGAGCCAGTTCTCCGCGAACACACCCTGCAGTGCGGCGACGATCGGGCCTTCGACGCGCATCATCGTGTCACGCCATGCCGGATGCCCGCCCGTGCCGCGATACCACCAGTCCGCCACACCGGCGCCGCCGGTGAATGCGACGCGGCCGTCGACGACGAGCAACTCGCGGTGCGTGCGGTTGTTCAGGCGGTGGATGCGATACCACCTGATCGGTTGGTAGAAATAGAGCCGGCAGCCGGCTTCGCGCAGCCGGCGGGCGCCTCGGCTGCCAAGGCCGGCGCTCCCGATGGAGTCGAGCACGATCCGGATGTCGACGCCGTCGCGCGACCGCGCGATCATCGCATCCGTCAGCAAGTCGGCGGCCTCGCCCGGCTCGAAGATGTACGCCTCGAGGTGGACCGACGCCTGCGCCTGCAGGATGGCATCGCGCATGGCCGGGTAGAATTGCGCCCCGTTGGTCAGGATCTCGATGCGGTTGGCGGGTTGGACCGGGGCCTGGCAGGTCGCCTGGAGGACGTGGAGGAACTCGTCGCTGTCAGCCCGGAGTGGCGAGGTAATCTGGTAGTCGATTCGTGGGGTGAACAGGAGAGCGAGCAGCACCCACACGAGGAGCGCGGCGACGATGGACGCCCATATCACGTAGCGACCCTCGAAGACGTCGGCCAGCGCGAGGCGCGTGTCGCCCCAGACGTGTCGCCAATGGGTAGCGCGTCCCCCTCGGGGACGAGCGTCGCCACGTGCCGCGGGACAACAATCATTGCCTGCTCTCCGTCGAGCGTGCCCGCGAACGCGAAGACGTGCTCGCGGTCCCCTGCTCGGATGAAGGCGTCATGGCCCGCCCATATCCTTCGCTCGGGCTGATCCAGTCGTAAACACCTTGGCTTCGCGCATCGCCTTGTGATGTACGCCACCATGCGGTCGCGTTAGGCACGTTCGTCGGCCCGGGGGGCATTGTACCGAACGGCCACGTGCCGACGAGCACGATGCGTTGAAGTGGAACCGGTAGGTCGCGGCCGGTACCGCTGCAGGCGTCATCCGCGGTCGAGCTTTCAATCGAACGCAGGCACGGTGCCGTGCCGTCCTCCGGGCACGTCGCTTGCTCTGCCACGGGTGCCATGTGGCGCACCAGCTCGACCGTGGTACGTCGTCCGCCATCTTGGCGCGGCGCTCGGCGGTCCCCCTCAGCTCGCGGCCCCGACGAGGCGCAGTGGGCGGCTCGTGAGCTGTCGCGGCTCACCGACGCGCAGGGCGCGACGCCTTCCGGGCCGGCAATGACGCGCCTCACCAGCCCGTGCGGTTCGTCCGGCGGATCAAAGGAAAGATTGCCGACGGTCTGGCGTTGCGCGTCGATCGTCGCACGCAAGAAGATTGACGACGTCAAACACCTGTATGCGGCAGCTCCCTCCTGAGTTCTCCGCGGTTATTCCCGACGTGATCGAAACGCATGCCGAGATGGTGGCCCGCGCGGTGATTGCGCTGCCGCTCGCCGCAGGCCGCGGAGCGGCTCTGGCGTTTCGGCCGCGCCGGCGCGGCACGCCGCCGCGATCGGCGTCGGTCATCCAGACGCAGATCATCCTCGCCATCGTCGGCGGGGTCGTCATGCTCGTGGTCGGCAGCAGCCTAGCGCGGGCGTTCGGGATCGTCGGCGTGGCGAGCCTCATTCGCTATCGCGCGCGAATCGACGATCCGAAGGATGCCGTGGTGATGCTGACGACGCTGAGCGTCGGTCTCGCGTCAGGGGTGCAGCTCTACGGCCTGGCGGTCTTCGCCACGGCCTTCATTCTCGCCGTCCTGTGGGTGGTGGAGTCGTTCGAGCCGGAGCGGCGCAAGGTCTTCGATCTGAAGATCGTGGCGCCCGATCCGGTAGCGCTCCGGCCCGATGTCGAGGCGATTCTGCGCCGCGCGAACGTGCAGTACGAGTTGCGCAGCGCGGGGGTGAAAGATCTCACCTACGAGACGGAGCTGCCGCTCGGCGCGCGCACCGATCGACTCGCGACGTCAATCCTCCGGCTGCAGCCCGGCAACGAAACCGAAGTGATGTGGGAGGAGAAGAAAAAGAAATAGCATGGCGCATCCGTCCGACGCTCCTGACAAGGCGCCCACGCCGCCTGATTCTCCTGACGAACCGGACGAGGTGCCAGAAACTCCGCCCACCGAGCCGGAGCCTGTGCCGATCGAGGAGCCGCCGCTACCCGCGAAGCGTGCACCGTACATCGTGAAGTCGCTCGAGTGATGACACGGGACGTGGCACCGCGCTTGCTCGCGCAGAGGACACCGCGCTTGTCCCGCGGCCTGCGGGACGACAGACGCTCCTCACACGCGGGAGGCCCATGGTCTCCCGCCCTCACCACTACCTTGGCGCTACCCCCGATAATTTCCGAACTGCAGCGCCAAGCCGAAGTCCTGCTCGCGCAGGAGCCGCATGACCTCCTGGAGCTCATCTCTCGACGGCGAGCTGATGCGGAGCTGATCGCCCTGGATGGCCGCCTGCACTTTCTTGAGCTTCGCGTCCTTGATGAATTTGACGATCTCGCGCGCCTTTTCCGAGGGAATGCCCTGCTGGAGCGCCACTTCCTGCCGCACGGTGCTGTTGGCGGCCATCTGGACCGTGCCGCGCGTCAGGTTCTTCGTGGGCACATTCCGCCGCACGAGGCGCGTCACCACGATCTCCCACAGCGCGTTCAGCTTTGGCTCGTCGTCTGCGATGAGCACGAGCTTCGACTCGGCGCGATCGAATTCAATCGACGCCTTCGAACCCTTGAAATCGAACCGCTGCGCGACTTCCTTGCGCGCCTGATTGAGCGCGTTGTCGACCTCCTGCAAGTCGACGGTGGAAGTGATGTCGAACGACGGCTGAATGGCCATGCGGCCCCATCCTAGAACGCCGCGCCAGAAAAGCGAAGCCAAAGCTCGGCTGTGCATCGCCGTGCAACGCGACGACTCAGATAGCTATGAAAAAATTTCAGATATATACTGCGACGATTCGCGCGAGTTTCACGTCGCACGCCGGATCTCATGGCCGCCTGATGCGGCCGTGCGCCCAGGCGGGCATACCTCCGCATGCCACATGACATCGGGAACTCGAATCGTGCGAGCGCCGGGCTGGTCGAGGTGCTCGACCGGATCCTCGACAAGGGCCTCGTGGTCGCCGGCGACGTCAAGGTGTCCTTGGCGGAAGTCGAGCTGCTCACGATTCGGATTCGGCTCATGGTGTGTTCGATCGACAAAGCCGAGCAGATCGGTCTCGACTGGTGGAAGTACGATCGCTACCTGTCGCCCGGCCGTGAGGAAATCGTGCGGGAGAATCGGCAATTGCGGGGGCAGCTGCAGGCGCTCGAGCAACGAGTGGCCCAGTTGACGCGATCGACCGGTCGCCGTCGCCGGCGTTGACGCCGCAGACAGTGAGGAGCATCCACGATGGCCGTTGAACGAGCAGCGGGGGGCACCAGTCTTATCGACGTCCTCGACCGCGTCCTCGACAAAGGGATCGTTATCGATGCCTGGGTTCGCGTATCCCTCGTCGGCATCGACTTGATCACCGTCGAAGCGCGCGTCGTCGTCGCGTCAATCGACACGTACCTCAAGTACTCGGAAGCGGTGGGTGCCGCAACGGCGGCCGCCCGCCCGGCCCTCGAGGCAGCGCGACCGTACGACGAGATCGCGGCAGAGAACGTGGCGCTGCGCGCGCAGATCGAGAGCGGGCGGAGGCCGGTCGCCCGCGCGCCACGGCGGCGGACCTCGAGAGAATAAGTCCCACGATCCCTGGGACATCACCCAACGAAAGCAATGGCCACGCTGCAGCAGGCGCGCAATCTGTCGCGGGCGAAGATGGCGCCGTCCACGGAAGCCGCGCGCCTCGAGCTGCTCGAGTCCTACATCGTCCATCACGAAGATCTGGCGCGCTGCGCTCAACTGAGCCTCGAATGGCTCGCACGCCACGCCGGCATCCGCCGGTCGATGTGCGTCGTCGCCGAGCGTGAGGAGGGGCGGTTGATCGGCCTCGCCTCGTACGGCCTGCCTACCGACGAAGTCGCGCTGTTTAGCTGGCCGCTGTCGGATCCGCGCGATCCGCTCGCCGCGGTGGTGTCGGCATCGGGCCCGACGGTGCTCCGTTCGGGCCGGGCCAACCAGGACGTCGGTCGTCCCATGCCGGTGACGCCGCTCGGCGCGGGGCAAATCATGGCGATCCCCCTCCGGGGCCGAGGGACCGACGACTTTGCGGTCGGCCTGCTCCTGCTCCGCCCGGCAGCCGAGTCGGCTGCGGATGTTGGCTGGCTGGCCACGGTGCTTGGCCAGAAGTTGGAGCAGCTGCGCGGCCGCGGCAGTCTCGGGGACGAGGTACGGACGCTCCGTCGCGAGCGCTCGCTGCTATTCACGATCATCAACGCGGTGACCGACCCGATTCTCCTGACAGACACGGAAGGCCGGCTCATCGTCGCCAACGCCCGCGCCGAGAAGCTCTTCGCGGCTGGCGAGGAAGAAAGCGAGGGGCGCCGCCGCGCGGTGGAATTGAACAACATGCTCTTCTCGGCGGCGCTCTCACGAAGCGCGGTCGAAGGGCCGTCGGAAGCGCGGGAGCTGCTGCTCGTCGATCCCAGCGAAGGATCCGACCTGTTGTTCGAGGTTCTCAGCTCCACCGTCGAGAGCCCGCGCGAAGGCACCGGCATCGTGTCAGTGCTGCGCAACATCACCGATCTGCGTCGGGCCACCGAACAGATCGAAGAGAACTATCAGCGGCTGCGCATCCTCGAAGCCGCCGCTCGGGCCGAGCGCGATCGCCTCAACCTGATCATCGACTCGGTGGCCGATCCCATCATCGTGACGGATCCGGTGGGGGCGACGGTGCTGATGAACGCGCCCGCCGAGGAGCTGTTCACCGTACCGGCGGCTGCGCTGGAAGCCGCCGAGCGCAGTGTGCAGGCGAATGACGCGCACTTCTCGTCCTTCATTTCAGGCCTCCTGCTCGGTGAGGAAGGGCCCGGTGCGACGCGCCGCGGTGAGATCGGCCTCGTGAATCCTGAAACGTCGGAGACGATTCCCGTGGAGGCGATCGCGGGCAAGGTCGCCAGCGACACGGGGGAGCTGACAGCCGTCGTCACGATCCTGCACGACCGGCGCGAGGCGCTGGAACGCGCGCGCCTGTACGAACAGGTGAAGCTCGCGTCCGACGAGCTGCAGGTGCGGGTCCAGGCCGCGACCGCCGAGCTCGCCACGCAGAACGAGTTGCTCCGCCGTCAGGCGATCGAACTGGAGCAGGCGTCGCGCCTGAAGTCGCAGTTCCTCGCCAACATGTCGCACGAGTTCCGCACGCCCCTCAACGCGATCCTGGGCTACACGCACATGCTGCTGCAGGGGGTGTCGGGTGAACTGTCAGCGCCGGTTAGGCGCCAGCTCCAGCGTATCGACTCGAACGGACGGCACCTGCTGACGATCATCAACGAGATCCTCGACATCACCCGCATCGAGGCGGGCAAGATGCCGATCCAGCTCAGCGAGTTCAACGTCAACGAGATCGTCCCGGAGGTGATGGCGGAGCTGGATGCGGTGATCGCGCGATCGAAACTCATCATCACGCCGAAGCTGGCCGCCGACGCGCCGCCGATGCGCAGCGATCGGCAGAAAGTGAAGCAGATCGTCCTCAATCTGCTCACCAACGCGCTCAAGTTCACGCATCAAGGTGGCATCGAGATTACGATCCGATATGAACCCGAGGCGCGGGCCGTATCGATTGCCGTCACCGACACGGGCATCGGCATCGCCCAGGAGCATCACGAGCGCATTTTCGAGGACTTCCGTCAGGTGGACGACTCGCCGTCGCGGCAGTACGGCGGCACCGGACTCGGTCTGGCGATCAGCCGGCGTCTGGCCAGCGCCCTGGGCGGACGCATCACGATCCGCAGCAGCCTGGGTCGGGGGTCGACATTCACGCTGACAATTCCCATGGAACCGCTGCAATGAGTCACCAACAGGGGCCGCTGATTCTGGTCGTCGACGACTACGAGGACGCACGGGAGATGTACGCCGAGTACTTACGTTTCTGCGGCTTCCGCGTCGCGGAGGCGCGCAACGGCAACGAGGCGCTCGAGCAGGCGTTCACCTTGAAGCCCAATCTCATCCTCATGGACCTGTCGCTTCCCGGCCTTGACGGGTGGGAGGCGACGCGGCAGCTCAAGGCGGATGAGCGTACGCGGCACATTCCGGTCGTGGCGCTGACGGGACACGCGCTGGCCGGCGCGTCGGAAGGGGCGAAACGGGCGGGATGCGACTCGTTCGTGACGAAGCCGTGTCTCCCGGACGACCTGGTGGTCGAAGTGCGACGGATGCTGGAGGAGGTCAAAACTCAGGACTCAACACTCAACACTCAAAACCAGTGAACCTCCTGTTTAAGTGTTGAGTGTTGAGGTGACAAGGTCACCGATATGGCCAAAGCGACCAAGCCTCGGACGAAACGGCCGGCGGCGCGCCGGGTGGGCGTTCGACGTGGCGAGAATCGCGCGCAACCGCCCGTGATGCCGCGCAGTATGGCCTCGCGCCCGCGCGCGGAGGCCGTGCCGGCTGCCGACCATGCGCTCACCCGCGTGACGCGGGAGACGGAAGTCCGTGGGACCGAGACGCGCGTCGAGCGTGTGGTCGAGCGGGCACCGAATCCGAGTCTGTCGGATGTCGACCGCGCGGTCGGGCGCGGGCGCTACGTCTACTGCATCATCCGCGCGAGTGGTCCGCTCAAGTTCGGGGCGATCGGGATGGACGACCAGTGGCCGGAGGTCTACACGGTGAACTACAAGGATATGGCCGCGGTCGTCTCCGACGTGCCGATCACGCCGCTCGACTCCACCCGCGAGAACGTGCTGGCGCACGAGCGGGTGAACGAAACGGTCATGCGCGACCACACGGTGATCCCGATGTCCTTTGGCACCATCTTCAAAACGCGCGACGACATCGTCGAGCTCCTCCGGTCGGCCTATGAGGCGTTCGCCGACGTGCTCAACAAGATGCAGGACAAGCTCGAGTTCGGCCTCAAGGTACTTTGGGACCGCGACGAGATCGTCCGGGTGATCGAGCAGGAGGACGAGGATATCCATCGACTGAAGAAGGAGATCTCCTTGCAAAAAGGGTCGACGTACTTCGCCCGCATGCAGTACGGCCGGATGATCGACAACGCGCTCCAGCAGCGGTCGGAGCGCTACGTGACGGAATTCCTGCAGCGGCTGCGAGACGTGTCGGTCGCGTCGCGCGTCAACCGCGCGATCGGCGACAAGATGATCATGAACGCCGCCTTCCTCGTGCAGCGGGACCTGGAGGAGGCGTTCGATCGCCGGATCAAGGAGATTGCGTCGCAGTACGACAAGTTGACGTTCAAGTACACGGGCCCTTGGCCGCCGTACAATTTCGTCAACATCCGGCTGAAACTCGAGCGCGCCGGGCAACATTGAGTGCAAACTTAGCCAGTGTACTTTGCACGTTCCACTTTGCGCGTTCCACGTAAGGTGACTGGGTGTTGACCTCGTTTCTCTCCTGGGTGCTTCGAACGGTCCAGACCGCCGCCGAGGCCGAGATGAACGACGACACGGCGCTGCGCGAGCAGCTGCTCGAAGCCGAGACGCGCCGCGAAACGGGCGAGATTTCGGACGAGGAGTTCCGCGACATCGAAGCCGATGTCCTGGCGCGCATCCGCGAGATCAAGGCGAGGCGCGAAGGCGGCACCGGTCCACTCGCCACGGGCGCCGCCCCCATTGAGACGTCGGCCGATAGCCGCTTCCAGATCGAGGCGAGCGTGATGGGCGACTTTCACGAGCCGTCCACCGCTCCTCACACCACGGTCATCGAGATCGCGCCCGACAGTCGCGAGGAGATTGCCGTGCTCGACATGGAGCCGGGCGATCCCGTCTCGCGTCGAACGAGCCGAACGTCCGGAACGTCTCGGACGTCCCGAGCGGGCCGAACGCGTCGAACGCAGTAAACTCCGTCCTCAGTGAGTTCCAGCCTGACGTATGTGTACTGCCTGGTCCGCTCGGCCGGGACACCCTCGCTGCGCCACGTGCCCTCGCCGGTGCCCGGTGGACGTCCCGTGCGGCTGCTGGCAGTGCCCGACGCGGGCTTTGGGCGTCAGGCTTCGGGCTCCGGGGCAAAGCCCACAGTCCAAGGCCCAGAGCCCAAAGCCCGGGACTGGCTGGTCGTGAGCAGCGTCTCGGCGCGACACTACGACAAGGCGGCGCTCGACCGCGGTCTGCAGCGGCTCGAGTGGGTGGGGGCGCGGGCGCTGGCGCACGAGGCGGTCGTGGAGCACTTCCTGTCGGCTCCCGCCCTGCTCCCGATGCAACTCTTCGCCCTCTTCACGAGCGACGAGCGCGCGATCCAGCACGTCGGGCGCGATCGGCGCCGGATCGGCCGCATCCTTGCTCGCATCGGCGGCCATCTCGAATGGGGTCTCCGCGTGACCTTGAATAGTCCGGTACCGGAGTCTGCCCCCCGTACGACTCGTCACAGGGGGCTGATCCCACGATCCGGAGCCGAGTACCTTTCCCACAAGCGCGACGTGCGCCAGAGGGGGCGTACCCGCCTCGAGCGGGCCCGGCGCGATGCCGAGCGCGCCTACCGGGCCATCCGGCAGACCGCTGTGGCGGCACGGCGCCGCACCGAGGTCGAACAGGCCGCACCCGGCTCGCCGGTCGTGCTCTATGCCGCGTTCCTCGTGCGGGCCGGGAGCCGACGGGCCTTCCAGGCGTCCGTCCGCCGACACACTCGACCGCTCGAGCGCGCGGGCATGACCGTGTCATTGACGGGACCGTGGCCCGCCTACAACTTCATCTGATGCCGCGGCGAAGGCCCCCACGTCGATCAATCGCGGAGCGCGTCCTCGAGACGAATGACGGAACGCTGCTCGACGTCGTCGACAACGCGCTGGCGAAAGGGGTCGTCCTCAGCGGCGACCTGACGCTCGCGCTGGCACACGTGGATCTCGTCTACGTGCGGTTGTCGCTGCTGCTGTGCGCCGCCGACCGCGTGCTGCCGGGCCCCGGCGGGACGCGTCGCAGGCGGCGGCGATGAGCCTGCTCGTGTACGCCCTCGCCTCACGTGAGGTGGGCCCGCTGCGCCTCAGAGGCGTGCGCGCCGAACGCCTCGAAACCGTTCGCATCGGCTCGATCGACGCGATTGTCGGCACCATGACCACGCCACCGAGGCCGACCGCGCGCGTACTTCGTCAGTACGACCACGTGATACGCGCGCTGTGGGCGCGCCGCGGCGCCGTGCTCCCGGCGCGTTTCACCAGCGTGATGCGCAATCGCAGCGAGTTGGAGCTGACGCTGCGTGTGCGACAGTCGACGTTTCGGCGGCAGCTGGCGCTCGTGCGACACCGCGCACAGATGACCGTCCGGCTCGTGCCGGGATCCGGCATCCGAGATCCGGGGTCCGCGGGTTCACCGTACGGGCGATCGCGGGGCACGCGCTATCTTATGCACCGTGCGGGTGTGGCGCGGCTCGATCACATTTCCGATGTTGGTGTGCTGCGTGCTGCGGTGAAGCGGTGGATTCGGGCGGAACGCGCGGACGTACGCGCGGGCGTTGCGACGATCTACCATCTCGTGCCGCGGACGTCTGTCCCACGCTACCAGGAGGCCGTCGGGCGCGCGGCGGCAGCTGCGCAACTGCGTGTGCAGGTCTCGGGACCGTGGCCCGCGTACGCCTTTGCGGAGGCGTGGTGAAGAAACGGAAATCGCCGAAGGCGGCGCGTGCCACGCCGAAACGACGTCGCACACACGTCGTGGCGAAGGCAGGCGGGTTGACGGTCTCGGAGGTGCGGGAACTCCGCGCGCTTCGGCGTCAGCTCGAACGCGCGGGCGGCGGGTCCTCGTCCCCGCTCCGGTGGGACGCGGATCCCGACGAGGTGCGTCGATCGGTCGCGCGTCTGGTGCTGACGCTCGTCGAGTTCATCCGCCGGCTGCTCGAGCGGCAGGCGATCCGGCGCATGGAGTCCGGTACGCTCAGCCCGCACCAGACCGAGGACGTCGGCCGCGCGTTGATGCAGCTCGAGGCCACGGTCCGCGAAATCGCGCTGACCTTCGGCGTCCCGCCCGAGGAACTGAATCTCGACCTCGGCCCCGCCGGTAAATTGATGTAGGCGCTCGCTACTCGCCGGCCGGGTCGTCGCGATCCACGTCAGACTCAGCGCGGTCGGGATCTGTGTCCTCGTTCCGCTTCTCCAGGACCGCCTCGTCGTAGCCCCGCGCATGCGGTGGCGTGTGGCCGGCCCGCTCGCGCGCCCGATCGCGATCGTTCGAGACGCGGACGCGCTCGTGTTCCGTCTCGCGCGTCTCATCCGGATCGGGTGTCTGGACCAGGTCGTCGTCTGTGCGGGGTTGCTCAGCCATAGGTGTATCTCCAGGCGCCGGTTCCGCAATGACGGTGCCAGTAGCAGGCCTCATGCCCCGGGCCTCAGGCCTCAGCTGCAATCCCATTGCGCTCCGTACGAATCCCTCCTCGACGAATATCGTGGCCGCCGGGTGTGTCGTTGCGTCGCCGCCGTCGATCTCGGCCAGCAGCATGCCCCGCCGTCTGGCCAGATCGCGCAGGGCGCGCGCGATCTCGCGCATCATCTGGGACCGTCGCGGCTCGGCGGCGGGCGCGAACAGAAGCAGTTCCCGTTCGCCGCGTCGCAGGTAGCCCGCCAGCGCGCCATCGACCAGGATGACGCGGGCGCCCGCCGTTCGCGTCGGCCCGGCGACCGTCGCCCCACGCGGCCACCGTACGATCGCGCCATGCGGATTGGCAGGATCGGTCGCCGCGAGCACCTGCGCGCGCGGTATCTCGGGTGTTTCCCGCATCGCGCGCAGCAGATCGACGGCGGCGGGCGCGGCGAACTGCGCCCCGCCGAGCCCAGCGACGAAATAGCCCCGCCTGATCCGCCCGGCCTCCTCCATCGCCTTCAGCACCTGGTAGACCGTGGTAAAGCCCCCGGCGACCGCTTCGGCGGCCACCGTCTCGCGCGTCACCACGCCGAATCGCGTGAGCAGCTGCGTCGCGGTCGTCGTGCCCCACTCCGTGACGGATGGCCGATTCGCGTCGTCCGCGACGACGAGCGACCATCGGCCTTCCGCCTTCGCGGGCACCAGCCGACGGGAGCGGAGCGCCTCGGGTCCGCGCAGCAATGCTCGCAGCGGATGCAGGGTGTCATTCGTGACGACTCCGCGCCACACGAGGCTCCACAGCGTGTCGACCGTTTCGCCGGGAAAGCCGCCTCCGGTTCCGTCGTGAATCGCGCCGAAGAATGACGCGCCTCGCGTCTGCAGATAGGCGACGATCTCGGTCTCTCGCCCGCGCGGCGCGCCGGAACGGTCTCCGCCGGCCGACACCGGCGGCCGCAGACGCGCCACCTGGTTGGTCAGATACAGCGCGATGCGGCCATCGCGTTCACCAAGCGGGTCGACGCCGACCCACACAACCTGGCCGGAGGCCATGATCATGTCGAGCAGTCCCGGCTCGTATCGCTCGATGCGTGCCGGCAGCACCTCGGTCTCGAGGACCGACGCAGGTATCGCCGCGCCCTGCAGCTGCTCGACGACGTCGATCAGCGGCTCCGGTCCACGACGACCCGTGCCGACGCCGTGCCATGAGAGGAGGAACCGTCCGAACGCGTCGGTCTCGACGGCCTCGACGTCACGGCGCAGCCGAGCGAGCGAGCGGCGGCGGAGCGCGCGGAGGACATCGGGGTCGATCCATTCCCGCTCGACGCCGCTCGGACGGAATTCGCCCTCGAGCAGGCGCCCCTCACCCGTGAGCCGGACGAGCAGCGCTTCGGCCGTGGCGAGCGGGAGTTCGAATCGTGCAGCGACGTCGCGCGCCGTGAACGGTCCGTGTGAGCGCGCGTAGCGCATCACGAGATCGCCAGACGCGTCACCCACCGCCTCGAGCAGTGCGCGAGGCAGGCCTGGCGGCAGTGGAATGCCCAGCGCGTCTCGGTATCGAGCCACATCCTCGACAGCAACGAATCGCCGTTCGCCGGCGACGGGCAGTGAGACGATCCGCTGTGCCGCTTCCAGCGCACGAATGGCCTCCTCCGGCGCAGGCATCGCACTCCGCGTGCGAATCTCGTCTGGACCGAGATCGCCGATGCGGATGAGCAGATCGTGGAGCGCGTCGGCGCTGCGCACGCGGTACCCCTCGCCCAGGTGCTGCAGCTGCCGTTCGACGGTCTCGAGGGCGGTGGGATCAAGGAGCTCCCGCAGCTCCGCGTCGCCAACGAGCTCTCGCAGCTGCGCCTGATCGACCGACAGCGCCTGCGCACGCCGTTCCGCAAGCGGCGCGTCACCGTCATAGAGATAGTTCGCGACGTAGCTGAAGAGCAGCGATGCCGCAAACGGCGACGGCGTCTGCGAGTCAATCGTCGTCACGCGCAGCGCGCCCCTGCCGATGCGCCGGAGCGTCTCGGCCACGGCGGGCATGTCGAAGTGGTCGCGCAGAATTTCGCGGTAGGTTTCGAGGAGCGCCGGAAAGGAGCCATACCGCGACGCCACGGCCAGCAAATCCGCGGCGCGCTTGCGCTGATGCCAGAGCGGCGTGCGGGCGCCGGGGCGGCGGCGAGGCAGGAGGAGCGCCCGTGCCGCCGTCTCCCGGAACCTGGCGGCAAAGAGCGACGTCGCCGCAAGCCGACCGACCACGAGCGTCTCGACGTCGTCGCCCGACGGCAGGAGCAGCGCGGGATCGGGTGGCTCGGCGGCTTCCGGAAAACGAACGACGAAGCCTTCGTCGCTCCACATCACTTCGACGTCGGTGCCTAATTGCTGACGGACGGTCGCCTGGACCGCCATCGCCCACGGTGCGTGCACGCGGCTGCCGAGCGGCGACAGCAGACACACGCGCCAGTCGCCCAGCTCGTCGAGGCACCGTTCGACGACGATCGTCTTGTCGTCGGGGACCGCACCGGCGGCGGCCTGGTCGTCGAGATACCGCAGGAGCGTCTCGGCGGCGTTCGTATCGAGATCGTGGCGTCGCACCAGTCGATCGACGGCGGCATTCTTCGGGATCGCCCGCAGCTCGCGAATCATCCGCCCGACCGCGTAGCCGAGTTCCACCGGGCGGCCCGCCTGATCGCCGTGCCAGAAGGGAAGCTTGCCCGGTTCGCCAGGCGCCGGCGACACCAGCACGCGGTCGTGTGTGATCTCCTCGATGCGCCACGTCGATGCACCGAGCGTGAATCTCTCGCCGACCTTGGTCTCGAACACCATCTCCTCGTCGAGCTCGCCGACGCGCGTCGGGTGCTCGGCGCCGGCGAGGAACACGCCGTACAGCCCGCGGTCGGGGATCGTGCCGGCGTTGGCGATCGCCACGCGAGCGGCCCCCTCCCGTCCGGAGACGCGGTTGCGCACGCGGTCCCACGTGATCCGGGGCCGGAGTGCTGCGAAATCGTCCGACGGAAACCGTCCCGACAGCATGTCGAGGACGCTCTCGAACATTCGGCGGCTCAGCGTGGCAAACGGGGCGGCGCACCGCACCCGGGCGAAGAGCTCGTCGACGCTCCACCGCTCCATCGCGGCCATGGCAACGAGGTGTTGCGCGAGGACGTCCAGCGGGTTGCGCGGATAGTGTGTCGCCTCGACCGCGCCGTCGTGCATCGCCTGCGCGATCGTGGCGCAGGCGACGAGGTCGCCGCGGAACTTCGGAAAGACGATGCCCCGGCTCACCGCGCCGATCTGGTGTCCCGCGCGCCCGATGCGCTGCAGGCCGCTAGCGACCGACGGCGGCGCGCCGATCTGGACGACCAGATCGACGGCGCCCATGTCGATGCCGAGCTCGAGGGATGAGGTGGCGACGAGCCCGCGGATGCGTCCCGCTTTGAGCAGGTCTTCCACCTCCTGCCGGGCCTCGCGCGCGAGCGACCCGTGATGCGAGCGGACGAGCAGCTCGCCGGCCAGATCGTTCAGCGCGGCCGCCAGCCGCTCCGCCAGCCGGCGACTGTTGACGAACAGGAGCGTCGACTGGTGCCCGCGAATCCGCGCCAGCAGCCGCGCGTGAATCGAGCCCCCCATTGAACGATCCGAACGGGTCGAGCGATCCGAACGATCGATTTCCTCGACCGGAACCTCGATCCGCAATTCGAGGTTCTTTGGCGCGGCCGCGTTCACGATCGCCACCGGCCGGTATGTCGGCGGCGACGAGTCGTCCGCGAACTCGTCGTGAAGGATCTGCTGGGCGTCGCTGGCCGCTCTCCGGCGTGCCGACTGGCGCCGGGGGAGCGCGCCGCCGAGGAACCGCGCCACCTCGTCGAGCGGTCGCTGCGTCGCCGAGAGACCGATGCGCTGCAGCGGTCTCCCCTCGCCGAGCACTTCGAGGCGCTCGAGCGAGAGCGCGAGGTGCGCACCACGCTTGTCGGGGACGAGCGCGTGAATCTCGTCGATGATCACCGTCTCGACGTGGGCCAGTCGCTCCCGCGCCCGCGAAGTGAGCATCAGGAAGAGCGATTCGGGCGTGGTGATCAGGATGTCAGCCGGCGTGCGCAGAAACCGGGCCCGCTCGCCCGCAGGCGTATCCCCGGTCCGCATGGCAATCTCCGGCACCGTGATCGCAATTCCCTGCGCGGCGCCGGCCTCGGCGATCCCTGCGAGCGGCGTGCGCAGGTTGCGTTCGACGTCGGCGGCGAGCGCCTTGAGCGGCGAGATGTAGACGACGCGGCACCGGTCCGCCGATACGGGCGGTGGAGAGAACATCAGGCGGTTGAGGCACCAGAGAAACGCCGCGAGCGTCTTACCGCTGCCGGTCGGCGCCAGCAGGAGCGTCGACGCTCCACGCGCGATGACCGGCCAGCCGAGACGTTGCGACCGCGTCGGCGCCGCGAAGGCGCTCGAGAACCACGAGCGCACCGCAGGATGGAAGAGCTCGAGCGCGCGGTCGGCCACCGTCCGATTCTAGAGTGAACGTTTCGCGCAGCTGGGCCGTATAATCGATCGTGATGGGTGATGCCGGAGAAGGCCTCGTCGACGCGGAATCCCGCCTCGCCGAGCGGATGGAAGAACGGGAACAGGAAAAGAAGAAGGCCCGTCAGGCGGCCAAGTCGGCCGACCCCGAGCGGGTCCGCCAGCTCGAATCGTGCAGGTTGGCGCGCACCGAAATGCAGCGTCAGCTCGAGCTCGCCACGCACCAGGCACGTCGCCAGCAGCTCGGGCAGGCGATCGCCGAGCTCGATCGGCGGATTACACAACTGTCGCAATAGATCCGGAGGCCGAAAGGCCTCCGGTTACTCTGTGCGGACCTCGTAACGCCCTCGTACAGCCGGGTAGGCGAAGGCCTTCGGGCCTCCGCACAGTCTATTGATCGCCCTGCGCTATCACGACCAGACCAAGCATCATTTCCAGCGCTTCGCGCGCTCGCTCGGATATCTCGACTGGGCGATGCAACCGGACCCGTTCCGCCGCTACGCCGGCGCGCCGCTCTTGGCGCTCCCGCGAACGCTGGTGGCCGACGCGTGCCGTACGCGGCGCTCTTTCAGGACACCGCCCCGGCCGCGCCAATCACGCACCAGTCGATCGGGGAGCTCCTCCGGTGTTCGATGGGCCTTTCCGCGTGGAAGCAGTACGGCGCGTCGCGCTGGGCGCTCCGTGTCAATCCGTCGAGCGGCAACCTTCATCCGACCGAAGCGTATGTGTTGGTCGATGGCCGGGTCTCGCACTATGCGCCGCGCGAGCACGCGCTCGAGGAGCGATGCGGGCTGGACGAATCGGCCTGGATGGCGTGGATACGCCCTCCTTCGGACGACGGCGCGTTTCTGGTGGCGCTGACGTCGATTTACTGGCGCGAAGCGTGGAAGTACGGCGAGCGAGCCTTCCGCTATTGCCAGCACGACGCGGGGCACGCCATCGGCGCACTCCGGCTGGCCGCTGCGCTGCTTGGCTGGCGCTTGGCCCTCCTACCCCGATGGTCTGACGCGCAATTGACGACGCTGCTCGGTCTGGATCGCGATGCGGACTTTCCTGATGCTGAGCGGGAGGAGGCCGAGTGCCTGGCCGTCGTGACGCCCGGCGATCCATCCTGGTGGATCGACCGCGATCCGGTGACGCTGGTCGCCGCCGCCGCCCGTGGCGCGTGGCGTGGGACCGCCAACCGATTGAGCGGGAGCCGAATCGACTGGCCGATCATCGACGAAGTGGCGGCGGCTACTCGCTATCCGGGGATCCGCGACCCGGGATCCGGGGTCCGGAAGGCACGTTCGGAATCGGGGGTCCGACACGCACGTTCGGACGCGCGCACTCACGCGCCATCGCACCAGCGTGACGTTCTGGCCCGTGCCATGATGCTCCAGCGCCGCAGTGCGCTCGCCTTCGACGGCGAAAGCGGCTTGAGCCGCGACGCGTTTCGGACCATGCTCCGGCGTCTGCAGCCACCGGCTCCGCCCTGGGATGCCATCGACTGGTCACCAGAGGTCCACCTCGCGCTGTTCGTCCATCGGGTTGAAGGTCTTGATCCCGGCCTCTATGCCTACATTCGCCATCCGGCCGTATTGCGCGAGTGGCAAGCGATGATGCGATCGGAGTTCCTGTGGGAACCGATGAATCTGGAACCCATGAACCGGAACCCAAGCACTCAAGCCCCCCAGCACGATGAACTGTTCCTGCTCGCGCCCCTCGACTGCCGCCGCCTCGCGAATCGCGTCTGCTGCGATCAGGAGATTGCGGCGGGCGGCTTTTTCAGCCTGGGCATGATTGCCCGCGTCGAGCCGGCGCTACGCGAGCGCGGGGAGTGGCACTATCGGCGGCTTTACTGGGAATGCGGTCTCATTGGGCAAGTGCTCTATCTCGAGGCGGAAACCACGGGCGGCCGCGCCACCGGCATCGGGTGCTTCTATGACGACCCGGTGCACGAGGTACTCGGCCTTGCCGGTCACACCTGGCAGAGCCTGTATCACTTTTCGGTGGGCGTGGCGGTCGATGACCCGCGGCTCACGACGGAGCGCGGGTACGCGTGGGAGCCGACCCACGAACGCACGAAAGACGCGAAGAGATAGGAACTAGAAAAGATCAATTGCGACGCCGAACTCGGCGAGCATGGCCCGCGCGCGCTCGGTGCCATCCGGCGTCAGGTGGGACGGCCACGTGGCCGGCCGGGGTGGTGGATCGACCTGCGTCGCATCTCGCAGCAGGCGCTGCCACGCGTCGAGGGGCACCGTCCCTCCCTCATGCGCGCGCGACCACGCATACGCTGCCTCGCCGAGCGCCGAGCGCAGGGCGGCGTCAGCCGACAGGCGCCGCATCGCGAGTGCCAACGAGTGCTCCTCGTCGCGCGGATCGATCGTCACGGCAACGGGTCGATCCGTTGACCGGCCGCGCGGGCACCACGTCTGCGGATCGAGCGCTGGCCAATCGGCGGTGAGGATCGTCTCGAGCGCGACAACCGGCAGGCCGGCCGCCAGTGCGGCGAGCGCCAGCTGCTGCGCCTGTCCGCCCGGCGGCCACGGCAGCACGAGAACCACGTGGGCATCGCGAAGGACGTGCTCGGGCGAGGCGCCCGCGATGAGCGTGGCGCTCGTGCCGAGTGTCTGCGCGCGGACCAGCGCGCGGCGCGCCACCTCGACGCGATCGTCGGCGAGTACGCCAAAGGTAACCGTTTGTGCGGCCGCCGCGCCGCGCACGAGCGGCGCCTCTGGCGGTTGCACCACCAGCGGCACGTAGGCGATACGCGCGTGCGGGTACTGGTCGCGGAGCGCGTCGGCGAGCGCACTATTCGGCACGACGGTCACATGCGCGGCGGCGAGCGGGACGCGCAGCATCGGCCACGAGCCCCTGCGCTCCCGCGGCGGGGTACGCCCGGACCCCGGGTGGCCTTCGCTAAATGAGAACTCCACGGCGTAGTCGTCGAGTCGTCCGGCAACCGCCAGCGCGCGCGCCCGGCCGTCGTGGAGCGTTGGCGAGAACAGCAGCAGGACGCCGCCGTAGTGGAGCAGGTACGGCCAAATGAATGCATGCGCGGCGGTGTTGTCCAGCTCGAACAGGCAGCGCTCGTACGGCGAACGGAAATGCGTCCAGACGAAATCGTGTGCGTTGGCGCGCGTATAGAGGTCGAGCGTGTGTTGGGCGCTGAGCTCGGCGACGAGCGGAGCGGAGGCGTACGACTCGGCGGGGCGGAACCATGCGAACCTCACTGTTTCGTTGACCTTTCCACGTCGGTTCTATAGCATGGATAGGTTGAGAAAATCTTCACAAGCGCAACAACTCGCTTGACCGTATCTGGGGTCTCTGCTTCCTGAGGCCTCTGAGGTTTGAGGCCTGGGGTCTTCAAGGATCACCCGATGGACGGCTGGCTCGGCGTAGTCATCATGATCGCTCTCGGCGTCGGATTCGCCGGGGTGATGATTGGCTTGTCGATTCTCCTCGGGCCGCGCAATCCGACTCCGGAAAAGCTGGCGCCGTACGAATGCGGGATGCCGGCCGTTGGTGACGCGCGCGAGCGCCACTCGGTCAAGTTCTACCTGGTGGCGATGATCTTCCTCCTCTTCGACATCGAAATCGCGTTTCTCTATCCCTGGGCCGTGGCGCTGCGCGATCTTGGCTGGGCCGGCTTCGTCCAGCTCGTCACGTTCTTCGGGATTCTGACGGTCGGCTACGTCTACGTCTGGCGGAAGGGCGTGCTCGACTGGGGCCCGCCAGCGCGTCCGCGGCGGCAGGTCGATCGGAAGGCGGCGTGAGCGGGATGGCACAGGCAGGCGCACACCCTCACGGTCTCGATCCCGAGCTGCCGCTCATCACGACAACCGTGGAGAAACTCGTGCAGTGGGCGCGGCGCTCGGCGATCTGGCCGGCGCAGTTCGGCCTGGCCTGCTGCGCGATCGAGATGATGGCGAGCGTCGCCAGCCGTTATGATCTCGCGCGCTTCGGCGCCGAGGTATTCCGCGGCTCGCCGCGGCAGTCCGACCTGATGATCGTCGCCGGGCGGCTGTCGCGAAAGATGGCGCCCGCGATGCGTCGCGTCTACGACCAGATGCCCGAGCCGAAATGGGTCATTTCGATGGGCGCCTGCGCCTCTATCGGCGGCGTTTTCGACAACTACGCGATCGTCCAGGGCGTCGACCAGGTCGTCCCGGTCGACGTGTATGTGCCCGGATGCCCGCCCCGGCCCGAGTCGCTCATCTACGGGATTGTGCAGCTTCAGCAGAAGATTGCGCGTTCGAGGGCCTAAAGACTGCCGCCTGTGGATTCACACACGATCATCACCGCCCTGGCGCCGCTCGTGCCCGGCGCCGCCTATGAGGTCGGGGCGAGCATCGATTTCCCGGTGATTTACGTCCCCGCTGACCGCCTGGTCCAGACTGGCGTCGCGCTTCACGAGGCGCCGTCGCTCCGCTTCACCGCGCTCGTCGAGGTGACGGCAACTGATTACTTCCCGCGCGATCCCCGGTTCGAGGTCGTCTACCACCTGCTATCGATTCCGAACCGCCAACGGTTGCGTCTCAAGGTCCGCGTCGGCGAGTCGGGATCGGTGCCGACGGTCCAGAGCGTCTGGCCCTCGGCCGGCTGGCTCGAGCGCGAGGTCTGGGACATGTTCGGCATCGTGTTCGACGGCCACCCAGACCTGCGGAGGCTGCTCATGCCTGAGGACTGGGAGGGGCATCCGCAGCGCAAGGACTATCCCGTTCAGATCCGGAAGGCGGCGCAGACCTACGAGCCGCTCGAGATCAGCGAGGAAGAGTTCAAGGCGAACCTCCAGCGAGATCGGACGAGGAGAATGGCCCAATGAGGGCTTTGGGCCTTGGGCCTTGGGCTGTGGCGAAAGCCCGTAGCCCGATGCCAGAAGCCGACAGGGATTGCGATGGCTGAACTCCGCACCGAGACAATGACCGTGAACATGGGGCCGCAGCACCCCAGCACGCATGGCGTGCTGCGGCTGGTGCTGGAGCTCGATGGTGAAGTCGTTCGCTCGCTGCGGCCGACGATCGGCTATCTCCATACGGGCATCGAGAAGACGGCCGAGCAGAAGAAGTGGCAGCAGGTCGTTCCGCTCGTCGAACGCATGGACTACCTGGGCGCGCAGTCGAACAGCCTCGCCTACGTCCTGAGCGTCGAGAAGCTGCTCGACCTCGCGATGCCGCGGCGAGTGAACGACATCCGCGTGCTGATCGCCGAGCTGCAGCGGATCGCGAGCCATCTGATCTGGCTCGGCACGCATGCGCTGGAGATCGGGGCGGTCTCGATGCTGTTCTATGCCTTTCGTGAGCGCGAGCTCATCATGAACATCAACGAGCTCGTGGCGGGTTTCCGGTTCTTCCCGAGCTACTTCCGCGTTGGCGGGCTCCGCGAGGATCTACCGCGCGGGTTCCACGAGGCGGTGAACGCGTTCCTCGATCGCTTTCCCGGCAAGATCGACGAGTTCGAGGGACTCCTCAACAAGAACGACATTTTCATGCGGCGGACGCAGGGCGTCGGCATTCTTTCCGCCGACGAGGCCCTGGCGTGGGGGCTGGTGGGGCCGATCGCTCGGGCGTGCGGCGTCGACTACGACGTGCGGCGGTACTTCCCGTATTCGGGCTATGAGACATACGACTTCGAGGTGCCGACCGAGCGCGAAGGCGACGTCTATGCGCGGTATCGCGTGCGGATGCGCGAGCTGCGCGAGTGCGTCAAGATCTGCCGGCAGGCGATCGCGCGTATCACGCCGACCGGTGCGTGGGCGTGCGACGACCCGCGCGTGGTGCCGCCGCCCAAGGACAAGGTCTACACGGAGATGGAGGCGCTCATTCAGCACTTCCTGATCTACTCGCAGGGATTCACGGTGCCCGCCGGCGACGCGTACGTGCCGGTCGAAGGGCCCCGCGGCGAGCACGGCGTCTACATCGTGTCGGACGGGACCAACCGCCCATGGCGGATCAAGATGCGCGCGCCGTCGCTCTTTGCCATTCAGGCGCTGCCGAACATCGTCCAAGGGGGTCTAATCGCCGACGTCGTTGCGGTGATCGGGTCGACCGACGTCGTGATGGGAGACTGCGACCGGTGAGCTTTCATCCGCCGATGGACTACGCGCCGGCGAGGTTTCACAAGTCGGCGCGCGCGCTGCCCGAGGAAGGCGCGGCGTTCGCCTACACCGCGGAAAACCAAGCGAAGTTCGACGCGAACGTGATGCGCTATCCGCCCGATCAGCGGAAGTCGGCGATTCTCTACGCGCTGTACCTCGCGCAGAGTCAGCAGGGGTATCTCACGCGAGCGGCGATGGCGCACGTCGCGACGCAGATCGGCTGCACGGCCGCAGAAGTCGAGGACGTCGTCTCCTATTACACGATGTTCTTCACGAAGCCGGTGGGGAAGTACGTGTTGTACGTCTGCCGGACGCTGTCGTGCGCGCTGCTTGGCGCCGAACGGGTGACCGAGGAGCTCGAGGCGGCGCTCGGCATCAAGCCCGGCGAGACCGACTCGAGCGGGACCTTCACGCTGCTGGAAGTGGAGTGCCTGGGTGCGTGCGATCGCGCGCCGATCGTGATGGTGAACGACGGCTGGCAGGAGCGGTTGTCGCCCGGTCAGGTTCGGCAGTTCGTGGAAGGGCTCCGCACACGCGGCGAGGCGTCGCTGTCCGGATGTCACCTCCACAAGGAACGGTAGTGGCGTACGAACCTGTTCTGACCCGGCACGTCGGCGAGCCGAACTCGTTTACGCTCGACTTCTACGTCAAGCGCCAGCGCGGGTACGAAGGCCTGCGGAAGGCGCTGACACTCGCGCCGCACGACATCATCGAGCAGGTGAAGGCGTCCGGACTGCGCGGCCGCGGCGGCGCGGGCTTCCCGACGGGGCTCAAGTGGCAGTTCGTGCTGAAGGATACGCCGAGGCCCAAATACATCTGTTGCAACGCCGACGAGAGCGAGCCTGGCACGTTCAAGGACCACGTGCTGATGGAGCGCAGCCCGCACCTGCTCATCGAGGGGTGCGCGATCGCCTGCTACGCGATCGGGGCCACGGTCGCCTACATCTACATCCGCGGCGAGTTCTACCACGTGCAGGAAATCCTCGAAGCCGAAATCGAACAGGCCTACACAGCCGGGTACCTGGGGAAGAACGTCCTCGGCAGCGGCTTCGACTGCGAGGTGTACGTGCATCGCGGCGCCGGCGCCTACGAAGCGGGCGAGGAGACGGCGCTCATCGAATCCCTCGAGGGCAAGCGCGCGCAGCCGCGAATCAAGCCGCCGTTCCCGGCCGTCGCCGGCCTGTATCAGTGCCCGACCGCGGTCAACAACGTCGAGACGCTCTGCAACGTTCCACTGATCGTCCTGAACGGCCCGGAGTGGTTTGCGGGCCTGGGGCCCGAGAAGAACGGCGGGCCGAAGCTGTTCTGCGTCAGCGGCCATGTGAAGAAGCCTGGCGTCTACGAAGCGTCGATGCACGCCACGCTCCGGGAGCTGATCTTTGACTACGCGGGCGGGATGATTGATGACCGTCCGCTCAAGGCCGTCATTCCCGGCGGATCGTCTGTGCCGCTGCTGCTGCCTGATCAGCTCGACATTCCCGCCAGCTTCGATTCGCTTCAGAAGGCAGGGTCGCTGCTCGGGTCGGCCGGCATCATTGTCATGAACGACACCGTGTGCATGGTGTGGCTGGCGATGAATCTGCTGCATTTCTACAGGCACGAGTCGTGCGGCAAGTGCACGCCGTGTCGGGAAGGCACCGACTGGCTCTTCAAACTGCTGCGTCGGCTCGAGGTTGGCGAAGGGCGACCCAAGGACCTCGACCTCCTGATCGGCGTCTCGAACAACATCGTCGGCAAGACGCTCTGCGCGTTCGGCGACGCCGCCGCCACGCCCGTGCTTTCGACGATGAAGCTGTTCCGCGAGGAGTACGAGGCGCACGTGCGCGAGGGACGGTGCACGTTGCCCGCCGAGTGGCGCGCGCGCCAGCCAGTGTTCGCGGGAGCACACTAGCGTGGACCTGCGACTGCTCGTTCAGCTCGGGATCATCGCGTTCACCTTCTTCATGCTGATCAACGCGTCGGCACTCCTCGTCTACGCCGAGCGGAAGGTAATGGGCTTCATGCAGCAGCGCTACGGGCCGTACCGCGTCGGCCCGCACGGGTTGCTCCAGCCGCTCGCCGACATCCTGAAGCTCCTGATGAAGGAGGAGCTGACACCCAAGGGCGCCGACCGCTGGCTGTTCACGCTGGCGCCGATTCTGGCCGTGACCGCCGCCTTCGCTGCGTTTGCGACGGTCCCCTTCGGCGCCGAGACGACGCTCTTCGGCCTGCTCGACGAGCCGGTCAAGCTCGGGGTCTCCGACATCAACGTCGGCGTGCTCGTCGTGTTCGCGATCACGTCGATGGGCGTGTACGGGATCGTGCTCGCCGGCTGGTCGTCCAACAGCAAGTACTCACTGCTGGGCGGGCTGCGCTCGGCGGCGCAGATGATCAGCTACGAGTTGTCGTATGCCACGGCGCTCTCGGCAGTGATTCTGCTGGCCGGCTCGCTCTCGCTGCGCGAGACAGTCGATGCGCAGGCGGGCTCCTGGTTCGGCGTCATCCCACGGTGGTACGTGTTCCTGCAGCCGGTCGGCTTCCTCATCTACATGATTGCCGCGGTGGCCGAGACGAACCGCGCGCCGTTCGACTTTCCCGAGGCCGAGCAGGAACTGGTGGCCGGCTACAACACCGAGTACAGCTCGGTGCGCTTTGCGCTCTTCCCGCAGGCCGAATACATCAACATGACCACCGCGGCGGCGGTGGCGACGGACCTGTATCTGGGCGGCTGGCATGGGCCGTTCCTGCCGCCGGAGTACGGCTGGATCTGGTTCCTGCTCAAGGTGGGCGTCATTCTCTTTGCCTACATCTGGGTGCGCTGGACGGTGCCGCGCTACCGGTACGACCAGCTGATGCAGTTCGGGTGGAAGTGGCTGTTTCCGGCGTCGGTCATCAACCTGATCGTGACTGCGGCGCTCGTCCTCTATCTCAATGCTTGAGACGCTCGTTTTCTACCTACTGTCCGGCATCGCGATCGTCGCTTCCGCGCTCGTCGTCGGCCAGCGCAATCCGATGTACAGCGTGCTGCTCATCATCGCGTCGTTCGGCGCGCTGGCGGGACTCTACATTCAGCTCGACGCCCCCTTCGTGGCGGTGGCGCAGATCATCATCTACGCCGGCGCCATCATGGTCCTCTTCCTGTTCGTCGTGATGCTGCTCAACGCGCCCCAGGAGGACGCGGCCGACTGGGACCGGGCGCATCCACTCCGGCGTCCGGCGATCGCGCGGTTCGGCAGCCTCCTTGCGCTGTTGCTCGTCGTCGAGCTCGCGTGGGCGCTCATCAGCGCCAGCGGCGTGGACGCGCCGGTCGCTGCCGGTGGCGTGGCGCCGGACATCGGCTCGGTGCGCGCGCTCGGCCGCGTGCTCTTCGTGGACTACGTGTTCGCGTTCGAGGCGACCTCGGTGCTGATTCTGGTGGCGATGGTCGGCGCGGTCGTCCTGGCGAGGCGCGACGATTCCTAGTGATGTGGGCGAACTGCGGGAGCTGATGTCACAACAGGCCGTCGAACGTGGCGCTTCGGGCCGCTCCATCGGAGCGGCCCGCCTCGTGTGGGAAGGAGCGGTCCAGAAGTGATTCCGCTGGGTCACTATCTGTTCGTCTCGGCTGTCCTCTTTGCCATCGGCACGGCAGGCGTGTTCATGCGGCGCAATCTCATCACGATTCTGCTGTCGGTCGAGATCATGCTGAACGCGGTGAACCTCACGTTCATCGCGTTCGGCCGCCAGCTCGGCACGGTGGACGGTCAGATCATCGTCTTTTTCGTGATCACCGTGGCGGCGGCAGAAGCAGCGGTCGGCCTGGCGATCGTGATTGCGCTCTTCCGCCATCGCGAGTCGCTCAATCCAGACGCATTCACGTCGCTCAAGTGGTGACCCCGTGCTCGCGCTGATTCCACTCTTTCCGTTTCTTGGGTTCCTGATCAACGCGTTCTTCGGCCGCCGGCTCCCGAAAACGCTCACGGGCAGCATCGCGTCGGCGGTGATGGTCGCGTCGTTCGTCGTCTCGGTGATGACGGTGCTCGATTTGGCTGGATTGCCGGCCGGGGAGCGCGCCATCGAACAGACGGTCTACACGTGGATCGCATCCGGCGATTTCGTGCTCGAGCTGACGTTCCGCGTCGATCCACTCGCGGCCGTCATGATCCTCGTCGTGTCTGGCATCGGCGCGCTGATCCACATCTATTCGACGGCGTATATGCACGAGGAACCGGACAGCGAGTACGCGCGCTACTTTTCGTATCTGAATCTGTTCGCGGCGTTCATGCTGGTGCTCGTCCTGGGTGCCAACTTCGTCGTGCTCTTCGTCGGGTGGGAAGGTGTCGGGCTCTGCTCGTACCTGTTGATCGGCTTTTGGTTCCGCAAGAAATCGGCTGCAGACGCCGGCAAGAAGGCGTTCGTCGTCAACCGGATCGGCGACTATGCGTTCATCCTGGGCGTGCTGTTCCTGTTCGCGCGGTTCGGCACGCTCGACTTCCAGCGCCTGGCGGCGATCGTCTCTGGGATGCCGCCGGAGGAGGGGGTGTTCGGCGCAATCTCCATCGCGACGCTCCTGCTCTTCATCGGCGCGACAGGGAAGTCGGCACAGATTCCGCTCTACGTCTGGCTGCCTGATGCGATGGAAGGCCCGACGCCGGTCTCCGCGCTCATCCACGCGGCGACGATGGTGACGGCGGGCGTGTACATGATCGGGCGGAACGCGGTGCTCTTCAGCCACGCGCCAGAGACCATGATGATCGTCGCGGTGATCGGGGCGCTGACGGCGCTGATGGCCGCGACGATCGGGCTCGTGCAGAACGACATCAAACGGGTGCTCGCGTACTCCACGGTCTCCCAGCTTGGGTTCATGTTCCTGGCGATGGGCGTGGGTGCGTTCGGGGCCGGCATCTTTCATCTCTACACCCATGCCTTCTTCAAGGCGCTGCTCTTCCTCGGGGCGGGCGCGGTGATCCACGCGCTGCATGGCGAGCAGGACATCCGCCACATGGGCGGGCTCCGGCGCGGCCTCCCGCTGACGTACTGGACCTTTCTCGTCGGTTCCCTTGCGATCGCAGGCGTGCCGCTGCTGTCAGGCTTCTTCAGCAAGGACGAGATCCTGTACGAGACGTTTCAGGAGGGGCACACGATCCTGTGGCTGGTGGCGGCCGTGACATCGCTGCTGACCGCCACCTACATGTTCCGTCTCGTCTTCCTGACGTTCCACGGAGAGCCCCGGCACGAGGCCCTTGCGGCACCTTCGCACCTCGCACCTTCGGACACATCCTCGCACCATCGCACCGATACACCCTCGCACCTTCATGATGCGCCCCCCGCGATGGCGCTTGTGCTGGTGATCCTCGCGGCTGGGTCGGTGCTGGCGGGGTATGTCGGCGTTCCGCACGCGCTGGGTGGGCACAACCAGCTGGCCGCGTGGCTCGCGCCGTCGTTCGAGCCGCCCGGCGAGGCGGCGGTGGCGGACGCGGCAGTTGATCCGGCAGCTGCGGCGCTCGAGCTGACGCTGATGGCCGTCTCGAGCGCGATTGCGATTGGCGGCGTCGTGCTGGCGTCGTTCATCTGGCTGCGGCGCCGCGAGCTCGCGGCGTCGTTGGCCCGCCGGTACGCGACGCTCTACACCCTGCTGCTGAACAAGTACTACGTGGACGAGCTCTATGACGCGGCGATCGTCCGCCCGATTCAGCGAGGGTCGGAGCAGGGGCTCTGGCGCGGCATGGACGTCGCCGTGGTCGACGGCGCGGTCAACGGCGCCGGGACGATCGTCGCCGAAGGCTCGACGATCCTGCGCCAGTTGCAGACCGGCTCCGTGCGTGCGTACGCCGGCTCGATGTTCATCGGCGTCATCCTCATTGTGGGGTACTACCTATGGCGGTAACTCGACAACTTCTAGGGAGTTGGCGTCGTGGGCGTTGGGAGTCGACATGCTTCTGACGCTTTCGTGGCTGGTGCCGTTGGCGGGCGCCATCGGGCTGCTCTTTGTGGCGAACGCCGATGGCCGGCGCGACGCGGCGATTCGCTGGCTGTCGCTCGTCGTCACGGTGGCGACGTTCGCGGTGACGCTGGCGATCTGGGCGGGGTTCGACAGCCGCTCGCCCGACTTCCAGTTCGTCGAGCGGGTGCCGTGGATTCCCGCGTTCGGGATCGACTACTACATCGGCGTCGACGGCGTGAGCCTGCTGCTTGTGGTGCTCACGGCGTTCCTGTCGCCAATCGCGCTGCTGTCCTCCTGGGGATCGATCGAGCGCAAGGTGAAAGAGTTCTCGATCTTCATGCTTGCGCTCGAGGCGGCGATGATCGGCGTCTTCATCTCGCTCGACCTCTTCCTGTTCTACGTATTCTGGGACGCGATGCTCGTCCCGATGTACTTCCTCATCGGCATCTGGGGATACGACCAGCGAATCTACGCCGCCTTCAAGTTCATGCTCTACACGATGGCCGGGAGCGTCCTGATGCTGGTGGCGATCCTCGGCCTGGCCTGGCTCCACAACGACGCGACCGGCGTGTATTCCTTCGACCTGTTGCGGCTCTACGACCTGGAGATCGCGCCCGCAGGCCAGATGTGGTTCTTCCTCGCGTTTACCCTCGCGTTCGCGATCAAGGTGCCACTCTTCCCGTTCCACACATGGCTCCCCGACGCGCACGTGCAGGCGCCGACGGCCGGCTCGGTCATTCTGGCCGGCGTGCTGCTGAAGATGGGGACGTATGGGCTGCTGCGGTTCTCGTTTCCACTGTTTCCGGAGGCCGCGGCCTACTTCGCGCCGGCGCTGGCGTTGCTGGCCGTGATCGGCATCATCTACGGCGCGCTCGTCGCTATGGTGCAGCCCGATATGAAGAAACTGGTGGCGTACTCCTCGGTGAGCCATCTCGGCTTCGTGGTACTCGGTATTTGCACGATGAATACCCAGGGGATCCAAGGCGCGATTTATCAGATGCTGGCGCATGGCGTCAGCACGGGCGGGCTCTTCCTGCTGGTCGGCATGCTCGCGGACCGCCGCCATACGCGCCTCATCAGCGAGTTCGGCGGACTCAAGGCGGTCATGCCACGGCTGACGGCGGTGTTCATGATTATCACGCTCGCCTCGATCGGCCTCCCGGGGCTGAACGGCTTCATCGGCGAGTTCCTGATCATGCTCGGCGCCTTCCGCTGGGATCCGCGGTTCGTGGTGTTCGCAGGAGTGGGTGTGATCCTGTCGGCCGTCTACATGCTGTGGATGGTCCAGCGGGTCTATTACGGCGACCTGACACACGAGGAGAACGCGACGCTGCCGGACCTGCTGCCGCGCGAGTGGGCCGCTGCCGCACCGCTCTGTGCGATGGCGGTCGTGATGGGTGTCTTTCCGGCGCTGTTCCTCCGTCCGATGGAGTCGTCCGTGGAGGCGCTCATCACGCGCGTCCAGGCACGCCAGAACCTCAGGGTGGAGCGGATCGAACCACGCGAGCGACCCGAACGGTTCGAGCGGTGACGAATGGGTGACTTTACCGCGGTCGTCCCGATGCTATGCGTGACATTGGCGGCGCTCGCCGTCATGGGCGCCGAAGGGTTCCGCACGAAGGGTGAGGACCTGCCGATCGGCGGCCTCGGGATCGTCGGGCTGGTCGGGGCGGCAGCCGCGGCCGTGCTGCTCTGGGACCGCAGCGCGGCGAGCTTCGGCGTCATCGTCGCCGACAATTTCGGCCTGTTCGTCACGCTCGTCCTCGTGGTCGTCGGCATGTTGACGATCATGTTCTCGTCGCCCGTGGTGCGCCGCGACGGGCTGCCGGCGGGCGAATACTACGCGCTCATCCTGTTCGCGATCGCCGGCATGATCATGATGGCCACCGCCAACGACCTGTTGGTGATCTTCATTGCGCTCGAGATCCTCTCGATCGCGGTGTACGTGCTGACTGGGATCCGGCGTGACGATGCCCGTGCGACCGAGGCGGCCTTCAAGTACTTCCTGCTCGGCGCCTTCTCGAGTGCCTTCTTTCTCTACGGCATTGCGTTCACGTACGGGCTGAGCGGCAGCACACGGCTCGATCGCATTGGCGCCTATATGGCGGCGCAGGCGCTGAGCGACAACCCGCTGATTCTGGTCGGCCTCGGGTTTCTCCTCGTCGGCTTCGCGTTCAAGATCTCGGCGGTGCCCTTCCACATGTGGACGCCCGACGCCTACGAGGGCGCGCCGGCGATCGTGACCGGTTTCATGTCGACCGGGGTCAAGGCGGCGGCGTTTGCGGCGTTCGCCCGCGTCTTCCTGTCAGCCTTCGAGCCGTTCACCGGCGAGTGGGCGCCGGTGGTCTGGCTGCTCGCCGCGGCCACGATGATCCTGGGGACGGTGGTCGGCGTGGCGCAGAGCAACCTGAAGCGGATGCTGGCCTACTCGAGCATCGCGCACGGCGGATACCTGCTGGTAGGCCTTGTCGCGGCCAACGACGTCGGCAAGGCCGCCATTCTCTTCTACTTGGCGGCCTATGCGGTGACCAATCTGGCCGCATTTGGGGTGATCGCCCTGCTTGGTGCGCGCGATGCGGCCAACGACGAGCTCCGCGACTATGCCGGGCTGTGGCACACGCGGCCGGCGCTGGCAGCACTGATGACGGTGTGCCTGCTCTCGCTCGGAGGGCTCCCGCCCACCGCCGGCTTCATCGGGAAGTGGTACATCTTCAGCGCGGCCGTCAGCGCCGGCTACTACGGCCTGGCGATCATCGGTGTACTCACCAGCGTCATCTCGGTGTTCTTCTACCTGCGCGTTGTCGTGATGATGTACATGGTCGATCGACCGCCGGCGCTCGCGCCGGCGCCCACCGCTGGCATCGGCATGGCGGCGCTCGTGGCGTCGATTGTTGCAATCGTCGTGCTCGGCGTCCTGCCCACCCCGGTTCTCAATCTCGCCGTCGCCTCGATCGCCACGATCTTCTGACGCATGTGTGTATGTCAGAATAGCCCTGCGTGGACGAATCCATCGACGTCGCCCGCGAGCTCGAGGTGCTCGAAGCGGAGCTGAAGCGGTTGGAGGCGGAGTACAACATGTTCTTCGCCGGCCGGCTGCCGCGGCCGCCGTGGGAGACGCGCGGTCGCGTGAACGCGCTCGTCAAGCGCCTCGACCGCACCCACCTGCACAACTACGGCGATCGCTTCCGCTTCTCCACGCTGCAGGCGCGCTTCGCCAGCTTCATCGATCTCTGGGACCGTGGGCTCCGCTCGCGCGAGGAAGGGCGGCCGGGGCCGTTTGCCCAGCCGCGCCCGCCAACGCAGGCACCGCCGCTACGGCCGCAGGATCGCATCCTGTGCGTCACGTCGGTGCGCGATCCGCTGCGCGAGATCGACAAGCTGCAGACGCTGTACGACAGCCTGGTGGAGGCTCGACGTGAAACGGGACAGGACGCGGTGCCCTTTCACAAGTTCGTGGAACTGGTGCGGCAGCAGGTGGGGACCCTCACGCAGAAGGGGACCGAGGAGGTCGCGTTTCGCGTCGCGATGAAGGACGGCAAAGTCGCCTTCACCGCGCGCGCGCTGCGCGGGATTGCGCCGTCCGACGAATGACCGGAGAGAAGAGCGCGGGTGAGGGGCCCCACCGCCGAGAGGCGGTGGGGTGCCCGGAGCGCGGCGTGCGCTTACGCCTTGGTGACGTTCCCCGCCTGCGGGCCCTTGGGGCCGTCGACGATTTCGAACTCGACTGCCTGCCCTTCTTCGAGCGACCGGAAACCATTGCCCGTGATTGCCGAATAGTGCACGAAGACGTCGCTGCCACCCTCGCGCTCAATGAACCCGTAACCCTTGGCGTTGTTAAACCACTTGACCTTGCCGGTAATACGCATCGTTCTTCTTCCCTGATTGCTGCGGAACCCTGGTTCCGAGACACAAAAAAAGACCGCGAATGCTGACGCGGCCTCGACTGCAACGGTGACCCGTCGAACAGGCGCTATCCTAAGCGCCCGTCCCATGAGTGTCAAGCGCACATGCCCAGAGCGTTGGTGAGCGTTTCCGATAAGTCCGGCCTCGTGGAACTTGCCCGCGGCCTCGCCGCGCGCGGCTTCGAGCTGGTATCGACCGGCGGCACGGCGCGTGCGCTCGAACAGGCCGGCCTGCCGGTGATCAGTATCGCGGCGGTCACCGGCTTTCCGGAAATGATGGACGGGCGCGTCAAGACACTGCATCCGCTCGTCCACGGCGGCATCCTCGCACGCCGGGGTCGCCCCGACGATCTTGCCTCCGCCGCAGCCCACGGGATCACGCTCATCGACCTCGTCGTCGTCAACCTCTATCCGTTCGTGCGGGCCGCGGCCGATCCGGCGACGCCCTTCGACGCGCTCGTCGAGGAGATCGACATCGGCGGACCGAGCCTCGTGCGCGCAGCCGCGAAGAACTTTCGCGACGTGCTCGTCGTGGTGTCGCCGGCGGATTATCACGCGGTGCTCGACGCGCTCGATCGACCCGGTGGACCGTCGCTGCCGTTCCGCTTCGAGCTGGCGCAGAAGGCCTTCAGCCATACATCGGACTACGACGCCGCCATCGCGCAGACGCTCGGGCTCTGCGAAGTCGATCCACAGGAACAGTTCAGGCGGTCGACCCCCCCGCATGAGGAGGCACCCGAGGAGTTTCGCTTTGCGCTTCGCAAGTCGCGAGATTTGCGGTACGGAGAGAACCCGCACCAGAAGGCTGCGCTCTACGACGCGACGCTGGATCTGCTGCAAGGCAAAGAGCTGTCGTACACGAATCTCCTCGATCTCGACGCGGCGGCCCGGATCGTGCGCGAATTCACCGAGCCTGCGGCGGTCGTGATCAAGCACACGAACCCGTGCGGAGCCGCCACCGGCGCGTCGGCCGTCGAGGCCTATGTACGGGCGCGCGACGCCGACACGCTCTCCGCGTTTGGCGGGATCGTCGGCTTGAACAGGCCGATCGATCGGCACGTGGCGGCGGAATTGACGGGGACGTTTATCGAGGCGGTCATCGCGCCGTCGATGGACGAGGAGGCGCGACCCGTTCTTGCGAAGAAGGCCAACATGCGCGTGGTCCGCCCAATGACCGCGGTCCAGGCACGCCACCCTGAGGGCGATCGATTTCGAGACGTCGAAATCCGCTCGATCGCTGGCGGTATCCTCGTCCAGGTGCCCGATACCGTCGAGGAGGCGCGCGAGGCATGGCCGCGCAGCGATTTTCCGAAGGTGGTGACTCGGCGAGCGCCGACGCCGCAGGAGTGGCAGGCGCTCCGATTTGCCTGGCGCATCTGCGCGCACGTCAAATCGAACACGGTCATCTTCACGTCGGCCGACCGGACGGTCGCGATCGGCGCCGGGCAGATGAGCCGCGTCGATGCCGTCAGAGTCGCGCGGATGAAGGCCGACGGGGCAGGTGCCGGCGCCTTGAAGGGATCGGTCGCGGCGTCCGACGCCTTCTTTCCATTCCGCGACGGCCTCGACGCCGTGGCGGAAGCGGGCGCCACCGCCGTCGTCCAGCCGGGCGGCTCAATGCGCGATCAAGAGGTGATCGCGGCGGCCGACGAGCACAACCTGGCGATGGTGTTCACGGGCCGTCGGCATTTCCGGCATTGACCCTTCGTAGCGGAGGGCGGGCCTTTACGGCCCGCCCGGCGCGGCGTGAAGCGCGCCCTACGGTCCAGGAGGTTCGCGGTGCGCTGGCTCGTTTCGATCCTCACTCTGGCGTTTGGCGGCGCCGCGGCAGCGCAGCAGGCGAGCCCGCCGCCTGATCCGATCCAGACGCTGGTCGCACGGCTCGACCTCGAGCGCTACAAGGCCACGATCAAAGGCCTGACCCAGTTCGGCGACCGGCTGGAAGGGACCGACCGCAATCGCGCCGCCGTCGACTGGATCGAGGCGCAACTGAAGAGCTACGGTTGCCCAAGCGACAGACATCGCTACGTCAAAGAGCCGCCCAAGCCGCCGGCGCAGCCCTCCCCGCCGCAGACCAGCGCGACGCCGAACCCGGTGATCGCGAGCGGGGAAATGCGGATGGGGCAAGGCGGGTCGCGTCTGCGTGGCGTGACCCGGCCGGCGACTCCGAACAACGACCCGAACGGGCAGCCGGACGCGGCGCTGCGCGCCCTCAACGCACAGCCGAGCGTGCCAGGCGATCGCGACCAGGTCTACTGCACCAAAGTGGGCGCCACACGCCCGGACGAGATGTACATCGTCGGCGCGCACATGGACGGCAGAGGCTTCGGCCAGGGCGCCGACGACAACGCGTCAGGCACCGCCCTCGTGATGGAAGTGGCGCGGATCCTGAGCAGCGCCGACGTCCAGACCGAGCGGTCGATCCGGTTCGTGCTCTGGAACAGCGAAGAAGGGGGTCTCCTGGGCGCCGCCGCGTACGTCCGCGATCGGGCGCCGCTCCAGGGGCAGGAGGAACCGCCCGGCTCGCGCAGGTATCCGGAGCCGCGCTGGGTCGGCATGATCCAGCACGACATGATGCTCTTCGACCACGGGATGCCGCGCGCGGACGGGTCGGTGAGCCCGGAGCAGCGTGCTGAGGCCGACATCAACATCGAGTTCCAGTCGAACGCGAACTTCGCCGATCAGTCGATGAGGCTCGCGTTCTTTTTCCGCCAGGCCAACGAAAAGTACGCCGCTGATTACCCCGCGGCGGTTGGCCCCCATATGACCAACACCGACTCGACGCCCTTCATGAACCTGACGCCCTCGATCAGCCTGCGCGAGCACGAGCGCGGCATGCACGTCGGTGCCGGCTGGAACCCGCACTGGCATCAGCCGACCGATCTCTTCAGGACCTATTCGGACGCCGACTTCCGCCTCGGGTTGAACGCCGCGCAAACGACACTCGGGGCAATCGCGGAGCTGGCTGGGGCGCGGGTGACGCGGTAGATCATCGCGAGAACGAACCGGCGTTCAGCAGCGTGTCATAGGCCGCCATCGTGCCGTCGACCATGCGGTCGATTGTGAAGCAGGCGCGCGCGCGCTCGACCGCTGCGCGACCCATCCGCGCCCGCAGCGCATCATCCCGGAGCAGCTCGATGATGCGCGCCGCCATTGCCGCGGGATCGCACGGGGGCACCAGAAACCCGGTGTCACCGTCGGCGAGGACTTCGGGGACGCCTCCGACGCGCGTGGCGACGGCCGCTTTCGACGCCGCCATGGCTTCGACGAGCGCCGTGCACATTCCCTCCGCGACCGAACTCATCGCGAAGAGATCAAAATCCTTCAGCAGCGCGACGACATCGGTCCGGAAGCCGGCGAGGACGACGTGCCGCTCGAGCTGCCGTCGCCGGATATGGTCCTCGAGCGCTCGACGCGATTCTCCATCGCCGCAGATCACGAACTGCGCCTCCGGCACGCTCCGGACGACGACTGCCGCCGCGTCGATGAGGTCCTGTTGCCCCTTGTGTGGCGCGAGCGCGGCGATGTTGCCGACGATACGCGCCCCTCGTGGCAGCCCGAGCGCGGTGTGCGCGTCGGCCGCCGGCATCCGGGCGATCGCGTCGACGTCCACGCCTTCGTGCACGACGGTGGTCTTCGTGTGCGGGATGGCGCTGGCGAGGAGTCGCCCGCGGATCGCCTCGCTGTTGGCGATGAACCCGTCGACCTGCTCGTACTTCCATCTGGAGAGCCGGTTCTGCCCGATCGAGAACTCGATGCGGCGGGAGGCGACCAGTGCCGGGGACGTCGGGAGCGACGTGATCGCTATCGCCGCCATGGCGACGCCGTGCGGGTCGTGCGCATGGATGACGTCCGGTCTGAGCCGCCGGATCAGACGGCCCAGCCGCCACGCCGCAATCGGATCGAACTCGGTACGCGGCGCGATCGCGATGACCTCCGATCCGTCCGCCATTCGTCGACGGAGCTCGCCGCGCGGATGGGCGACGAGCATCGCCCGCTCGCCGCGAGCCCTGAGGCCTGTCACGGTGTAGAGCACCTGTGCCTGGCCTCCGCGCCAGGTACGCGCCGTGTCAATGTGCAGCGAGAACATCCGTCATCCTGGGCTTCCGACCGGCACTGGCCAACGCTGTGCTGGCGGGCGGCCCGGCTACCCCGTTGGGTTACGTGCTGGCCGAGGCGTCGAAGGCCCGCAGGAGCTCGACCGGCGTGACCACGGCGGGTCCGAACTTGGCGACGGCGATGCCGGCGGCCTCGTTCGCGAGCCGCGCGGCTTCGGCAAGCGTCGCGCCTGCCGCAAGCGCGAGCGCGAGCGTGGCGATGACGGTATCGCCCGCGCCGGTCACGTCGGCCACTTCCCGAGCGGAGGCGGGCAGCGAATCCTCGATCCCGTCGGCCAGCAGCCACATCCCTTGATCGCCGCGCGTCATGAGGACTGCGCCGCACGACGCGCGCTCCCGGAACACCCGCGCCGCCAGCCGGGCGTCGTCGTCGGTCCGCACGCGCATGTTCGCGGCGATTTCCGCTTCGTGGTGGTTCGGCGTCACGACCGTGGCGCCTCCGTAGTAGTCGATGTGCGGGATCTTTGGATCGACGAGCACGGGGATGTTCCGGAGGCGGCCGGCCTCGACCGCTGCACGCAGCACCTGAACCGTCACGCCGCCCTTGAGATAGTCGGAAATCACAATGGCGCGCGCATCCGAGGCCTGCTGCTGCACGGCGGTGATGACCTTCTGCTCGATCTCGCCGGCGATTTCGGCGTCCAGCTCGTAGTCGACTCGCGCCACCTGCTGGTTGCGCTCCGTGACGATTCGCACTTTCGTGGTCGTGGGCCGAGCGGCGTCGCCGATGAACGCCGGTGAAATGCCGGCGTGACGGCACGCCTCGGCGAGCGTCGCTGCCGCCTCATCGCGGCCGGTCACTGCCACCAGCGTCGCCCGTCCCCCGAGCGTCGTCGCGTTGTGCGCCACGTTCGCGGCGCCGCCGATCCGGTGCGTTTCGTGACCGAACATCACGACCGGGACGGGCGCTTCGGGCGAGATCCGCGTCACGCGCCCGGCGATGAACTTGTCGAGCATCGCGTCGCCGACCACCAACAGGTGCGTGCGCGGCATCGCGCCGAGAATGGCGCGCGCCCGTTCAGCCGCGAGCGGAGGGAGCATCCTGCGGGCGCGAGGCCGCGAAGGGCAGCGTGATCAGCACGAGGAAGAGCATCAGGAATTCGGAATCGCCGAAGTTGTACTCGAAGAGCCCAGCGGCGAGCATCGCAGCCATCGACGCGAGCCCCGCCGAGGCGAGCACGCGCACGTCCGGCCGGCGCTGGATGGTGGGGTCGCTCCGCAACCCGACGGCATCCGAGGGGGATCGAAACAGGCGGAAGAGCGCGAGGCTCGCGGCGCCAACGAACCAGATCCAGACGGCCAGCGCCGGCAGGCCGCGCTCGGCGGCAATCTGCAGCGGTACGTTGTGCAGGTGCGGATTCGTTTTGTTGACCGCGTAGTCCGGCCGGTACTGCGGGTAGGCCTCTGGGACCATGTTCGGCCCGACGCCGGTGAGCGGATGCTCGCGCACCATCAGCGCCCCGACCTCGATCATCGCGAAGCGATCCTGGTTGGCCGGGTCCTGCGCATTGAAGGTCGACGTTAGGCGGTTGACGAGCCCCTCAGGCGCCAGCACGAAGAGAAAGGCGAGAACGACCGGCAGCAGGGCCGTGAGGCGGAAATCCTTCAGCACGAAGAGGAGCCCGACGGCCACGCAGGCGCCGATCCACGCGTTGCGCGTGAAGGTGAGCGCGAGCGCCACCACGAGTGCGGGCATGACCAGCGCGGGCCAGGTGCGATCGCGTGCGCCGAAGACGAGGCGCGCGGCCGCAGCCGCGATTACGAGCATGAGGACGCCCGAGTACGTCATGTAGTGCGTGAGCGCCCCCTGCGGTCGCTGGCCGAGATTGTCGTATTGCAGCACGCCGTACTGGACGATGCCGAACACGGCGCTGGCAGCGCCGACCGAGATGATGACATCGACGACCGTCGTCGCCCGTCGCCCGCGCGCGATGTCGTACACCGCCGGAACGATCGCCAGCAGCACGAGCTGTTTGCTGTCGATCAGGCTCGCCGTCGGATTGACGGAAAACAGAGAAGAGACGAGCGTGAGCCCCCCGTACACGACGAGCGGGACGAAGAACGCGGGTGCCGACGGCCGCACGCGTTCCCGGATGCGCAGGAACAGCCACGAGAGGAGCACCGCCGCGAGCAGGGTGTCGGCAAGCGCGATCGACACTTGCAGAGCCGCGACGAATCCGAGCAGAAGGACGGCGATCACACGCTCGAGCTTCGGCGCGGCGCGGGTACCTTCAACCGCCATCGTCATCGTATTCATGTGCCTACCATCCGGCGGTCGTGTCGCGCTGCATCACTCGTTCGGCCGCCCAGACGACGCGCGCCGGATCAATCCGTGTCAGACAGCGGAAATCCCCCGGCGTGCACGTGCGCTGCGTGCACGGGCGGCAGGGGAGCGGGCCCGCGTCGACGGCCTCAGCTCTCCAGCGCGTGTTACGCCACGGCATCGATCGCCCCGCCAGCGTCGGGCCGAACAGTCCCACGATCGGCGTGGTCGTTGTCGCGGCAATGTGCAGCGGGCCGCTGTCGCCACCAATGTACACCGCCGCGCGCGCGGTCAGGGCGCGCAGTTCGGCGAGATCGAATTCGACGTGCCGGACAGCCGCGCCGGCCGCGGCGTCCGCCGATCGCACCTGCTCGACGATGGCGCGCGCCGCACTCGCCTCGGACGGCCCCGAGGTCAGGACGATGCGCCGCGCCGGGTCGCGACGCGCCAGATCGGCGACCAACGCGGCAAAGTGTGCGGCCGGCCACCGGCGGAAGGGATTGCCGGCGCTCACGTGGAGCACCACCAGCGGCTGGCGCGGCGTGATGCCCGTGTCCTCGAGCCAGCGCTCGACGCGTGCGACGGCGGCCGAATTATCGGACATTTCGACCGGATCGCGCGAGGGATCGCCCGCGGGAATACCGAGCGGTGCAAGGAGATCCCACTGGTTCAGGACCGAGTGTCGGATTCCGCCGCCCGGTGGCCGCGGAACGGAGTGCGTGTACATCCAATTTCGTCCCGGGGTCCGATACCCGATCCGCATCGATGCACCGCTCGCCCACGTCAGCCAGGCGCTGCGCGGGCCACCGTGGAGGTCGATTGCCACGTCGAAACGACGCCGACGAAACATGCGGCCGGCGACGATATCGTCGCGCAGCCGCGCGACGCCGCGTCGCCGCGGAAGCTCGATGACGTCGTCGAGGTGGGGGTTGCCGCGGACGACCGCGGCCGCCAGCGGCTCGACGACGTAGGTGAGATGTGCCCCGGGATACTGCCGCCGCAACGCGCGGACGAGCGGGGTCGTGAACACCACGTCGCCGATTAGCCGCAGGCGGATCAGGAGAAATTTCATTCAGTGCTTCGTGCTTGGTGCTTGGTCCCCGCGTCGTGCATCGTCCTTGGCCACTGACCAAGAACCATCAACGGACCAGGCACCAGGAACCAAGCACCAGGGACTCAGCCCCTCAGTCGTTCTCGATCGTCGCCTCGTCGATCAGCATCACCGGGATGTCGTCCTTGATGGGATAGACGCGGTGGCACTGATCGCACTTGAGCGCGGTCCCGTTCTTCACCAGTTTCACTGGCGTCTTGCAGTTCGGACACGCCAAGATTTCGAGCAGCTCCGCATCGACGGGCATGGAGCGCACTATAACATCTTGAGCTAAGATTGCTTACTGCCATGACCCGACGCACCCGCGCCGCGCGTGTCCTGCTGCCGACCACCGGCGTGCTGCTCCTCCTCACGGCGGTGTCGCTGGCCGCGCAGACGTCGAGCGCCTACTTCGAGTTCCTGATGGCCCGACGTCTGGAGGCGCTCGGGGATCAGGCGGGCGCGCTCGCTGCGCTCGAGCGGGCGGCGGCCGCCGACCCGAGTTCAGCGGAGGTGCGCGCCGAGATTGCGGCGTTCCAGCTGCGGCGCGATCGGCGCGGTGAAGCGGAGACCGCGGCGCGCGAGGCGCTCAAACTGAACGAGTCCAACCTCGAGGCGCACCGCGTGCTTGGGCTCGTCTACACTGCGCAGGCCGACAGCATCAACGCCAACGCGGCGCCGCAGAAGTTCCTCGCCCTTGCGCGCGACGCCATTCAGCACCTCGAGCGCGTGGCAAAGGATCCCACCGCCGGCATCGACGTGCTCTTCTCGCTCGGACGTCTGTACCTGCGTACCGGCGAGGCGAAGCCAGCGGTCGACACGTTCATCCGCGTCGTGACGCAGAATCCAGGCTCGGCGCAGGGGCGCCTGTTGCTCGCACAGGCGTACGCAGCCGCAGAAGATCTGAAGAGCGCCATCGCCACGCTGGATCTGATCGTCGAAGACGAGCCGCGTGTCGCCTCGACCCTGGCGCAGTATCAGGAGCAGGCAGGGCTGCTCAAGGAAGCAGTCGAGAACTACACCCGCGCACTGGCGGTCGAACCGACGAATCGCGGGCTCAAGGTGCGGCGCATCGCAGCCCTCATCGCGGCGCGTGACTTCGCGCGGGCGTCGACATTGGCAGGGGAGGCGCAGGCGCAGCACGCCGACGACCCGCGGTTCCCGCGCCTGCGCGCGCAGGCGCTCATCGAGGGCGGCGACGCCGCGCGTGCGCTCACCGTGCTCGAGACTACCGCCAAAACGTTTCCCAAGGACGCGGCCACGCAGCTCCAGCTCGCGGATCTCTACAACGACACCGGGCGCGACGCCGACGCCGAGCGCACCTTGCGCCAGCTGCTCCAGGTGGAGCCCGGCAATGCGCAGGTCTTGAACTACCTCGGGTATCTCCTTGCCGAGCGCGGCCGCCAGCTCGATGAAGCGGTCCGCTTCGTCGAACGCGCTCTCGATCTCGAACCGGGCAACCCGTACTACCTCGACAGCCTCGGCTGGGCGTACTTCCGCCTCGGTGACCTGGATGCGGCCGAAAAATACCTGGCGCCGGCAGCGGAAAAGCTGCCCCGCAACGCCGAGGTGCAGAACCATCTTGGCGACCTCCTCGCGCGCCGCGGCCGGTGGGCCGATGCGATCGTTGCGTGGTCGCGCGCGCTCGACGGCGACGCCGGCGATGTCGATCGCGGCGAGGTCGAAAAGAAGATCGCGGACGCGAAGAGTCGCCTTCCGCGGTAGATGAACGACTCGCAGCGCCCAACTCCCAACTCTCAACGTTCCCGTCGAAAGTTCTTGCGAGCGGGAGTGTGGGCGCTGGGCGTTGGCGTGTTTGCCACCGGCTGCGCCGCCAGACGTCTCGAGCTCCCTTCCGATCCCGGCGCGCCCTTCCCCGACTTTGCCGACACGCTGCGACGCGTCACCATGATGTGCGCCGGCGCGCGGACGATGACGGCGGAGCTGGCGCTCGCAGGCCGAGCCGGTGGCCGCAGCCTGCGGGGACGCGCGATTGTCGGCTTCGAGCGCCCTGCCTCGATGCGGCTTGAAGGGGTGGCGCCGTTCGGGCCGCCAGCGTTCATCCTGGCGGCGCGCGACGGCGCGGCGACGCTCCTGCTGCCGCGCGACAACCGAGTGCTGCACAATGCGCCCGCGGATGAGATCCTCGGTGCGCTCACCGGGGTCGCCCTCGCGCCCGCCGATCTCCAGGCGATTCTGACCGGCTGCGTGGTGGCACAGCCGGCCGCGACCGGAGGCCGCCTGCATCAAAACGGATGGGCGTCGATCGATCTCGGCAGTGGCGCGACGCTGTTTCTGGCAATGGCGAACGGTGCGTGGCAGCCCCGCGCCGCGCGCCGCCCCGGGTGGCAGATCGAGTACCCCGCCTGGCAGACGGGCTTTCCGCAGACGGTCCGACTGCGCTCGCTGAATTCGGCCATCGATGTCGATCTCACGGCCGCCGTCTCGCAGCTCGAAACGAACGTGTCGCTCGACCCATCGGCATTCGCCGTGACCGGGCCCGCCAATGCGATGGAGCTGACGCTCGACGAACTGCGCGAGACGGGGCCGCTCAGGGCCCAGTAGGCCGGTGCGACCCGGTCGTGATGAGCCCTTTATCCTGGAGTTCGCACCGATGCCCGTCGTACACAGTAAGATGCTGAGCCAGTCATGCTGATGGCACTGGCCTTGGCGTTTTCCGCCCTACAGGCACCCGGCAGCGGCTGGGTGGTCGCACCAGCCCCGCCGCGCGAAGTCAAGCGGGTGTACTGGGACCTGTTTCAGACGACCGAAGTCTGGGTTCGTCTCACGCCGAGCGACTCGAAGGGGACCGCACCGCTTGTGAGTCTGATCTTCCAGGCGTTCTTTCCCGGCCGTGCACAGCTGGAACCGTATTCCCTGCGTCCAGAGTGGCCGAAAGGCGCGCCAGCGCGCGTCGTCGTCCGGGCCGAGCCGTTTCCGCTCACCGCGATTGGTGCGCTGTCGCTGCGGTTTGTGATCGAGGGCTATACATTCGATCTGATGGGTCCCGGCAGCCGATACGCCATCGTGTCGTGTGGCGACGACTGTACCAGCAATACTGTCGAAGCCGAGATCGATCCTGCTCTCCTCCGCGCCTTGCCGACGGCGAAGATCGTCACCGGCGAGGCGCTTGGGTTTTCGATCCGCTTGGCGCCGGACGATCAGCGCGCACTCAGTGCGTTTGCAGCCCGCATCGGGATCGCACCGACAGGGTTGTGACCAGATCGCACCGACTCGCGTGAGAGGGCTCGCACGGACGAGCGTGAGAAGGAGCACACAGACACGCGCCAGACGAGTCGCACCGACGCGAGTAGGGGGGCTGGCCCGACCACCTGTCGCCGCCTCCGTGCGGGCGTACGCCAAGATCAACCTCGATCTCCGCGTGCTCGGGATGCGGCCCGACGGCTTTCACGAGCTGCGCACGGTGTTTCAGACGATCTCCCTCCACGACACGATTACCTGCATGCCGCGCGAGGGACCTTTCGCGATCGAGTGCACGGCGGCCGGCGTACCGCTCGACGAGACGAACCTGATCTGGCGCGCGGCAGGCGCGCTCTGGCGGGCGCTGCGGCAGCGCGGGCCGGTGCGGGATATCGTCGTGCGCCTCGAGAAGCGGATTCCCCTCCAGGCCGGGCTCGGCGGTGGAAGTGCGGACGCGGCCGCGGCGCTCGTCGGCCTCGCCGCCGCGTGGCGCGTGCCGCTCCGGCCGGCGCAGATGACCGACGTCGCCGCCACGCTCGGCGCCGACGTGCCGTTCTTCCTCGCCGGCGGCACGGCGCTCGGCCTTGGCCGCGGCGACGAGGTCTACCCGCTGGCGGACATGCCGCGGCATTGGATCGTGCTCCTCGTACCCGGGTTCAGCGTCTCGACGAGTGAAGCGTACGGCTGGTGGGATGCCGAGCGCGAGCTGGCGCGCGGCCCGATCGTCCGCAAGCCACAACACGTCCCGGGTCCGTGGCCGTCGCGGGCGGCCCAGATGATCAACGACCTCGAGATCCCGATTGCGCGCCATCATCCGGAAATCGACCAGATGAAAGCGGCCCTCCGGCGCGCCGGCGCGGCGGCCGCCGCGATGTCGGGCAGCGGCTCGGCCGTGTTCGGCCTGTTTCAGAAGCGACGCGACGCCGCGGCCGCCGTGCGAAAACTGTCGGGGCTGGGGTGGCAGGTCGGACTCACGGAGTCGGTTGGCCGGGGGGACTACGCGCGCCTGACCTGCCCGCGCGCGCCACGTTATCCGACGCGTCTGTCGTGACGCCGTTCACGGCGACGTCTCGATCGTCGTTTGGCTGGCGTCAGGGTTGCCGTAACCCGCTGGCTCGACTACACTAAACGTTTGCGCCACCCTGAGCCGACGGCTCCTGTACACTGACAGCGCCGAAGAGTGGCGTGCTTGTGGTGGGGCGTGGCCAAGCGGTAAGGCGCGGGACTTTGGATCCCGTATTCGAAGGTTCGAATCCTTCCGCCCCAACCAGCCCGGCTAATCCAGGCAGGCGATGAGACGAGCGCTCAGCGGTGACGGACTGATGTCGACCGGGTTCGGCGAGCTGAAAGTCTTTGCCGGCAGCGCGCACCCGACGCTGGCGAAGGAGATTGCGGAGTTTCTCGGCATTCCGGTCGGACAGGCCCGGTTGCGGCGGTTCCCCGACAGCGAGGTCTCGTTCCAGATCGACGAGAACATCCGCGGCGCCGACGTGTTCATCGTGCAGCCGACGTGCACGCCGGTCGACCAGCACCTCATGGAACTGCTGGTCATGATCGACGCGTTCCGGCGGTCGTCGGCGGCGCGGATCACGTCGGTGATGCCGTATTACGGCTACGCGCGACAGGACCGGAAAGACAAGCCGCGGGTGCCGATTTCGGCGAAGCTGGTGGCCAATCTGCTGAGCGCCTCCGGCACGAACCGGGTGCTGACGATGGATCTGCACAAGGCGCAGATCCAGGGCTTCTTTGACATTCCGGTCGACCATCTGTTCGCCGCCCCGGTCATCATCGATTACCTGGGCCGGCTCAACAGTCCGGAGCTGACGATCGTCTCGCCCGACGCGGGTGGCGCCGAGCGCGCGCGCGCCTATGCCAAACGGCTCGATGCGGAACTGGCGATCATCGACAAACGGCGGAGCGAGGACGGATCGGCCGAAGTGATGAACGTGATTGGCGACGTCGAGGGGCGCACCTGCATCCTGCAGGACGACATCATCGACACCGCCGGCACGATTCAGAAGGCGGCGGATGCGCTGAAGCGGGCGGGCGCGGCCCGCGTGTTCGCGTGTGCGGTGCACGGCGTGCTGTCGGGCCCGGCGATCGAGCGAGTGCAGAGTGCGCCGCTCGATCAGCTGATCGTGACGAATACGATTCCGCTGCGCGGCGAGGCGCAGCAGTGCAAGAAGATCGTCGTGCTCTCGGTCGCGCGCCTGCTCGGACAGGCGATCCGGAGCATTCACGAGGAGACGTCGGTGTCGTCGTTGTTTGTATAGGTCTGGGTTCGTCGTCGAGGTTCGAGGCTCTGAGGTCGAGAGTCCGCGTTCGGAGCACAGTACCGGGTATCGAGAACGTCGAACCGTGAATGCGAACTCGGCACTCGGAGCTTGGAGCGCAGAACAGCGGGGAAACAGCAGTGATGGAAGCTAGGCTGGACGTTGTAAAGAGAGAAAGCCGGGGAAAAAATGAAGCGCGCCGGCTGCGCGCCGCCGGGCGCGTTCCGGGGGTCGTGTACGGCGCCGTGAAAGACGGCAAGCGGCCGGTCGGCGTTCCGGTGGCGGTCGACCCGAAGGAGGTACTCCGGATTCTGCACTCCGATTCGGGCGTCAACACGCTGATCACGCTCAAGCTCGACGGCAGCGAATCGCAGGTGATGGTGAGGGAGTACCAGCTGGACCCGGTCACGCACCAGCTGTTGCACGCCGACTTCTACCAGCTCGCGATGGACCGCGCGATCACGGTGGCGGTCCCGATCGCGATCAAAGGCGAGCCGAAGGGTGTGAAACAGCAGGGCGGTCTGCTCGACTTCGTGACGCGCGAGGTGGAGGTCCAATGCTTCCCGACCGACATCCCCGAGCACATCGACGTCGACGTGAGCGAGTTGATGCTGCACCAGGCGGTCCGCGTGCGCGATTTGCCAACCGACCCGAAGTGGAAGGTGGTCGCGGAGCCCGACACGATGCTCGTTCACGTCGTGCTGCCGAAGGCAGAGGAGACGCCGGCGGCTGCAGAAGACGAGGCGGCGGCGGCGGTCGCGGCGGCGCCTGCAGCGTCAGCCGAGCCCGAGGTCATCAAGAAGGGCAAGGTCGAGAAAGAGGGCGAAGAGGCGCCCAAGAAATAGCTGTCAGTTGCCAGTTGTCAGTGTTCAGCTGTCATGCGGTCTGACAACTGACGACCGACCACCGGCAACTGAAGATGAGAGTGATTGTCGGCTTGGGAAACCCGGGTCGCGAGTACGCCGAGACGCGGCACAACGTCGGGTTCAGGGTCGCCGACGTGATTGGCGAACGGCTGAATCTGCAGTGGCGCACCGACGGCGACGCGGTGTTCGCCAAGAGCTTCGGCGGAGTGCCTTTCTTCGTCTTGAAGCCGCAGACGTTCATGAACCTGAGTGGCTATGCGGTAGCGCGGTTCGTCAGGTATCACCAGATCGAGCCGCAAGACGTTTTCGTGGTCGTCGACGAGGTCGACCTGCCGCTCGGCAAGATTCGCGTGCGGCCGAAAGGATCGGCTGGCACACACAATGGGCTCAAGTCGGTGGTCGAGCAGCTTGGCACGACCGACTTCCCGCGCATGCGCCTTGGCGTCGGGCGCGGGGACCGGAGGCGCGACCTCGCCGACTACGTGCTCGCGACATTCGACCCACCCGAACTGCCGGAGGTCGATCGGCTCATCACCCGCGCCGCCGATGCGGCGCAGATGTTCATCGTGGAGGGCATCGACACGGTGATGAACTCGTACAACCCGGACGCCACGGGTCCGGAAGTTGACTGACTCCTTGCTGCGGGGTCCGGCTGAAGCCGGACACTACGTACGCGATCGTAGTGTCCGGCTTCAGCCGGACGAGAACGCAGCCGTTAGTCCAGAAGGAGACCGATGAACCGCAAGTACGAACTCGTCTACATCGTTTCGCCCGACGCGACCGAGGACCAGGTCGCGGAGCTGCACGGGCAGGTGGAAGCCGTCGTGCAGCGCATGGGCGGCCAACTCGAAAAAACCGAGAACTGGGGCCGCCGCAGGCTTGCCTACGAAATCGGCCGGCACAAGGAAGGCAACTACGTGCTCGACGTCATCAGCGGGTCGGGAGAGCTGATGAAGGAAATCGAGCGGCGCCTCAAGGTGTACGACACCGTGATCCGGCAGTTGATCGTCCGGGTCGACGAGGCGGAGCTCGTCTCCGAGCGCAGACGCTCCACGCGCACCGAGTCGTCTCGACGCCGGCGGGTCGCGCGCGGGCTCCCGGCGGATCGGCAGCCGGGTGAAGGACAGCGGAGCGAATTCGACGACGACCGCGACGATCGGTTCGAGGTCGGGGAGGATCTGCGATGAACGGGAGGAAGAGCATGGGAGGCGGCCGCGGCCGCAGCGGTCCGGGTCAGGCGAAAGGCGACGGCCAGCAGCGCCGCCCGATGTTCCGACGCCGGAAGGTCTGCAAGTTCTGCGCGGACAAGATCGACGACATCAACTACAAGGACACGAAGCTCCTGATGGGGTTCGTGCCGGAGCGGGCGAAAATTCTGCCTCGCCGCATCTCGGGCACCTGCGCGCTGCATCAGCGGAGGCTGCGGATCGCCATCATGCGCGCGCGCCAGCTCGCGATGATTCCGTACACGGGGGAGTAATGTCTCTGGTCGCTGGTCCAAGAGCAGGACCAGCGACCAGAGACCAGCGACTACAGACGAGGTTTGGAAATGGAAGTCATCCTCCGAGAGCACGTCGACAACCTGGGCCGCCGGGGCGAGATCGTGAAGGTCGCCGACGGCTACGCCCGCAACTACCTCCTGCCGCGGAAGCTGGCCCTGCCGGCGACCGAGAGCAACAGGAAGCACGTCGAGCGCGAGCGCAGGAAGCTCGAAGCGCACGAGGCGGAGGAGAAGTCGCAGGCCGAAGCGATCGCCGCGCGGCTCGTGTCAATCGATATCGTCATTGCACGGCGCGTTGGTGAGACCGACCAGCTCTTTGGGTCGGTTACCGCGGCCGATATCGCCGAGTTCCTCAAGGAGAAGGGATTCGAAATCGATCGCCGCAGGATCATCCTCCCCGAGCCGCTCAAGACGATCGCCAATCACGACGTGCCGCTGAAGTTGCACCGTGAGGTCACGGTGCCGCTCAAGGTGCGCGTCGTCAAGGAAAGCGGCGCCGAATGAAGGGGGCGGTGCTGGCGGCGGTGCTTCTCGCGTCGGCCGGCACCGCGGCCGCGCAGCAGGCGCGCGGGGCCGCTCCGAATCAGGCGGTCGTCGAGCGGGGGCGCTATCTCGTCACCGTCCAGGACTGCAACGGCTGCCACACGCCCTTTACGCCGAAAGGCGAGCCCGACATGACGCGCATGCTGTCGGGCCACCCCCAGAATGTCCGTGTCGCCGCAGCGCCCGCACTTCCGCTGCAGGGCGGCTGGATCGTCGCGATCAACGAGACCAATACAGCGTGGGCCGGACCGTGGGGTGTGTCGTTCACGTCGAATCTCACGCCCGATCGCGTCTCCGGCATCGGCGCCTGGACCGAGCAGACCTTCATCGCGTCGATTCGCAACGGCAAGAAGTCGGGCGTCGGCCGCGACTTGCAGCCGCCGATGCCGTGGCGCATGTATGGGAAGCTCACCGACGACGACCTGCGTGGGATTTACGCGTACCTCATGTCGGTCCCGGCGATCGCCAATCGCGTGCCCGAGCCGATTCCGCCATTCGGGAAGTGAGGCAGCTATGCAACAGAAACGTCAGATCAACGTCGCGGTCATCGGCACCGGCTGGTGCGGCGGCATTCGCGCCGTGGCGTCCGCGTCGAGTCCCTGGGTGAAGGAGCTGCACATCGCCGAGATCAAGGAGGATCGGCTGCGTGAGGTGGCCGAGACGACGAATCCCGCCACCGCGACGACCGATTACCGGCGCCTTGTCGAGACCCCGTCGATTGACGCCGTGATGATCTCGACGACCCCGGAAGGCACGCACTATCCGATCGCGAAGGAATGCCTGCTCGCCGGCAAGCACGTGCTGCTCGAGAAGCCGATCGCGCTCGAGCTGGCCGAGGCCGATGAGCTAATCGCGCTGGCTCGCGAGCGGAACGTGGCGTTCACGATCGGCTACTCGCAGCGCTTCAACCCGAAGTTCGCCTACATCAAGCGGTCTCTCGAGGACGGCACGATCGGCGAGCCGGTCACAGCCCTCGTGAGCCGCCATATCACCAGAAACCTCGGGAAGAAGATCAGCGGGCGCGTCAAGCTGTCGCCTGCCGCCATGGAGTCGACGCACGACATCGATTTCACGTTGTGGTGCCTTGCCCCGCGGAAACCTGTCCGCGTCTATGCCCAGGAGGCGGCGAAGATCATGAAGGCGCAGTACAACGCGCCCGATCAGGTCTGGATGATCATCACCATGGACGATGGGGTCGTCGTCACGATCGGCGGGGGCTGGGTGCTGCCGCCGGCGTACCCGAACTTCGCGTCCACCTGGATCGAGTTCATCGGCACCGAAGGTGCCGTGATGGTCGACGACACGCATCGGGATGTGTATGTCAGCTCGATGACGCATGGCATCCGCTTCCCGATCTCGTCGATGCCAGGCGAGAAAGTGAATCACGTCTACGCGGGGCCGATGGAAGCTGAGACGCTGCACTTTCTCGAATGCGTGGTGATGGGCAAGCAGCCGCTCGTGACCGCCGAGCACGCGCGCCTGGTGATGCAGGTGTACAAGGCTGCCGACCAATCGGTCGAGACCAACCAGCCCGTGACGATTGCCGCGACGCGCGCGCCCGCGCTGACATCCGCGTAGGAAACCTTCGATTGATCGCACCTGAGTTGAGTCTGTGCAGGTCGTTTCCATCACCCCAACGCGTACACGGTGGTGGATGCTGGTCCTGTTCAGCCTCATGTATCTGATCTGCTATCTCGATCGTGGCATCATTTCGGTCGCGCAGCCCGAGATCCGAGAAACGCTGGGGTTGACCCTCAGCCAGATGGGGCTCGTGCTCGCGGCGTTTACGTGGACGTATGCGATCGGCCAGGTGCCCGTCGGTTGGCTCGGCGATCGGTTCGGCCCGAAGAAAGTTCTTAACGTCCTGATCACGTGGACGTCGGCGTCGGCGTGTTTGACCGGTGTGGCCACCGGCTTCGGATCGCTTCTCACCGCGCGCCTCTTGCTCGGCCTCGGCGAATCCGGCGCGTTCCCGGTGGCGAGCCGCGGCATGCAGCTCTGGTTCCCCCCCTCCGAGCGCGGCCGCATTCAGGGCATCACGCACTTCTTCAGCCGCTTTGCAGTGGCGATCATGCCGCTCACTGCCGGAGCGCTCCTCATCGCCTACGGCTGGCGTGCGATGTTCTACGTCTTCGGCGCGATCGGCTTTCTGTGGGTCGTGGCGTTCTGGTGGTTCTATCGGGAGCGGCCGGAAGACCATCCACTGGTCAACCGCGCGGAACTGGCGGCGATTCGCGGCGTGAATGACGACGGCAGCATCAAGGCGCTCGGCGTGTCCAGGCCCGCCACGCCGTGGCGGCAGATCCTGACGTCGCCGAATATGTGGTACATCGCGGTCGGGTACGGCTGCTTCTTCTTCGGGACGAATTTCTACTTGACGTGGTATCCGACGTACCTCCGCGAGTATCGCGGTCTGTCGATCACCGCGCTCGGCATCATCGGCGCGGTCCCCCTCATCGCCGGCATGGCCGGTGACGTCGTCGGCGGCTGGACGTCCGATCTGATCCTGCTGCGCACCGGCAACGCACGCCGCGCGCGCCGGCTGGTGGCTGCGCCCGGCTTCTTGCTGGCCGGCGCCTTCCTCATTCCTGCCGCGCTCGTCGACGGGGCAACGGCGTCTATTCTCTGCCTGGCCGCGTCGTTCTTCTTTCTCGAGTGGGTGATTGGTCCGGCGTGGGCCGTGCCGATGGACGTTGGCGGCCGCTTCAGCGGAACGGTCACCGGCGTGATGAACATGTCGGGCTCGCTGGCGGCGTCACTGACGCCGATCGTCTACGGGTCGCTCTTCGGCCGCGGCTACTGGGTGGCCCCCTTCCTAGTGAGCGCCGCCGTACTTGGCGCCGGGGCCCTCATCTGGATCTTTCTCATCGATCCCGAGAAGAGCGTCGTCGCTCAGAGCGTGTAGTTCAGGATCCAGACGAGCGGTCAAGCACGGGGCACAATGTAGGATCGGCTGATAGCGCGTGAAAGCGCTGAGATCATGGAGCACCACAACAGCCTCGCCATTCTCGTCGGCGGCGGCCCGGCCCCGGGCATCAACGCGGTGATCGGTGCGGCGACGATTCGCGCCCGTCTCGAAGGGGTGCCGGTCATCGGCATCCGGGATGGCTTCGAGTGGATCATGGCGGGGGACATCAGCCGGATCATGCCACTCACTATCGACAGCGTCAGCCGCATTCACTTCCGTGGCGGCTCGCACATCGGGATCTCGCGCGCGAACCCGACGACGAGTGAGACGCTGCTCGACGACACCCTCAGCGCGCTGCTGCGGCTGAACGTCTCGCAGCTCATCACGATCGGCGGCGACGACACCGCGTTTTCGGCCATGAGCCTCGAACGGCGAGCGGCCGGGCGGCTCCGCGTGGTCCACGTGCCAAAGACGATCGACAACGATCTGGATCTGCCGCCGCATGTCGACACGTTCGGCTACCAGTCGGCGCGCCATTACGGCGCCGAGATCGTGAAGAACTTGATGGTCGACGCCAAGACCACCTCGCGCTGGTACTTCGTCGTGACGATGGGTCGCAAGGCCGGTCATCTCGCACTCGGGATCGGAAAGGCTGCGGGAGCGACGCTGACGCTCATCGCCGAGGAGTTCACCCATCCGATTCGCCTGCCGGCGATCGTCGACACGCTCGTCGGAGCAATACTCAAACGGCTCGGCGCCGGGCGTCCGGACGGCGTGGCGGTGATCGCTGAGGGCGTGGTCCTCGACATCGCATCGAGCGACGTCGAGGGACTCCACGAGGTCGAACGCGACTCGCACGGGCACCTGCGGATCGACGAGGTCAACCTCGGCGAGATTCTGAAGGCGCAGGTCGCCGCCCGCCTGCGGGAGCTGGGCATCAAGACGACGATTGCGGCGAAGAACATCGGCTACGAACTGCGCTGCGCCGATCCGATTCCCCTGGATATGGAGTACGCACGGGATCTGGGGTACTGCGCGGCCAAGTACATCCTTGCGGGCGGTTCGGGTGCCGTGATTTCAATCCAGGGAGGCCGCTTCGTCCCTGTGCTGTTCGCATCGATGGTCGACGGCGCGTCCGGACGGACACGGACACGTCTGGTCGACGTCGGATCCACCCGCTACGCGATCGCGCGTCGGTACATGATCAGACTGCGAAAAGACGACTTCGACGACCCGCATGAACTGGCCAAGCTCGCCGCCACGGCCAGGCTCTCGGAAGATGAATTTCGCCGACGCTTCGAGTACCTCGTGGCGACCGAGCCCCCGCCGTTGGTGATCGACGCCCAGCACCCGTTAGAATCGTTTCACGCCCGATCCACTGCGGGGCGGTGACCGCGCCGCCAAGGAGGAGCGATGAAGTCCCGGTGGTTGCTTGGCATGGGCCTGCTGGTGGCGGGTTCCCTCTCAGCCCAGACAACCGACTCGCAACGAAGCTTGCTTCAGGCGATTCAGCGCGGCGATACCGCCGCCGTGTCGGGATCGCTCGACGCCGGCATCACCCCCAACGTCACAGATGACGAGGGCACGCCGGCCCTGATGCTCGCCACGCTCTTTTTGGATGCAGAGGGCGTCGAGCTGCTGTTGAAGCGCGGCGCGGATCCGAACCGGGCCGACGCCGGGGGCGCGACGCCGCTGATGTGGGCAATCCCGGATATCGCAAAGGCACGCCTGCTCATCGAGCACGGCGCCAACGTCAACGCCCGGTCGTCCAATCCGGGGCGGACACCGCTACTCGTTGCTGCCGGCTATCCCGGCACGACGGATGTGCTCGCGCTGCTCCTCGCCAGGGGCGCAGACCTGCGCGCCAGGGACGCCGGGGGGTTCAACGCGCTGGCGCTGGCGATGCAGTCTGCCGATGTCGAGGTCGTGCGTTTCCTGGTCGACCGCGGTCTCGACCCGAAGGACGTCCCGGCTGCGGCGCTGCGCGCCGTCTACGGACGGCCCCGGCCAGCGGTCGTCGACTACCTGATGACCCGTGGTCTCACAGTGCTCGAGGATGCCCTGGTGGGGGCCGTGAACTGGCACTCTCCCGCGCTCATCCAGCGGTGGATCGAGCAGGGAGCCAACGTCAACGCGCAGGGCGGCAACTACGGCGTGACGCCGCTGCTGCGGGCGGCGTCCTCAGAATGGGCTGGCAGCGAGACGCTCCGCGTGCTTCTCGAAAGAGGCGCAAACCCGAACGCGGAAACATCGGAGGGCGAACGGCCGCTGGACTGGGCGGTCTACCGGGCGGATCGGACGAAGATCGCGCTGCTCGAAAAGTACGGGGCGACACGCGGTCGGGGTCCGCGGCGGGAGGTGCTGCCTGCGCCGGGGCCTGGAATCGACGATCCGCGTCTCTCGGTGAGTCGCAGCGTCTCACTCCTGCTCACGTCCGCGCCGCCGATGTTCGAACAGCGCCGCTGCTTCACGTGTCACCACAACACGGTGCCCGCTGAGACGGCAGCGCTTGCCAGGCGCAAAGGGATCGCGGTCCCCGAGCCCCTCGCTCGAGAGAATCTCGACGACATTCTCGCCGTATTCCGGCCAACCGCAGCCCCCGCCATGCAGGGACGCGCGAACATACCGGGAGGTATCGCGCTCACCGCCGGATACGGTCTGATGGCACTTGCCGCGGAGCGGTATCCCCTCGACAAGGTGACGGCCTCTATCACGCACTGGATCCTGGCGACGCAGATGCCGGATGGAAGCTGGGTCAGCAACGGCGCCAGCCGTCCACCAATCGAGTTCAGCACGGCCAGCCACACGGCCATCGCCGTCCGCGGAGTGACCTTGTATCCGCCTCCCGGCCGGCAGGCGCAGATCGATCGCGCGCTCGGGAAGGCGCAGCAGTGGCTGCTGACCGCTGAAACGCCCACCGCCGAAGATCGGGCGATGCGGCTCATGGGCCTGGTCTGGACTGCGGCATCGGAGGCCGCCCGCGCGGCGGCCGTTCAGGAGCTGCGCCAGCAGCAGCACGCGAACGGTGGATGGTCACAGCTGCCGCAGCTGGATCCCGACGCCTATGCAACCGGGCTCTCACTCGTGGCGCTCCACCACGCCGGCGTTCGCGTGACCGACGAGGCGTACCGGAAGGGGATACAGTTCTTGCTGACCACTCAATACCCGGATGGATCGTGGCTGGTGCGGACCCGATCGTTCCCGATTCAGCCCTATTTCGAGAGTGGCTTCCCGTTCGGGCCGCATCAGTGGGTGTCCGCGGCCGGCACCGCCTGGGCGGCGCAGGCGATCGCGCTGACGCTGCCCGACAGCACGGCGCCCGCAGGTCGCAACTGACGCACGATCTGTTCGTTCTCACAGCGCGAACGTGCCTCCAACTTTTCACGAAACGGGCGGGGGTCCGGACCTAGGACCGCGACTTCGGTGGCAGGGTTCGCTGGAAGGGGGCCCGCCCCTGGAGACACCGCCACTGAGTCGGCAAGCTGGCGGGCGTGGGCAGACCGCGGAGGGCACGACGCTGCGATCCCAGGCGTCGGGCGCGACGCGACAGAGCGATCCCGGGGCACTACACTGCGGCAGTCGTAGGAAGTCTTTTCAGCGTATTCGAACGAGGGAAACCGATGCGTGCTGTCACGAAGGCACTCCTGCGTGCCGTGGGTGTGACGTATGCCCTCGCATTTACGCTGACTGTACAAGGGCAGCAGCCGTAGGACGGGCCACGCTACGTCAATGGCACGAACCTGGTGCGTCCAGCCGACTATCGCGAGTGGACGGTCCTCGGCTCCGGTCTCGGTTTGACCTACAACGGGGACGCGACCTCGTCGACCGCGCCCGCGTTCACGAACCCTGCGAGAGCGCCGGCTTGGGCGGAGAACGTCGCACCTGGATGGCAGTAGTGCTGGCACCCTTCCCACCCCTTTCCTGTTTCACAAGCATCGAAAAACCGCTCGGCCGTCTCTGTGATCGAGCTCATGGAAGTCCTCCCTTCCGCAAGTTAGGCCTTCGCCAACGCGTCCAACGATTGCCGGAATTCAACACGGAGTCCTTCGACTTCCTCGGGCCGGCCATGTGTGACCGAGTGAAACGCTCGATCGTAACGAAAGCGACGCGGCCACCGGATTCTGCTCATGCAGGTGGAATTCCTGCAAGGGGACCATCGACCGTTGCGATTCTACCGCTCGGAGGGGGATACTTAGCGTTCGCGCAGGCCACGCGTGACGTTTCGCGCAGGCTGAAGCCTGCGCTCAACAGGACAATGACCACAGTAGCCAAACAGACCGCGGCCCGGCTCGACGTCGAGAAGCTGTTGCGGATGTATCGGCAGATGACCGCGATCCGACTCTTCGAGGAGAGGGTCAACGACCTCTATACGCGGGCGCTGATGCCTGGGCTCGCACACCTATATATAGGTCAAGAGGCGGTGGCGGTCGGCATCTGCGAAGCGCTCCGTCCGGACGACTACATCACCAGCACGCACCGCGGACACGGCCACTGCCTCGCCAAGGGGGCGCAGCCGGACCTGATGTTCGCGGAGCTCCTCGGCAAGGAAGCGGGCTACTGCAAGGGGAAGGGTGGGTCGATGCACATTGCCGACCCCGGCACGGGCAACCTCGGCGCCAACGCGATCGTGGGCGGCGGTGCGGGGATTGCGACCGGCGCCGCATTTTCCTCGAAGTTTCTCAAGAACGGCCGCGTCGCCGTCTGCTTCTTCGGCGAGGGCGCACTCGGCCAGGGCGTCCTCTACGAGTCGATGAACCTGGCGCAGCTGTGGAAGCTGCCGGTCATCTACACGTGTGAGAACAACCTGTACAACGAGTACACCCATTATTCAGAGACGACGGCTGGCGACATTCTCGCGCGGCCGAAGGCGTTCGGCCTTGCGGCCGAGGAAGTCGACGGCCAGAACGTGCGCACCGTGCATGCCGCCGCCACGACGATGGTCGAGCGGGCGCGGCGCGGCGACGGTCCCGGATTCCTGTTGCTCAACACATATCGGTACCGCGGGCATCACGTCGGTGACGTCGCGCGTGACTATTACCGGTCGAAGCAGGAAGAGCAGCGCTGGATGACCGAACGCGACCCGATTGCGTTGCACGGCGACTGGATGCTTGCCGAAGGGTTGGTGGATCGCGCGACCCTCGATCGCATTCAGGCAGACGTGGGGGCCGACATGGATAAAGCGGTCGAGTTTGCGACAAACGCACCATACCCCGATCCAACCAAGGTGGACGAGGACGTCTATGCCTGAGACCGCAGCCGCCGTCCGCGACATCACCTTCGGCGATGCGATTCGCGAGGCACTTGCCGAGGAGATGCGGCGCGACCCCACCATCGTGCTGTTGGGGGAAGACGTGGCCGAAGCCGGCACCCCCTTCAAGGTCGTGAAGGGGCTCGTCGAGGAGTTCGGCAAGGAGCGGGTGATCGACACGCCGATTTCGGAGCCTGGCTTCACCGGTCTTGCCGTCGGCGCGGCGATGACGGGCATGCGTCCGATCGTCGACATCATGTTCGGCGACTTCATGGCGCTCATCATGGACCAGGTCGCCAATCAGGCCGCGAAGGTCCACTACATGTCGGGCGGCCGCTGGAAGGTGCCGATGGTCGTGCGAGCCACGATGGGCGCGACCCGCCGCTCGGCGGCGCAGCATTCGCAGTCTCTGCACGCCTGGTCCGCCCACGTACCCGGCCTGAAGGTTGTGGTCCCGTCGACGCCGCATGACGCGAAGGGGCTGCTCAAGTCGGCGATTCGCGACGACAACCCCGTCGTCTTCTTCGAGGACAAAATCAGCTACTCGAAGGTGAGGGGGCCGGTGCCCGAGGGCGAGTACACGATTCCGCTCGGCACCGCCGACGTCAAGCGCGAAGGGCGCGACATCACCCTGATTGCGACGAGCAGCATGGTGCAAGTCGCGCTCGGTGCCGCTGGGATGCTCGAAGAGGTCGGCATCAGCACCGAGGTGGTCGATCCGCGCACGATATGGCCGCTCGACGAGAAGATGCTGATCGAGTCGGTGCGGAAGACGTCGCGGGCGATGGTCATTGACGAGGGCTACTTCCGGTACGGGGTCACCGGGGAGCTTGCCTCGGTGGTTGCGGAGGGCGCGTTCTACGATCTCGACGGTCCGGTACGCCGGCTCGGCGCGCGCCACGTGCCGGTGCCGTTCTCGCCGGTGCTCGAGGACGCGACCGTTCCCACCGAGCGCGACGTCTTCGAATTGGCTCGAAAGATGTGTAACAAGTAGAGGAACCCATGGCACTCAAGACCTTCGGCACCATGGCGGTGGACTGGGAGCAGCGGATCGACTTCGACCGACTGCGGCGGGAGCGGCTCGCGCGCATCAAGGGGCTGCTCGAGAAGTCGTCGCTCGGCGCCCTGCTCTGCTTCGACATGAACAACGTGCGCTACATCACCGCCACGCATATCGGCACGTGGGCGCAGGACAAGATGAGCCGCTTCACCCTGCTGCCGCAGCACGACGAGCCAATTCTCTGGGACTTCGGCTCGGCGGCTCGGCACCATCAGCTCAACTGCCCCTGGCTCGGCGACCGATCGCGTCCCGGGATCCCGTCGATGCGGGGCGCCATGACACCCGAGATGGGGCGCGAAGCCGACGTGGCGCGGAAGATTCGCATCGAGCTCGAGTCGCGTGGCCTGCTCAAGGAGCCGCTCGGCGTCGATATCGTGGAGCCGCCGGTCCTGTTCGCGCTGCAGCGCGAAGGCATCACGGTCGTCGACGGCCAGGAACTGCTGTCGATCGCGCGCGAGATTAAGACGCAGGACGAGATCACTCTGCTCAACATGTCGGCGATGATGGTCGATGCGGCGTACTACGACCTCTACAAGGCAATGAAGCCCGGCATGCGCGAGAACGAAGCCGTCTCGCTCGTGGCCGAGCGGCTGTACGACCTGGGGTCGGAGTACGTCGAGGCGGTCAATGCGATCTCAGGCGAGCGTTGCAGCCCGCATCCACACGTGTTCTCCGATCGCGTGCTTCGGCCCGGCGACCCGGTGTACTACGACGTCCTCCATTCGTACATGGGGTATCGCACCTGCTACTACAGGACGTTCTGCGTCGGCTCGGCGTCGCGCGCGATGGTCGACGCCTACAAGCGGTGCCGCGATTATCTCGACGCGTCGATTGAGCTGATTCGGCCGGGCCGCACGACGGCGGAAGTAGCGTCGGTCTGGCCGCGGGCGCAGGAGTTCGGTTTCCCGACCGAGGAGGCGGCGTTCGCGCTGCAGATGGGGCACGGCATCGGGCTCGCGATCTGGGAGCGGCCGATGATCAGCCGCCTCGTGTCGCTCGATCACCCGCACGAAATCAAGCCGGGCATGGTGTTCGCCCTCGAGACCTTCTGGCCGTCGACCGACGGCTGGAGCGCCGCCCGCATCGAGGAAGAGATCGTCGTCACGCCGACCGGACACGAAGTGATTACGCGCTTCCCGGCCGAGGAGCTGCTCGTGGCCGGCGCACCGTTCGTGACCGTGAACGGCAACCTGCCGATTGTTCGTGAGACGGAGAGTCAGCCGAATCCAGAGGTCGTGGAGCTGATCGCCGCCGCGGCACGCGCGGAGGGCGAAAAGGTGGGCGCCGGACGCTGATGGCGATCAGCGTCGTCATGCCTGCGCTCGAGATGGCGCAGGAGACCGGCAAGCTCGTGTCCTGGCTCAAGAAAGAAGGGGAGCCGGTCCGCAAGGGCGAGATGCTCCTGGAGGTCGAGACCGACAAGGCGGTGGTCGAAGTGGAGGCCGCGGGCGACGGCATTCTCGCGGCCGTCACGGCGAAGCCGGGCGACGTCATTCCCGTGGGCCATACGATCGCGTGGCTCGTCAAGCCCGGTGAGGCGCCGCCGGCAGCCGGTCAGCCGAGCGCGCCGAGCGCCCGACGCACCGATGCGGTTCCGGCCACAGCGGCGGCGTCGGCGGCCGCGACGCGTACCGCAACCGGCGCGGCATTCGGTGCGCGTATCTCACCAAAGGCGCGGCGCCTCGCGCAGGAGCACCGCGTCGATCTCAGTCGCGTGCAGGGGTCAGGGCCAGAAGGTGAGATCCTCGCCGAAGATATTCTCGCGGCCGCCGATCAGGTCCGGCTGAAGCCGGACACGACGGCTGCAACCGTGGGATCCGGCGCGTACGTCGTGTCCGGCTTCAGCCGGACCGAGGCGCTCAGCACCGTCGGGCGTCTGATGGCGGAGCGCACCACGCACAGCTGGACGACCGTTCCGCATTTCTTCCTCACGCGTGAGGTGGATGCGAGCGCGCTGAATGCGGCGCGCGACAGGCTGCTGCCGGAGATCGAACAGTCGCACGGCGTCAAAGTGACGCACACCGACGTCCTCGCCTCGGTCGTGGCGCGCACGCTGAAGCGCCATTCCCGCGTCAACGCGAGCTGGGCGGCCGATGGCATCATCGTTCACAGTGACATCAACCTCGCACTCGCCCTGGCTGTCGAAAACGCTGTGGTCACGGGCGTCATTCGCGCCGCTGACGCCGCCTCGATTGGCGATCTAGCCGTGCGCCGTCGCGATCTCGCCGATCGCGCCCGGGCCGGGCGGCTGCACCCGGACGACATTGCCGGGGCGACGTTTACAATCAGCAATCTCGGCATGTACGGCGTCTACGCATTTACGGCGATCATCGTGCCGCCGCAGGCCGCGATTCTGGCCGTCGGCGCAATTGAAGACCGCGTCGTCGCGGTCGACGGGAAGCCGGCGGTCAGGCCGATGCTGACGCTGACACTCTCGTGCGATCATCGGGTCATCGACGGCGCCCGCGCGGCCGAGTTCATGCGTGACGTCGCCGCGGCGTTGCAGGAACCCATGCGGCCGTAACCCATTTGTACGTCGGGCGCGGCTGTACGCCGCGCCAGGCGGGCGATAAAGCGCCCGCCCTACTTAGCCGGACCAGAGGTATCACGATGCAGACCACCACCACCGCTCCCACTGGCGTCTCGCTGAAAGATCCGAAGCTCTTCCGACAGGCCTGCTATGTCAACGGCGCGTGGATTGAGCCGCGCGACGGGGCCGCGATCAACGTCGACAATCCCGCGACAGGCGAGATCATCGGCGTTGTCCCGCGGTTCGGGACGGCGGAGACGCGCCGGGCCATCGAGGCGGCCGGTCGAGCGCTGCCCGAGTGGCGGAACCGCACCGGCAAGGAGCGCGCGGCGATCATCCGCCGCTGGTTCGACCTCATGATGGCCAACCAGGAGGACCTGGCGCGGCTCATGACGATCGAGCAGGGCAAGCCGCTCGCCGAGTCGCGCGGCGAAGTGGTCTACGCCGCCTCGTTCCTCGAGTGGTTCGGCGAGGAGGCCAAGCGCGTCTACGGCGATACGATTCCCTCGCCCCAGCGCGACAAGCGCATCGTCGTCATCAAGCAGCCGGTCGGCGTGGTCGGCTGCATCACGCCGTGGAACTTTCCGCTGGCGATGATCACACGCAAGGCGGGGCCGGGGATCGCGGTGGGCTGCACCGTCGTCCTCAAACCCGCCTCGCAGACGCCCTTCTCGGCGCTTGCACTGGCCGAACTGGCCGAACGCGCCGGCCTGCCGAAAGGCGTGCTCAACGTCATCACCGGCTCTGCCAACGAGATCGGCCGCGAACTGACCTCCAATCCGGATGTGCGTAAGCTCTCGTTCACCGGCTCGACTGAGATCGGGAAGCTCCTCATGGAGCAGTGCGCGAGCACGGTCAAGAAGATCTCGCTCGAGCTCGGCGGAAACGCGCCGTTCATCGTCTTCGACGATGCGGATCTCGACGCGGCAGTGGAAGGGGCGATCGCCTCGAAGTACCGCAACACGGGTCAGACGTGCGTCTGCGCGAACCGCATCTTCGTCCAGGAGAGCGTGTACGACGCGTTCGCGGCGAAGCTCGCGGAGGCGGTTAAGAAGCTGAAGCCGGCGTCCGGCCTCGAGGAGGGTGCGAACCAGGGGCCGCTCATCGACGACAAGGCGGTCGCGAAGGTCGAGGAGCACATCGCGGATGCGCTGTCGAAGGGCGCCCGTGTGGTCACCGGCGGCCACCGCCACGCCCTCGGCGGACGCTTCTTTGAACCGACGATCCTCGCCGACGTGACACCGGCGATGCTCGTCGCGCGCGAGGAGACGTTCGGACCCGTGGCGCCGCTCTTCCGGTTCAAGACGGAAGACGATGCGATTGCGCTCGCGAACGACACGCCGTTCGGGCTCGCCGCGTATTTCTACGGGCGCGATGTCGGACGCGTCTGGCGTGTCGCCGAAGCGCTCGAGTCAGGGATGGTCGGTGTCAATACCGGCATCATCTCCACCGAGGTGGCGCCGTTTGGGGGCGTGAAGGAATCCGGCCTCGGCCGTGAGGGATCGAAATACGGCATCGAGGAGTTCCTCGAGACCAAGTACATCAGCCTCGGCGGCATCTAGTTTCGTAGTGTCCGGCTTCAGCCGGACCGGTGGGCGAGAAGGCATGATGACGATCGATCGCCGCGCGTTTCTCGTTGCGCTCTCTGCGGCTGTCGCGGCCTCCCGCCGTACAGCCGCTGCGCAGGGATCGCGTCTCGAAACCTTCTCGCAATGGCTGAACGCGTCGCCACCTGAGCGCGCGGTGGGCATCACGGCGTGCCTCGAGCGGATCACCGCGCTTGATCCCAAGATTCAGGCGTGGGTGCAGGTGGCGCCGCAGCCACCGCTCGGCGATGGTCCGCTGGCGGGCATTCCGTTCGGCGCGAAGGACATCATGGAAACGCGCGGGCTGTCCACGGAGTACGGCTCGCCGATCTACAAGGGCCGTCTCGGAAGCACGGACGCCGCCATCGTGACATCATTGCGCCGCCGCGGCGCGATTCTGTTGGGCAAGACGCACACCACCGCGTTCGCTTACCGGACGCCAGCCCCCACGCGCAATCCACGCAACCTCGAGCACACGCCAGGCGGCAGCTCCAGCGGGTCGGCGGCGGCAGTGGCGGCCGGCATGGTGCCGTTCGCGCTCGGCACGCAGACGCGGGGCTCGATTCTGAGGCCCGCGTCGTTCTGCGGCGTGACCGGCTTCAAGCCAACGTACGGCCTGGTATCGCTCGATGGCGTGCTGCCGTACGCGAAGAGCCTGGATACCGTCGGCTTCTTCACCCACACGCCGGCCGACATGGTGGCGCTCTGGGAGGCGATGGGGCATCCGTCCGGACGCGACGAGACGCTGACCGTCGGCGTGCCCGATCCGATGCCCGAGGTCGATACCGAGATGGCCGCGGCGGTTCAGCGTGCGGTCGATACGTTTCGCAAGGCCGGCGTCGCCACGCGGTCGGTTGACATCGCGGGCGTGCTGAAGGCCGTCGATGCCGCCACGAACGATGTCGCGTTCTACGAAGGAGCAAGATTTCACGAGCAGCGGTGGAAGGAATATGGCGCGCGGCTGCAGGACATGGCCGACCTCGTCGAGAAAGGTCTGAAGATGCCGGTGGAGCAGTACGAACGGGCGCTCCGGCAGATCCGCGACGGGCGAGCGCGGTTGAGCGACCTGTACCGGACGACCCCCGTCATCCTGGTGCCCGCGGCTGTGGGTGCGGCGCTGCGTGGTCTTTCGACCACTGGTGACCCGCGGATGAATGCGCCGTGGACAGGGTTTGGCACGCCTGCCATCTCGATTCCAATGCCGGTTACCGGCCTGCCACTTGGGTTGCAGCTGACCGCCGATCGCGGCCAGGACGCGCGCGTCCTACGCGCCGCCGTAAGGGTTCATCGCCTGCTGCAGTAGGCTCCTGATTCCACCATGGCATCGACTGGGTGACCGTCCGGCCGGGTGTGCTCGCCGACGCCGCGCGGCGCCGTAGGCGTCTGCCGGGAATGGCTGTGGCGCTGCCGTGATCGACGATCGGATCTTTCGCCTCGCCCTGATCGCCGGCTGGGTGACGTTGATGCCCGTGCTCGTGTACTACCGCATCCGATCGCAGGCGACCGGGGAGCGGCTGGACCGGCGGCAGGAAGGGTGGTTCATCCTCCTCACGCTGCGGCCCGCAGGCCTCGCGCATATGGCCGGTGTCATCACCTACATGGCGAGTCCGGCGCGGATGGCCTGGTCTGCGCTTTCGCTCCCGGGATGGGCACGTTGGACCGGCGTCGCGCTCGGCGTGTGCGCCGGATCGCTCCTCGTGTGGACGCTGGTGAATCTCGGAAGGAACCTGACCGACACGGTTGTGACGCGGCGCGCCCACACGCTGGTGACGACGGGCCCGTATGGCTGGATTCGGCATCCGTTCTACGTCGCCACCGCGCTCAGCGTCACCGCCAACGGACTTGTGGCCGCAAACTGGTTTCTGCTCGCGGTCGGATGGCTCACGGTGGCGTTGATGGTGATTCGGACAGGGAAAGAAGAGGAACTGCTGCTGGCGCGCTTCGGCGGGGCGTATCGCTCGTACAGAGAGCGGACGGGCCGCTTTCTGCCGCGTCTGTAGCCGGTAGGTGGTAGGCGGTAGCTGGTAGCGGGAACTAGGAACCACGAACCTGCGACCAACTACCAACCACCAACTACCAACGAGGTCAAAACCGGTAGCTTACCCCGCCGCCGAGGCGCGTGAGATCCCGATCGCGATCCAGGCGGAAGTATCGGGCGTCTACGTCCGCGAAGAGTCCTCTGAAAACACGCAGACTCGCACCGGCTCCAGCCGACGCCGCGATTCCTGTGCGAACGAGAGAGTCCGCAGTGCCGATGTCCACGCCCGGACGCGCCAAGAGGGGTCGCACGAGCTCCTGGTCGGTTCGGGCGATCCCGAGCCCGCCGCCGACGTACGGGCGCAGGCGTCCGCCCTGGACCGGCAGTTCGTACCGGAAGCCCGCTGTGACGAGCGCGAGGTGTCCGTCCCTCCTGACCGGCGTTGGCGGAACGATCGCGATGCGATCGAAGACCTGTCGCTGTATCCGGTCCATGGGCCCACCCGGGAGGCCGGGTCCTCCACGCGTCACCACGCCGCCGCGCACGATGCCACCGCCCGGTCCGCCGATCCCGGCGAGCGGCCGCACGAAGTCGCCTCCAGGTGATTCCGTCGCCGTGAAATCGACCTCGAACGAGAAGCGCTCCAGGAAGCGATACCCGACCGACGCCGTCAACGCGAGATTGTCGCCGCTGCCGGTCGTGGCTGCAGTTCCGATCGAGAGTCGCACACGCTCGTCCTGCGCCGATGCGGGAAGGGCGACGAGCGTGCAGGTGAAAGCCCAGAGAACGGTCCCGAGATACACGTTGCGCATTGCGGAACACTCCTGACGTCGCGTCCCCGGCGGCCGCACAGACGTGTCGCTTTCGGGGGACGACGGGCAACCCGAAGGAACCACAAATGGTCCACGGGGGGTGACAGAGCCGGTGACCCGACGTACGGCACAGGAAGAACGATGCCAACCTCGTTCGGACGGATGTAGGCTAGCGACCGGCTGTGACCACGTGTTTCCAGATCGACTACGGCGCGTTCTGCTCGTGCAGGTCGTCATGGGCGCCGTGGTCGCCGCATCGTAGAGCGCCCGCTCTTTCTCTCTATTTCGCCACCTGACGGTTCTGCCGCTGGGCCACGGTCGCTCGGACTCGGCGCCGGTCGCGGCGAGAAGCTCCTCGGTCGCTGGCGACCGGGGCGACGTGTCGCGCCGGCACGTCGCAGATTCTGCAATCGGCGGGCTCTCGCGAGTACGCAGAATCTGCAACGATCACCAGGGGCCGTCGTCCAGATGGCGTGGATTTCCTGGGAAACGGCGCCGTGACCCCTGTGGCGCGCGCTTCGCGATCTCCCGGGCGTGGGACGCCCCTCCCCAGACTACACGCCGAAGTCGCCCGCGCAGGGCGTGCTGTATCAGGTGGTCCGCGATCACTTCGAGACGTTCCGGGCCGAGGCGTGCGCGTCTACCAGCGCGACGCGCTGCCGCGGTTCATCGAGGAGGAGTTCCGGGGCTTGCTGCGCTGCGGGTTCCTTGCGGGTGGGTTCGCTCGGTTTCACTGCGGCCGGTGCGGCCTCGATCGCCTGGTGCCGTTCTCGTGTAAGGGCCGGGCCATTTGTCCGAGCTGCGGCGGCCGGCGGATGGCGGAGCGCGCCGCGCATTTGGTCGATCACGTCTTCCCGATGGTGCCGGTGCGCCAGTGGGTCTTGACGCTGCCGCATGGCCTCCGGTACGTGCTCGCGTGGGACCATACGCTGTGCCGTGCGGTGTCTGGCGTCTTCGTGCGGGTGGTGCTCGGATTCCTGCGGCGCCGCGCGCGGCGGGCAGGCGCCCACGGAGGCGGCTCCTGGTCAGATCACACGCCAGCCTCATGGGCAGAGCCAGCCTGCAATCTGGCCCCCTTTCGGCGTCATCCTGGTTGTCTCGTGGGCTCCTCATCCGCCGCCCATCCAAGGCGCGGTCGTGGTTGGGAGATGCCGAGCGGAACGTCTTCTGGTCTCTGGTCACTCGTGTGTCGTTCGTTGTGGCCCAGTGCACCGACCAGCGACAAAGGACCAGAGACCAAAGACCAGAGACGACGGACGGCAGCTCAGAAATGGCGTCCCCGGGGGGATGCGGATAGTGTTACCCGCGATTTCCTTCGGGGATACGCTCATCATGCCAGCGGCTTAGGACTAATGGCCCGCAGCGGCGATTGGGGCGCCAAGCGGCCTAGAGGGGCCGTTCAGTTCGGGACCTGGTGAGCTGCTGAGGAGGTCACAACGACGACGGTGGAGATGGCGTAGGTATCACTGCACCATCTCCGGCTTGGGGGGACGCTTACTGAATCTGCTGCTTCCGCCGACGTCGCGCCTTCGCGACCAGCCCCGCGACTCCAGTGCCGACGAGGAACAGCGATGCGGGTTCGGGAACAGCAGGCCCGGCTGGCGTGTTCACCACAACTTGAAAATTCTCGAGTGCGAAGGATTCGTCGTTGCCACCCTGGAACCCGGCGCCGCTCGCAAAGATTTCGATGAGAAGTGTGCTGGCGGTATGCGGAAACAGAAGGCTGGGCTCAAGCCCCATGTTATACGCTTGATCGGGGTACGTGCCGTTGAACCCCAGGTGCGGATAGGGAGGACCGGGCGTCAGCTTGCCGCCAGCAGGCGCGGAATACACGGCCGGATCTCCGAAGAACGCGAATTCGTCGGAAAAGAGCAGCGTCCCATCAGCACGAAGATTAATTAGATCCGGGCCAAAAGTGGGGTCTGTGCCATCCCATGAGTCGATGACCGCCAACAGGAAGTTGATGTCCACTGAATCATGGGCGGGTAGATTCGACAGCGACACGGACAGAACCCCGGAGGTCGGTTGTCTGAGGAAGTGCCCCGAGAAACCTGCGATTGCGGAGTAGCCTTGCACGCTCTCCAGAGCCGCACCAGGTTCGCTTGTGACTGCCACCACACCGGGGGAAACGACCACCGGGTTATCCATGTCCGAAAAAAACACAGTGATAAGCCCAGCGTGGGCCGCCTGTGGAAGCGCAAGAGCGAAGGCGGCTACAAGAACTGCGCTTACGATTCGAAGCTGCCGTTTCATATCACTCTCCGCTAATTGGCGCTGCTCATCGTTCGCGTCTCTCCCTGGAAGACAAAAGACCGCTCAAACGGCAACATGACGGCGATTCGCGCGCTGTTTCTGGGGCTCGGCGGGCGACTTAGCAATCGACGCTCCAACACCGTTGTTTTGGTCGGATGCCAACGTTTCATTGGCAGAGTCGAAGGCCCATCGAGGTTACGCACACTGATTGCCTCGGCGCAGGGCGTTAACTGCGAGACTATTGGTTTCGTACAAGCAGACTTGTGCGCGGGCTGCGGCGGCTTCAGCAGATTCCTCGGTGGGCTAGACTTACGAAACCTCGGCAGGCTAGGTGACCCGGCTGAAGGGGTGTCGGGGTGCGCTCGTCACGTGGAATGGGACCGTGGCAGACGGCCACAATCGCTACGAGATCTGTGCACGACGTCAAATCCCGTTCTCGACTCGTGACCCGTCATCCGTCGGACGCTCGGCCGGTGCTGCGCGAGCTGCTCGAGGCGCCGATCCGTTTCACACCGATCCTCGAAGAGCACCGGCGTGGCTATCGGTTCGAGGGTGCCGTCACCGTTGGTGAAATGTTGCACGGAACGGTTTTGTTCGAGAATCTACGGGGTAATACGGTTGGCGTCCCCGGGCAGAATTGAACTGCCGGCCTCGCGCTTAGGAGGCGCGCGCTCTATCCGTCTGAGCTACGGGGACGTAGCCATCTATCTTAATACTGCAGCACCGAATACACGCGTTCACCCGGCAGCTTCGACTTCCCATTCAGCGCCAGCAACTCGATGAGAACGCAAGGCCGTGCAGCTCGCCCCCAAGCTTCTTGACGAGCTGCGCCGTGGCCGCCGCCGTCCCCCCTGTCGCAAGCACATCGTCGACGATGAGCACCCGCTGTCCGTCGTCGACTGCGTCGACATGGATCTCGAGCGCGTCTTTGCCGTACTCGAGGTCGTAGACCTCCTTGAGCGCCTTGGCCGGGAGCTTCCCCGGCTTGCGCACCGGAATGAACCCGGCACCGAGCCGCTCGGCGACCGCCGCGCCCAGGATGAAGCCGCGGCTCTCGATGCCCACCACGACATCGATCCGCACGCCGTCGTACGGCGCCACCAGCCGTTCGATGGCGGTCTTCAGCCCCGCCGGATGCCGCAGCAACGTCGTGATGTCGTAGAAGAGGATGCCCGGCTTCGGATAATCGGGCACGTGTCGGATGTGCTGTTTGAGATCCATCGTCATCGAATCGAAAAGCCGTGAAGCCCTCCGGTCGGCTCCTCGCTCTCGGCGTCGACCGTGGCCACCCGGGCGCCCGATGGGCCCTGGCGCATCGCGCGCTCCACTGGCGTCACCGCCTCGGCCTCGCCTTCCACGTACGCCTCGACGCGGCCGTCCGGCAGGTTCCGGACCCAGCCGGTGACCCCCTCCCGCGCCGCGACGTCCGCGCTGAAGTACCGGAAACCGACGCCCTGGACGCGCCCGCTGATCATCAGCCGCCGTGCGAGGCGCATGAGGGAAAGAGTGATTATACCGAGGCTCTCGACCGGCCATCTCGTGCACGTCGAACATTCGGCCACGTTCGAGCTGGCGCACCCGGCTGACGCTATCGGGATCGTTGCCGCGCGGTACGTGGCAGTGTTCCGGTACCGCGTCATGGTTGCAGAATTCGTACGGTCGGCCGCGGAGGGTCCCGCGACGCAGGAGCGCTCGGCGTTACGGAAGCCGGATGAGCGGCCGCCCGGCCGGGACACCGGGCCAGGGGATCGTCACCAGAATCGCGGCGAGCGCGAGTCCGAAGAAGATCGCCGCCGTACGGTGGCGACGCGCCGCGTCAGTCGCTCGACGGATACGGACGCGACCGACATGTGCGAGTCCCGCCGCTGTGCTGGCGGGGAGGGCAGGGGCCGTATAAGGGCCCTTCCGTTAACGAAACGGCCTTTCATGCGTCCTATCGTCCGCAAGATCAGGTCGACGTCATGGCGGCGCTCGGCCACGAGCGGTTCTTCCTGGCCGGCCACGATCGCGGCGCGCGGACGGCGCATCGGCTGGCGCTCGATCACGCGGCACGGGTGCGGAAAGTCGCGCTGCTCGACATTGTGCCGACTCGCTATGTGTGGGCGCACACGTCGCGCGAGTGGGCGCTCGGCTCCTGGCACTGGTCGTTCATGGCGCAGCCCGAGGAGCTGTTCGAGCGGATGATGGCCGCGGTGCCGGCACGCGACTACGTGCTGCGGCACCTGAGCCGCACGGGGCGGCCCACGTTCCTCGACGAGCGCGCGCTGGCCGAGTACGTCCGCTGCTTCACGCGGAAGACAATCCACGGCTCGTGCGAGGACTACCGGGCCGCGGCGACGATCGATCTCGAGCATGACGAGGCCGATCACCAGGCGGGACGGAAGATCACCCCGCCGGCCTTAGTACTGTGGGGGCGTCGCAGCGCTGTTGGGCAGTTGTACGCCGACGTACTGGCGACCTGGCGCGAGGCCGCCAGCGACGTCACCGGCGGCGCCGTCGAGAGCGGGCATTACCCGCCGGAGGAAGCGCTATAGGCCGTGCTCGACGCGTTCCATCGGTTCTTCGTGTAGAGCGGGGAGTCGTACCGTGTGGCGACGGGGCTCCGCACGGGGCGCGACGCCTCGAAGACCTCTCGCTGTGCCACGGATCGAGCCGCCGCCAGCGAAGTGGCGGAGGGAGAGGGATTCGGTCCATGTCGCTCTCTGACTGCTGGAATTGTTTCGACACTGTGATGCGCTCAATCCACCAGACTGGCTCAAGTACCGGGGTCCAGGTACACGACAAGTACAGCCGAAAGCCATCGCGTGAGAAGAGTCTGTCGTTCCCCTACCTGACAGCCCGCCTCGCCACGGTGTGTCTACATCTGATAGAATGTGACCTCAATGGGGATGCGTGAGAAACGAATCGGCATCAGGGAGCTCAAGTCGACGCTGAGTGAATGCGTCCGCGAGGTCAAGGCGGGCAGGACCATCGTGGTTACCGATCATGGCCATCCTGTCGCTCGCATCATCCCTGAAGGGGTCTCGCTACACGAGCGCGTTGAGGCTCTCCAGAGAGCCGGCGCAATTGCGTGGAGCGGTCGACGGCTACGGCCGGCGAAACCGACCGGCAGAGTTCGCGGCAAGAAGACCGTCGCGGATCTGGTCGTCGAAAACCGCGAGTGATTGCGTATCTCGACGCAAGTGCGCTCGTGAAGCGTTATCTCGTTGAGCGCGGTTCACGAGAGACGATCGACTTCACGGCCACATCCGAGATGACCGCCACGTCGGTCATCAGTCGCGCTGAAGTCTCCGCGGCGCTTGCCAAGGCTGCTCGCACGGGCCTCGTGACCCAAGTCGTCGCGCGAAATGCCGGACGATCGTTCGCTGGAGATTGGCCGGACCTTGTGCGGGTGCCGGTCACGGAAGCCTTGGTGGAGCGAGCCGATACGCTGGCATGGGAACACGGGCTGCGCGGCTACGATGCCGTCCAACTCGCGTCCGCTTTGACGTGGCAGGAATCGGTCGGCGAGGCGATCGCCCTGGCGACATTCGATGAGCAGCTGTGGGAGGCGGCGAAACGAACCGGGCTCAAGCCGTGGCCGGAGCAGGGGAACGTGATTGTATAAAGGTTCCATCCCGCGTGCTTACACCAATTCACGCACATCCCCTCCGGGCTTCCAGCTCGGCGTGAACCGCCCGCCCGTACTCGGTCAGATCTGCAATTTCGCTTTCCATCAGTTCCTTCGTGAATTTCTTTTCGGCCAGTGACGCGCTGCTCCTCCGTGCCTTCTCGATGATGCTCGCGATCAGTCCTTCGATCGCACGATCGTTCGAATCTCCGGCGATGTGCGGGTGGTGATCTCGGTAATCAGGTTTGCCGTCTTGTACGGGCCAGAGACCCCCTCCGAACCGCGGAACATCGTTTGCGCCGGTTGAGACCACCTCGCGATCCACAGAGACGACCACCGCACCCACTTGCCTCGCCAGCTGCCCGGACCTGAGCGCCGCGGCGTGCGCCAGGAACATGGCATGTTCATCGAGCGCAGGTGTCCAGTACGGGTAGCCGATTGGTCCAGCGGATAGACCGATAACGGATCACCCCTGCGGCGCCCCGAGGTTCTGCCTCGGCACCGCCCGCTAGCCCGTCCTGGGCGAAAAGGCCACCAGGACCAAATTCAGATTGACTGGTGCGAAAGGGAAGAGCCCCTTGGCGGGGAGACTTGCGCCCCAGTGACTCAAGCGATCAATCCTCGCAGCGGTGAGCGTCAGACTTTGTTGCTCCTGGAACCAGACTTCTCTAATCGGTTGTCATTCTCCGATGCACGTAGGACGCGCTCCGGTTTGGTCTCTGTCTTGCCTCCAGATTATCAACGGCACTTTCGCGAGGTGGACTGCCGTTCCGGAACCCACGACGATGACGTGATTGGGGTTGGGATTGTTCACCCCTGCAGGACGAAAGCACCGAGGTTGATTTCGTACCGACGCTAAGGCCAAGAAAATGCGCGGCTACCTGAGTGAAAGCGGTGCAGCACCTTAAGGAAGGAACCTTAAGATGAAACGAAGCGAATTGATCGCCGCGGCCGCCATCGCGACTGCACTTGTTGTGGGCGCCGCGTCCGTCGAACCCCTTATGGCACAGATCCGAGCGGCACTGGTCAAGGACGTCGATAACGGCGCCCGGCAGCCCTTTGGAGTCCAAGCGCTTGATTTCTCCTTCACTGCCACTGGCGGATCTGCCGACGCCCTCACTGTACCGGCGGGCAAGCGCGCCGTCATTGAGCACGTCTCGTGCGTTGACTTCCTCGACGCGTCGAACAACTGGGTCCGCATGGAAATGCTATTCACATCGAACGGCATTGGCTCGAGGTTGCAGTTCGTTCATGAGAGGGTGGGTACGTCGTTCAGTGCTGGCACGGATGTCTGGTCGTTCAGCCAGCCGGTCCGGGCCTACGCAGACCCGGGCACGACCGTCAGTATCGCAGCGTCGCGGCGCCTGACATCCGGTCTGGCCGGCTTTGAGTGCTACCTGAGCGGTCACTACGTGGACCTCGCCCCCTAGACCGGATGGCTGTCTGAAGAAAATCTAAGAGGCAGTGTTCCAGGCAACGCAGTAAGGCGACCTAGCGGATACTCCTGGATCTCCTCGGAGATCGACCGTTCATAGGTGCTCCAGCTCGAAGGAGACGGGTAAGAACGATTACTTCTGCGGCCTGTGCTGGCTGTGCTGGCGGGGAGGGCGGGGGCCGTATAAGGGCCCTTCCGTTAACGAAACGGGCTTTCATGCGTCCTATCGTCCCGGGTTCGTCGGAAGGACGACAGAAGCGTGTATGGATCACGGGCGCAATGAGCCCGGCTTCAGCGAGCGGCGGGATGTTCGACGAGATGGAGCAGGCTACGCCTCCAGCGCCTGACCGCTGCGATCCGGCAGCGTAAGGATCAGCACCGCACCCAGCAGGAAGAACGCCGACGTCGTGGCGAGCGCGAGCCCGATCCCGACGCCGGGCAGCGTGGCCACCGCGCCAATGGTGTACGGCGCGAGCGCGCCCGCCATCCGGCCGAGGTTGTAGCTCGTCCCCTGCGCGGTCGCACGCACCGCCGTCGGAAAGAGCTCGGCGATGAAGCTGCCGAACAGGCTGAAGTAGCCGTGCCCGAAATAGCCGAGCACCGGGCCAAGCAGCATCAGGATCAGCGGGTTGCGCGCCATCTGGCCGTAGATCGGGACCAGCAGCGCCGCCACGAGCATGAACGCGATGAACGTGCGCCGCCGCTGGAGGCGATCCGCGATGAAGCCGAACGTCAAGTAGCCGAAGTACGCGCCGATCTGCACCGGAATCAGCCAGCCGAGCGAGCCGACGACGCCCATCCCTGCGCCGCCCTGCGCGACGGGCCGCGCCAGAAACGCGGGCAGCCAGAAGAAGATTCCCCAGTACGCGAACTGTACCGAAGCGCCGAGCGCGATGATGAGGAGCGTCCGGCGAAGCAGCGCTCGACCGAAGATCACCCGGAATGGGTTCGCGACGCGGACGGCCGACGTGCTGCGGGCGCGCCAGACCTCCGGTTCGCGGACGTAACGGCGAATCCAGAGCGTGAAGAACGCGGGGAGGACGCCGACGAGGAAGAGCCACCGCCACGCGTCGGGACCGGCACCGGGCGCGCCGAGAATCAGTGCCGCCATTAACGCGGCGGTGATGTAGCCGATGGCCCATCCCGACTGCATGATGCTGATTGCCTTGTTGCGGTGGGCCGGCGGCCACGATTCACTGATGAGGACTGCGCCCGAGGCCCATTCGCCGCCCATGCCGATGCCGAGCAGCGCGCGCCAGAACAGCAACTGGACGACCGTCTGCGACGTCGCTGCACCGAGCGAAGCGAGCGAGAAGAGCAGGATCGTCGCCATCAGCGCGCGTGTGCGGCCCATACGGTCGGCGACGTAGCCGAAGAGCACGCCGCCGACGCCCGACATGACGAGCGTCACCGTTCCGAGCATGCCGGCGGTGGCGTCGTTGAAGCCGAAGTACGTGCGGAGCTGCCCGATCGCCATCGCGTAGAGCATGAAGTCCATGGCATCGAGCATCCACCCTAATTTCGCGGCGGCGAGGACGCGCCACTGCTCCCTCGTGATCGTGCGAAACCACGGACGCGCGGCGTCGACGTAGGTGTGATTCATGAATCGCGCGGAGCCTATCATGCTACACTGCGCTTCTTCCCAAGCCGCCATATTCATGGCTGACACCGTTGTTGCCGCAGCGGAGCGCAGTCTTCCGCACAATCTCGAAGCCGAGCGCTCGGTGCTCGGCGCGATTCTCATCCACAACGACGCGTTCAACCTCGCCGCGCAGGTGATCGACGCGGGCGATTTCTATCGCGACGCGCATCGCCGCATCTTCAACCGGATGGTGGAGCTGAACGAGCGCGGGCAGGCGATCGATTTCGTCACGCTGAAGGAGGAGCTGGCGCGCAACGCGGAGTTGGATGACGTCGGCGGGCCCGCCTACGTCGCGTCGCTCGTCGACGGCGTGCCACGCGCCACCAACGTCGAGTATTACGCCCGAATCGTGAAAGAAAAGGCGACGCTGCGGAACCTGATTTTCGCGGCCAACAAGATCCTGACCAACGCCTATGAGGCTGATCAGGAATCGGATCTGATCCTGGACGAGGCCGAGAGCGCCATCTTCGCCGTCGCCGAAGACCGCCTGAAGGCCGGCTTCGTGCCGATGACGGAGCTGGTCAAGGACAATTACCCGAAAATCGAGCAGCTCTTCGAACAAAAGCGGCTGATCACGGGCGTACCGAGCAGTTTTGTCGACCTCGACACGATGACGCGCGGCTTCCAGAAAGGCGACCTGGTGATCATCGCGGCGCGCCCGTCGATGGGGAAGACGAGCCTCGCGCTCAACATCGCGCAGTACGTCGCGCTGCAGCCTGATCATACGGTTGGCGTGTTCAGCCTCGAGATGTCGAAGGAGTCGCTCTTTCTCCGGCTGCTGACCTCCGAAGCGCAGATCGACAGCCACCGGCTAATGAGCGGTGCGCTGGGCCAGAAGGACTACGGCCGCATCTCGCACGCGCTCGAGGTGCTGAACGCGATGCGTCTGCACATCGACGACACCGCCAACATCGGTGTGCTGGAGATGCGCGCGAAGGCGCGGCGCCTGCAGGCCGAGCAGCGCGGGCTCAGCCTGCTGGTCGTCGACTACATTCAGCTGATGAGCGCGCGGGGGCGCTCCGAGAACCGCACACTGGAGCTGGCGTCGATCTCCCGTTCGCTCAAGGGTCTCGCTAAAGAGCTGAACGTCCCGATCCTGGTCCTCTCGCAGTTGAGCCGCGCCCCGGAGTCGCGCTCTGACCATCGTCCGCAGCTGTCCGACCTGCGCGAGTCGGGCGCCCTCGAGCAGGATGCCGACGTCGTCGTCATGATCTACCGCGAGGACGCGTACAACCGAGATCCAAACCATCCCGACGCCGGGACGGCGGAGCTGATCGTCGCCAAGCAGCGCAACGGTCCGACGGGCGTCGTGCGGCTCGCCTTCCTCCGCGAGCAGACGCGGTTCGCCAACCTCGCCAGTAATGCGTGATTGGTGATTCGTGATGAGCGCTGCGCGATTGCGATGAACCCTGAACCGCTCAATCACCAATCACCAATCGCTCATCGCCAATGATCCGCAGCACGGTCGCGCGAGTCGATCTCGCGGCGCTCCAGTCGAACTTCCGCGCCATCCAGGCTTTTCTCGCACAATCGGACCTCCCCACCCTCGCACCTCGCACCCCCGACATCATCGCCGTCGTCAAGGCCAACGCGTACGGCCATGGCTCAGAGCGCGTCGGCCTGGCGCTCGAGCAGGCGGGCGCCACGATGTTTGCGTGCGCCGACATCGAGGAGGGGATCGTGCTCCGCTGCGCAGGCGTCACGCGGCCGATCCTGATCTTCGGCGCGCTCAGCGTGAGCGATCTCGACGGCCTGTTCGAGTACCGGTTGACGCCGACAATCTCGACGCCGTCGGCCGCGCGCGCCGTGCAGGCGGCCGCCTCGCGGCGCCGCGTCGTGTGCGACTACCACCTGAAGATCGATACTGGGATGCATCGGCTCGGGTTCCGCCACGACAATCTCGGCCGCACGTTGCCGGAGGTGCTTGCCAGCCAGAACCTGCGCCTCGGGGCGGTGTATACGCACTTCGCGACCGCCGACGTGCCGGGCCATCCTCTGTTCGACGATCAGCGCGCGCGGTTCGAGCAGGCGCTGGCGCACATCGATGCGCGTGTGCCGCGGCATGCCGCCAACAGTGCGGCGCTGCTGCGCGATTCGCGCGTGTGGTACGACATCGTCCGCCCGGGGCTGCTTCTGTATGGCATCGTGCCGCCGCCGCTTGCATCGACCATTCCCCTGCAACCGGTGATGTCGCTGACGAGCCGTGTCGTCGCCGTGAAGGGGCTGCGGAAGAATGAGGCGGTCGGCTACGGCGCCCGTTTCACTGCCTCGCAGCCGCGGACGATTGCGGTGGTGCCCGCAGGGTATGCCGACGGCCTTGACCTGCGGCTCGAGCGCGGCGGTCACGTGCTCATTCGCGGCCGGCGAGTCCCGATCGTGGGCGCGGTGTCGATGGACATGATCACCGTGGACGTCACCGATCTGGAGGGCGTCTCGCCGGGCGACGAGGTCATCATCATCGGCCGACAGGGACACGAGTCGTGGCAGCAGATCGACGTTCGCGACATGGCGGCTGCAATCGGCACGATTCCGTACGAGATCGTTTGCAGGATAGGCGCGCGGATCGAGCGACAATACATGTAGGCCCCAGGCCTCCAGATCTATGAAATCGCCGAAGGCGGTCTTCGTCTGCCAGGAGTGCGGAGCGCAGGCACCCAAGTGGATGGGACGCTGCGTCGAGTGCGGCGCGTGGAACTCGCTGGTCGAGGAGCGGCCCGTGGAGCCGACGGCCGCGGCAGGAACGAACCGGTACGCGCAGTTCGGCGCCGGTGGATCGGCGCGCCTGTACGCGGAGGTCGATATCGCGAATGCGGTGCGGCTGTCGACCGGCATCGACGAATTCGATCGCGTGCTCGGCGGCGGCGTGGTGCCGGGCTCGCTGGTGCTGCTCGGCGGCGAGCCGGGTATCGGCAAGTCGACGCTCTTGCTCCAGGCCGCCGCGCACTTCGCCCACGCAGTCGGCCCGGTGCTCTACGCGTCGGGAGAGGAATCGGAGCATCAGATCAAGAGTCGCGGCGATCGGCTCGGCATCGGCGACGCGCCGCTCTACCTGCTCGCCGAGACGTGCATCGAACGTATTCTCGAGGAGATCGCCCGCCTGAAGCCGTCGCTCGTCGTCGTCGACTCGGTGCAGACGGTGTTCTCGATCAAGTTCCAATCGGCGCCCGGCAGCATCGGCCAGGTACGTGAGGCGGCGACGCAGTTTCTGTTTGCCGCCAAAGGCCAGAACATCCCCACTGTGCTCGTCGGCCACATCACCAAGGACGGCAGCCTTGCCGGTCCGAAAGTGCTCGAGCACGTCGTCGACACCGTGCTCTACTTCGAGGGCGAGCGCCACCATGCGCACCGCGTCGTCCGCGCGGTCAAGAACCGGTTCGGCGCGGTGAGCGAGCTGGGCGTGTTCGAGATGACGGGCGCGGGGTTGCGGCCGGTACCGAACCCGTCGAAGCTGTTTCTCTCGGAGCGCGCGTCGGGGACGCCCGGGTCGGCGGTCCTGTGCTGCGTGGAAGGCTCGCGGCCGATTCTCGTGGAGGTGCAGGCGCTCGTCAGCACCAGCACGTACGGCAACGCGCGGCGGATGGCGATTGGCCTCGACCAGAATCGTGTCTCGCTGCTGCTGGCCGTCCTCGAAAAGCGCGCGGGTCTCAGCCTGGCCGGCGACGACGTTTACGTGAACATCGCGGGAGGGATGACAGTCGAGGAGCCGGCCGCCGACTTGAGTGTCGTGGCCGCCATTGCGTCGAGCGTACGCAACCGGAGCCTCTCGCCTGCGACAGCCATCTTCGGGGAAGTAGGGCTCTCGGGCGAGGTCCGCGGAATCCCGCAGGCGGTTCTGCGCATCCGAGAGGCCGCGCAGATGGGATTTACCCGGGTCGTCATGCCCGCAGCGAACCTCGATGTCGACCGGCGCGTGCTGGACGGTCTTGGCGCGCCGAAGTTGACCGGCGAAGACGGGGGCCTCGAGCTCGTCGGGGTGAAGACCATCGGGGAGGCGCTCGATTCGGTCCTGACCCTGTCAAGCCATAAGTAACGGTTACCGAGGCGCGCATCGTCGCGCCACAATTCCGGTTACCGGAGATTGTTGAGAAGAAGAGGCGTGTGGACGCTGTGGGGCCCCGCGTTCTGTGCGGGGGTCCAACGACCTTGTGGACGCGTTCTGGGCGTCCACAGGTCGGGCAGCGTCCACGCGCGGATGTTTCGTCGGTGCCGCCGGGCTGACCCGCTGATTGGCCAGCCGATAGACCTCGGCGAGCTGCCGGTCGATGCGCTGGGCCAGCAGAAAAGGGTTGAGCCGGGCGCGGAGCTGCCGCAGGGCGCGGAGCTGCTCGGGGTCCGCCTCGGCGCAGGCCTCAACGCGCTCGAGTGGCGTGCGCGGCGCGTCATAGCGGCGCTGAAGGCGGGAGCCCACGCGGCGTTTCTCGACGAGTTTCACCGACGGGAGAAACACGTTCTGCAGCAGCCGCACATCGTCATAGAAGGCGTTGATGGCCGTCAGCGCGGCGTCGGAGTCATACCGGACATACCCGAGCAGCTTCCGCACGTGCGTCCAATTCTTCTGCTCGATGTGCGCGTTGTCGTCCTTCTTGTACGGACGCCCGCGTGTGAACTGAATGTCGTGCGTCGCGCAGTAGCCGCGGAGATGGTGATGGATAAATTCCGAGCCGTTGTCCGAATCGATCCCGCGCAACCGAAATGGCAGCGCCTGGCGCAGGTGCTCCAACCCGGCCTGCACCTGGTGCTGACTCTTGCCCATCACCGCCCGGGTTTCCACCCAGGTGGTGTGGATGTCGGTCAGATTCAGCGACTGAATGAAGTCGCCGTCGGCGCGATCCCCCGAATGCGCGACCAGGTCAATCTCGGTGAAGCCCGGCACCTGCACGTCCCAGCGGTCCGTCTTCACCGGAATCTGCTGCTTCAACAGCGTGCCTGGTTTCGTCCGACCGTACTGCCGCCTCCGCAGCTCCTTCTTGAAGGGCTGCAGACAGCGATCCATCTGCCGCGGGCTCATCGTGCGCAGCCGCGCGGCGACGTCGCTCGCAATCGGCCACCGGCGGATCGCCCACGGCAGCCACGTCGGCAGCAACGCCCGCAGCCGGACCGACCAGGGATACCCGGAGGCTTCCCAGATCCGCCGCAACGTCCCGACGACTACCGGCCCATACCGGACCGGTCGGCCGGGTCGCCGCCGGCGGCCCGTGGCCGGTCGCCGCAGGAGCCGAATCACGGCCTTGCGGTGATACCCCGTCACCTCGCACACCTCATCCAGTAATCGACTCTTCGCGGCCCGGTTGGCTGTCTCATACCGCTCGCGCATCCGCGCCAGATACTCTCGTCTCGCCTGTGGTCCCACTCGGGTGTCTCCCATGTCTGCGTCCTTTCATGGGTAACCCGATTTCTGGCGCGACGATGCCGTGCTCGGTAACAGTTAACATGGCGCGATACG
>Ga0187893_10000357_pt1 | contig 118979 bp, 117 predicted proteins | sample MA1701074metaG_FD_139574 | JGI IMG/M metagenome (GOLD analysis project Ga0187893, IMG submission 139574) | White microbial mat communities from a basaltic lava cave in the Kipuka Kanohina Cave System on the Island of Hawaii, USA - MA170107-4 metaG ...
CGAGCTGAGCGACTCGTTCAACCTCTATGGCCGCATCGCCGAGGGCTTCCGCGCGCCGACCATCCAGGGCCGCGACATCGCCTTCTTCGGTCAGCCGTCGGTCGCGGACTCCGAGACCATCACCTCGGGCGAGGTCGGCTTCAAGTCGCTGCTCGCCAACAACCGCGTGCGACTCAACGGCTCGGTGTTCTATTACCAGATCAAGGACCAGCAGCTCTCGGCCATCGGCGGCGGCGGCAACCTCATCCAGCTCATCAACGCCGACAAGGGCACGGGCATGGGCTTCGACATCGAAGGCGAGTTCCTGCCCACCGACAACCTGATGTTCACGGTCGGCCTGAGCTACACCGACACGGAGCTCGAAGACGACACGCTGGTCGTGACGCCCTGTGCGCAGTGCACCGTGCGTGACCCGCTCGACGTCAACGACCGCGCGATCATCGACGGCAACTCCTTCGTGCAGGCGCCGGAGTACATCGCCACCGTCACGGCCCGCTACGGCGTGCCGATCGGCGAGAGCGGCGAGCTGTTCTTCTTCACGGACTGGGCGTTCCAGGGCGAGACGCAGTTCTTCATCTACGAGTCGGACGAGTACTTCAGCGACGACACCTTCGAGGGTGGCGCTCGCATCGGCTACTCGCACAACGACGGCCAGTGGGAAGTGGCGCTGTTCGGCCGCAACATCACCGACGAAGAGAACGTGAAAGGCGGCATCGACTTCAACAACCTCACCGGGTTCGACAACGAGCCGCGCATCATCGGCGTGACGTTCACGGCGCACTTCGGGCAGTAGGACTGGAGCACCGCGCCGACCGGGCCGGGTACTGCGGGGTACCCGGCCCGATCGATTCAGCGGAACACGACGGAGCACTCCACGCGCTTGTTGTCGTTCTCGTCGTACTCACGGATCGCGTCTGCGTAATCGACTTCCGCGATGGCGACGAAAGCGACCTGCGTCTCGCCTGCGTTCCAGTCGAACGGCTCGGCGATCGAACCGACCACTGCGCTGGTGCCCGGAGCGAGGCCTGGGTGCATCCACCTCGGTGCGATCAGCCAGAGCGGCGTTTGCGGACCGATTGCGACGATGGCCGCGTTCGCGGCGAGATCCTCCACCTCGACGTAGGTTCCGTTCGTCAGGTAGGCGTAGTCGGACGGCTTCACCATCGCAGCGTTGCGGTCGGTGAGACAGTTGCCGCCCACGCTGTAGACCTCCACGTACGCCATGCCGGCGCCGAAGGCGCCGCTCGCCGTGGTCCCCTCGTTGCGCACGACCAGGTCCCAGTCGAGAAAGCCGTCCTCACCGTTGGAGCCGTGCGCATCGGAGAGGTTGTCCGCGCGCAGGTCCTTGGTCGAGAACCAGATGGTTTTCGCCGTGCCGAACGTGCAGCTATTGTTCGCCTGCGAGCGGCAGGCGCCGACGTTCCACTTCAGCTCACGATCGATCAGGTTCGCGGCCAGGTTGGCCGGCGGCACGAAGCTGTAGTTGTAGCGTCCGGTGCGGATTCCGGTCCACGTCACGATCTCGGTGCGCGGGATAGCGGTCGCGGCTGCGTTCCAGGTCCCCGGCCAGGCGCAAGGCGTCGTGCCCGTGTTCAGGCAGATCACGAAGTAGTTCGCTTCCGGAGCCTGGGGCTGCGCGACCGTCATGCCGCCCTGCGTCCAGGTGAACGTGGGGCGCGTGTTGTTCGTGTTCCCGACGTGCGTTCCTTCCTGGGGCGCGCCGAGGCCGGGTGCGAGCGGATTGAGGAGCGTCGGAATCGGAATGGGCTGCGGCGGCGGCCGGTACTGCGCCTGGGCGGCGCAGGCCCAGAGCGATCCGAGGGCCACGAGCGCGGGCCAGACCTTGGCGGCTCGAGACCGCCCGTTGACGCGTGTGTCACACGATTCGCAGAGCAGGTTCATTGCTGCCCGGCACGGGCAGGGGCGACAGGGCGCTCAGCGGATGGGCGGGAGGGTTCGCGGCCAGACGCGCTTCTTGTCGGCCTCGGGGACGAAGCTGTGCGCGGCGGCGAGGTCGTTCAGGCGATTGAACTCGGCCTCGGTGAATTTCAGGTCGCGTTCCAGGACCTGGTATTCGTGATTGAGGTCGATGCCGAACAGGCTCGGATCGTCGGAGTTGACCGAGACGTGCACGCCGGCGTCCATGAACTTGCGGATCGGATGAGCCGCGATCGACGGCACGGAGCTCGTGAGCCAGTTGCTCGTCGGGCTCAGCTCGAACAGCACGCCGCGGTGACGCGCCAGCTCCATGACCCTCGGATCGCGCACCGCGAAGATGCCGTGACCGATCCGCTCGGCGCCCAGATCCTCGATCGCCATGCGCACGTGCAGCGGCGCTTCGGGCACGTTGTCCTCGCCGCAGTGAGTCGTGAACCGCAGCCCGGCCTTGCGGGCACGGTACATGTGGCCGGCGAAGCGCCGCAGCTCGAAGCCTATGTCCTTGTCGGCCATGTCGATGCCGACGAAACTCTCGCGGTTCTCGATGATGAAATCGGTGGTAGTGGCTGCCTGCGCGTCGGTCATGATCTTGCGCACGATGCCGATCAGGCCGACGGCGAGGTCGGGGTGCCGCGCGCGCTCGACTCCGCGTACGATGGCGCGATGGATCTTCTCGAAGGTGAGGTTCGGGTGGCCCTCGGCGATGAAATCGGGCGAATAGCGCAGCTCGAAGATGCGGATGCCCTGTTCGCGCCCGTATTCGCAGGCTTCGAACGTCATGCGCTCGATGACTTCCTCGGATCCCCAGATCGATTGCACGTTGCGGAACTTGTCGAGCGCGACCGCGAGGTTGGTCATCGGCTCCGTGATGAGCCAGTCGCGGCGGAAGCTCGCGTCGTCCGCCGGAACCGCGATGCCGAGGGTCTTGCCGACCTCGCGCACGGTATCGGGGCGGAATACGCCCTCGAGATGACAATGCAGCTCGACCTTCGGCAGCGAGCGCAGGTTCATGGCAGCCGGCGCCTCGCGCCGCTCAACTGGAGCTGACGATGACACATTCCGTTTCCTCTCCCTTCGCTTCGCTCGCCGCGCGCTGCGCGGTGCTCGCCGGCACGATCGCATTCGCCTCGGCCTGCGCGGCGCAGGAACCGGTGGACCTGATCGTCGGCGGGGATTACGTCGTGACTATGGAGGCAAACGGCGCGTCGGTCAAAGACGGCGGCGTGATCAGGGACGGCGCCGTGGCGATCAAGGGGGGATCCATCGTCGCGGTCGGACCGCGCGCCGGGATTGCGGCCAAATATCGCGGCAAACGCAGCCTCTCCGGTGCGAACCGGGTGGTGATGCCGGGCCTGATCAACGGTCACACGCACGCCGCCATGACCCTGCTGCGCGGGATCGCGGACGACATCGAGCTGATCGAGTGGCTGAACAAGTACATCTTCCCGACCGAGGTGCGCTTCGTCGACGCGGACTTCGTCCGCATCGGCACCGAGCTCGCCTGTGCCGAGATGATCCGGGGTGGCACCACCACGTTCGTCGACATGTACTACTTTGCCGACAGCGTGGCGCGCGCGGTCGACGCCTGCGGCCTGCGCGCGCTGGTCGGCTCCACGGTCATCGGCCAGAAGTCGCCGGACTCGGACAGCATCGACGCCTCGTTGCGGGCCGCCGGCGAATTCACCGCACGCTGGAAGAGCCACGCGCGCGTGGTGCCGATGATCGCGGCGCATGCGGTCTACACGCTCGACCCCGAACAGCTCAAACGCACGCGTGCCCGCGCCATGGAGTTGGGAATTCCGATCAGCATCCACATCTCCGAATCGCGCTTCGAGATCGACTACAGCCAGAAGAACTACGGCAAGACGCCGGTGCAGCATCTCGAGGACATCGGGTTTTTCGCGGGGCCGACGATCGGCGCGCACGTGGTGTGGCCCACCGATGCGGACATGGCCATCCTGGCTCGCCGCAAAGTGGGTGCGATCCACAACGCGACCTCAAATATGAAGATATCGTCCGGCATCGCGCCCCTGACGAAGTTGCTGGCGGCTGGTGTGCCGCTCGGCCTCGGCACCGACGGCGCGGCGACCAACAACGACCAGGACATGTGGGACGAGATGCGGCTCGCCGCGTTCCTGCAAAAAGTCGCGACCATGGACCCGAAGGTGATCCCGGCACGCACGGCGCTGGAGCTGGCCACCAGTCGCGGCGCGGACGCGATCGGTCTCGGGGACCGCATCGGCAGGCTCGCGGCCGGCAAGCGCGCCGACCTGCTGCAGGTGTCGCTCGAGGACGTGCACTTCACGCCGATGTACGACGTCGTCTCGCACCTCGTCTACATCGCCGACGAGCAGGACGTCGTGACAACCATTGTCGAGGGCAAGGTGCTGATGGAGAACCGCAAGCTGCTCACCGTCGACGAGGCGCGCGTGCGCCGGGAAGGCGCGGCGCTGGCGGCGAAGATCAAGGCGGCGCTGGCGACGCAGTAGGGCGATGGGTGCCGATCAGGTGGCGGAAACTACGCCTGCGCTTGCAGCGAGCGCAAGCTTGCAGTTCCAGCAAACCGTGCTAGCCTTCGCGCCCTTCTTGCGCGGGCGTGGCGCAAACGGCAGACGCGGCCCATAAACGATGGCGGGGCCAGCTGGAAAGGCTACGCGGGTAATCAGCAGAGACGTCGGGTTGCGGATGCACCGAACGGCTACTTCAGTGGGTCGCCAGGGAAGCGCGTTTCCAAGTCGATGCTGTCTTCGGGTAATGACCGGAGTTCCGCCATTGCAGGTTCGAATCCTGTCGCCCGCACCACCAACAGGCGCATGCCTCCCCTGCGGCCGCGCCGTTCACAGCGCGCCGGCGCACGGCGCCGCGCTGCTCACGGATGTGCGCGTCAGCTGCGCACGGCCCACCACGCGCCGATCAGCACCAGCCCGAGGCCCGCAACACGCTCGAGCGTGAGCGCCTTCGTCGTGACGCCCACCAGGCCGAAGTGATCGATCAGCGCGGCGACGATCAATTGCCCGGCGATGATCAGCGTGATCGCCGTGGCCACGCCGATGCGCGGGATCATGAACGCAGTGGAGCCGACGGCAATGACGCCGAACACGCCCGCGGTCCAGGCATACAACGGCACTGACTGCCACTCGTTCAACCGGCCGCCGCCCATGAACAGCAGCAGCGCGGCGACGGCGATGAGGCCGCCGAGGTGCACGATGAAGACGCTTTCGAAGATCCCGAGCTGCTTGCCGATCAGTGCCGCCAGCGGCGCCTGCATGGCGATCGCCATTCCGCCGATGAGACCGATGACGACGATGATGGGCAGGGACGACATCAATCCAGGAAACTGGTCCCGTGGCCCATCGCGGGCAGGTCGAAGAACTCGGCGAGGCTCTGGCCGATGTCGGCGAACGTCCGGCGCTTGCCGAGCGAACCGGCGCGCACACGCGAGCCGCATGCGAGCACGGGAATGTGCTCACGGGTGTGATCGCTGCCCGGCCAGGTGGGGTCGCAGCCGTGATCGGCACTGAGCATCAGGATGTCGTCGGGCCGCAATTGCGAGAGCAGTGACGGCAGGCGCGCATCGAATTGCTCGAGCGCGAGCGCGTAGCCTCCGACGTCGCGGCGGTGACCGAAGAGCGTGTCGAAATCGACGAAGTTGCTGAACACGATCGAGCGGTCGGGCGCGTCCGCCCAGGCCTTCAGGGTCGCGTCGAACAGCGCGTCGTTGCCGAAGGCGTTGATCTCTTCGCTGATGCCGCGATGGGCGAAGATGTCGGGAATCTTGCCGATGCCGATCACCTTGCCGCCCGCGGCGACCAGCTTGTCGAGCACGGTATCCGAGGGCGGCGGCACGGCGTAGTCGTGGCGGTTGCCCGTGCGCTTGAAGTCTTTCGCGTTCGTCCCGACGAACGGCCGCGCGATCACGCGTCCGATGCGGTACTCGTCCACCAGCTTGCGCGCGAGCTTGCACAGGTCCCACAGCCGCTCCACGCCGAAAGTCTGCTCGTGCGCGGCGATCTGGAACACGCTGTCCGCCGACGTGTACACGATCGGCTTGCCCGTGCGCATGTGCTCCTCGCCGAGCTTCGCGATGATCTCGGTGCCGGAAGCGTGGCAGTTGCCGAGCACGCCCGGCAGCCGGCCCTGCTCGATCAGCTTCTGCAGGAGCTCGGGCGGGAACGTGTCGGTCGCACCGCGGAAGTAACCCCAGTCGAACAGCACTGGCACGCCGGCCATTTCCCAGTGACCGCTCGGCGTGTCCTTGCCCGTGCTCAGCTCTTCCGCGTAGCCGTAGGCGCCCGTCGGCGCGATGTCGGTACGCGTTCCCGCGGGGAATTCTCCCGCGCTTTCCTTCGCGGCGTGCATCAGCCCGAGGCGCGTGAGGTTCGGCATCTGCAGGGGCGCGCCGGCTTCTGCGCGCCGTCGCGCAATGTTGCCCAGCGTGTTCGCGCCCGCGTCGCCGAACCGGTCGGCGTCGCCCGTCGCGCCGATGCCGAATGAATCCAGCACCAGGATGGCTGCTCTGGTCACAGGCTGTTCACATTCCCAGTGTGCACATTCGTCCTGTTCACATTCGTACCGGACTCCGTGTTCACATTTCAGGTCAGCGGCGTGCGCAGCGAGAAGAAGAGGCCGGCCAGCGCGGCGCTCATGAGATTCGACAGCGTGCCGGCGACGACTGCCCTGAGGCCCATTCGCGCGATATCCGGGCGACGACTCGGGGCCAGGCTCCCCAGCCCGCCCAGCAATATCGCAATCGAGGACAGGTTGGCAAATCCGCACAGCGCCACGGTGGCGATGACCTGGGTCTTCGGCGTGAGGCTCTCCAGCATGCCGGAGAGACTGAGGTAGGCGACGAACTCGTTGACCACGAACTTCTGCCCGATGAGGCTGCCAGCGGCGTTCGCTTCCGACCAGGGCACACCGAGCAGGAACGCCAGCGGGGCGAGCAACCAGCCCAGCATCTTCTCGAACGTCAACCCTTCGGCACCGAACAGGCCGCCGACACCGCCGATGATGCCGTTCAGCAGCGCGATCATGGCGACGAACGCGAGCAGCATCGCGCCGACGTTCAGCGCCAGCATCAGGCCGTCCCGGGTGCCGTTGGCCACGGCCTCGAAAATGTTGACGGGCGGTGAGTCCTCGCCGAACTGAGCGCCACCCAGGTTCGGGTCGCGGTAGTCGGTCTCGGGCATCATGAGTTTCGCCATGAGGAGGCCGCCGGGGGCGCCCATGAAGCTGGCGGTCAGCAGGTACTTGAGGTCGATGCCCATTGCGGCATAGCCCGCCATGACGGCGCCCGCGATCGTTGCGCAGCCGACGGTCATCACGGCGAACAGCTCGGACTGCGTCATGCCCGCGATGTAGGGGCGCACGACCAGTGGCGACTCCGTGTGCCCGATGAAGATGTTGGCAACGGCCGTCATGGACTCGATGCGGCTCGTCTTCAACAGCTTGTGCAACCAGCCGCCGAGGACAGTGATCACCGTCTGCATCACGCGCAGGTAGTACAGCGTCGCCATCAGGGCCGAGAAGAACACGATCACGGGCAGCACGTGGAACGCAATCGTGATCGAGCCGGGCTTGCGCACGCCGAGATCGCCGAACAGGAAGCGGATGCCGACGTAGGCGTAGTCGATGACGCTCTGCACGCCGGAAGCCATGGCGTTCAGCACCGCGTCGCCCTGCGGCACGTAGAGGATCAGCGCCGCGATCGTGACTTGTATCGCGAAAGCGATGCTCACCGTACGCAAGTTGATGGCCCGGCGGTTCGAGGACAGGAGCAGGGCGAGGCCAAACAGCGTGGCAATCCCCACCACGCTCATTATTATTGTCATGGGAGCCGCCTGGGTAATGGTAACCTCGCTAATCTACTACGGTTTTTACACTCGCGCTCACTTCGGAGGCACCGGCGGCAGCGAGCCCGAAACCCGCGATGCCGGGCGTGGTCTGATGCGACGGCGTCCCCGCACGTGACAGCGGTGCGCCCGTCGAATCGTTCGACCTGTCCCTGGCCGCGAGACCTGAGAACTTGTCCGGGCCAGCGACGCGCCGTGACGCGTATCGTCCCGGCTGCTATACCGTCCAGCCGGCAGTTGCGACAGGCACGCCGGATCCGATCGAGGACCCAGAGGACATCATGATTCGAGCGCTCGTTGGCGTAACCCTGAGCATCCTTTCCACCCTGGCCCTGGCACAGGCAACACAGCCGGCACAACAGGCGCCGCCGGAAGAGCAGCGAGCACCTCAGCCGCAAGAGCCTCGGCAGCAGGCGCCTCAACAGCAGCAGGTGCCACAGCAGCAGCAGGTGCCACAGCAGCAGCAGCAGGTGCCGCCGCCGTCGCAGCAACTTCCTCCGCCAGCTTCGCAGCAGACCTCACCGGAAACGACTCCGCCGGGCCCAGCACCGCCCACCGCGCAGCCGACGCCGCCCGCTGCGCCTCCGCAGCAAGTGCCTCCGCAGGCCGGCCCTCCTCAGGGCGTGCCGCCCGGCGCGCTACCGGGACCCGGCGAAGCGCCGCAGATACTGCCCTTGCAGACGATCGAATCCGAAGAGAGTCCGGCATGGACGCGCACGCTCGAGCGCATCGCGACCGGCGTCGTCGCGATCCAGGTCGATGGCACGCGCGCGTTCGACACCGAGTGGAACACGTCGGCGCAGGCGACGGGATTCGTCGTCGATGCCAAGCGCGGCCTGGTGCTCACCAATCGCCACGTGGTCACGCCCGGCCCCGTGACCGCGCAGGCCACCTTCCTCAATCGGGAGGAAGTGCAGCTCTACCCCGTTTATCGCGACCCCGTCCACGACTTCGGCTTCTATCGCTACGACCCGTCGAAGCTGCGTTTCATCCAGCCAGCCGAACTGCCGCTGTATCCCGAAGGGGCGCAGGTGGGCCGCGAGATTCGCGTCGTCGGCAACGATGCCGGCGAGCAGCTGTCGATCCTGGCCGGCACGCTGGCACGCCTCGACCGTGACGCGCCGAACTACGGTGTCGGCAAGTACAACGACTTCAACACCTTCTACTTCCAGGCCGCATCCAGCACCTCGGGCGGCTCCTCGGGATCACCAGTGATCGACGTGCGCGGTCGCGTGGTTGCGCTCAACGCGGGCGGCAGCAGCGGCGCCGCCTCGAGCTTCTATCTGCCGCTCAAGCGCGTGAAGCGGGCGCTGCAGATGCTGCAGGAAAGCAAGCCGGTTGCCCGCGGCACGCTGCAGACCGTTTTCGAGTTCACGCCATTCGACGAAGTGCGCCGTCTCGGGCTCAAGGGCGAAACCGAGGCCCAGGTGCGCGCGGCATTCCCCAAAGTCACCGGAATGCTGGTGGTCGCCGAGGTGCAGCCCGGGTCGCCGACCCAGGGAGTGCTGCAGCCGGGCGACATCCTCGTGAAGGCGAACGGCAAGATGATGACCGACTTCGATCCGCTCAATGAGCTGCTCGACGACAGCGTGGGCGGCCAGGTCCGCATCGAGGCGCAGCGCGGCGGCGAACCCGTCGACGTCAACCTGCAGGTCGCCGATCTGCACGCGATCACGCCCGACGAGTACATCGAGTTCGGCGAGTCGGTCCTGCATACGCTGTCTTATCAGCAGGCGCGCCACTTCAATGCGCCGGTGCAGGGCGTGTACGTCGCCAACCCCGGCTATACCTTCGGTGCCGCGGCAGTCCCGCGCGGCGCCGTGCTCACGAGCATCGACGGCAAGCCGGTGCAGAAACTGGCGGATTTCGAGGCAGCGCTCGCCACGTTCGCCGATGGCGATCGCGTCACGGCGCGCTACTTCACGCTCGACGATCCTCACGGCCAGCAGTGGCGCGTGGTACGCATCGATCGGCGCTGGTTCCCGGCCCGCAAGTGTCACCGCGATGACAAGGAGGGCATCTGGCCCTGCACGCCGCTCGCGGAGGGCCCGGCGGCCCACGCGGTGGCACCGTCGACCACCACCTTCGCCAAGCAGGACGACTCGCGCATCGCGAAAATTGCGCCCTCGCTCGCCCTGGTGAACTTCGACATGCCTTACTCGGTGTCGGGCGTCACCGAGCGCAACTATCACGGCACCGGCCTGGTCATCGATGCGCAGCGCGGACTCATCGTCACGGACCGCAACACCGTGCCGGTGGTGATGGGTGACGTGCGCGTCACGTTTGCGGGCACCGTCGAAGTGCCGGGACGCGTCGAGTTCATTCATCCGCTGCACAACCTCGCCGTGGTGTCCTACGACCCCGCGCTCATCGGCGCGACGCCGGTGAAGTCCGCGAAGCTCGAAACGCGCCCGCTCGCGCCCGGCGACGACGTGTGGGTCATCGGCCTGCGCGCGGATCACAAGGTCATGTCGCAGGCGACCGAAGTCGCGTCCGTGGACGCCGTCGCCTATCCGCTGTCGCGCACCCTGCAATTCCGCGAAAGCAATCTGGACACCGTGAGCCTGGTCAATCCGCCGACGGACTTCGACGGCGTGCTGGTGAACAAGGCCGGCGATGTGGTTTCGCTCTGGTCGAGCTTCGCCTTCGAGAGCGGCCGCGAGCTGCAGCAGGAGAACAAGGGCGTGCCCGCGGAGTTGTTGGCGGAAATGATCCCGCTGGTGACCGAAGGCAGGCCGCTGTACTCGCTCGAGGCGGAATTCGCGCCCGTCACGCTCGCCGGGGCGCGCCGGCTCGGCCTGCCCGAAGGCTGGATCACGCGCCTCGAGAAGCACAACGAAACGCGCCGCCAGGCGCTGACCGTCTCGCGCGTCGTCGCCGGTTCCGCGGCCGCGAGCCTGCTGCGGCCGGGCGACCTGGTGCTCGCCATCGACGGTGTCACGGTCAATCGCTTCCGCGAGGTGGAGCGCGCCGTGCAGAAGCCGCTGGTGCGCGTCAGCCTCTGGCGCGACGACCAGCTCCTCGACCTGACGTGGAAACCGTGCCGCTCACCGGCGGCGACATCGACCGCGTGCTCATCTGGGCCGGCGCGACGCTACAGGCGCCGCATCGCGCGATGGCTGCGCAGCGCGGTATCCCACCCGAGGGCGTGTTCGTCGCGTACTTCTATTACGGCTCGCCGGCCACGCGCTACACGCTCTACGCCGGCCGGCGCATCATGGAAGTCGATGGCCAGCCGACGCCGAACCTCGACAGTTTCATCCGCGCGATCTCGGGGCGCGAGGATCGCGCCTCCGTGCGCCTGAAGACCGTCACGTGGAACAACGCGATCGAGGTCATCACGCTCAAGCTCGACAAGCATTACTGGCCCGCGTACGAGTTGCGTCGGGGCAAGGATGGCTGGACGCGCACGCCGGTCGGATGACCACGGTCGGTGCCGGTCCGCACGAACCGGCGCTGTAAAACTTGCAGCGCTTGCGCGAATCGCGCAACGCGCACCGGCTGAGTTGCAAGTGTTTCCGCGTGCCCAGGCTTGTTGCAACGCCCACCGCGACCTGTTTTAGACTGCAGGGCGGCACTAATGCGTGCCGCGACGGCCCAATTCCCTGGGCATGCAGCGAGGTGTTCTGCAATGAGATTTTTCCAGCGCATGTGCGTACTGCTCACCAGCCTGTCGATCGTCGGGGTCGGCTTGCCGGCTGTGAGTTACGCAGGGATCATCGATACGGCGACTGCGATCGACGCCACGCAGGCTGCGGGGCAGCGTGCAGCGGATCTCGCGACAGTCAGAGCCGGTCTCGACCGGCAGGACGTGCGGGATCGCATGATTGCACTCGGTGTCGAGCGCCAGCTCGTCGATTCGCGCCTGGCCGCGCTCACGGATGCGGAGCTGCACAGCCTCGCGGGTCGGATGGAACAGCTGCCGGCGGGCGGCGACCTCCTGGCCGTGATCGGCATCGTGTTCATCGTGCTGCTCGTGCTCGAGCTGGTCGGTGTGATCGACATCTTCAAGAAGACCTGACGTGTTCCCGCAGCGGCGGGCGCGGTGTGCTCTCACCGCGCTCGCCTGCTTCGCCCTCTGCGCGTGCGGTGGCGCGTCGCTGACACGTGTCGTCACCGCGGATTCGCAGCTGCCGCCGTCCGTCGAGCTGCGCAGCGTCCCGTTCCATCCCCAGACCGAATACCAGTGCGGGCCCGCTGCGCTGGCGACCTCGCTCGGGGCAAGTGGCGTCGCGGTCGCGCCGGAAGATCTGGTCGGACGAGTGTTCGTGCCGCAGCTTCAGGGCAGCCTGCAGGCGGAAATGATCGCCGCCATCCGTGGCTACGATCGGCTGGCATACCTCGTCGAGCCTGACCTGGCTGCGCTGGTCGCGACGCTTGCCGAGGGGTGGCCGGTTCTGGTGCTGCAGAACCTCGGTGTCGACGCAGTTCCGTTCTGGCACTACGCCGTCGTGGTCGGATACGACGTGCAGCGCGACCGGATCCTCCTGAGGTCAGGCGAACATGAGCGCCTGGCACTCTCGACGCGCCGCTTCGAAGGCTCGTGGCGGCGCGCACAGCACTGGGGCGTCGTCATCGTGAAGCCGGACGATCTGCCGGCCAGTGCGCGCGCCGAGGCTGTGCTGCAGGCTGCAGCAGGCCTCGAATCCGCACAGCACCTGGACGCGGCGCTCGCGGCATACGGGGCGGCGGCGCAACGCTGGCCGAACGAGGTTGTCGCGCAGCTCGGACTCGGCAACGTGCACTACCGACAGGGCCGTCTCGCGGAGGCTGAAGTCGCCTTTCGCGCGCTGCTGTCCCGGGAACCCGATCATGCGGTCGCACGCAACAATCTCGCCCAGGTCTTGCTGGAGCAGGGTCGGCCCGAGGAGGCGCTGCGTGAGGTCGAGGCGGCCCGCGCTGCCCTCGGCGAGGGCACGACGCCGATCGGCGATCGTGGGGGGCGGATCAGGGATCCCCGCGTTGCTCAGGCACTTGCGGCGACCGAATCGGCAATTCGGGCGGCTTTGTCGGAACGGGCGGCGCGGCCTTGATATCATTTCCGGACCATGGTTCGAGCGACACAAAGCGAGATCGAGGCAGCGGTCGAGGCCCTGCGGGCCGGCGAGCTGGTCGCGTTTCCGACCGAAACCGTCTACGGCCTGGGGGCGAACGCGCAGAACCCGGCCGCGCTGCGCAAGGTTTTCGCGGCCAAGGGCCGCCCCGCGCACCATCCGCTGATCGTGCACCTCGACAGTGCGCGCTACCTGCATCGCTGGACCCAGAAACTCTCGCCCGAGGCCGAACGCCTGGCCGCCCGCTTCTGGCCAGGCCCGCTGACGCTCGTCCTGCCAAAGGCGCCGCACGTGCTCGACGCAGTGACCGGCGGACAGGACACGGTGGCGATCCGAGTGCCCGGTCACCCGATGGCACAGCAACTTCTCACCGCATTCGGCGGCGGCATCGCCGCGCCTTCCGCCAATCGCTACGGCCACCTGAGCCCGACGCGCGCGGAGCACGTGCGCGACGAGCTCGGCGATACGGTCAAGATCGTGCTGGACGGCGGCGAGTGCCAGCTCGGCGTCGAGTCCACGATCGTTTCCTGCGCCGACGGTCAGGTGCGCCTGCTCCGACCGGGCGCCGTGACGCTTTCGCAGCTGCGCGCCACGGTCGGCGACGTACAAATCGGCGCCGATGCCAGTGCGCCGCGCGTTCCCGGCAGCATGCAGGCGCACTACGCCCCGCAAACGCCTGTCGAGCTGGTACCCGGGGACGGCCTCGAGGTGTTCGCGGGCTCGCTGAACGATCAGGGCGAGCGCGTGGCGGTGCTGGCAATACGCTTGCCGCTCAAGACGCTGCCGCTGGTCACGTGGATCAATGCGGGACGCAAGCCGCAGACCTACGCTCACGACCTCTACGCGAATCTGCGCACTCTGGACAAGGCCGGTTGCGCCCGAATCCTGGTGCAGGAGGTGCCCGGCGACGAACGCTGGGACGCCGTGCGCGATCGTCTGCAGAAGGCCGCGGCGCGCAACGTTACCGACGATTCCCTGCAGGCCACGTCGAGCGGCGTATTGCCGTGACGGCGCGGTCGCCTGAGCAAGTCCCGCGTGAGCGCAAGCGAACGAAGCACGCTTCCCATCGGCACGCAGGCTGAGGCCGCGTTCACCGTTCAGGACGGCGACACCGCTCGCGCGCTGTCGATCGCGCCCGGCGACGACTTTCCTCCCGTGTTTGCCACCTCTCGCATGATCGCGCTCATGGAGCTCGCCGCCGCGCGTGCGATGCGTCCGCTGCTGCGTCCGGGCGAGCTCTCCGTCGGCGTCGAGATCAGCGTGCGCCACACCGCAGCCACGCCCGTGGGCGGCGCCGTGCGTGCCGTTGCCACTTACCTGGGGCAGGACGGGAAGATGCACCGTTTCAAGCTCGAGGCGTTCGACGACGCGGGGGCGGTCGGTGAGGGCACGCACCTGCGCGCGATCGTCAACACCGATCGCATCGTGGCCGGTGCCGAGCGGCGCATGACGGGCAATTGATCGGCCCGCATGCTGCGCATCGTCCCCAGCGTTCCGTCGTGGCTAGCGGAGTTTCGTCAGTCCTGGGATGCAGCGCTTGCCTGGCAGGCCGCTCGCGCCCTCCCGCGTTCGCCGCCGTTTCCTGAACATCTCATCCGCCCGGAGATGGCAGCCGGGCTGCATTTCATGGGACTGCGCGGGGACGACCTGTGCGTCGGCTTCTTCTCGGTGACCCTGGGCGATCGGGGGATCTGGGGCGAACGCGACCGCGACGACGGCATCTACATCCACCGCATGTGCGTAAACCCGTCGGCCAGGGGAGAGCGTTTCTCCGCAGCGGTGCTGGAATGGGCGTACGGGTACGCGGCCGGGCGCGGCCGGGCTTTTGTCCGCATGGATACCTGGGCCGACAACGAACGGCTCGTCGCCTATTACCAGGGCTGCGGCTATCGCCTGGTGGGATTTCAGGACATCGGCCACGACCCGTCCCTCTCCGCGCACTACCACGGCATCCGGCTCGCTCTGTTCGAGAACCCAGTGGCATGATGGCGCCCCTGTCGCCCCAACGAGGGTTGCCACAGGCAACTGACGAGAACCTGTGCAACGCCCGATGATTGTCATGCTGACCTCGATAGCGGCGCGCCTCGCGTGCACTGCGCTCGTTTCCCTCGCACCCGGTGCGTTTGCGCAGACCCCTGCCGCGCCCGCGCCAGCCACGACGTCGCAGGCGCCGAACACGATGATGCGCATCGTCATCCGCGACGTTTCGCCGGGTCTGCCCGCGGAGCACTTCGGCCGCCTGCCGAAGATCATCTACCGCGCCGGTACCTGCTGCATGCGACTCGAAGAACAGAAGAATCCCGAGACCGGCCTGCACCTCGTGTTCATCACACGGGCCCCCGATACCTGGGTGCTGGACCTCGATCAGATGCTCGCGGGGCACACGGTCGACGGGACCGGTGACAAGGCGGCGCACATGCCGGTGCTGTGGACGGAAGGGCTCGGCGGCCTGGAATTCGGTACCGAGACGGCGTTCATGCGTGAGAAGAGCGCAACGCGCGACGGTCCCGTGGCCTGTGGAGCGCAGCGGTGCGACCGCCAGACCTTGGAGCACAACGGCTACAAGGTCGTACTGCTCACGCTGGCCGGACGCGACCAGCCGGCACAGATCGCCATTACGACTGCGGCCGGCGAGCAGATCGCATTCGCCTACGACGCTTACGAAACGGGCGTACCGATGAAGGCGGACCTGTTCTCACTGCCGCCGGGCACGCAGCTCCTCAAGAGCCGGCCTGCAACGCCGCCCGAAGGCAACGCCGGGCTGTAAGGACAACTAAAAACAACTAAACAACTAAAGTCCGGTACCGATTTAGTTAACAACTAAAGTCCGGTACCAAACAACTAAAGTCCGGTACCGATTTAGTTATTGGGACCGCTTCGGTCATTCAGGCGTCCGCGGGCACGGTGCGATCGGCGGCCCAGGCGCGCAGCTCGAAGATGCGCTCGGCCATGACCACCGACAGTGGGCGGGTCGACTGGATTTCCTTGAGCACCAGCGCGGCAGTGAGCGGCTGTTGGCTCGCGTGGGCACCGTAGAGCGCGGACACGATCGCCTGCTCGATTTCGGCGCCCGAGAAACCATCGCTCGCCACAGCGAGCTGCGCGATTTCGGCCGGCGCGAGCGCCGCGCCGCGCTTGCGCACGTGGATGTCGAAGATCTGCGCGCGGATCGCTTCCCTCGGCAGGTCGACGAAGAAAATCTCGTCGAAGCGACCCTTGCGGATCAGTTCGGGGGGCAGGGCCGTGATGTCGTTGGCGGTGGCGACCACGAACACGCCGCCCTTGCGCTCCGCCAGCCACGTGAGCAGCGTTCCCAGCGCACGCCGCGAGGTGCCGCTGTCGCCGTCGCCCGCGGCGACGCCCTTTTCGATCTCGTCGATCCACATCACGCACGGCGCCATGACTTCAGCCGTGCGCAGCGTCTCGCGCAGGTTGCGCTCCGATTCGCCATGCCACTTGCTGTGCACGGCCGCGAAATCCAGGCGCAGCAGCGGCACCTGGAAGATCCCCGCCGCGGCGCGCGCTGCGAGGCTCTTGCCGCAGCCCTGCACACCCAGCAGGAGCAGGCCCTTGGGCGGATCGAGTGCCTTGCCCTTCGCTTCGAACGCCGGCTTGCGCTGACGCAGCCAGCCCTTGAGGTTCTCCAGCCCGCCGACGTCCGCGAACCGTGCCGTGTCGTGCTCGTAAGTCAGTACGCCGCCGCGGTTGAGCAACTGGTACTTGGCCTGCATCAGCGCGGGCAGATCGGCGCCGCTCAGCGCGCCGTCGTCGAAGATGGCCTTGCGCGCGAGGCGCGCGGTATCGCCCGTGGTGAGGCCGTTCATGTTCTCGACCAGCAGCTCCAGGGCCTGGCGGTCCGCTTTCACTCGCCCGCCGGGATTGGCCGAGACCCACTCTTTCGCGATGTTTTCCACCAGCACGTGACGCTCGTCGCGGCCGGGCAGGGCCAGCTCGAAGCGGGCGCTGAAGGACTCCAGCTCGCGCGGCAGCGTCACCTCGTGACTGAGGAGCACCAGCGTGCGTCCGGCCTTGTCGTAGTCGAGGCAGATGTCCTTGAGCATGCGCACGTGCCGCGGCTCGCCCAGGAACGGGTGGAAGTCGACCAGCACGTAGACGCCCGCGACGGTTGTCGCGCGAATGTGCTTCAACACCTCGAGGGGCTCGCAGTTGTGCCGCTGCGGCGCCCCGAGGTCCATGTCCAGCCGGCGCAGGCCGTCGGTCACGGTCCACTGGAACATCGGCGTATGGCCGGTGCGGGCAACGCGCACCGCGAGGTTGGCCAGCAGGCCGAGTGCGCGCGTTTCTTCCTGCGTCTCGATCACGATGATCGGGATGCGAGCGCAGGAGCACCGCGAGCTCGTGGCTCGCGTCGGTCTGCGGACCCGTATTCAATGCGGCGCGCGCCGTGGACATGCGGGAAGTCTAAACGACGGCGCCAGTTCCGAGGGTGCATGCGTCGCGATTCGCGGGTCGCGGCACCACGCTGACATCGCTACGGAGCGGGTGCCGGCCGCCGTGATTCGCCACCGGGCGCAACGAGCTCGAGCGGCAGCGCCGTCGTGTCCTTGATTGCCGTCATGACGATGTTCGACTCGATGCCCTGCACGCCGGGCAGTTGCGACAGGTCTTCGCGCATGAAGCGCTCGTAAGCGCGGATGTCCGTGGTCACCACGGTCAGCACGAAGTCGATGGCGCCCATGACGGTGAAGCACTGGATCACCTGCGGAAACGTGCGCACGCGCTCCTCGAAGTCGGCGAGCGACTGCCGCCCGTGCGTGGTCAGGCGAACGCTCACGATCACGGTGACGCTGAGGCCGAGCTTGTCGCGATCGAGGAGGGCGACGCGCTTGCGGATCACGCCCGACTCCTCGAGGAGCGAAATGCGCCGCCAGCAGGGCGACGGCGACAGGCCGACCGCTTCGGCGATCTCGGCTGTCGAACGGCTCGCGTCGCCCTGCAGGAGGTCGAGGATGCGCAGGTCGGTCTTGTCCATTGCCGTGCTCCGTGGTGATGGCCCCGCAGTAGATGGGTCCAGGTGGAAAATATTACTACGGAGCGAGGTATATCAGAAAAAATATTCCATGAAAGAGGCAGAGATAGGGCCAGGATGCAATGAACACCCATGTCGTCTGGAATATCGTGTCCGTCTCCAGCCGGCAGCCGGCTCTGGTTCCAGAGGTGCGACTCAGATGGTTTTCGCCACCGACAGCTTCCGCGGTCACGAGAGCGTTTCGTTCTTCCACGACGAGGCCACCGGCCTGCGGTCGATTGTTGCGGTCCACAGCACCGCTTTCGGCCCCGCCTTCGGCGGCTGCCGGATGTGGCCGTACGCGACCGACGAGGCGGCCGTCCGCGACGTCCTGCGCCTCTCGCGGGGCATGAGCTACAAGAACGCCATGGCGGGGCTGCCCTTCGGGGGCGGCAAGTCGGTGATCATCGGCGACTCGCGCCGGCAAAAGTCCGAAGCGCTCCTGCGGGCGTTCGGGCGGAACATCGAGGGCTTGGGCGGGCGCTACATCACCGCCGAAGACGTGGGCATCTCGGAGTCCGACATCGAGATCGTCGCGCAGGAGACGCGCTACGTCTCCGGTCGCCGGCAGCGCGGCGCCGCCGCGGGTGGCAACCCGGCGCCGAAGACTGCCTTCGGTGTATTCCAGGGCATGCGCGCGGCGGCGGAGCTCAAGCTCGGTCGCACGTCGCTCGACGGCCTGACTGTCGCCATTCAGGGCGTCGGCCAGGTCGGCTACCACCTGTGCAAGCTTCTGCACAACGAGGGCGTCAAGCTCATCGTCGCCGACGTCGACTCGCAGTCCGTCGAGCGCGCGGTGGCCGAGTTCGATGCCCGCGCGGTTGCGACCGACGAGGTCCTGTTCGTCGAAGCCGACATCCTGTCCCCGTGCGCACTCGGCGCCGTGCTGACGGCGGAGAGCGTCGAGAAGATCAAGGCGTCGCTGATCGTGGGCGCAGCCAACAACCAGCTCGCCAGCGACGAAGCAGGCGAAGCCCTGCTGCGGCGTGGAATCCTGTACGCGCCGGACTACGTCGTGAACGGTGGCGGCATCATCAGCGCCTCGCTCGAGTACCTCGGCGGCCACGAGGAGCGCGAGGTGTGGGCGCGCGTCACCGGCATCTACGAGACCACACGCGTGGTGCTGATCCGCGCCATGCGCGAGCAGCGGCCCGCGAACGCGATCGCCGACGAGATCGCCGAAAGCCGCATCGTTGCCGCGCGCGCCGCGCGTCCCAACCGCCTGCGCCGCGCCTCGTAGCCCGCGCGACACGCCGCACGTTTCCGCGCCCGGCCTATTGCGCTCCGGCGCGATTGCCGTATAGTCCGCGCCAAATGAGGGGTCAGATCCGCGGGATCTGACCCTTTAGCTTTTGGGCTTGCAGCCCGTTTGGAGGTGGAAAAAGACAGTGGCACGAGTGATGAAGTTGAGAAGTGTGGCGGCTGCTCCGTCCACCGCTGACTACATCGACCCGTTCGAACGCCGCGAAATCGAACGCCTGGCGCGTGAATTCGGCTCGCCCCTCCTGGTCATCGACTGTGAGCGCGTGCGCAGCCAGTATCGCGCCCTGCAGGCCGCCCTCCCGGGCGTCGACCTGCACTACGCTCTCAAACCCCTGCCGCATCCTGCCGTCGTCGCCACTCTGCGCGACGAGGGAGCCTGGTTCGACCTGGCCACCACTGGCGAAATCGAGGTGGTGCGCACCCAGGGCGTGGCCGCACGGCGCTGCATCCACACGCACCCGATCAAGCGCGACAGCGACATCCGCGACGCGCTGCAGTTCGGCATCGACACCTTCGTCGTCGACAACCCCGACGAGATCGCCAAGTTCGCGAAGCACCGCCGGCGCGCCCGGCTGCTGGTTCGCGTGTCCTTCCGCAGCCCGGAAGCGGTCTGCGACCTGTCGCGCAAGTTCGGCTGCGACCCGGCGGACGCGCTCGAGCTCCTGGAGGCCGCGCGCCGGCTGGACGTGCGCGTGCGCGGCTTCTCGTTCCACGTGGGCTCGCAGGCCGGGGACCCGGCCAAGCACGTCGAAGCCGTACGCGCCTGCATCGATCTCATCGCGCAGGCCCGCGCCCGCGGCTTCGCCGACATCGACATGCTCGACATCGGCGGCGGTTTTCCGGTCGAGTACCTGAAGCCCGTGCAGCCGATCGAAGAGTTCAGCGCTCCGATCCGCGCCGCGCTGGCGGCCGTGCCCGCCGACGTGCGCGTGATTGCCGAGCCGGGCCGGTTCATCTGCGCCCCGGCGGCCATCGGTGTTGCCACGGTCATGGGGCGCGCCCGCCGCGACGGCAAGTGGTGGTATTACCTCGACGATGGCCTGTACGGGTCGTTCAGCGGCCAGCTCTACGACCATTCGCGCTACCCCGTGAGCGCGTTGCGCGACTCGCGCGAGGTGCACGACTCGGTGCTCGCGGGCCCGACCTGCGACAGTATCGACGTGATCGCCGAGAACCTGCGCCTGCCCGAGCTGAAAGTGGGCGACCTGATCGTCGGCCGCGCGATGGGTGCGTACACCTGGGCCAGCGCGACGGACTTCAATTTCTTCCCGCGCGCGCGGCTGGTGTCGGTCAACCAGTTCCCGGGCGATCGCGGTCGGGTGCTCGAGACGCGCTGATGGCGGGCGCCGACCCCGGGCGGCGGCGCTTTCTGACCGGTGGGTTGTGCCTCGTGGTGAGTACGGCGCTGTTGGAGCGCGTGCGAGCTGAGCAATCGCCCGCGACCCACCCGCCACCACCTGCCAATACGCCACAACCGCCCGAGGGCATCGCGCAAGCGCCCGATGCGCGCACGCTCACGTTCTACAACACCCACACCCGCGAGGAACTGTCGGCGGTTTACTTCCGCGCTGGAGCGACCGATGCGGCCGTCCTCGCCCAGTTCGATCGCATCCTTCGCGACCACCGCAGCGGCGAGGCCGGTCACATGGATCCGCCGCTGTTCGACTGCCTCTACGACGTTGCGCGGCTCGCCGGCGTGCCACCCGCGTTCGAGGTGATCTCCGGCTTTCGGTCGCAGGCATCCAACGAATTGCTGCGCCGGACGGGCGGGGGAGGAGTCGCCGAGAAGAGCCTGCACCTGGCGGGCAAGGCCATCGACGTTCGCCTGCGAGGCGTGACGATCGAACGCCTGCGCGACCTCGCACTCGGGATGAAACGCGGCGGTGTGGGTTACTACCCCCAGTCCCGCTTCATTCACCTGGATACCGGTCGCGTGCGTCGCTGGAGCGGCAAGTAGGCCTTCGCCCCCTCACATCCGCCCCCTGACATCCGCCCTTTCACATCCGCACCTGTTCACATTCGTACCGGACTTCCGGTGTTAAGTTAGCGCCGTCGCACGCCTGAGCCCGGTCCATGAGCCACGCCGCGAGCGTTTCCATCCGCACCATCGTTTTCGACGTCGGCTGGGTGCTGCTGCACCTCGACTACTCCCGCCTCACCGCACTGCTGCGCGAGCACGGCGCCGACGTGTCGAGCATGCGCGACGTCGTCACCCGCATCGAGCTGGAGCGCCACGAGACCGGGCGCCTGCCCGGAGCGGGGCTCCTGGAGAACCTGGCTCGCCTCGCCACGCGCGACATCGACGCCGCGCGGCTGCGCACGTGCTGGGTCGACATGTTCGAGCCGCAGCCGCGCATGATCGGGCTCGCCAACGATCTCGCACGCCGTTACCGCGTGCACCTGCTGAGCAACGTCGGCGAGCTTCACTGGGATCACCTGACGCGGGAGTACGCCATCCATGAGATCGGCCACGGCGCGCTGACGTCCTTCGCGGCGGGCGTGATGAAGCCCGATTCCGACATCTACGCGCAGGCCGAGCGGCGCTTCGAGCTGGAGCCCGCCGCCACCGTGTTCATCGACGATCTCGAAGCCAATGTCGCCGCCGCGCGGTCGCGGGGCTGGCACGGAGTGCAGCACCGCAGCTACGAAGAAACCACGGCCGCGCTCACGGCTCTGGGAGTCATATGCTGACGGCAACCAGCCTGCTGCCACCGATCGGCTACACCGTGATCCTGCTCGCCCTGTCGAACGTCTTCATGACGTTCGCCTGGTACGCGCACCTCAAGGACCTCTCGGACCGACCCTGGTGGATCGCGGCCGTCGTGAGCTGGGGTATCGCGCTGTTCGAGTACCTCCTGCAGGTGCCGGCCAATCGCATCGGTTACACGACCCTGTCCCTTGGGCAACTCAAGATCCTGCAGGAGGTCATCACCCTGGTGGTCTTCGTGCCCTTCGCGATCTACTACATGCGCCAGCCACTGCGCCTCGACTACGTGTGGGCAGGTATCTGTATCCTCGGCGCCGTGTATTTCATCTTCCGCGAGCCGCGCTGATGCCCACCGCCATCCATCGTCAGGTGCAAGCCTTGCGCGAAGGCCGCGATCCGACCTTCATCGCGCGCATGCCTTCGGGTTGGGCGGTTCTCGGAGAAACCCAGGTCCTCGAGGGCTACAGCCTGCTGCTGCCGGATCCGGTCGTCGACCATCTCAATGCTTTCGGCGGCGCGGCCCGCGCCGCATTCCTCGCGGACCCGGCGCGGCTCGGCGATGCAGTGCTCGAGGTCACCGGCGCGATGCGCATCAACTACGCGATCTTCGGGAACCTGGAACCGGCGCTGCACTGTCACGTGATTCCGCGCTATGCCGACGAGCCGGCCGAGCGGCGCACGGCGCAACCGTGGAGCTACGACTGGTCGGCGGCTCCGCGCTTCGATTCGGTCCGCGATGCTGCGCTGATCGAAGCGCTGCAGCGTGCGCTGGAAGGTCAGCGATGACCTCACGCGCGACCCGTTCGCTGGCGTTCGTGCTGGCGCTGGCGTTGGCGTTGGCGTTGGTGCTGGCGCTGGTACTGGTCGCGGCCGGCGCGTCCACCGCGTTGGCGCAGGGCCTTTACAAGTATCGCGACGACGCCGGGAACTGGGTCTACACCGATCGCAAGCCCGACGACGGTCGTGACGTCGAGCAGCTGCCGCTCGTCGAATCGATGTCGTTCCCCGAGGTCACACTCACGCAACGCCAGGTGGGCGCCAACGTCGAGATCGTCGCCAACAATGGCTGCTATTGCCCGGCGGAAGTCGCGATCCGGCTCCTGAAGCCGGCCAACGTCGATCCGGATGCGCCCGAGGTCACACGCGTCGTGGCGGCGGCGCGCGGCGAGACAGTGATCGTGAGGATTCCCGCCGCTGCCGGGGCCGAGCCCGCGCGCGCGGCCTTTCAGTACATGGCCGTGCTCGGCGAGCCCGACGCCCTGCACCGCGCGAACGAGCCCTATCGCGCCCCGTTCGCACTCGCACGCTCTTTCCTCGTCACGCAGGCCGCGCCCACGCGCATCACGCACGGCGATCCCGCCAGCCTGTTCGCCGTCGACATCGAAATGTCCATCGGCACGCAGATCTACGCGGCGCGCGAAGGAACGGTAATCGAAGTGGCGAGTCGCTACTTCGAAGGCGGCGCTGACCCGCGGCACATGCGCAACGCCAACATCGTGCGCGTGCTGCACCCGGACGGCACGATGGCGCTCTATGCCCACCTCGGCTGGGATTCGATCCGCGTGAAACCCGGGCAGGTCGTGCGTCGCGGCGAGTACATCGCCGATTCTGGCAATACCGGGTTCACGACCGGGCCGCACCTGCACTTCGCCGTGCAGCGCAACGCGGGAATGCGCCTGGAGTCCGTGCCGGTCGAATTCGCCGGTCCTGGCGGCGGCAGCGTGCAAGCGCGTACCGGACAGACGCTCACGGCGTATTGATCGCTGACGGCGCACCAGCTGCTGACGGCGCACCAGCTGCTGACAGCGCACCAGCTGCTGACAGCGCATTGACAGTCGCACACCTATCAGCGGCTGACGGCGTATTGGCTAGAATGGCCGGACCGCAGCGTCGCGGTACAGGAGGCCGCTCATGCCCGTCAGCGGGGATTTCCATCGTTTCGTGCTCGAGCAGCTCGCCGGTCTCGGCCCGGTCGTGTCGCGCAGCATGTTCGGCGGCGTGGGGCTCTATCACGACGGCCTGTTTTTCGGCCTCATCGACGACGACACGCTGTTCCTCAAGGTCGACGCCACGAATCGCGACGCCTACGTGGCCCGCGGCATGAAGCCGTTTTGCCCGTACCCGGACAAGCCGGAGTACAAGATGGGGGGCTACTACCAGGTCCCGGTGGAGGTGCTCGAAGATGGCGGGCAGCTCGAAGTCTGGGCGCGCCAGTCGCGCCAGGTGGCGCTGACCGCGCGGGGCGCGAAGCGGAAATCCGCCGCTTCGACGGGCCAGCGCAAGGCCACGGGAAAGAAAGCACGGCCGCGCACGGCGCCGCGGGGGAGCAAGGCTGCGCGGCCGGGGAGCAAGGCTGCGCGGCGCGGGAGCAAGGCTGCCGGGCGCACGACCAAAGCGCGCAGTGCGCGCAATACAACGCGGAGAAAACACCAATGATCAGCACACCGCTCGATGTGAATTTCCTCGCCGTGCTGGTGGCCGCCACCTCGGCGTTCCTGCTGGGCGGCCTCTGGTACTCGAAGGGGCTGTTTGGCCAGGTGTGGAGCCGCGAGGCCGGTCTGCCGATGGACAAACAGCCGCACAAGCCGCGTGTGTTCGCGACGGGATTCGTTCTTTCGTTCGTCGCCGCGTGGCTGTTCGCGATGCTGCTGCCTGACACGCTCCCGCTCGCGCAGGCAACGCTGCTCGGCGCCCTGATCGGCGCTGGCTATGTCGCGACCAGCTTCGGGATCAACTACGGCTTCGGCGATCGCAGCCTGAAGCTGTGGCTCATCGACGGCGGCTACCACACGCTGCAGTTCGCGCTCTACGGCCTGATCCTCGCCGCCTGGCGCTGATCGCCAGCGACGAACGCGACGGCCGAATCGCGGCGTGCCTGGCCGCCTCAGGCCAGCGCCGCGACGAGCTCCGGCAGGGAATCGATCGGGGCCGAGCAGGTCGTGCCCTTGCAGAGGTATGCGACCGTTTGGCCTGCAGCGGCTTTCGAGGCGAGCGCGGCGGGGAGACCTGCCGCATCCTCAGGGATCGCCAGCACCATCCGACGCGGCGCGTAGATCGCTGCGAGTTGCTCCTGCCAGGCCGCCGACAGCGACCCACGCAGGATGACGGTCTCGACCTGGTTCCGGTACTCGTCCAGTGCGATCAACAGCGTCGCGTGGCCCGGGGGATGCTTCTCCAGCGGGCCCCAGCCAGCGCGAATCGTGCGCTCCGCGGCTTCGAGGTAGCGCGGTTCGGCCAGGAGCGTGCCGAGACGATTCAGGACGTACGCCGCCACCGCGTTGCCGCTCGGGGTGGCATCGTCTGCGAACGACTTCGGCCGGTGGATGAGCTGTTCATGGTCGTCGGCCGTGAAGAAGAAGCCGCCGTGCTCGCGGTCGGCGAAGCGCGCCAGCACCACCTCCGTCAGCTCGACAGCCCAGGCGAGGTCCTCGCTGCGCCAGCGCGTCTGCAGCAACTCGAGGATTGCATCGGCGAGATAGACATAGTCGTCCAGATAGGCGGGCAGGGCGGCGGGCTGTGCCCCCGGTTCGGCGAGGCCGGTAGCGAGCAGGCGACCGTCGCGCCAGAGCCGCTCACGCACGAATGAGAGCGCGCGATTCGCCGATTCCTCGAGATCCGGGCGTTTCGAGCGCCGTGCGGCCACCGCCATGCCCCGAATCATCAACGCGTTCCAGCTCGCGAGGATCTTCTCGTCGCGACCCGGACGCACGCGCTGTTCGCGCAGGGCGAGGAGCTTCGCACGCGCCGAGTCGAGCAGGCGCTGAACCTCGTTCGCGTCGGGGCCGCCGCGGCCACCGGCGAGCTTCTCGATCGGATCGTAGACGTGCAGCTGCCAGCGGCCTTCGAAGTTCGCCGAGTGGTAGAGGCCGTAGCGCCGCTCGAAGACGCGATACTCCTCGCGGCTGAGCGCGTCCTGCACTTCGCGCTTGTCCCAGACGTAGAACTTGCCTTCGTGGCCCTCGGAGTCGGCGTCGAGGCTCGAGTAGTAGCCGCCTGCGGGCGATTGCATCTCGCGCAACACCCACTGCGCAGTCTCGGCTGCGATGCGCGCGTAGAACGCGTCGCCCGTGGCCAGCGCCGCATCGGCATACAGCGCGAGCAGCGGGCCGTTGTCGTACAGCATCTTTTCGAAGTGCGGGATCATCCAGTGCTGATCGACGGAATAGCGTGCGAATCCGCCGCCGAGCTGATCGAACAGTCCGCCCTCGGCCATGCGCGTGAGCGTGAGCGTGGCCATGTACAGCGCGTGCAGGTCGGGCTTGGCATCCTTGGCGCTCGCGCGCCAGCGGCGCAGCAGGAGCTCGATCATTGCCGCGTGCGGGAATTTCGGCGCGCCGCCGAAGCCGCCGTACTCGCCGTCGAACACGTCCTCCATCAGCATCCGCGCCTGGTCGGCGGGCGTGTCCGTCAGCTGCTGCGAATCCGTGGCGGGCTGCGGGTACAGCGTCTGGAAGGCATCCGCGAGCGCGGCATTCTGCGTGCGGATCTCCGCCTCGTGCTCGCGGTGATAGCTGGCGACGCGTTGCAGGATGTCCTTGAAGGCGGGCATGCCGTAGCGCGGTACCTTGGGAAAGTACGTGCCGCCGAAGAAGGGCCGATGGTCGTCGGCCGTGAGGAACATGGTCAGCGGCCAGCCGCCGCCGCGCTGCGCGAGCATCTGGTGCGCGATCTGGTAGATGCGATCGAGGTCGGGCCGTTCCTCGCGATCCACCTTGATATTCACGAACTGCTCGTTCATCAGCGCCGCCGTCTCCGCGTCCTCGAAGGACTCATGCGCCATGACGTGGCACCAGTGGCAGGCCGAATAGCCGATCGACAGCAGGATCGGCTTGTTCTCGCTCCGCGCGCGCTCCAGAGCCTCGCGAGACCAGGGATACCAGTCGACGGGGTTGTGCGCGTGCTGGCGCAGGTAGGGGCTGGTCTCGCGGGCGAGCCGATTCGTGGTCGCAGAGCCTGTCGAAACAGTGGGCGCGGACATGGGAAATCGCTGGCGTTTCGGAAGCGTCGGGTGCTGGATCGCGACCGCCCGGCCAGTGGCCGGCCCGCGGATCGCGGTTGCAGCGGTTACACGGTCGGAGCGGTTACAATGCCGGTCACTATACTTTGAACGGCGCGTCGGGCGTACGTTCTCGAGCCAGAGTCTGACGTGAGCGAGATGTCCGAGGTCCCTGCCAGCGCAGCGGCCGAGCTCCCGGTGTTGCGCCTCAAGCACGGCGAGGATCGCCGGCTGTCGGCTGGCCACGTCTGGGTATTCAGCAACGAGGTCGACACCGACGCCACGCCGCTCACGGCGTTCCAGCCTGGCGACTGTGCCCGCATCGAATCCGATCGGCGTCGATTCGTCGGTCACGCCTATGTCAATCCGCGTTCGCTGATCAGCGCGCGCATCGTGAGCCGCGAGCTGGGCCACCCGATCGATCGCGCCCTGGTCGTGCAGCGCCTGCAGCACGCGCTCGCCCTGCGGCGGCGCCTGTTCGAGCAGCCGGCCTACCGGCTGTTGTACGGCGAATCCGACGGCCTGCCCGGTCTCGTCATCGATCGGTACGACGACGTGCTCGTCGCGCAGATCGGAACGGCCGGCATGGAGCGTCTGAAGCCGGAGATCACGGCCGCGATCGAGAAAGTGGTGCAGCCGCGCGCGCTCCTGTGGCGCAACGACAGCGCTGCACGCGAGCTGGAAGGACTGCCGCTCTACGTGGAGACTGGGTTCGGCGAGGTGCCACCGCGCACGACAGTGTCGGAGAACGGCCTGAGGTTCCAGGTGCCGCTCGGTGGCGGCCAGAAGACCGGCTGGTTCTTCGACCAGGTGTCGAACCGCCGGCGTTTTCTCGACTACATCGGCGGGGCGCGCGTGCTCGACATTTGCAGCTACGTCGGCGCCTGGGGTCTCGCGGCGGCGAAGCACGGCGCGACGGACGTGACCTGCGTGGATTCCTCGGCCCCGGCGCTCGAGCTGGTGCGCGAGAACGCCTCGCTCAACGAGGTGAGGGCCGAGACCGTGCAGGGTGACGCCTTCCAGGTGCTCGAACGGCTGCACGAGGCCAAAGAGCGCTTCGACGTGGTGGTACTCGACCCGCCGGCCTTCATCAAGCGGCGCAAGGACGTTCCGAAAGGGCAGGCCGCCTATCGCCGGCTCAACCAGCTCGGGCTGCAACTGCTCTCGCGCGACGGACTGCTCGTTTCCTGCTCCTGCTCGTATCATCTGCAGGAGGACGAGCTGCTGGCCGCGATCCAGAAAGCGGCGCGGCACGTCGGCCGCTCGGTCCAGGTGCTGGAATTCGGCGGCCAGTCTCCCGATCACCCGGTGCACCCGGCGATCCCGGAGACGCGATATCTGAAGGCGGTCTTCTGCCGCGCCGTGCAGGATTAGCGACACAGGACTGAAGATGATCGAATACCCGACCCTCGACCCCGTGGCGTTCTCCCTCGGCCCGTTCGGCCCGGTGGGCCCGATCCGCGTGCATTGGTACGGCATCATGTACCTGATCGGTTTCGTCGCCGCGTGGTGGCTGGCGCGCCGGCGCGCGCGCCTGCCGGGGTCGACCTGGCGGCCCGCGGATCCGCAGGACAAGCGGCTGGTCGATGTCGACGACCTCATTTTCTTCGCCGCGCTCGGCGTGATCCTGGGCGGACGCATCGGCTGGGCGCTGGTCTACGGCCATGAGGCGCTGGTGGCGAACCCGCTCGCCATTTTCAGGATCTGGGAAGGCGGCATGTCGTTTCACGGTGGCCTGGCGGGCGTGATGATCGGCGTGGCCGTCTTCGCGAAGATGCGCGGCCGTTCCGTGGCCGACGTTTTCGACTTCACCGCACCGCTGCCGTGCATTGGCCTGTTCTTCGGGCGCATCGGCAACTTCATCAACAACGAGCTGTGGGGCAAGACCACCGACGTGCCGTGGGGCTTCCTCGTGAATGGCGAGGTGCGCCACGCCTCGCAGCTCTACGAAGCGACGCTTGAGGGCCTGGTGCTGTTCGCGGTGCTGTGGACGTTCACCGCGAAGCCGCGGCCGCGACTCGCTGCCACGGGGCTGTTCCTCTTCCTCTACGGCGTGTTCCGCTTCGCCGTCGAGTTCGTGCGCGTGCCTGACAGCTACATGGGCGATGGTGGCTACATCGCCTTCGGCTGGCTCACCACCGGGCAGATCCTGTGCATGCCGATGATCGTCGGCGGTGCGGTGCTCCTCGGCTGGGCCTACAAGCGCCGCGTGCCCACCGGGAACCTGGTCGCTGCATGAAGCAGTATCTCGACTTCATGCGCCACGTGCGCGAGCACGGTGCGCGCAAGAGCGATCGCACGGGCACCGGGACGCTGAGCGTCTTCGGTTACCAGATGCGGTTCGATCTCGGGCAGGGATTTCCGCTGCTGACGACCAAGAAAGTGCACACGCGCTCGATCGTCCACGAGCTGCTCTGGTTCCTGCGCGGCGACACCAACGTGCAATACCTGCGCGACAACGGGGTCAGCATCTGGGACGAGTGGGCGGACGAGAACGGCGACCTCGGCCCCGTGTACGGCCGGCAATGGCGCTCGTGGCCCACACCGGACGGACGTCACGTCGACCAGATGAGCGAGGTGGTGCGCCAGTTGCGCGAGACCCCGGATTCGCGGCGCATCATCGTGAGCGCCTGGAACGTCGGCGAGCTCGAGCAGATGGCGCTTGCGCCCTGCCACGCCTTCTTCCAGTTCTACGTGGCCGCCGGCCGGCTCTCGTGCCAGCTTTACCAGCGCAGCGCGGACATTTTTCTCGGCGTGCCGTTCAACGTCGCCTCCTACGCGTTGCTCACGCACCTGCTCGCGCAGCAGTGCGACCTGGAGGCCGGCGACCTCGTCTGGGTGGGCGGCGACTGTCACCTCTACGTGAATCATCTCGAACAGGCGGACCTGCAGTTGACGCGCGCGCCGCTGGCGTTGCCGCGCCTCGCGATCCGCCGCCGGCCGCCGAGCCTCTTCGACTACGAATACGACGATTTTTCGATCGAGAACTACCAGCCGCACCCCGCAATCAAGGCACCGGTCGCGGTGTGAGCGCAGCAAGCGCGCGATGCGAACGGCGAACGGCAAGCGGGTCCCGATGATCGAAGTGCGGCAGTCGGGGATTCACGGCACGGGAGTGTTCGCCCTGCGGCGTATCCGCGCCGGCACCCGGATCATCGAGTACACGGGCGAGCGCGTGTCGCACGCCGAGGCGGACCGCCGCTACGAAACCAAGGACGAGCGCGACAATCACACGTTCCTGTTCATCGTCGACGGGCGCATCGTCGTCGACGCAGGCATCGGCGGCAACGAAGCGCGGTTCATCAACCACTCCTGCTCGCCGAATTGCGAGACGGTGATCGAGCAGCGGCGCATCTACATCGACGCCGTGCGCACCATCGAGTCGGGCGAGGAGCTGAGCTACGACTACCAGATCCAGCGCGAGGCCAGCGACCCGCCGAACATCGACGAGATTTACGGTTGCCGCTGCGGCGCCGCGGGTTGTCGCGGCACCATGCTGGCGCCGTCCGAGCAGCCGCGACGGCGGCGCCGCAAGGATTGAATGCCATGAGCGCCGCCGCGATGAACCCTTCGCTCGATCGCTGGCTGCCGATCGCCCGTGACGTCGAAGCGCGCGGCTGGTCCTGCCAGGACGGCCTCATCGATGCCGAGCTCATCGCCGAGCTGCGGGCCGAAGCGCAGCGCGCGCACCATCAGGGAGACTTTCATCTCGGCGCCGTGGGCGGGGGTGCGGCGCGCGCCCTGCGGCCGACGATCCGCAGCGACGAAATCTGGTGGCTCGCGGCTCACAACTCGCCGGCACTGGCGCGCCTGGCCGGCATGCTGGAAGCCTTGCGGCTGGTGCTCAATCGCGAGCTGCAGCTCGGGTTGTTCGGTCACGAGGCGCACTTCGCGAGATTTGCGCCGGGGGCCTTCTACGCGAGGCACCTCGACCAGCCCACGACTTCACGCCAGCGCATCCTGTCCTGCGCCCTCTATCTGAATCCCGACTGGCTCGAATCGCACGGCGGGGCGATGCGTCTGTACATCGGCGCCGGACAATTCGTCGACGTACTGCCGCGGGCCGGGCGCCTGGCGATTTTCCTCAGCGACCGCTTCGAGCACGAAGTGCTGCCCGCGTCGCGCGAGCGCTGGAGCCTCACCATGTGGTTCCTCGGGCGTGACTGAGGCGCCGCGCGCGCAACACGCGGGCGCGTCGCCCGCCGATCGCCCGGTTGCAGAATGCGAGTTCCACAGTAGCGCCTCGCGCTACTGGTGGCGTTGTCCTTGTGCTTCGAACTCGGCGCCCGCTAGGTTCCGCGCGCCCGGCAAGAAGTGAAAAAGGGGAGCGTCGCCATGATCCGGATCTGCTTCATCGCGCTGATGATCGCCATCCTGCCTGCCGCTCACGCCGCAGACGGAAAGTTTCTGATCAGTCCACGGGTGGGCCAGGGTGAGCTGCGCATCGGCCAGGCCTTCACCAGCACCGACGAACGTGAGGAGGTGGACACGTTCAGTGTCGGTGGCACCTTCGCCTTCGTGACGCCGTTCGGCCTGATGCTGGAGGTCGGCGCCGACAGCAGCAGCAGCATCGACTGGTGGTCCGCGACGGACGAGTTCTCGCTCTCGCAGCGCTACGTCGCCCTTGGCTGGGAGATTCCTTTCGCTTCAGGGTGGTCGGTCACGCCGAAGGCGGGCAGAGCTCGCTGGAAGCTGCACAGCGAGGAGGGGATCTTCCTGAATCCGGGCGCCGAAGAGGAACGGGACGTTCGCGGCTACGAGTACATCTGGGAAGTCCAGCTCTCACGCCAGATCAACGACCGGATCGCTTTCGGCGGCGCCTACCAGGAAGGCGAGTTCGACTTCGGCCGCGCCCGCTCACTCACGTTCGTCGCGACGTTCGCGTTCTGAATCGACCCCGGAAGCCGCGCGAGAGGCGCGCGGTCTACTGCAGCCGCACTCTGAAGCGGATCGTGAAGCTCGGATTGCCCGCGACGCTCGCCGCATTCATCACGCCGGCCGGCGCGACGCGAAAGCCCGTCACGTTCGGATCGAAACCGTTCGCGTCGGGTGCCGGCACGTAGCTGTACGGCGCGCCTCCGCCCGGCTGGTTCGAGTACGTCACGTGCGCGGCGTAGTTGAAAGTGAGACCGCTCGCCGGGCTGCCGTTGATGAACACGACCGGATCGCCGCTCGCCGTCGAAACGAAGAGGGCGGAATTCGCCGGCACCGGATCGGTGATCGCGAGCGTGCTCGCGTCCACCGTCCCGGGCCCCTGGTTCGTGATCACGATGGAGTAGAGCTGCACGCTGCCCGGGATGCGTTTCGGGTTGACCGCGCCGTTGAACGGATCCGAGATCACCTGCGAGGTCTTCGCGACCACGAGCGTGGGCAGGGGGATCACGACGCTGAAGCTGCCGACGCCCAGGTCCGTGACCGTGCCCTCGGTGCCTTCCCGCGCCACCACGCGAACGGTCCAGGCGCCCGCGGGCGCGTTGCCCGGCAGGGCAAAGCTGGTTTCGTAGGTTCGGGTCGCGGCACCGGAATCGGCCACCTGCGTCATCGCGACGTTGTTGAGGACCGTGCCGCTCGACGGATTGAGCAGCGTGAGATTCGCACCGGCGATGTCGAAGCTGCCGAACGGATCGCTCACGACCGCACGCATGAACACCGTGGCGCCGGGCGCGAACGTCGGCGCGAGCGTGACGCCGGGGAATGCGGTGCTGTACGTCAGCACGCTGTTGACGTTGATGACCGTGTTGCTGGAGAAGCCGACGTTGGAGCGCGCCGCGCTGACGGGATCGATCGGGAAGAGGGTGATCGAGCGAGCGGCCGTGCCCGTCGTGTTCTGGACCCGCAGCTGGATCGTCGCGCCTGCTGCCAGGTTGGTCGCTGCAATGGGCACGCTGAACGTGCGCAGCTGCGGGTTGCCCGTGGGCAGACCCGTGAGCGTCTGCGTGACGGTTCCCAGGGTCCCCACGCCGCTCGCGAGCAGCGTGACCACGGCGGTGCGTGCCGTCGGTATGGTGGCGGAGCGGCTGATCCAGAGGTTGACGGGGACGTTGCCGGCCGGCAGCGAGATGCCCGTTGCCAGTGGCGGCGCCAGGGTCCAGGTCTGCTGGATGTTGTTGCCGTTGATGGTCACGTTCGTCTGCGGCGCGGGCGCGGGCGTGCGCGACAGCTGCATCGTCGCGGCGCCGTAGACGTACAGCGGCTTTACGCCGCTCGAGGGTATCTGCGACTGCGACACGATGAGCTGCGGCGCCGCGGGTGTCGCACCGGGACCGTTCGGATTCGCAACGGTGGCGGCGTTGTCGATCGTGCTGCCGACCGGCGTGCCCGCGGCGATCCGCACGTCGAACACGACCGTGACGCTGCCGCTGGCCGGCACGGTGATGTTCGTTACATTCAGGAATCCCGTGCTGTTCGCGCCCGTGCCGCTGCCCGTCGAGTTGTTCACCGCGCCCGCGGGCAGCGTGACCACGGTGAAGGTGTCGACGTTCGCCGGCACGTCGTCGGTGACGCTCGCGTTCGGCGAGATGAAGCCGCCCGATTCGGTCAGCGTGACGGTGTAGCGCAGAGTGTCGCCAGGGTTCGCGTCGCCGCCGTTCAGGTCGACCACGGCCTTGGTCGACGTCGACAGGTTCGTCAGGCGGATGTTGGTCGGATCGCTGGCGGTGTTGTTCGCCGCGTTCACGTCCAGGCTCGCGCTCGATACGGTCGCCGTGTTGGTTACTGAAGGCGCTCCGGCCTGCGACGCCAGGACGGTCAGCAACAGATCCGGCAGCGAACCGCCGGTCGGAACCGGCGGTGGGTGCGTACACGTCACGACCTGTGCGGCCGCGGAGCAATTCCAGCCGGTGCCGCTGCCCGACACGAACGAAAGCCCGGCCGGCAGCGTGTCGGTGATCGTGACCGGATTGTCGTCGGGCTCGACGCCTACGCCGCTCGCGTTGCTGACGCGCAGCGTGTACGTGCCCGTGCTGCCTGCCGAGAAATCCCCCGTGTGGGTCTTGGTGAGGCTCAGGTCGACGACCGGCTCGGACGTGACGCTCACCACCTGCGCCGTGAGCAGCACGAGGTCGCCGCCCGCGGAGTACACCGTGGTGGCGGATGTCTGCCCCGGCGCGATGAACGGGTCGACGGTGAAGGTGTCGACGTCGACGCCGTAGCTGGTGCTCACGCCGAGCGTGTTCACGGTGCCGTCGTACGGTTGCACCAGCGGGTCGCTGCCCGTGACGTTGATGCCGTCGTCGAGCGTATTGCCGTTGAAGCTCACCGACTCGCTGAAGCCGTTGAGCGGCGTCGAGTTACCCGGATCGCCTTCCCACGAGATGATGGCCATGCGCCCGTCGATGCCCGACACCGGGACGCGAAAGCCGTCCGGCGTGAGCGTGAGCGCGCTGCCGCGGAAGAACTGCAGACCGTCGAAGACATTGATGGCGCGCAGCGGTTCGAGCGCGCGCTCGTAGATCACCACCATGCCCCAGCCGGCGAGCACGGCGGCGCTGCCGCAATGAGGCGCGCCGGTGGTGACCGTGAGACCGCCGAACGTGAAGTTGCCGTTGCCCGTGACTCGCGCGGTGATGTCGGCGAAGCCACCGAAGTACGGGAAGTTGGTGCCGCCGTTGTTGAAGGTCGCCGTGAACGTGCGGCTCGCGGCCGTCGCAGTGGCATCGAGCGTGACGTTCGCATCGACCGTACCGCCCGAGCCGCCCCAGTAGAGATACGCCGCGACGATCGTCGAACCGGCCGGGATGCCGTTGAGCGCGGCCGTGCTCGTCGCGCCGACCGCGCAGGCGTCACCGTCGTTCGACTGCGTGCGCAGCGAACCGCCGGTGGTCACGAAATTCATGTTGCCGACGTAGCGCTGGTACCGCGCGATGGGCGCGGACTGCGCAAGAGCCATCGCGGGGCCGAGCAACAGCCCCGCGAAGGCCAGCAACGCCAATGTTCGCCTCATTGCGGACCCGGGTTACTCTTGGGACGAGGACTTTGCCGCGCGCGTCACCCTTGGCACTGTCATTGCGCCCGAAGGTGTCCCGCACGGCAGCAGAACTCTATAAGTCTTTGAATGAAAACAGCGCCGAGCTATTCACATAAGCGCGGGACCTAGCGTGACCGAACGCACAATTCGCCGGTCGTCGCGGCCTTCGAACGCCGGTCCTCGTCCGGCAATCGCACTGGTCGTGGCCGCCGCCGAGAACGGCGTCATCGGACGATCGAATCAGTTGCCGTGGCACCTGCCCGCGGACCTGCAGCACTTCAAAGCCGTGACCATGGGCAAGCCCATGCTGATGGGACGGCGAACGTTCGAGTCGATCGGCAAGGCGCTGCCGGGCCGCCGCAGCCTCGTGCTCACCCGCGACGCGAGTTTCTCGGCGCCGGGCGTCGAGCGCGTCGCGAGTGTGGACGAGGCGATCGAGCGCGCGGCCGCCGCGCCCGAGGTCGCGGTGATCGGCGGCGGCGAAGTCTTTCGCCTCACCCTGCCACTCGCGGATCGGGTCTACTTCACGCGTGTGCACGCTTCGGTCGCGGGCGATGCCCGCTTTCCCGAGCTCGACCCGCGCGAGTGGCACTGCGTCGAGCGCATCGCCAGACCGGCCGACGACAAGAACCTCTACGCGATGACGTTCTTTCTGCTCGAGCGCAAGCGCGACTAGGCTTCTCTGTAGAGCCAGGCGCCGGCGATCGCCGCGAGCGTCAGCTGGACCAGGCCCTGCACGCCCCAGCGCACGAGAAGATCGGTCGGATAGAGGCCGATGAGTCCGTAGCCGATCAGCCCGACGAGGTAGGCGAACACGAAGTAGGCGACCGCGACGATCACGGCGGTCTTCACGCCGGCGCCGAAGCGCGGGCGGGCGGCGGCGTAGAAAAACACCAGACCCACACCCATCAGCAGGCTGAGGAGTGCTCCGCCGACTGCCGACGACGCGCCCGAGGGCATGGGCAGGTTGTGCGCCTGCATTGCGCGGACCCACTCCGCCATGTACGTCGGGCCCATTGCGCCCTCGATGAGGAAGATGACGAGCCCGGCGACCAGGCCGCCCAGCAGCAGGCGGCCAATGTTGATACGACCCATGTGAACCCCCTTGGTCTTCGTTGTTGTTACCTAAGTCCGGTACCTGCTGAGTTATAAAGTCCTATCGAAGTCCGGTACCTGTTTAGTTATTGCTTTAGTTAGAAGTCCTGCTTTAGTTAGAAGTCCGGTACCTGTTTAGTTATTGAGCCAGTTCCTGGGTGAAGAAGGCGATCGTACGATCCCAGGCGAGCTTTGCCGCGGCCGCGTCGTAGCGCGCCGCCGACGTGTCATTGTGGAAAGCGTGATTCGCGCCTTCGTAGCGATGCAACTCGTAACGCACGCCAGCCTTGTCGAGCGCCTGCTGGAACGCGGGTACGTCGGCGTTGATGCGCTCATCGAGCCCCGCATAGTGCAGCAGCAGCGCCGCCTTGATGTTCGGTACTGCAGCGGCATCCGGCGTGCGGCCGTAGAAGACGACGCCGGCCTCGAGCGTCGGGTCGCCCGTCGCGAGTCGGCCGACGAGCCCACCGCCCCAGCAGAAGCCGACGGCGCCGATGCTGTTCGTGGTGTCGGCGCGATCGCGCAGCCACTTCACAGAAGCGATGGCGTTGTCGAGTGTCTGCGTGGCGTCGAGCTTGCCGAACATCTCGCGCGCCGTGTCCTCGTTCGACGGCGTGCCGCCGAGCGGTGAGAGGAAGTCGGGTGCCAGCGCGACGAAGCCAGCCGACGCCACGCGACGGGCCACGTCCTCGATGTGGGGGTTCAGCCCGCGGTTTTCATGGATCACGATCACGCCGGGTGCCGCGACGGTGCGGTCGCGCGGTTTCGCGAGGTAGCCCCGCATCTCGCCGCCGGCTCCGGCGTACTTCACCGGCTCGGTCGCGACGCGCTCGTCTTCGGGGTCGACCTGCGCCGCCGCTGCCTTGTTCGCTTGCAGCAGCGGCAACGCGGCATAGGCCGCGGCCACGCTCCCGGTCAGGACGGCCAGCCGCTCGAGAAACGTGCGGCGGTCGAGCGGCGTGTGCGTGTACTGGTCGTAGAGGTCGATGATGCGCTGGTCCATGTCCTGAGCTCCTGATGGTGGGTCCAGTTCCCTCTGGTGCACAATCCGCGAAGGATCTCCGACTTCCGCCCCCGAATGCAACGCCGATGCCCTTCGACGCCGCCACCCTCATCGCCTACAGCTTTGCCTGCATCCTGCTGATCGCTTCGCCCGGCCCCGGGCAGGCGCTGGTCATCGCGCGCACCGTAGAAGGCAGCACGCGGGCAGGGGTCGTCACGGCCGTGGGCCTGCAGATCGGCACGCTGGTCCATACGCTGGCCGCGGCCCTCGGGCTCTCGGCCATCCTCGCGACGTCGGCCACGGCGTTCACTGCGGTGAAGTACGCGGGCGCGGCCTACCTCATCGTGCTCGGCATCCTTACGCTGCGCGCCGCGCGGCGGACGGCGGCGCGTGAGCCGGGGTCCGCCGCCTCGGTCTCGGCCTCGGCGTCGACCTCGAGTTTGCATTCGGCGTCAGCGTCCGTGCCTGCGCCGACAACGCCGACAACGCCGGCAACGCCGACAACGCCGGCCGCGCCACGCGACCGGCGGCTGCTCATGCATGCCATCGTCACGGGAATCCTCAACCCGAAGGTCGCGCTGTTCTTTCTCGCCTTCCTGCCGCAGTTCGTGCACCCTGAGCGCGGCATGGTGCTCGTCCAGTTCCTCGCGCTCGGTGTGATCCTGTCGATCCTGGGTGTGATCGGCGATTCGCTCGTCGCCGTCGCTGCGGGTCGCTTGAGCGGGCGCCTGCTGGCAAATCCCCGCGTCGCCGCGTGGCGCGAGCGCGCGACCGCCATCGTGCTGATCGCGATCGGCCTGCGGCTCGCGTTCGTCGCGCGGACATGATGCGCGTTCCCGATCCTGTGCGATGATGCACGCATGGGCCTCGACACCGCCATAGACTTGCTGTTCGCCGGCATGGGGAAGCTCGGCCCGGGCGACAATGTCCATACGCTCGAAGTCCTGCGGCTGCTTCCCAGACAACAGTTTCGCGTCATCGTGGATGCGGGCTGCGGCACCGGTCGGCAGACGCTCGTCCTGGCGAAGGCCCTGAACACACGCATTCACGCTGTGGACTCCTACGAGCCGTTCCTGGCCGACCTGGCGCAACGCGCGCGGGTGGCCGGTATCGAGCCGCTCGTCGAAACGCACTGCATGGACATGAAAGACATCGCCAGCGTCTTCCCGCGCATCGACTTGCTGTGGTCCGAGGGCGCCGCCTACAACATCGGTTTTGCCAACGCCCTGCAAACATGGGCAACGGCGATACCGACGGGTGCCTTCGCGGTCGTCAGCGAATTGTCGTGGCTGAGCGATCGCGCACCGGCAGCCGTCCGGGAGTTCTTCCAGCAAGGCTATCCCGACATGCATTCCGTCGACGACAACCGCCGCGTCGCCGAACAGGCGGGCTTCGGCATGCTGTCCACGCACGTCCTGCCCGAAGACGCCTGGGTGCACGGCTACTACGACGTTCTCGAACCGCGCGCGAAGGCCCTGCTCGATCATGCCGACACAGCCGTCAGAGAGTTCGCAGCCGAAACGATTCGCGAGATCGAGATCTTCAACGTGTCCGAACAGAGCTACGGGTATGTCTTCTACGTACTGCGCAGAAACTGACTACCGTAGCCCAATGTTCAACTTCACCGTCCCGAGCGCGCCTGGAATCACCTACCCGTAACGCTCCGGACGGAGCGTCTGCGAACCTCGGAGCAAGCAAATGCCATGGAACCTCTCGCCAGGTACGGCCTGGGTCGTGCTATTCGTCGCAGGCGTCCTCGAGATCGTGTGGGCCGTCAGCATGAAGGCGTCTGAGGGGTTTACGAAGCATCACCTCACCGCGCTCACGCTCACCGCGGCTTTCTTCAGTTTCGCGCTCCTGGGTCTGGCCATGCGCGCGCTGCCGGTGGGTACAGCCTACGCAGTATGGACCGGTATCGGCGCCGTAGGCGCAGCCGTTCTGGGGATCATCATGTTTGGCGAATCGCCCTCCCTGGCCCGTCTCGGCTGTATCACTCTCATCATTGTCGGAATTCTGGGGCTCAAGCTGGTGAGCAGCGGGAGTGCGGCCTGACAAGATCCGGCGACGGGCTCAGCGCCCTGTGGGCTTCTCCTGAAACTCAAGTGCTGGGGTGTATGACGTTGTCGGCGACCTGCACTCTCGGCACCGTCGGCTTTCCGCAGCGCAAAATGATTTCCTGGCTCAGCGGCTCATGCTGTACGTGGGTGGGCGAGATGCCGCCCTTGAAGCCGCCATAAAGGTGATTCGAGCTGAACGTGTTGCCGAACGAAGGGCATTCGCGCGTGGCATCGAAACCGTCGAGGAAGTACGCCAGGTGCCCCGCGCGATGGAAGTGGTTCGCGAAGACGCGGTTGTGGTTCGACCCATCGCGTACTTTCACCGGATCACCGCTGATCTCGACGAAGCGATTGCGTTCGATGGCATTGTTGCTCGCGCCGTGCGAGATGTAGAGAGCATGGATCGCCCGGGCACCGGCATCGAAGTTGACGACCTTGACGAAGTGCGAATTGGCGACGCGGTTGCGGCTCGAGTTGTTGAACGCCACCGCCGCTGTGGGTTTGGTACAGGTGACCGCCGCGCCGTCGAGCGGCCGCCGATCACCGATCGATTCGAAATACATGCCGTAGAGGTCGACGCCGTTCACGCCCCTGAATTCCATGGCCGTGCAATAGCCCAGCACACGGATATAGCGAAATCGCAGTCGGGCTTCGACACCGGGCTCCTTCGCCCACAGCCAGTAGAAGGTACTGCCCCCGCCGTCGAAGACGGGACGCTGCTTGTCGAAGTTCAGAGCGGTGAACGTGATTGCTGCGCCGGTGAAGCACGTCCAGTGGATCTCCTGGCGCCGATAGGTGCCCGGTGCGATATGGACCTCAACCTCATCCGCCTGTCCGCCGGTGCAGAGTCCCCGAGCCTGCAACAACTCCTGAACTCGCCCCAAGCTTGCCAGCGGACGCTGCACCGACAGACCACTGTTCTGATCGTTGCCCGCGGGCCTTGGTGCGACGAATACCTTGAGCGTCGCGGCATCGGCATTGCCAGCGACAGCGACAGCGACAGCGGCGAAGCTCACTACCCAGGCGTAGAACCTGCATCCCACGGCGTCGATTGTGCGCCACCGCCTGACGCCGCCGCACGTCGCGCCGCAATAGACGTGCTGCAACGTGCGCTTCCGGGCGACGAGCCGAAAACGTCGCAGCGAGCCGTGCGGTGCCTCAACACGCGGCTGGCAGGCTCAGCGCCCCGCGGGTTTCTTCAACCCAGCGCCCGTGGTGAGGTAAAGCGCGAACGTGCCGAGCCAGTGCCCGCCTTCGTAGTGCTCGCCAGTGACGGCGGGCAGGGCGGCATCGCGATGGCGCCTGGCAGCGGCGCGCAGCGCGCTCGCGCGCGGATCGTTGCCGAGCGCGCCCGCCATTCCTTCCAGCATCCAGGCGCGGCTCAGGTTGAGCCCGTCGATGTGCGCGAGCTTCGGGTCCGAGCGGTCCGTGACGATGCCGGCCGGCAGCCAGAAGTCCTGCGCGTTGCGCGGGATTCCGGGCAGAAAGTTGCGCAGCCACGACTGAAAGTCGGCCTGTGACAGGAGGCGCCGCATGAAGTCCGCTTCCGCGAGGCAGGGCGACAGGAAATCCTCGCCCGAAGGCTCGTACGCGAGCGGACAGAGGCCGTCGGCGTAGTAGTAGGCGCGCGCGCGATTGTTCATCAGCCGGATCATCGCCTCGTCGGCTGCGACCTGGGCCCAGTCCCAGATCAGCCCGAACGCGAACGCCGTCTGGCTGTGCTCGCCGACGCGGATCGGATAGTTGAGCTTCGGCAACCACTGCTTGATGCGCACGGCCGCCTCCTGTTCGAGCGGCTGCAGTGTCGCGACCCAGGCCTGCGCCTGCGGATCCTCCCAGGTACGCAGCTCCGTCATCAGTTGCAACAACCACGCGAGACCGTACGGACGCTCGAACGAAGCGCGACCGGTCGTGCGCAGATAGGCCGCTTCGACGGCAATGTTCCCGGCCGTCAGGCTCTTTGCCAGTGCCGCGCGCGCAGCCGGCGCGAACGAAGCATTCGGGTAGAGATGCGCGGCGCGGGCGAGGAGCCAATGACCGTGTACTGCTGAATGCCAGTCGTAACAGCCGTAGAACGCTGGCGTGAGCTGACGAGGTGGCTTTGCATCGGCGTCGCTCGCGAGCGTGTGCGAAATCTTGTTCGGGTACTCGCGATGCACGCATTCGAGCGCGAGCGCGACGAAGCGACCCACGGCCGACTCGTCGATGGGCGGCTCCGCGGCGGCGGCGGCGTTGCTTCGGCCCGGTGTGGCGATCACGGCGACCGTGGCGATGATGGCAGCGGCGAGCGCAACAACGCCGGAACGTGGCACGGGCGTGCGAGCTGCCGTCGTCGTCATCGCAACGGTCGTCATCGCAACGGCTCCAGCGAGGTGTGCACCAGTCGTGCGGCCAGTGCCAGGTCGACCTGGTTCATCTCGTACGCGGTTTCGGTGAGCTGATCGAGTATTCCCTGCTGCACATGCCCGCGCTCGAGCGCCCGCGCATAGCCGATCTCGTGGTGGAACATCACCATCGAGTATCGCGGAATGAAGTGCTGGGGGAAGCGCCGCTCGAGCTCGAGCGACAGTGTTTTCTGGAGCTGGAAGCGCGGGTTGCGCACGCTATCGCGCATCTCGACGTAGTTCTCGAGGGCCATCCGTGCAATCGCCTCGGCGTCCGGACGCCGGCGCCGCTCGAATTCCGCGAACAGGGTCTCCCAGTCGTCGTGCTCGTCGAGCAGCTCGTCGAACACCACGCAGTCCTCGAACGCGCAGTTCATGCCCTGGCCATGGAACGGGACGATGGCATGCGCGGCATCGCCGAGCAGCAGCGCGTCGCCACCGGCGTGCCATGGCGCACAGTGCACCGTGACCATGTTGCCGGTGGGATTCGCGAAGAAATCCTGCGTCAGCTCCGGGATCAGGGAAAAGGCATCGGGGAAGCGGCGTGCGAAGAAGGTTTCGACGGAACTGGCATCGGTGAGCGAGGCGAAGCTCTCGTAGCCGGTCGCCGGCAGGAACAGCGTGACCGTGAAGCTGCCGTCGATATTCGCGAGCGCGATGAGCATGAACCCACCACGCGGCCAGATGTGCAACGCGTTCGCGTCGAGCAGGTGCGTGCCGTCCGGTCCCGGCGGGATCGCGAGCTCCTTGTACTGGTGCGGCAGCAGCTCTTCGGTCGCACGCGAGATCTCGGCGCGCACCAGGTCCGCGCGGACGGCGGAGCTCGCGCCATCGGTGGCGATCACCGGCGAGGCGCGCACCTCGTACGCGCGGCTGGAGGCCTCGTCCAGGAGCTTCAGGATGCGGCGCGTGGTATCGAGGCCCCGGCAGTTGTGGCGGAAGTGGATGGACGAGTCGGCACGCTGCTCGAACTCGCTCATCAGGAGCTTGTTCAGCTCGGCCCGCGAAACGGAGTAGATCACCTCGCGCTCGTTCTGACCGTAGGGCAGGAGCGTGGTGTTGCCTTCCGGATCGTGGATCATGCGGCCGCGCATCGGGATCATCAGCGGCTGTACGGCTTCGATGACGCCCGCCTGCCGCAGCGCGTGGATGCCGCGGTCCGCGAGCGCGAGGTTGATGGACCGTCCGGCGGAAACGCGCTCGCGGCGCATGTCGGGGCGCCGCTCGTAAAGCGTGGCCGCGAATCCGCGGCGCGCGAGGAAAATGCCGAGGAGGCTTCCCGCCAGCCCCGCACCCGTGACGGTTACCGGCGAGGGGCGCATGCGCCTTCCAGGATCTCTTCGAGCACGGTCACGAAATCCCACACGTCCTCGAACGTGTTGTAGAGCGGGACAGGCGCGACACGAATGACGTCCGGCTCGCGCCAGTCGCAGACGACGTCGCGGCGCGCCAGCTCCTCGAACACGGCACGGCCGCTCGCGACGCCCGCTGCGAGCCGCAGGGAAAGCTGAGCGCCGCGTGCCTGCGGATCGCGGGGCGAGATCACGCTGACACGACCGGCCAGGCGCGCATCGATCAGGGACTCCAGATACCCGGTGAGCCTGACGGACTTCTCGCGCAGCCGTTGCATGCCGGCCTCGCGGAACAGCGCGAACGAGGCGATGAGCGGCGCCAGCGAGAAGATCGGCGGGTTGCTGAGCTGCCAGCCCTCGGCGCCCTCGAGCACTTCGAAGTCGGGCCCCATCAGGAACCGCTTCTGCTTGTTGTGGCCCCACCAGCCTGCGAAGCGCGGCAGGTCCGCCGAGCGTGCGTGGCGCTCGTGCACGAAACAGCCCGCGATCGCGCCGGGCCCGGAGTTCAGGTACTTGTAGCTGCACCACACCGCGAAGTCGGGCGCCCAGTCGTGCAGCGCCAGCTCGAGGTTGCCGGCCGCGTGGGCAAGATCGAAGCCGACGTTGCATCCCTGGGCGCGCGCCAATTGCACGATGCGCTGCAGGTCGAAGGCCTGGCCGGTCCGGTACTGCACGCCGGCCAGCATGACGAGCGCGATGCGCCGGCCCTCGCGCGCGAGCAGCGATTCGAGATCCTCGTCGCGAATGCAATCCTCGCCGCGCCGCGGAGCGAGCTCGATCAGCGCTGCGTCGGCGCGCAAGCCGTGGTACGCGATCTGCGAGGCGACGGCGTAGCGGTCGGACGGGAAGGCGCCTTCCTCGATGAGGATGCACGGTCGCTCGGGCGTCGGACGGTAGAAGCTCACCATCATCAGGTGCAGGTTCACCGTCAGGGTGTTCATGTTCACGACTTCGTGCGGCCGGGCGCCGACCAGGAGCGCCGTGTCGCTCGCAAGTTGCTCGTGATACGGCAGCCAGGGCCGCGTGCCCTCGTGATGCCCACGCACCCCGAAGCGCGCCCAGGCTTCGAGCTCTTCCTGCATCAGTCGCTGCACGCCGGTGGGTTGCAGGCCGAGTGAATTGCCACAGAGGTAGAGCGAGTCAGGACGCGTGCGCCCCGCGGGGATGTGAAATCGCGAACGGAAGTCGCGCAGCGCGTCGGCAGCATCGAGCGCCCGCGCCTCATCGACGCGCGGCTCATTCGTGCGTGGCTCGTCGGTCCCCCCCTTGCCCGGCGCGCGCGTCATCTTCGTGCCACCTGCAGCGCCAGGCGCGTCATGCGAAGCGCTCCTTGTCGAGCGCCAGCCACTCGAGCGCCGTGCCGTGCAGGAGTCGCGCCTCGGTCGCGGCTTCGAGCTTCATCGCTTCGATCATCTCGCCGGGGCGATCCTCGCCCAGCGGGAAGGGGTAGTCGCTGCCGAGCGCGATCGACCTTTCGCCCATGAGCCTGAGCATGTAGCGCAGCAGTTCCGGATCGTGGACCAGGGAATCGACGTAGAAGCGCCCGAGGTAGTCGCGCGGGTTGGTGCGGTTCTGGACGAACAGGTCGGGGCGCGCGTGAAATCCGTGCTCGATGCGCCCCAGCGTCGCGGGGAACGCTCCGCCGCCGTGGGCGAAGCACACCCGCAGCCGCGGCAGCTTTTCGAACACACCACCGAAGATCATGCAGCAGATGGACAGCGAGGTTTCGGCGGGCATGCCAACCAGCCACGGCAGCCAATAGCGCGACATGCGCTCGCGGCCCAGCATGTCCCACGGATGCACGAACACTGCCGCACCGAGATCCTGGGCCGCCGTCAGCACTTCGACCACGCGCGGGTCGTCGAGATTGCGGCCGCTGATGTGCGACCCGATTTCGATGCCGGCGAGCCCCAGGCTGCGCACGCAGCGCTCCAGCTCCTGGATGGCGAGATCGGGCTCCTGCATCGGCACCGTGCCGAGGCCGACGAAGCGCTTCGGGTGCTGCGCCACCAGCCCGGCGATGTGATCGTTCAGCAGGCGGCTGAGATCGAGGGCGTCCTGTGCGCGCGCCCAGTAGCTGAACATGACGGGCACGGTCGACAGCACCTGCACGTCGACCTCGGTGCGCGTCAGATCCTCGAAGCGTTTTTCCGCGTCCCAGGAGTTGGCCTTGATGTCGCGGAACAGCTTGCCTTCCTGCACCATGCGCGCGCAGCCCGGCCCGGTGTGCTCGATCTGCACCCAGCCGCCGTAGCCGTAGCGTTCCTGGAGATTCGGCCAGTTCTCCGGGATGACGTGGGTGTGGATGTCGATCTTCAGAGGACGGGCCATGGGCATCGCGTCAGCGGCGCTCGCCTGGCTTCACCGGCGGCTGCATGACGGCGCCGCAGTGCTTGCACGTGCGGTGCTCGACGCTCGAAAAGAAGCGCTCGAACACCGGCGGGAACTGGGTCTCGATGTTAGTGAGCTCGAAGTATTCGTTGTAGAGCTGCCGGTGGCAGTCTTCGCAGAACCACAGCAGGCCGTCCTTCTCGCCCGCGCGGCGCTGCCGCTCGATGACGAGGCCGACGGTGTCTGCGCGCCGCTGCGGGGAGTGCGGCACGTGCGGCGGGAGCAGCAGGATCTCGCCTTCGCGGATCGGCACGTCGACGCGCCGCCCGCCCTGCATGGTCCACAGCACCATGTCGCCTTCGAGCTGGTAGAAGAATTCCTCGCCCGGATCGTCGTGGAAGTCTTTGCGGGCGTTGGGCCCGCCGATGACCATGATGATGAACTCGGCGTCCTTGAACACCTGCTTGTTGCCGACGGGCGGCTTGAGCAGGTGGCGGTGCTCGTCGATCCAGCTGCGGAAGTTGAAAGCCTGTAGGGGTCGGGTGGAGCTCATGGCGATGTCGGCAGTGGCGTTACGGCAGCGTGGCGATGCACTTCAGCTCGATGGCGATCGGACCCGGCAGGCGCGCGACGCCGACGGTCGTGCGGCAGGGCTGCACCTTGCCGAAATACTCGGCGTAGATGCGATTGTACGTCGTCCAGTCGCGTTCCAGGTCGGTCAGGAACACCGTGACGTCGACCAGCCGGTCCCAGCTGGAGCCCGCGTCCTCCAGGATCACGCGCACGTTGTCGAAGACCGCGCGGCACTGCGATTCGAAGTCATAGCGCAGCACGCGCCCCTGCGCGTCGAGCTCGACGCCGGCCACCGATTTCTCGCCGCGCCGGCGCGGCCCCATGCCGGAAATGAAGAGCAGATTGCCCACGCGCCGGGCGGTGGGATAGGGCCCGAGCGGTTCGGGGGCGCGTGGCGAGACGATCACGTCGGACATGGCGGACACCGGGACTGTGGCACTCGATGCGGACTCGACACGGACTCAATACTTGACGCACACGTTGCGCGACTCGGTGAAGAAGCGCATCGCTTCGAAGCCGCCCTCGCGACCGACGCCGGAGCTCTTCACGCCGCCCATGGGCGTGCGCAGGTCGCGCAGCATCCAGGTGTTCACCCACACCAGGCCGGCTTCGAGGCGTGCGGAGACGCGATGGCAACGCGAGTTGTCGCGGCTCCACAGGGAGGCGGCGAGGCCGTACGGGGTGCCGTTCGCGATCTCGAGCGCCTCGTCCTCACCGTCGAAAGGCAGCAGCGTCGCGACGGGGCCGAAGATCTCCTCCTGATTGGTGCGGCAGCTCGCGTCGAGCCCCTCGATGACGGTGGGTTGCACGAACCAGCCGTCGCGGCAGCGCGCGCTCGCAACCCGGGCACGCTCGCCGCCGCACAGCACGCGCCCGCCTTCGGAACGTGCCTGCTGGATGGCGCCCAGCACTTTGTCCAGGTGTGCCGCCGAGACGAGTGCGCCCTGATCGGTTTCCGCTTCCAGCGGGTCGCCCACGCGCAGCGCGCGTACGCGCGCGGCGAACGCGTCGCGGAAGCGAGCGTAGAGGGAACGTTCGACCAGCACGCGCGAGCCACACAGGCAGATCTCGCCCTGGTTGGCGAAGGCGGCGCGCACCGTTCCCTCGACCGTGGCCTCGAAATCGCAGTCCGCGAACACCAGGCTCGGATTCTTGCCGCCCAACTCGAGCGACAGTTTCTTGAAGAGCGGCGCGGCTGCCGCGGCGATGTGCCGGCCCGTGGCCGTGCCGCCGGTGAACGAGATGGCGCGCACCTGCGGATGGGTAACGACGGCGTTACCGACTTCCGCCCCGCGCCCGTGGAGGATATTGAGCACGCCGTTCGGAAGCCCCGCTTCGATGCTGAGCTCGGCGAGCATGGCGGCGGTGAGCGGCGTAACCTCGGAAGGCTTCGCGATCACGCAATTGCCGGCCGCGAGCGCTGGCGCGATCTTCCACGTGAGCAGGTACAGCGGCAGGTTCCACGGCGAAATACCGGCGACCACACCGTGCGGTTGCTGCAGGGTGTAGTTGATGGCGCCGGTTTCCATCGCGTGCGCTTCGCTCGCGAACTGCGTCGCCGCCCCGGCAAAGAAGCGCAGGTTGCTGATGGCGCGCGGGATGTCGAGCGAGCGGGCGAGGGACAGGGGCTTGCCGGTGTCGCAGGACTCGGCGTGCGCGAATTTCTCCAGGTCGCGCTCGATCAGGTCGGCGAGCCGGTTGAGCCAGCGTGCGCGGTCGGCGGCCGGCAGGTCGCGCCAGCCGGGAAACGCGCCCTGCGCCGCTTCGACGGCAGCCTCCACGTCCTCCGCACCCGACTCCGGGGCGCGGGCGTAGGCCTGGCCAGCGGCCGGTTCCCAGACGTCGAACCAACGCTGCCGGGCGCCGGCGCGCAGCTCGCCGCCGATAAGATTGCGCAGCTCCTTCATTCGAGTCCATTCTAGAACGGTGGCGAATCAAGTGACACCCACGGCCCCGGTTCGGGCACCTTCCCTGGCAGATATCCTGGCGGCCCGCGAGCGAATCGCCCCTCACGTGCTGCGCACGCCGCTGATACGGCTGCGCGGCGTGGAGGCGGGCCGCGGTGCACAGGCGGGGGACGATCGGCAGATCTGGCTCAAGCTCGAGAACCTGCAGCCGACCGGCAGTTTCAAGATGCGTGGCGCGGCGAACGCGATGGCCGCGCTGGCGCCGGCAGAGTTGTCGAGGGGCGTGTATACGGCGAGTGCCGGCAACATGGCGCAGGGCGTGGCCTGGAACGCGCGCACGCGGAGGGTACCGGCGCGGATCATCGTTCCCGATCACGCCCCCGCGAACAAGCTGCGGGCGATCGAAGCACTGGGCGGAACGGTGATCAAGCTGCCGTTCGATCGCTGGTGGGATGTGCTGGTCGCCAACGGATCGGCGGAGGAACAGGGACAGTTCATCCATCCGTTCTGCAACCGCGACGTGATCGCGGGCAACGGGACCATCGGGCTGGAGATCGTCGAGGACCTGCCGGACGTCGACACCGTGATCGTGCCCTATGGCGGAGGCGGGCTGTCGACCGGCATCGCGATCGCCGTGCGGGCGCAGCGGCCAGACGCGAAGGTGTACGCCTGCGAGGTGGAAACGGCTGCGCCCCTCGCCGCGAGCCTCGACGCGGGTGAGCCGGTGACGATCGACTATGTTCCCAGTTTCGTCGATGGCATCGGCAGCCGCAGTGTCATGCCGGCGATGTGGTCGCTCGTGATCGCCGCGCTCACCGGTTCACTGGTCGTGTCGCTGCAGGAGATCGAGGAGGCGCTGCGCCGACTGTTTTCTGCGCATCGCGTGGTCGCCGAAGGCGCGGGTGCGAGCTCCGTCGCGGCGGCCCTGGCCAGTCCCGACCTGGGCCGCCGCGTCGTGTGCGTCGTCTCCGGCGGCAACATCAATCCCGACGTGCTCGCCAGGATCGTCGCGAATGACCAAGGTCCAGTACCGGTCTAGTCATCAATGACCAGCGTCCGGTACCGAACCTGGCGATCAGCCGCGGCGGTTCGAGGTCTCCTTGAGCACCAGGCGGCCGTCCTCGGCCGGAATCCGCTCACCCGGATCGTGGTCCATGCGCACCACGCCCTCCTCGTCGCCGAGCTCGTAGCTCACGTCGTAGCCGACCGTCTCCTCGCGTTCGTCGTAGACGGTTTCGCAACGCTGCTCCGTGCGATCCACGCGGTTGCCCTCCTGCATCCGCTTCTGCACCTTGCTGCCCGCGTAGCCACCCGCCGCCGCGCCCGCCACGGTCGCGGCCTTCTTGCCGCTGCCGTCGCCGACCTGGTTACCGAGCACGGCGCCAGCCACCGCGCCGATGACGGTGCCGGTCACGCGCTTCGGATCCTTCGTCGGCGCCTTCTCGGAGACGACCTGGTCGCCGCACATTTCGCGCGGCACGCGCACGGTTTCGGTGATGGGACGCACGTCAGTGACGGTCGCGTAGCGCGGGTTGTCGCTGAGCATCCTGTAGCCCGCGATCGCGCCACCCGCCGTGACGATCGCCGCTCCCGCCAGAATCCCTACCAGCATTGATCGGTCCATCGATTCGTCCTCCTGTGCCGTGCTCGACGCAACGTCGCCGTCGGGCGACGCTGCGTTCTCTCGCACCTCTCCGTCTAGTCCGCGCAGGCAACGATTTGGTTCCGGCGCCGGTGGACTCGCTCGACGGGCTTGCAATTGCAGGAATTTCAACGGCCCGCGTTGCAGCTACTTCAGCTGGTTGAGCTCGAGCACGTTGCCGTCGGGATCGCGGCAGAAGAGGTAGGTGCGGCGCGTGTCGTGCTTCGGGCCCTCGGTGATCGGCACTCCGGCACGTGCGAGGCTCGCCGCGGCAGCGTCCAGGTCCGGCACGAGAAACGCCGCGTGCGTGATCCCGGGAAAATTCCAGTCGTTGTCCTGCAGCACGTTGCGCGCTTCCTCCTGCTCGTTGCCGTTGCAGATGAGGTGGATGCGCACACCCGCCGCGTTCTCGATCTCGACGGCGCGCGATTGCGAATGCGGGCTCTCGGCCACGACGTGGAAACCAAACAGCTTGTAGAAGTGAATGGCGCGCGCCGGATCGCTGACGCGGATGCCGACGTGGTCGTAGGCGAGGAGCGGAATCGGGCTCGCGGTCCGAACGGAAAGCGCAGAGTCGCGCATTGCGCTCTTGGTGCTGACGCTGCCGGCGGACATGACGGGCCTCGCGCTGATGAGCTACAAGATGGCGCAAGCCTATTGGGCACGCGTGACTCGCAGCCAACACAGTTTGTGACCGAACGGTAAGGAATGCTGAGGCGGGACGACATTCGGGGCCGGCGCCGGCCGCTGAACCTGAACCTGAACCTGAACCTGGACCCGAACCGAGCACACTGCAATCGCAGAGCGCGCTTCAATCCTTGCCAGGCTCCTGGTGCGTGGAGCACGCAACGGTTGTCGTCTTCAGGTCCGGCACGTCGAGGCGCAGCGCGCACAGCGAACCGCCCCACACGCAGCCCGTGTCGATGGCGCGAACGTTGCTCTTCAGGTGCAGGCCGAGCGTCGACCAGTGGCCGCAGACGATCGGCACGTCGCGACTGGCGCGCGCGGGCGCGTCGAACCACGGCAGGAACGGCGCCTTCACCTCGCCCGGGGCACCTTTGACCTTGAGATCGATGCGGCCGTCCTTCGTGCAGTAGCGCAGGCGCGTCATGCAATTGACGATGAAACGCAGGCGGTCGTAGCCCTTCAGCGACTCGCTCCAGCGATCGGGCTGGTCGCCATACATGTGCTCGTAGAGCGAGTCCGCATCGCTGGCCAGCGCCGCCTCGACTTCCGCCGCCAGCTGCGCGGCCTGCGCGATCGTCCATTGCGGCGCGAGCCCGGCGTGCACCATGGCGATGCCGGCTTCTTCGTCGTGATGAAACAGCGGGCGCGCCTGCAGCCAGTCGAGCAGCGCGTCGCGATCGCGCGCTTCGAGCACCGGCTGCAACGTGTCCCCGCCCTTCAGGCGCCGTTTTTTCGAGCGCGCCACCGCGAGCAGGTGCAGGTCGTGATTGCCCAGGACGACCACGGCGTTCGCATCCAGTGCGCGCACGCGGCGCAGGACCTCGAGCGAGCGCGGACCGCGATTGACGAGGTCGCCGACGAACCAGAGCCGGTCGCGGTCAGCGTTGAAATGGATGCGCTCGAGCAGCTCGCCGAGCTCGTCGTCGCATCCCTGGACGTCGCCGATGGCGTACGTGGCCATCCGGCAAGACTATCAAAAGGGGCCAGGTGCCTTTCGGCAATCTGACGCGGGTTCGGCTAGTGCAAAACGCCCGGCATGGCCAGCGTGAAAGGTGCGATCGGCGCGTCGAAGTGCTGGCCGTCGTCGGCAACCATCTGGTAGCTGCCCTGCATGGCGCCGACCGGTGTCTCGATGATCGCGCCGCTGGAGTACCGGAACCCCTGTCCCGGTTTGAGGTAAGGCTGCTCGCCGACCACGCCGTCGCCGCGCACTTCCTGCACTTTGCCGTTCGCGTCCGTGATCACCCAGTGACGCGTCATCAGCCGCGCGGGCACTTTGCCTTCGTTGCGGATGGTGATGGTGTACGAGAACACGAAGCGCCGCTCGCGCGGATCCGACTGCTCGTCGACGAAGTTGGTTTCCACGTCGACGCGGATGCGGTGCTGCGCCGGCTCGGTTGTGGGGCGGGTGGTCACAGGGAGAGTCTACCCGATTCGGTACGGGACACGGCTAGGGTGCAGTGCAGGACTCAGGGCAGGCGCACCGCGAGCACGTCGCACGGTGCGGAGTGCAGGACGGTGTCTTCCGTAAAATTGAGCAGGATGGCGAGGCCGTGGCGCTCGCGGCTGCCGAGGATGATGAGGTCCGCACCCTGCTCGTGCGCCACGCGCAGGATCTCCGCCTTGATGCTGCCGGCCTCTACGAAGCACTCCGCCTCCGACAGGCCGAGTCGCGCGGCGAGCTCTTTCACCCGCGCGCGCGCTCGGTGAATCAGCTCCTCCTCGATCTGCACGGCGGGCAGCAAGGTCTCGCCCATCGGCTCGACCGGAACATATTCCACGACGTGCAGAATCTGGATGCGCGAGCCGTAGCAGGCGGCAATCGCCTTGGCGCGCTCTCCCACCAGGTCGCTCTCGTCCATCAGGTCGACGACCAGCAGAATCTTGCGATACGCGGCGGCCATGATTCGTTCCTCCAGCCTCGCGCGAGGCCACGGACGGGACGCGACCCCATCTTAGCGCGGCAGGACGACTCAACGCGCGAGGGCGGCGAACTGTTCGGGGGTCAGGCGTTCGGCGCGGGCGCCGGGGTCGATGCCCAGGCGGGCGAAAGTGGCCTCGTCCACGAGGCCTTTCAGTGCGTTGCGCAGCGTCTTGCGGCGTTGCGCGAAAGCCGCACGCACCACCCGCTCGAAACGCCGCGGCTCACCTATGTCAAACGGCGCGGACGCCAGAGGCAAGAGTCGGACCACCGCCGATTCGACTTTCGGCGGCGGACGAAAGGCCCCCGCGCCGACGGTGAACAACGGTTCGACGGTGACGTGCGGTGCAAGCATCACCGTGAGGCGCCCGTAGGCTTTCGGTCCGGGTGATGCGGCCATGCGCTCCACGACTTCCTTCTGCAGCATGAAGTGCATGTCGCGGATCGCCGCGCTATGCGCCAGCAGGTGGAAGAGGAGGGGTGTCGAGATGTTGTAGGGCAGGTTGCCGACGATGCGAAGCGGTTGGCCGTCGCCGCGCAGCGACGTGAAGTCGACATCCAGCACGTCCGCCTCGAGCACCGACAGACGTTCTGCGTAGCGAGCGCGCAGGTCGCCCGCGAGGTCCCGGTCGATCTCGATGGCTTCGAGGCGCGGGACTCGCGCCAGCAGCGCTTCGGTGAGCGCCCCGCGGCCCGGGCCGATCTCGATGAGCCGTTCGCCCGGGCGCGGATCGATTGCCGTGACGATGCGTCCGATGATCGCCGGATCGTGCAGGAAGTGCTGGCCGAAGCGTTTGCGCGGCCGCGGGAATGTCATTGCGCGGTCACTGCTTGCTGCGGGCGAGCACGATCGCCTGTTCGAGCGCCGCGGCGAGGCTGGCTTCGTCCGCCTGCCCGCTGCCGGCCAGCGACAGCGCAGTGCCGTGGTCGACCGACGTGCGTACGATCGGGAGGCCGAGGGTGACGTTCACCGCGGTGCCGAAGCCCGCGTACTTGAGCACCGGCAGACCCTGGTCGTGATACATCGCCAGCACGACGTCCGCGCCCGCGAGCGAGCGCGGCGAGAAAGCCGTGTCGGCGGGGACCGGGCCGATGGCATCGATATCGCGCGCGCGTGCGTCGGCGACAGCGGGCGAGATGACATCGATCTCCTCCCGGCCGAGATGTCCGCTCTCGCCGGCGTGCGGGTTCAGGCCGCAGACGAGGACGCGAGGACGCGCAAAACCAAACCGCGCGCGCAGGTCGCGATCGATCACCTCGAGTGTGCGCACCAGCTTGTCGCGCTCGAGCGCGCCACTGACCTTCGCAAGCGGCAAGTGAGTCGTGGCGAGGGCGACGCGCAGCCGGTCGGCGACCAGCATCATCACCGGCAGCGGTGCGCGCGTGCGCTCTGCCAGGAACTCAGTGTGACCCATGAAGCGAATTCCGGCATCGGCGATCACGCTCTTCTGCACCGGCGCCGTGACCATCGCGTCGAATTCTCCCTCGACGCAGCCCTGCAACGCGCGCTCGAGCAGGCGAACGACATAACCTGCGTTGGCGGTGTCCAGGCGACCCGGCTCGACCGGTGTGGCCACCTTCTCGCTGCACACTCGCAGCGTTCCGGCCCGGGCCGCGGTGCGCGGTGCCGAGGGCTCATAGACCGAGAACGTGACAGCGAGGCCGAGGAGCTGAGCGCGTTCAGCGAAGAGATCGGCGTCGGCGGCGAAAACCAGGTCGCAGGGCCAGTCACGCTGCGCGATCTTCAGGCACAGGTCCGGCCCGATGCCGGCCGGCTCGCCCGAAGTGACGATGATTCGCAGCATAACTAAACAGGGGAGGTACCGGACTTTTCGTTTAGTTATTCACGATCGACGAGCGCCAAACATGAATAACTAAACGAAAAGTCCGGTACCGGTTTAGTTGTCGTCACATCTTGTATTCGATGAAAGCTTCGTCGCGCAGGCGGCGCAGCCAGAGCTCGGTCTCGTCGTCGGCCTTGCTCTCGCGCAGCGACGCGAAGGCCTTCTGGCGCGTGTCCTCAGCAGTGTTGTCATGCGTGCGCCGGCCGAGCACCTGCACGATGTGCCAGCCGAATTGCGTGCGGAACGGCTCGCTGATGTCGTTTTCCTTGGCCGCGTCGATGACTTCCTCGAACGCCGGCACGAAAGTGCCGGGGCCGACCCAGCCGAGATCGCCGCCTTCGGCCGCCGAGCCCGGGTCCTCGGAGTTCGAGCGCGCCAGCTCGGCGAAGTCCTCGCCGGCCACGATGCGGGCGCGCAGGTCACGCAGCTTCGCTTCCGTCTGCGCGTCGTCGCGCAGCTCGTTGGGCTTCACCAGAATGTGGCGCGCGTGCACCTGGTCGACCATCACCGCGTTACTCGCACCGCGCTTGTTGTTGAGCCGCAGGATGTGAAAGCCGCTCGGCGTGCGCACCGGCTCGCTCACTTCGCCGGACTGCATCTTCGCGATCACTTCGGCGATGAAGGAGGGCAGCTGAGTTCCCTTGCGCCAGCCGAGGGCACCGCCGGCGAGCGCCGTCTGGCCGTTTGAATAGGTCACCGCGAGCTGTGCGAAATCCTCACCGCCGCGGGCACGCGTGACGATGTCCTTCGCGCGCGTCGTCACCGCTTCGAGTTGCTCAGGCTCGGCGGCCTGCGGCAACGAGAGCAGGATGTGCGAGACGTCGTACTCCTGGTTCTCGGCCGACGCCTGGCGCGCGATGAACTGGTCGATCTCGCGCGGCGTCACGATGATGCGCGACAGGACGTCGCGCTGGCGCAGCAGCGTGATGGTCATTTCCTTGCGCATGGAGTCGCGGAACGCGCCATAGGCGATTCCCTGCGAGGCCAGTGCGTCCGGCAGGCGATCGAGCGGAATCTGGTTGCGCTCGGCGACGTTGCGCAACGCGTTGTTGAGGCTTTCGTCCGGCACTTTGAGGCCGAGGCGCTCGGCACGCTGCAGCTGAACCTCCTGCAGAACGAGCCTCTCGAGGACCTGCTGGCGCAGAACGTTCTGCGGCGGCAGCTCCGTGCGTGCCTGACGCAGGCGCTCGGAGATCATCCGTACCTGCTCGTCGAGCTCGCTCTGCAGGACCACACCCTCATTGACCACTGCCGCAATGCGGTCCAGGAGCTGGCCGCTGCTCCCCAGCTCGCGAGTCTGGGCGTGGACGACGCTGGAGCTTGCCAGGGCGAGGGCGATGACCAGGGCGAGGGCCGCGGAGAACCCCGCAAGAATTGCATATCGCATAGGAACTTAGGTTCTCTTCGTCAGTGAGGAGGGCCGGTCAGTCCGGCTCGCGGGAGTATCCCCGAATCGCATCTTCCAGGAAAGCATCGGCCGGCACTCCGACACTGGAAAGCCCCTTCAGTTCCAGCTGAACGGCGACCGAGTTGTCGCGCTCGCCAGTGCGGCTGGACACGTATCGGCGCTGCACGACGCGCAGGCGCCAACAACAGCTCGAATACTCGAAGCCGGCGAACTGGTCGATGATGGTCTCGTCGCGCAGCGAGTAGACGCCGCCCAGGAACAGGTTCCAGCGATCGGAGAGCGGCCAGGCAACCGAGCTGTCGACCTGCTCGATGAGGTTGCGGCGATGGCGGTAGCCGATGTTCGCGACCCGATCGCGGCCGGGGCGGTACTGCAGGCCGAACTCGCTCTTGTTGCCGCGCGTGTTCTCGGGATCCCATTCGTATCCGAACCTCACCGTCCAGTTGCGGTAGGCGTTGAGCATGAGCTCGCCGATGATGTTCGAGCCGTCGCGATCCTCGGCAATTTCGTCGGGCAGCGTGACGCGCGGCGCTTCGAAGTAGTAGGTGTGGCCGAGCGTCGCGCTCAGGTACTGCTCGCCGGAGTCCGTGTCGAGCATGCGCGAGGTGACGCCGACGCTGAGCTGGTCGGCGTCGCTGAGCCGGTCCGCGCCCACATACCGATTGCGCCGGAAGAGCTGTACCAGGTTCAGGTCCGGCAGACCCGTATCGAAGATCGGCAGGTCCGCCTGCGACTCACGCACCGGAACGTTGAGGTAGAGCAAGCGCGGCTCGAGCGTCTGGATGCGCTCGGCGTTCCGGCCGATCGGCCGTTCGAGAATCATGCCGGCGTCGAGACTGTAGATCGGCGCACCGCGCGCCGGCGAGTCGTCCTGCCCCGGCTCGGTGTCGTCGAGGCTGTAGCGCGTGTACCGGTACGCGAGCTCGGGCTCGATGTACACGCCCGCGCGACGAAAGGGAAAGCGCAGCTGCGGCATCGCGTCCGCGCGGATCCCGGTGAGCCCGTCATCGCGCAGGAAGTTCACGACCTCGCCGTCGAAGGCGTACTCGATGCCGAGCGGCCCGTCGGACCACGAGCCGCGCGCCACCACGCGCGGCACGCGCGAGTAGGGGCGGAATTCGTCCGCGATCGTCTGGTCGATGGTCTGGAAATTCTGCGCCTGCGCCAGGATCGACCAGTGACGGCCGAAGTAGCGCAGCTGCGCGTTGCGCTCGAGGAACAGCACGCTGGTGCCCTCGGCGCCGAGGCCGAAATCCTCGAAGTAGAATTCGTCGCTCGCGTTCTGCGCGTCGATCTCCGCGCGCCAGGAGTCGGCGAAGTCGTTCATGTGCTCCCAGGCGATGAGGCTGCGGTCGCGATCGCGCAGGTCGTCGCCGGGCAGGTAGGTGCCGCGCAGCGTGCCGCTCATGGTCTGGCCGTCGGCATCGCCTCCGAGATAGCGGAACTCGTTCTCCAGGTTCAGGCCGCGGTCCGAGAGGAAGCGCGGCGTGGTGGTGAGGTCGAAGCTGGGCGCGAGGTTGAAGTAGTAGGGCACCGCCAGCTCGATGCCGCTGCGCTTGGAAAAGCTGAAGTCAGGAAAGAGGAAGCCGGACTTGCGCTGATCGCCGAGCGGGAAGGAGATGATGGGCGTGTAGAGGATCGGCACGCCCTTGAAGTCGAGGCGCACGCTCTTGCCAGTCCCGTTGCGCTCGGCGGTATCGAGCGTGATGTCCGATGCCGACAGCATCCAGTCGCTGTTGCCAACGGGGCAGGTGGTGTACTCGACCTTGTCGAGCGTCACGCGCCCTTGCGGGGTGACCGCGAGCTCCTTCGCCGTGCCGCGCGCCGGACGCGAGGGGATCTCGAACTCCGCGCCGCCGAAGCGCGCGCCGCCCAGCGCGTCGTAGCTGCCGGTCTCGCCCTTCACCCGGACCTGCGGGTCGCGGTACTCGACCTTCCCGGCGACCTCGAAGGAGCGCGTTTCGGCTTTGTACGTCACGTCCTCCGCGAGGATCTCGCGCGTGCCCTGGCGGATCTTCACCTCGCCCTTGAGGCGCGCGTCGCCGTCGCGATCGAGCTCGGCCGCGTCGGCCGAGACGTCGATGTCCTGCGACTTCGACTCGAAGATGGTGTTGCCGCCGCTGTCGGTTTTGCCGCTGCCGTCGGTTTTGCCGCTGCCGTCGGCTTTGCCGCCGTCCTTGCCTTCCCCGGGTTGCGGAAGCGGCTGCACGACCGGGCCGCAGAGGTCGTCAGTGGGTGCCTGCTCGACCGGTGCCTTCTCCTTCGGCTCCGGCGCTTGCTCCTGTGCGACGGTCGGCAGCGGCGCTGCGGCCACGAGTGCGACGATGAGCAGGGCGCGAGGTGCGGGCAAGGCAGTCAAGTACTTGATTTTGGCAGGTCCCCAGTGTCGCACAGATTATAATGATGCGATTGACCTGAATGCCCGATGACCGGGGTTGGCACACCACCGCTGAGCCCGACGCCCGACGCCCAGGAGAGGTGAGGTTGGACAAGCGTCTCGAGCTGCTGAGCCACTGGCTCAGGAACGATCTTCGGTTTGACTTCGAGCGCATCGCGCCCGCCTCGATCGACGCCAGCTTCAGGCGGTACTTTCGCGTGTGGCGTGGCTCGGAAACTTTCGTCGTCATGGATGCGCCGCCCGAGAAGGAGGACACCGGGCCTTTCACGCGCATCGCCCGCATGCTCGCGGACGTCGGCGTGAACGTGCCGCGGATCATCGAGGCGGACAAGGAACGCGGCTTCCTGCTGCTCACCGACCTGGGCGCGCGTCTCTATCTCGACGACCTGAACGCCTACGCGACGGCGAGCGGCGGCGAAGTGGACGAGCTGTACGACGACGCCACGAGCGCGCTGTGCGCGATCCAGGCGCGCGGCCTCGGCCACGCGACGCAGCTCCCCGACTACGACCGCGCGGCGCTCACGCGCGAGATGGAACTGTTCCCCGAGTGGTTCTGCACGAAGCACCTGAAGCTCGAGCTGAGCGACGACGATCGCGAGATGATCGCCACGACGTTCGACGCGTTGTGCCGCTCCGCGCTCGAGCAGCCGCAGGTGTTCGTGCATCGCGACTATCACTCGCGCAACCTGATGGTCTGCAACGGCGCTGACAGTGGCGTCGGGAGCAATCCCGGGATCCTGGATTTCCAGGACGCGGTGCGCGGCGCGATCACTTACGACCTCGTGTCGCTGTTCAAGGACTGCTACATCCGCTGGCCGCAGGATCGCGTGCGCAATTGGGTGGTTGGTTATCGCGCAGAGGCGGCCGCGGCTGGTGTCGAGACTGGCGCGGACGACGCGGGATTTCTGCGATGGTTTCACCTGATGGGCGCGCAGCGGCACATCAAGGTGCTCGGCATCTTCGCGCGGCTGTTCCACAGAGACGGCAAGGCGCGCTACCTGCACGACCTGCCGCTTACGCTCGACTACGTGCGCGAGATCTGCCCGAATCATCCGGAACTGCATGCGCTCGGGCGGTTTCTAGAAGAGCGCGTCGTGCCGATTCTGAAGCAGCGGACGTACGAGGCGCTGGGATGAGGGCGTCGGTAAGAACCGCTGCGCCGCTCGCCGCGCTGAGCGGTTGCGTGGTGGTGCGCGCGTGAGAGCGATGATCCTGGCCGCCGGACGCGGCGAACGCATGCGACCGCTCACGGACGGCACGCCCAAGCCGCTGCTCGACGTCGGCGGCAAGCGCCTGATCGAGTATCACCTCGAAGCGCTGCGGCGCGCGGGCATCGGCGACGTGGTGATCAATCTCTCCTGGCACGGCGAGCAGATTCGCAACGCGCTCGGCGACGGCCTGCGCTCGGACGTCAGGATCCGCTACAGCGACGAAGGTCCCGTGCCGCTCGAAACGGCCGGCGGAATCTTTCGCGCACTCGAATGGCTCGGCCCCGATCCGTTCATCGTGATCAACGGCGACGTGTGGACCGACTACGACGTGCGGCGGCTCGCACTGCCGGCAGACGCCCACGCGCACCTGGTGCTGGTGCCCAATCCGCCGCAACACCCGCATGGCGACTTCGGCCTGAAACTCGGCCGCGTGATCGAGGATGCGAACGAGCGCTACACGTTCTCAGGGATAGCGATGTACCGGCGCGAGTTCTTCGCCGAATGCAAGCCGGGGCGTTTTCCCTTGCTGCCGCTGCTCAAGCGCGCCATCGCCTCGGGCAGGCTGAGCGGCGAGTTGTACCAGGGCGAGTGGCACGACATCGGCACGCCGCAGCGCCTCGCGGCGCTCGACAATAAATTGCGGGAACGTTGACGACGTTGACGCAGCCACTTCGGAGCAAGAAAAAGGGGTCAGGCACCTTTTCCCCGGCTGAACCCAGAACAGGAACAACAGCCATGCAATTCATCGACGTGAGCCACGTAATAGAAGAAGGAATGCGCACCTACCCGGGGCTGCCCGAGCCCGAGGTGGAGGTGGTGATGGATCACGAGACCTCGGGGCCGAAGTACGGCGGCAAGGCCGAGTTCTACATCGCGACGCTGCACATCTGCGGCAACACCGGCACGTACGTCGACGCGCCGATCCACCGGTATCGTCGGGGCGCGGACCTCGCGAGCCTCACGCTCGACAAGCTCGCGCACGTGCCGACGGTCGTCGTGCCGGCGCCGGTCGGCGCCGAGCGCGGCATCGGCGCGGAGGCGTTCAAAGGCGTCGACGTGCGCGATCGCGCGGTGCTGGTGCGCACCGACTGGTCGCAGCACTGGCGCACGCCGCGCTACTTCGAGCCGAACCCGTTCCTCACACGCGCGGCCTGCGAGTACCTGGTGGAGCAGGGCGCGCGCTTCGTCGGCATCGATTCGCTGAACGTGGACGACATCCACGACCTCGCCCGCCCCGCGCACACCTTGTTACTCGGCGCCGGCATCCCGATATGCGAGCACATGACGCAGCTCAAGACCGTGCCGCGCTCCGGCGGCTTCCTGCACGCCGTGCCCATCGCCTGGAAGGGCGGCGGGACCTTCCCGGTGCGGGCGTACGTCATGGTGGACTACAATTCGTGACGTGAGCGAGTTCAAAGGCATACCTGTCGTAGAGCAGTCGAAAGCGGAGCCGGCTGCAGACCGGGCCGACGCAGCTTCCGCGCGCCCAACGTCTTCCAATTGGAAGGAATCAGGCGATCGTACGATGTCGTCCGATCAAGCGATCTCGGCCGATCGCGCGACGTCCGCGCACCCGGTGGCCTGGGCCCCGCCGCTCGAGTCAGTGCGCACCGCCCCCATCCGCAGCGGTGACAAATACGTGACACCGCAAGGCTTCACCGCGATCAAGGACGGCGTGAAGGCGCGCGGGCCTGTCGATCGCAAGGCGCTCTCCGGCAAGCCGCGCTGGCTCAAGGCGCCGATGCCGGCGGGCCCGAAGTTCGACGCGGTGCGCGGCATCGTGCGCGAGCATCGCCTGTCGACGGTGTGCGAAGAGGCGAAGTGCCCGAACATCGGCGAGTGCTGGAACGCCGGCACCGCGACCATCATGGTGATGGGCGCCGTGTGCACGCGCGCGTGCCGCTTCTGTTCCGTCGACACCGGCAACCCGCGCGGCTGGCTCGACGCCGAGGAACCCGCGAACGTCGCACGTTCCGTCGCGCTGATGAAACTGAAATACGTGGTGCTGACGTCGGTCGATCGCGACGACCTGCCCGACGGCGGCGCCGCGCACTACGCCGCGTGCGTGCGCGCGATAAAAGAGATGACGCCGCAGACGGCCGTCGAAGCGCTCACGCCGGATTTCCAGGGTGTGCAGCGCGATGTGGAGACGGTGGTCGACTCGGGGTTGGAGGTCTTCGCGCAGAACGTCGAGACGGTGCAGCGCCTGACGCACCCCGTGCGCGACCCGCGCGCCGGCTACGAGCAGACGCTCGCGGTGCTCGAACACGCGAAGCGCTACAAGCCGTCGGTGCTGACGAAGACGAGCCTGATGCTCGGCCTCGGCGAGACGGACGAAGAGATCGCGGAGACGATGGACGACCTGCGCCGCATCGGCGTCGATATCCTGACCTTGGGCCAGTACCTGCGCCCGACGGTGAACCACCTGCCGGTCGAGCGCTACGTGACGCCCGCCGAGTTCGACAGATATAGAGAGTGGGGCCTGGCGCGCGGGTTTGTTGAGGTGGTGTCCGGCCCGCTGGTGCGCTCGAGTTATCGTGCCGAGCGCGCGCTGGAGCGGAACAATGCGGGGTTGGGGACCGTCCCGATGGCCGACGCGAGCCGAGCGTGAAGGACGACGCGCTCTCCATTCTCGAGCCCCGCATGGACGTCGAGACCTCTGATGCGCCACGTGCGGTCACCGATCCGCCTGCGATCCGCCGACTCGGCCTGGTCGACTACGAATCAACCTGGCGCGACATGCAGCGCTTCACCGACACGCGCACGCCGACCACGCGCGACGAAATCTGGTTCCTCGAACACCCGCCCGTCTTCACGCTCGGCATGAACGGCCGCCGCGAGCACGTGCTCGCACCCGGCGACATTCCCGTGGTGCCCGTGGATCGCGGCGGGCAAGTGACGTATCACGGGCCGGGACAGTTGGTGGTGTATCCGCTGTTAGACCTGCGGCGGCTGGGTCTCGGTGTGCGTGAGCTTGTGATGCGGCTGGAGAATGCGGTCATTGAGCTCGCTGCGGGTTACGGCGTAGACGCGGTTGGTCGGCGCGATGCGCCTGGCGTCTACGTTGGCGGGAAGAAGCTCGCGAGCATCGGCCTGCGCGTGCGGCGTGGGTGCAGCTACCACGGGCTCGCATTGAACGTGGTGAACGATCTCGAGCCGTTCTCGCGCATTAATCCGTGCGGGTTCGAGGGGCTACAGGTGATAAGAATCGCTGATCTCGCGGCAGTAGGTGGTTTAGAGGAAGTGATGGAGCGGTTCGTGCCGTTGGTGAACCGAAACCTGGTGGACGGTCGGGCCGCGTAGGGCTTCGCAGCGTTCGATAGCTCCTCCCCCAGTTCTCCGCTGAGTAGAGACTAATGGCGGCTTGCAGGCGGGACTGCGCTGGCCCTTGTGGCCCATTGCTGCACCGATGCCGGCAAGAACAGACGCAGAGGGGCTTATCCAATGGCAATCAAGAAGACCGAACTTTACAGCGCGATTTGGTCCAGTTGCGACGCCCTTCGGGGCGGCATGGATGCCAGCCAGTACAAGGACTACGTTCTCTCGCTGCTGTTCATCAAGTACATCAGCGATAAGTATTCTGGCGTCCCGTATGCCCCCATCACGATTCCCAAGGGTGCCGACTTCAGAGCGATGGTCGCCCTCAAGGGCAAATCTGATATCGGCGATCAGATCAACAAGAAGATCATCGCACCGCTCGCCAAAGCGAACGCGCAGCTCAATCAGGCCGACTTCCCCGACTTCAACGACACGCCGAAACTCGGCGACGGCAAGGAGAAGGTCCAGCGCTTGACCGATCTCATCGCCATCTTCGAGGACCCGAACCTAGATTTCTCCAAGAACCGGGCTGAGGGCGATGACATCCTGGGCGACGCGTATGAATACCTCATGCGTCACTTCGCCACCGAGAGCGGCAAGAGCAAGGGGCAGTTCTACACGCCAGCCGAAGTCAGCCGCGTGATAGCCCAGATCATCGGCATCAAGGCCGCAAAGCCATCGACGAAGACAACCGTCTACGATCCGACATGCGGTTCGGGTTCCTTGCTTCTGAAGGTTAGCGACGAGGCGGGTGTGAAGGTATCTCTCTACGGGCAGGAGAAAGATTCCGCCACGAGCGGCCTTGCCCGCATGAACATGATCCTGCACGACAACCCGACAGCGCAGATCGAACAGGGCAACACCCTGACCGATCCAAAGTTCAAAGAACACGGAGCGATCAAGCAATTCGACTTCGTCGTCGCCAATCCGCCGTTCAGCGACAAGCGCTGGAGCACGGGCCTCGACCCGTTGCACGACCCGCACGATCGCTTCAAGGCGTTCGGTGTTCCGCCCGGCAAGCAAGGTGACTACGCGTATCTGTTGCACATTGTCCGCAGCCTCAAATCCAGCGGAACTGGAACATGCGTCCTGCCGCACGGCGTTCTGTTTCGTGGCAATGCCGAAGCCGATATTCGCAAGGCCCTTGTCCGCAAGGGCTACATCAAGGGGATCATTGGTCTGCCAGCGAACCTCTTTTACGGCACCGGCATTCCCGCCTGCCTCGTCATCGTAGACAAAGAAAACGCGCAGGCCCGCAAGGGCATCTTCATGATCGACGCCTCGCAGGGCTTCATGAAGGACGGACCGAAGAACCGCCTGCGCGCGCAAGACATCCACAAGATCGTGGATGCGTTTACCAAGTCGCTCGACATTCCTGGTTACTCCCGGATGGTTTCATTCGGAGAGATCGAGAAGAACGAGTTCAATCTCAATCTTCCGCGCTATATCGACAGCCAGAACGCTGAGGACCACCAGGACATCGAAGGCCATCTCAAAGGAGGCATCCCGCAGGCTGACATCGATGCTCTGCAAGCCTATTGGGATGTGTGCCCCGGACTTCGCAAAGCGCTGTTCAAGATCAACCGCCCCCGGTACCTCGACCTCGCGGTCGATAAGGCGGCGATCAAGACAACAATCTTCGGGCACGCAGAATTCAAGGCGTTCATGAAATTAATGAACGAACACTTCGCGCCATGGCGCGGGCGCAGCGCGAAATCTCTCAAGGCGCTCAAGGCCGGGCTGCATCCGAAAGACGTGATTTACGGTTTGTCGGAGGACCTTCTCAAGCACTACGAGGGGAAGCCGCTCATCAGCAAGTACGGCGTGTATCAGCACTTGATGGATTTCTGGGCCGAAACGATGCAGGACGACTGCTATCTCATCGCCGCCGAAGGATGGAAGACGGAGACGTACCGCATCATCGAGACAACGAAGAAAGGCAAGACAAAGGACAAGGGCTGGACCTGCGACCTGATCCCGAAGCGCTACATCGTCGCCCGTTACTTCGCCAAGGAACAGGCAGAGATCGACAAGCTCACGCAAGACCTTGAAGCTGCGAGCGCCGCGCTTGCGGCGTTCGAGGAAGAGAACAGCGGCGATGAAGGGTATCTCTCCGATCTCGACAAGATCAACAAAGGCAATATCAAAACTCGCTTCCAGGAAATCAAGGACGACAAGGATGCTGATGAGGAGCGCGCCGTTCTAATGAAATGGCAGGAATTGAGTGACGAAGAATCCGACCTCAAGACTCGTCTCAAGGAGGCCGAGGCGGAATTGGACGACAAAGCCTACAAGAAGTATCCGACGCTAACGCAGGCCGAGATCAAGGACATCGTGGTAGACGACAAATGGCTCGCGCGAATTGACCGCGACATTCACGGCGAGATGGACCGGATTAGTCAGGCACTGGCGCAAAGAGTTCGCGAACTGGCCGAGCGATATGAAACGCCGATGCCGACACTCATGAAGCGGGTTAGTGAGTCCGAAGTCAGAGTCGCCGCCCAATTGCAACGAATGGGGTTTGCCTGGTGATGGTACATTCGGCAGTCGCTCTTGATCCGCTTATGGTGGCACCCACAGGTGCCGCTGAAGGTTACCAGCAGACAGATATCGGCGTACTACCGGCGCAATGGAAAGTAGCCGCCATGGGCGATCTATTTTCAGTAAGTGCTGGTGGAGATTTTGATCCCTCCCAGTCATCGGAAGTCTGTGATGCAACGTTTCGTTACCCTATCTACTCCAATGCTCTGACTGATGATGGCCTTTATGCCTACACCTCTTGTCCACATCACAAGGAAGGTTCAATTACGATTACCGCGCGCGGTGTACTTGGTTCCGCAAACTACCGTGAGTCGCCTTTCACGGCGATTGGTCGCGTTCTTGTCTTGGCACCAAAGGCACGACAAGACGGCCGGTTTTTCGCTAGCTACATCAATCAGTGCGTAGTGTTTGCCGTTGAAAGCACGGGCGTGCCACAGCTTACCGCGCCGCAGGTCTCCAAGTACCTTCTCGCTGTCCCACCAATTGAGGAGCAGGAGGCCATCGCCAACGCGATCTCTCGGAGCAACGAACTGATCACTGGGCTCGAAGCGCTCGTCGCGAAGAAGCGAGCTATCAAGCAGGGGGCGATGGAAGAACTGCTTTCCGGTCGGCGACGCCTTCCTAAATTTACTCTGGCCTGGCAGACCCGATCGATAGGCGAATTCGCGGACTGCGCGGCAGGCGGCACACCGAGCACTTTGGTTGCGGAGTATTGGAACGGCAACGTTTCTTGGATGAGTTCCGGTGACCTTCATCTCAAGCGTGTCAGCAGCGTCCCCGGAAGGATTACTAACGCCGGTCTCGTAAACTCTGCCGCCAAGTTATTGCCTGAAAAATGTGTTCTGGTCGGCCTCGCTGGCCAAGGGAAAACGCGTGGCACCGTCGCGATGAATCTAATTCCCTTGTGCACCAATCAATCCATTGCAGCGATCTACCCCTCGCTATCAATCGTTCCAGAGTATCTCTACTACAATCTCGACGCGAGATATGACGAGCTGCGCGAGCTCTCTGCAGGAGACGGCGGTCGCGGCGGACTAAATCTCCGTCTAATCAAATCGATCGCTGTTCGTCTACCCCCTCTAGATGAACAGGCGGCGATTGCTGGCGTACTTTCTGACATGGATGCGGAACTTGCGGTTTTGGAGTCGCGCCTGAACAAGGCCCGCGAGACCAAGCAAGGCATGATGCAAGACTTGTTGACCGGGAGGGTCCGACTGGTATGAGCGATGTCGGAAAGGCGGAGTGGGTTACGCAGAATAGAGTCATTGCGCTGTTCGTCAAACAGCTTGGATACCGCTATCTCGGCGACTGGTCCGACCGAGTTGGCAACACCAATATCGAGGATGAAATCCTCACGACGTATCTGACCGGGCGCGGATACAGCGCAGCGCAGATCAGCGCGGCGCTGCACCGGTTTCACACGGAAGCCAGCAACAGCAGCCGCAGTCTCTACGCCAACAACCAGGCCGTCTACAACCTCCTGCGCTACGGCGTCGCTGTGAAGGTGGAGGCCGGAAAGGCAACGGAGACGGTCCACCTGATCGATTGGGATCACCAGGAGAAGAACGACTTTGCCGTCGCCGAGGAAGTTACGCTCAAAGGCAGCCTTGAGCGGCGGCCCGATATCGTCCTCTACGTCAACGGTATCGCCATCGGCGTGATCGAATTGAAGAACAGCCGCGTCAGCATTGGCGACGGCATCCGGCAGTGCCTTTCCAACCAGCAACGGGAATTCAACGAGTGGTTCTTCACGACAAACCAGATCGTTTTTGCCGGCAATGATTCGGAAGGTCTGCGTTATGGAGCCATCCTCACGCCCGAAAAATATTTCCTGACTTGGAAGGAGGACGAAGACGATGACGAGCTGTTCAAGCTCGACAAGTACCTTCTCAAGCTTTGCGAGAAGAAGCGCCTCATCGAGCTCATGCACGACTTCGTGCTGTTCGATGGCGGCGTGAAGAAACTGCCGCGCGTTCACCAGTATTTCGGCGTGAAGGCGGCTCAGGAGCATGTTCGCCACAAGCGCGGCGGCATCATCTGGCACACGCAAGGATCGGGTAAGAGTATCGTCATGGTGTTGCTGGCCAAGTGGATTCTGGAGAGCAGTCCCAACGCACGCGTTGCGATCATTACGGACCGGGATGAGCTGGATGGGCAGATTGAAGGCGTATTCAGGAACACGGGCGAGACCTCGATCTATCGCACAACGAGTGGCAAGGACCTTATGGCGAAGCTCGGCCAGCCGAAGCCCCGGTTGCTTTGTTCGCTCGTCCACAAATTCGGGCGCCGGGATGTGGGCGACTTCGACGCTTTCATCAAGGAATTGAAGGAGAGGCCGAGCGACACCTACGGCGATGTGTTTGTCTTCGTGGACGAATGCCACAGGACGCAAAGCGGGAAGCTGCACAAGGTCATGAAGGCATTGATGCCCAATGCCATGTTCATCGGCTTCACGGGAACGCCGCTGCTGCGCCAGGACGCGCAGACCAGCCTCGAAGTCTTCGGGCGCTACCTCCACACATACAAGTTCAGCGAGGCGGTCGAGGATCACGTTATCCTCGACCTCGTGTACGAGGCGCGCGACATCGACCAGCGGCTTTCCTCCCAGAAGAGGATCGATCAATGGTTTGAAGCCAAGACCAAAGGTCTAAACGACTGGCAGAAGGACGAGTTGAAGAAGAAATGGGGCACGATGCAGAACGTCCTCAGTTCACGCTCGCGCATGGAGAAAGTTGTCGCCGACATCGTTTTCGATTTTAGCGTCAAGCCGCGCCTTTCCAGTGAGCGAGGCAACGCCATACTTGTGGCATCCAGCATCTATGAAGCTTGCAAGTATTTCGAGCTGCTTCAGAAGACGCCCTTCAAGGGGAAATGCGCCATCGTCACGTCCTACAACCCGCAAGCCAAGGACGTGACACTGGAGGAGACAGGCGCGAACAGCGAAACGGACAAGCAGTTCATCTACAACACCTACAACGAGCTGCTGAAGGGCATCGCGCCGACGCCCGGTAAGACGAAGGCGGAAACTTACGAGGAGCAAGCGAAATCCCTCTTCCGGGGCGAGCCCGCGAACATGAAACTCCTGGTCGTCGTGGACAAGCTGCTGACTGGCTTCGATGCGCCGTCCTGCACATATCTCTACATCGACAAGACGATGCAGGACCACGGACTGTTTCAAGCAATCTGCCGAACCAACAGGCTTGACGGCGACGACAAGGAGTTCGGGCATATCGTCGATTACAAGAGTCTTCTTCAGAAGGTCGAGAAGGCGATTGCCGTCTACACGTCCGAACTGGATCCGAGCAGCGGCGGAGCCGATCCCGCCGTGCTCCTTAAGGACCGGCTCGAGAAGGGCCGCGAACGGCTGGAGCAGGCTCTCGAAGTCGTCGCGCTGGTGACTGAACCCGTGGAGCCTCCCAAGGGCGAACTCCAGTACATTCACTACTTCTGCGGCACCACCGAGAAACCCGCGGACCTGGAGGAGCGGGAGCCGCAGCGTTCCGCCCTCTACAAGGCCGTCGCCTCCTTGGTGCGCGCCTATGCGGGCATCGCCGACGAGCTGGACGAGTCCGGCTATACGGCGGCGCAGATCACGAGCATCAAGGACAAGATCGATCACGCCCTCGATGCGCGCGAGATCGTGCGCCTTGCCAGCAACGAGACGCTGGACCTTAAGGCTTACGAGGCCGACATGCGGCACCTGATCGACACGTATATCGAAGCCGACGAACCGCGCACGATTTCGCCGTTCGAGAACATGAGTCTGCTTGACCTGATTGTGAAGTCAGGTGTGGCCGGCGCGATAACGGAGCGGCTTGCTACACTCAAGGGAAACAAAGACGCCATTGCCGAGACGATCGAGAACAACGTTCGCAGCAAGATCGTCAAGGAACACCTGAACGATCCTGTGTACTACGATCGCATCTCCGCGCTTCTCGACGAGATCATCAAGACCCGCAAGGCGAAGGCGCTTGATTACGAAGCCTATCTCCAGCGTATCGGCGAGCTTGTCGCGAAGGTCGTTAGCGGTGGGGCGGAGTCCGCTCCACCTCAGATCGACACGCCCGGAAAGCGAGCGCTCTACAGCAACCTTGAGAACAACGCGGAGCTCGCACTTTGCATCGACCGTGCCGTAAAGGAGAATCGTCCTGATGCGTGGCGCGGCGTCGAGTCCAAAGAGCGCGCCATTAAGGCGGCGTTGTTTTCTCAACTAGACGATGAGGACGAGGTGGAGCGGGTCTTTGTTATCGTGAAGGCACAGAGCGAATATTGATGGCTCGTGAGATCGTTATAGGCGGTTTAGCGATTGATGTCCTCTTCAAGGACATTAAGAACGTGCATTTGAGCGTCTATCCCCCGACAGGGCGGGTGCGCGTATCCGCGCCGGAACACATGACGATTGAGAGCGTTCGCCTCTTCGCCGTTTCCAAGATCGGCTGGATACGGAAGCACCAGGGAAAAGTGCGCAGCCAGCGGCGGGAGACACCCCGTGAATACATCGAGCGGGAGAGCCATCGGGTTTGGGGGCGGCGCTATTTGCTGTGCATCAAGGACGCGTCGAAGTCGGAGGTTGTCCTCGGGCACCGCACGCTGGAAATATCCTCTCCCGAAGGATCAAGCCGGGAACATCGGCGCAAAGCCTTGGACGCCTGGTATCGGACCGAGTTGCGCGAACGAGCCGCACCCGTCTTGGAGAAGTGGGCACGCCTTCTGGGCGTGCCTTTCAGCAGCTTTACAATCCAGCGCATGAAGACCAAGTGGGGAAGCAGCAATCCCAAACGCCATACGGTGCGTCTGAACCTGGAGCTTGCCAAGTTCCCGCCGGAATGCCTCGACTATGTGGCACTTCATGAATTGGCCCACTTCGTCGTTCCAACGCACAGCGAACGATTCAGGTCACTCTTGGACGCGAAGATGCCAGGATGGCGCAATGTTCGGGATAGGCTCAACGAAGGGCCGCTCGCGCAGCTCGCTTAAAAGGTGCCCTGTACCCACAAACAGGGAGTAGGCGACAGCAATGCATTGTCTCGCTGTCTTTGACGAAGACATGTGCGTGAGCTAACTCGAACTTCGCATAGTCACGCTGCGTCGCCGCGCAATCGCGTTCGTCAGCGCGGATCCGCTGCTTTATCGCCAGCGCCCCAGAGGCTTACGCGGCCGTCCGGTTGCCTACTATGTGACGTGTTTCAACACCCTTACGCAGCGCTCGTCGATCAGCGTCACGGATCGCCGGTGAGCATAAGAATATGTTTGCTTAGTCGCTTATGCACTCGAAGGAATGACAGGGATCGCTCGTATGCAAACGGACCTCGTAAGCGGCATAGAACGCGCCTACGCAGAGCGCTCCAACCCAATAGTGTTCGCACTTACAGGCCGGACGGGCAGTGGATGCACGACGGCGGCTGCGTCGCTATCACGGCCATTTGGCGAGATTGCGGTGTCCGCAGAGGATCTCGCAGAACCAGAGCGTAGAAAGCTGTCTATTGCGCTGGAGTACGCACGCGCAAACTGGGTGCCGTTTACCTCGATCACCGTCTCTACCATCATCTTCAGCTACCTGCTTGATGAGTCGATGGACCACGTCGATGCGTTTCTCTCCGAGCGACAAGTTGGCAAAGAGGGTCGCGATGAGCTGAGCGAACACCTGCTCAGGCTAAACGAGCATCCCTCTTGCTACGCGTTTCGAAAGGCCATGCGCGATGACTGTCTAGAGAATGAGAAGGCAGCGGCATGGGACTTCTTCGCCAACGTACTTTCGCCACGCGCAGTTCAAACTCGCCGCGTACTGAACGTGCAGTATGCTCCATTGTTCCAGGCGTTCGGCGACAACATTCGATTTAGCGGAAGCACGCTAGCTAGCAAAATTCAGTCTGAGCACCTGTTTTCGCTGATGAACAGAGTGTGTCGTCTTGTTGGGTGCATAACGGCTCATCATGCCGCGCGTGGAGAAACGAAGGTTCGGGTTGTGGTGGACGCGATCCGTAACCCACTAGAGCTGGTGTACTTACGCAATCAGATTGCCGGCTTATACGTGGTTGCAGTCACAGCTGACAACGACGAAAGACGTGCACGCCTGATTGAGGCGGGACTTAGTAAGAAGGACATGGACGCTCTAGACGACAAGGAATATGAACATAGAGGCAAGCGATCTCTAGAAGACTATGCGACTTTTGTGTCTCAGAACTTGAAGGACTGCATCCAGAAGGCAGACATATTCGTCGCGAATCCCGGGAAGCCAGGTCAGTTGGTATCTAGCGTGCGGTTCATGAACACTCAACTCGTCCGCTACGTTGCTCTGGCGTTGCGGCCGGGGCTGGTTACGCCGACCCGGGACGAGCGCTGTATGCAAATCGCGTTCGTTGCAAAATTGAACAGCGGTTGCATATCCCGTCAAGTGGGCGCGGTAGTCGCAGATGCCAACTATTCAATCCATTCGCTAGGCTGGAATGACACACCCAAGGGACAGACCACGTGTCTGCTGCGTGATGTCTCAGCGCTCCTTACGGGGAACGACGCAGAATCGTTCAGCGATCACGAGAAGACAGATACTAGGCTCCGAACGCACCTCGAAAGGACTTTCAAAAGCCGGCGGCAACTTGGAGAAACGCACGGCCTGCGCTGCCCCTTCTGTTTTAAGGATGCGTACAACGCTGTGAGCGGGGAGAAAAATCAAGTCCACACAAGGTCGCTACACGCAGAAGAGAATGCCTTTCTTCAGCTCGCGAAGAGAGGGAGCCCTGGTATAGAAGGCGGCGTACTCTATACAACTGCGAGCCCTTGTGAACTCTGTTCCAAGAAGGCGTTTCAGCTCAGAATTGGAGAGATTGTGTACGTCGATCCCTATCCTGGAATATCAATGACGCACGTCTTGCGATCGGGCCATGAGAACGTGCGACCTCGGTTGCGACTGTTTAGCGGTGCGGTGGGTCATGCATACCACCGTCTTTATCAGGCGATCCTTTCAATCAAGGATGAGTATAGCGCTCGGCTAGCCGCGCTCGATAGCACTGATCCAGCGCACGAGGGAGCAGCTGTTGCAAACCTAAACCTCCGCCTTTGGAACGACTGATACGCTCGACCTTTCCGTGTGAGTTGCGTCGTTTCACTTGCACCGATTCGCATGCAAGTCGAAACTGATTGCATTCCCTGCTCTCAAGTCTTAGTCAAGCATCCTTCGACGTGACCTTCGCATAGATCATCTTCGGCGCCGTTTCGAAGTACTTGAAGAGAGCGGGACACAACCAACCTTCGATATCCAGATCGCGGTTGTAGTACCAGTTCCCTCCCAACTCCTCTCTGCGCCACTCGAACGCCGCCGTCGCCCCGGGGAAGGGCCCGGCCGAGAACATCAGCCGAAACCCCTTGTCCGCACCGGGAATGTGAGCAGTCAGGCGATCGATGATGACGTCCGCGCCGCTGACGAACGGCTCCTGCACCAGGCCGACCTTCGCATCGTCGAAGACCCAGAGTCCCTCATACTTGTATGGATAGATTGCCACGATCGCGTTCATAAGCTGGTCTCACGGTTGCCTTGAAGAGCCCTGCCTCGATCAGGAGGTGCGCCGCGCGTACACGCGTCTTGCGGCATGCACCGCGCGCGCGCCCGCCGTCACCAGTCTCGGCCCAATCCCGACGCGCGCCACACAACGCTCTTACTCTCTGAAAGAGGTGATGCCGGTCGGAACCATCGTACTCGCCGCTCGGCACGCAGCAGTTCCTGAAATCTGCGGCCGGACCCGCACGGACAGAGATCGTTGCGCCCGAGTTTCTCCACGAGCTCCTTGTTGCCTCGAACGATCCGACGGCCGCGCTTGACGCGCGCCTCGGATAGGACTCACTCGGCGTCGAGGTGTTCTTGTTTGAGTCGCATCGGACACCTCCTTGGGTTACGGCCCGACGATTCGGGGCGCGCATCCTACCCCTGCGGTATGACGGCTACAACGGTTCGATCGCGACCCGCTCTACCTCAGCCGCGCGAGCTCATCCCGCATCGCCTTTTCCTGCGCCTTCGTCGTGTCGTCCGCTCGAGCTGCGCAGTCGAGCAGGTCCCCAAACATGGCGAGGTCCAGGGTTCCGACGTGCTCCAGCACCGCGCGCTTGCGCAGGCCGGCTGCGGGCGCTGGGTCGAGATCGTCGAGATACCGGAGATCGAGCCAGGACTGCTTGCTAAAGCGACCGCCCAGCACACCGAGGTAGAAGCCGGGGTAGGGCAGGCCGTGATAACAGCGAGGCGTTTCGGGACGGCCATGTGACCGGCTGGTCAGCAGGCGCACGACGAGATCCTCGCTCGGCAACTGCGCGAGCACGACGAAGAACTTGCGCTTGACTTCGCCGGTCAGCCGGTCGCGATAGAAGCGTGATGACAGTAGATCTCGCGCGGCCATCGCGCTGTTCGCCCGACGCGTGGGTCAGTGCGACGTCGACTTGTCGGTGCGCAGGCTCTCGTACTCGCGCGCCGCGTCCAGTATGGCGTCGCGCTGAGGATCATCGTCCGGGACGGCCAGCAGATACGGGATGCGCGCGTGGTTGCCGCGACCGTCGTCCCAGATCTTCTCCCAGGGCCCGCGCTCAACGTGCGTGAAGCTGATCAGGGGCTTGGTAAAATCGGTGCGAAACCGATCCGCCAGCTCCGTCATCAATCGCAGCTCGCGTTTCGTGAAGCTCGAATCGTCGAACTCAACCTTCGGCACGACGCGCTCACGCTCGTAGTCGATCACTCGCTCGGGCACGATGTCGACGGCCCCGGCGAGATCGGCGGCGAGCTGGTCCCACTCCTGTAGCAGCGGCAACGGAACCGGTCCCATCTTCCAGGCCAGGTAGTCCATGCCCGTCACGCTGCGCCCCGTCTCGCGAAAGTGCGCGAAATCGAGCAGGTAGAGCAGCTTGCACAGCTTGACCTTGCCACAGTGCTGCGTGTTGCGAGCAAAGAAGACTATGGCGTTGATCAGCTTCGTGCGTTCGCGCGAGATGAGCATGCGTACGCCGGTGGCGGATGGGGCTTGTTGAAAGGGTACTCGCATGGTGCTGGCCTGTAAATTCGGGTGAGTGCGTGGCCTGGCGAACGCATTCGGTCGATCTCGCGATCAGACGGACTGCTCAGACTGCGTGAAGCACCGCGCTTGCTGCGCATGCTAGCGGATGGCGGGCGCCACTGAGATTGGCGAATCTGCTCAATCGCACTCGATATGCAACACGCCAGCGCGCGCGCGGCCTGATAGTTTCACGGCGTAAACCCGAAAGGCGACGACACGCCGGAGGCATGACAAGCAGTTAGCGATCGAACATGAAAGAAGCGGCACTCGCCGGTGCGTCAACACCGACGAGCGCCTGACCACAGCGACCACGAGAGGGTCACCATGGCTGCCCGAAAGCATACGTCACGCCGTGCCCGTTTCCGCAAGCGCGAGAAACTGCCGAAACGACACGATTCACCACAGCGACAGCGACAGTCGCGACGACGCCCGACAACCCGCGCCAGGGCGGTGCGGAGGAGGGCGCCCGAACCCCAACAGCTCAGCACGGCCCTCGCAGATCACATCCGCGGCCTCGAGCTCGCCATGAGCGCCGTCATCGTGTCCGTCTCCGCGCTCCGCCGGCAGAACTGCGACATCGACGAGGACATCGCCCGCGTGCTCGAACGTTCGGCCGCGGATCGGCTGGATGTCGAGATTGAGAAGCTGCAATCCCTCATTGACTGAGGACCGCACATGAAACGAATGCTGCAGGACAGAGTACTGCGATCGGATACGCGAGCGGTGAGGCGCGACGCTCGGAAGATTTTGCAGACAGTGTCTGCAAAATCAGAGGGCCGACCGGCATGAGCTGGGACTGCACAGGCAGTCTGTGCCCCTGCGCGGCCGCCCATCAAATTACCAGACAGTGTCTGGCAAATCTCAGGCCTCGCGACTCACAGCCGCAGGCTGCGTATGACTGAGTTCCCCTTCTGCGGAATTTGAAACCGGAATTGCTCATCAACCAGGAGAGATGACATGAACACACGCAAGGGCAAGGGCAAGGGCAAGGGTACGAAAGAGCCGCTGATCGAAGCGGGCGACGGATCGCCCGAAGCCTCCGGCACGCCCACCGAGGCTCCGCCGGCGGGCGAGGTCGTTCTCTATGAATCGTCGGACGGAGGTGTCCAGGTAGACGTGCGACTGGAGCAGGAGACCGTCTGGCTCACTCAGCGGCAGATCGCAGAGTTGCTCGACACCGGCCTCAAGAACGTCAATCAGCACCTCCTGAATGTCTTTCAGGACAATGAGTTAGAAGAGGCGGCAACTAACAAGGATTTCTGGATAGTTCAAACCGAGGGCGGCCGGGAGGTCCGGCGCTCGGTGGCCCACTACAACCTCGATGCCATCATCGCCGTCGGCTACCGGGTCAACTCCCGCCGCGGCACGCAGTTTCGCATCTGGGCCACGCGCACTCTGCGCGAGCACCTCCTACGCGGCTTCACGCTCAACGAGAATCGCCTGCGCGAGCGCGGCATGGACGAGCTGCAGCAGGCCGTCTCACTTCTCGCGAATGCGATCAGGTATCAAGGTCTCGACTCGCCCGAAGCGCGCGCGATTGCCGAAGTCATCGATCGCTACAGTCTCACGTGGCGTCTGCTCGTCCAGTACGACGAGCGCAACCTTGCCGATCGGCCCGCCGTTCCGTGCTCGCCACGCTCCACACTCAAGCCGGACGCCGCACGCGCGCTCATCTCCAACCTCCGCGCGCTGCTCCTCGCGCGCGGCGACGCATCGCCGCTCTTCGGCACCGAGCGCACGGCGCATCTCGAAGCGATCCTCGGCACGCTTGAGCAGACGTTCGACGGCCGGCCCCTCTATCCGTCGGTGCAGTCGCGCGCCGCGCACCTGCTCTACTTCGTCATCAAGGATCATCCGTTCACGGACGGCAACAAGCGCATCGGCGCGCTGCTGTTCCTGGAATACCTGCGCGGCCACGACCTGCTCGAGCTGTCCGACGGCACGCCGCGCCTGGCGAACAACGCGATGGTGGCGCTCGCGCTCCTCATCGCCGAGAGCGAGCCGCGCAACAAGGACCTGATGATCCGCGTCGTGCTGAATCTGCTGGAAGATGACGATGCGGCCGTGCGGCGGGCGGATGGGGTGAAGGAGGATTCCGTGCCATACGCAGTGGCGAGAGCCGCCTAGCGGGGAGAATCTGACGAAGGTCCTCATGCATGAGCGATGCACAGGTCGTCACGCATGCCGCTCACGCGAGAAGGAAACGACATGGACATGCGAATTCTCACCGGAACGGTTAGAAACGGGACAATCGAGGTCCTTGGGGACCCGCTGCCGGAAGGCACTGAGGTGACCATCGTCGTGCACGGGCCGGCAGCCACGTTCGAGCTCACGCCCGAGGAAGATGCCGAGCTGTTTGCACGCATCCAGGAGGCAGACCGTGCGGACATCGACGCCATCGTTGAAAGGGTGCGGTTTCACATGCGAGGGGACAAGTTGCCGGTGCGTATCACAGCTGCCGCAGCGCGCGACATCGAGGAGGCGCTGCGATCAGAGGCCGATGCGAGTGGGCGACCGGATGTGGGTGAGGAGTCGCTTCGGGGAGGGAACAGGACTCACCAGGATTCCTGATAGGTTCAGCAACACATCCGTCCGGCTCGAGCCCGTCGCCGGCGCGCGATTACGCGTCGTCTCCGATCGCCGGCTGCTGGGTACGGGTGTACACTCGGGACGCCTGATTGTCGACGCGGAACGCACCATGCCTGTAGTTACCGGAAAAGTTCGCAACGGCAAGATCGAAGTTCAGGATCTCAATCTCGCTGAGGGATCCGAGGTGGCAGTTCGCCTGCCGGACGATGAGCCGTTTGACCTCACACCGGAGCAGGAGGCGGAACTGCAGGCCAGCATCGAAGAGGCGGATCGGGGTGAAACGGAAGACGTTGCCGAGCTACTCGTGCGCCTGCGCGGAGCGTAGTTGTCTTGCTGCCAGTTCGTGTCACTCCTACGGCCAGGCGTCATATGCAGGGCGAACGATGAAATGAGGACGTGACCGTTCTGTGATCGCCGCTGCCCGCGCCGCCAGCCCTCGCTGATTCAGACTTTCTGATCCTCGTTGAAGAATCTCTGTTTGCCGGCATCGACCACGTGCCGCGTAATGCCGTGCATGGCCAATCGACACGGTACCGGGGCACGGGCGCGACCCATCGCAGCGACCGCACCCGCGCCGGCACCCACGTCCATACGCGCATCGGTGCCCGCACTCGCACAGGTGCCCTCGCCCGCGTCGGCGCCCGCACTCGCACAGGGGCCCGGGCCCACGCAGTCGCTCACGACGCCGCTCGCCAGCACGTATCTCAAGCTGGTGGCGGTCGCGTTCCTGTGGGGCGGCACGTTCATCGCGGGCCGCATCCTCGCGACCACCATGCCGCACATGGTCGCCGCGACCGGGCGCTTCATCGTCGGGTCCGCGCTGCTGCTGATCCTCGCGTGGAAGATCGAAGGGGGATTGCCGCGCCTGAAGCCGGGCCAGATGCTGGCCACGGCGCTGCTCGGCGTGACTGGCATCTTCCTCTACAACATCTGTTTCTTCGGCGCGCTCGAAGTACTGCCGGCAGGCCGCGCGGCGCTCATCATCGCATTGAATCCGATCGTGACCGCGCTCGCGATGGCGGTGCTGTTCCGCGAGCGGCTGGCGGCGCTCCGTTGGGCCGGCATCGCGCTCGCACTCGTCGGCGCAGCGGTCGTGATTACGCGCGGAGATCTGGGCGCGGCACTCTCCGCATCGATCGGGCGCGGTGAGCTGCTGATGTTCGGCGGAGTCTGCGCGTGGGCCGCGTACACGATCATCGGTCAGCGCGCGCTGCGCAATCTCTCGCCCATTGCAGCGACTACCTATGCGTCACTTTGGGGCCTCCTGTTCCTCTCCGTCGGCGGGGCAACGGAGTGGCGCGATATCGTCTGGTCGGCGTTCGACTGGCGCGCTGTCGCGTCGATCGTCTACCTGGGCGCGCTCGGCACGGTCGTCGGCTTCGTCTGGTACTACGAAGGCGTCAAGAAGATCGGGCCCGCGCGCACCGCCGTGTTCAACAATCTCGTACCGGTGTTCGGCGTCACGCTCGCGGCGCTGTTGCTCGGCGAGTCGATCCTGGCATCGATGCTGATCGGCGGCGCGATGGTGATCGCCGGCGTGACGCTGACTAATCGCCGTTGAGAGATCGTGCTCGCTCCTGAGAGATCGGACCTGCTCCGCCGGTGGATCCCGGTATCGCTCCCCTGAATAGATGAGGTATGTTGGCGCCCCTCGGCGAAGTGACGGAGAGTCCGAGCAGGAGGTGTCAGTTGGAAAAGGAGTTCGTCGAGTCAACTGGCATCAAGTGGATCCGCTACGACGCCGACCAGCGCACGCTCGATGTGGCTTACAGCTCGTCGGGCGAGTATCGATACTTCGACGTCGGCCGCGAGGTGTACGAGTGGCTCCGCCGGGCGCAGTCCAAGGGAAAGTTCGTCAACCGGCTCGTCAAGGAAAAGTATCGATACGAGCGTCTCACCGAGGGACAACAGGCGCAGTCTGACGACCCGGATCTCGAGCAACTGCTCGAGCAATCGCTGCGCCCGCCGCCGAAGGGCGATGACCAGATGTGAAGTCCCACCAGCCGTCGTCGAACCTCAACCGTTCGCCGAAATGCTCGTTGCCCCAGCTTACCGGGCGCTCTCGAACAGTCCGATGATGTTGCCCTCGGTGTCTTTCACGCGCGCGTACGCACCCATGCCCGGTATCGGCGTCATCGGTGTGACCACGGCGCCGCCTGCCGTCTTCACTTTGCCGATGGCGTCCTCGACCGACGGGACGTCGACATAGAGCACCGGATGCGGCGCTTCCTTCGGCCGCTGGAACAGCCCGCCGTTGATCGCTCCCGCTTCCTTCGGCTTGTGCTGCTCGTCGACATCCACCGAGTACGCCATCACGTAGTTCATCTCCCCCATGTCCATCATTCGCCAGCCGAAGGTGTCGGCGTAAAACTGCATCGCCCGGTCCTTATTGTCGAACGGGATCTCGAAATGCACGACCTTGGCCATCGCTGCTCTCCTTGGTGTCTGGTTCTGGTGGTGTGGTGCTGGCTGGGGGGGCTGAATCTACGCGCCTCGCTCCGAGCAGTCCACGCAGAGCCGCCACGGAGCAGGTAGCAGCGGGCTTCCTGGGCGATCTCGCTGCTACCCTGCTGCTCGATCTCCACTTCCCGGCCGGATATTGCTGTTCAACCTGAACAGATTCATCGGGTCGTGCGCCTTCTTGATCGCCACCAGGCGCTCGTACACCGGTCCGTAGTTCCCGGGCACCTCGACCTCGTCGCCCTGGATGTTGGCGTAGTAGCCGCCCACATGCGGCTCGATCTTCGACCACAGCGAACGAATCGCGCCGATGCGCGCGCTGTCGAGGCCCGCATCGGGCCAGAAGGCGACCGCGGCGACCATCGCGTGCGCATTGCGGTGCGGCCAGGCGGTGGTGGTCTCGTCGACTTGCGCGATCCGGCCGCCGCAGGCGAATGAATTGATCGCGATGCCTTGCCCCGGCTGAAAACTCTCCAGCATGGTGTCGATCAGCGCCGGCGTGAACGCGCGCACCATGCCGCTCTTGATATACGAGCGGATACCTGGACGCGCGATGCCGTCCAGGCGCGTCTGCATCGTCAGATACGACATCGGCGCCGCGCCGTCGACGACGGGGCGAGCGACCGCGCGCATAGGTGCCAGCTCCCGCTCGGCGTCGCGCGGATTTCCGCAGTAGCAGACGTCCATCGCCAGGACAGCCGATCCGTCGGGCCCTGTCGTCAGGCCGGGCCCTGCGAACATTTCGTCGGAGAATTTCGGCGAGTGCTCGGCGTAGTAGTTCAGCACGTCGCGCGCCGCCGCGAGCGGCCACACGATCACGCCGCCATACATGTCCGGCGACATTTCGTGCAGCGCGAACTCGAACTCGGTGACGACGCCGAAGTTGCCGCCGCCGCCGCGGATCGCCCAGAAGAGGTCCTTGTTCTCTTCCGCGCTCACCCTGCGCGTGCGGCCGTCGGCGCACACCAGTTCCGCCGCGAGCAGGCTGTCGATCGTCAGTCCGAGCTTGCGACCGAGTCGTCCGTAGCCGCCGCCGAGCGTGAGCCCGCCGACGCCAGTGTGCGACACGATGCCGGCCGTCAATGCGAGGCCATGGCGCGCGCTGCCGAAGTCCAGGTCGTAGAGCAGCGCGCCGCCGCCGACTCGCGCGCGCCGGGCGCCCGGATCGATGGTCACGTCGTTCATCGCAGAGAGATCGATCATGAGCGCGCCGTCGGCGGTCGAGTGACCGGGCCAGCTATGGCCGCCACCCTTGACTGCCAGCAGCAATTCCCGCTCGCGAGCGAACGTCACGGCGCTGGCGACGTCGCCCGTCGAGCGCGCGTGTACGATCGCGGCCGGTCGTCGCTCGTGCATGCCGTTCCAGATCCGGCGCGCGCCGTCGTAGCCGAAATCGCCTGCCAGTAACAACTGACCTTCAAGGCTGCCGGCCAGCTCTTTCAGTGCTGCACCCTCAATTGAGGTAGCGGCTCCGCTCAATTTCACAGCGCGCACCTCGGAAGGCACGGAGCGGGAGGGCAGGGTGCCCGAGGATGCTGTGGCGCGACCGAGCGCCAACTGACCTGGCAGTGCCGCGGCGATGACCGCGGCGGAACCCGTCTGACAAAACGCGCGACGCGAGAACCTCATGGCGAAACCTCCGCAAGTGCGTACGGGGCTGCCGTGGGGCCCCGCACGACATGATCCTGCCAGGAGGCTCGTGCGCCTAGTCCACGAAGTGCACTGGCGCGAAGCGCGCGTATCGCGCTAGGGTCGGGGAAGGTGCGCGCAGGCCACCACGTGCCGCGAGCATTCAGGAAACCTGTTCCGGCCGAATTCGAACATCGACCCGGCAACATCGACCCGGCAACATCGACCCGGCAACATCGACCCGGCAACATCGACCCGGCGGCGTGAGCCTGCGCCCCCGCCCGGAGGCCGCCGCCCGGTTCACCGTGCGACGCGAGCGCCGTCCGTTTCCGGTTCCGATAAGCCCTCGTTATGAGCTGTCCTGGCCGTCGGTGCGACCGACGGCGGCTGGTCAGGCCACGGCATCGCTTCGCGCATCGCCGCTGTCCGTGCCGCGTACACCAGGCCAGCCGTGAGAAACCTGCCGATTCTTCCCAACGGTGCTGCCATTTCCGTCGCTCCGTCTGCCAACAGCCTCGAGGCGGATTGTCGGCCTGAAGCAGCGATTGCGGGTTCACATTCGCAGCGTTTAGGATTAGCTCCGCTTATGCCCGTGGACACCGCGAGTCGTCAGAACTGGGAATCGCTGCGCGTATTCGCTGCCTGCGCGCACCACCTCTCGTTCACGAAAGCCGCAGAGGAGCTGAGCCTCACGCAGGCCGCGGTCAGCCAGCGCATCGCGCAGCTCGAACAGCGCCTCGGCGTGACGCTATTCCAGCGCCGTCCGCGGCTCAGGCTCACGGACGAAGGCGCGCGGCTCGCGCCCCGGTTGTCGCTCGGCTTCTCGGAAATTGAGCGAGCGCTTCAGGAGCTGCGCACACCGCGTCTGTTGTCGGTGACGACGACCGTGACCTTCGCCACGCTGTGGCTTCTGCCGCGACTGCCGCTGTTCCGTCGTTGCGACCCTGAGATCTCGCTAGCGCTCGACATCTCGGACGAATACCGGGCGCTGGAGGAAGGCCGCTTCGATGTTGCCATATGCTGCGGCGATGGCCCGTGGCCTGGCGTTCGCAGCGAGCTCCTGTTTCCGCTCGAGATGACGCCGTACGTTTCCTCGCGTCTCGTCAAGCGCGGCGAAAAACTCAGCGTCGATTCCCTCCGACGCATGCCGCTCGTTCCGGAACCAGCCTGGGGGCGCTGGTTTCGTGCCGTGGGAGCACCTCCGCCCGCGCGCACGCGTCGCGGCCAACTCCTCGTCGGCTACCAGCATCTGATCCTCGAGGCCGTGCTGGCAGGCGAAGGCGCGGGGCTCCTGACGCCTTGCCTGGTGCAGTCGCACGTCGCCAGCGGACGTCTGATACGACCCTTTCGCGAGTCGATTACCGACGGCGGCTACTTCCTGACCTGGCTGCCGGAGCGCGACGACGACCCGCTGGTCGCGACCTTCCGTCGCTGGGTGCGCGAAACCCTGGCTGCCGAAGCCGCCGGATCGAGGCTCAGCCCGGGACGAGCCGATTGGAAAAGTGCAGCGCCCTGAAGGGAAACTCCTTCGTCCCCCAGCGCTGCAGCGCGCGGTAGAGCTTCTCGTAGTACCCGCGCTGATACGCTGACGTCGTCACCCACCAGCTGACGTCGACATCGTACGCGAGCAACTCCTCCGACAACGGCGTGCGCGTGCCGAGCGGGTAGAAGTAGCAGCAGCCCAGGTACTCACCGCCGGACGAGTGCACGACGTAGCTGTACGAGCGCCCCTCGCGAAACTCGCACTCGTGCCAGACGAGGTCGGTGTAGTTGAACTCTTCGGTCACCGCCTCGGTCGGCCAGCCGCCGCCGCGGGTGCGCGCGATCAGGTCGAGGCTGGCGTTGATGCCTTCGGCGTCCTCGCGCACGTGCTCGCGGGCCATCATGCTCGCGACGATGTCGTCGAACTTCAGCGTCACGGGCGGCACGAAGCCCTCGGGCAGCACGATGCGCTTGATCAGTTGCGTGTAGTCCATTGCTCTCCTTCCTTTCACATCAGCGGTGCGCGGCGCGCCGATCGACACGCACTGGCCGATCGACACGCACTGGCCGATTGACACGCTCCGGGCACCACCCTACCTTGTCCCCGCCAGCGGCGCCGACCCGGAAGGGTAGGCTCAATAGGGAATCCGGTGAAGCCTCGAGCGAGGCCATTCCGGAGCTGTCCCGCAGCGGTAACTGGGAACGAACGATGCCTCGAAGCACTGGGCCGGCAAGCACGGCCCGGGAAGCGGCATCCAGTAGACGAAGCGCTTCGCGGCGCTTCATGCCCACGAGCCCGAAGACCTGCCGCGGCCATCGCGCAAGAGCGCGGTGCACGGCTATCGGGCTCTCGTGGATGGAGCTGGCCGGAACGACGCGCCTCGATTCGATCGACAGATCGCTCGCCCGCGTCGCATTCCGTCCCGATCCCCTCGCGAAGTCCTTTGCAGGGGAACCATCATGACATCGATACTGGCGCTGACACCGAACGAGCCGCGCAACCCTCCAGGCCCGCATTCTTCTCCTGGCACACGTGTCGCAGTCCTGATCTTCGCGGGACTCGCGTTCTTCATGACCGCGACCCGGTTCCCGGGCCTGGCCTCGAACCTTCACCTGCAGGACGCGTCGTGGGCGCTCTTTTTCCTCGCGGGCTTCTATCTGCGCGATCACTGGCGCTGGGCGTTCCCAGCGCTCATGGCGCTCGCGGTCGCCATCGACCTCATCGCCATCGGCTACTACGACGTCAGCAACTACTGCCTGACCGTCGCGTACTGGTTCCTCGTGCCTGCGTACGGCTCGTTGTGGCTCGGCGGAAGCTGGCTGCGCGCGCACGCGTCCTTCGACGCGCGCGGCCTTGGCGCGCTGGCCGGCAGCGCGCTCGTATCCGCCAGCGTGTGCTTCCTGATTTCCAACGGCAGCTTCTACTGGCTGGGCGGGCGCGTCGCGAGTCTTTCGTGGCAAGCCTGGACCGCCAACTTCACGGCGTGGTACTGGCCGTTCGTGAAGATCACGCTCACCTACGTTGCAGCGACGGCGCTGATCCACGTGCCGGTGGTGAAGCTTGCGGCGTCGATGGGGGCTCGTGCATCCCGCCGGGCCTAGCGCGACGAGCTCGCGGGTGGGCGGCTAGCCCTCCGGCGGGCAGAGCAGGGGGATCAGGTCCCGTTTGTTGCGACGGTAGACGCGAAAATCGCGGCGATCGGTAGTGACAACGCTATGCCGGGCGTGCAACTCACTCATGCGGATCAGGCAGAGGTCTGCCAGGTCTGGTTTGCGTTCCGCGTAGCGCTTCGCGAGCAGCGCCAGTTGCGGGAGGTGATCGTTGCAATCGAATGCGAGCTCGACGAGCCCGCTCTCGATCAACGCCAGCGTCACATCGACGCTGCGCAGATGAAAAGCCGTTTCGGCGAGCACCGCTTCGCACGTGAGCAGGGGTGCATCGGCGCTGGCGGCGACACTGACAGCCCACTCGTGGTGGCGGTCGCGCCGCTTGGCGAAGGCCACGAGAAAACCGGTGTCCGCGATGCCCTTCACTTGCGGCTGAACCCCCTGCGCATCGACAAGTCGCGGGGACCACCGCCGACGCAGCCGGCAAGCTCCATGTACGCCTTGGCAGGCTTGCTGGCGCGTGCCCGTTCGAGCTGCTCACGGACGATGCGGCTGACCGACACGCCGCGGGCCCTGGCCGTAGCCTTCAGCCAGTTGGCAAGCTCGCTGGTGAGCCTGATGGTCACTGTAATACTCATTTGCCAAAAGTGTATTCGCTACGGTACGCCGGGCACAAGTGCGCATTCCATCGCCATATCTGCCGCATCTGCGCGAATTCGCGTGGAGATTGGCCCGGCCTGCTGTTGTGCGCAGGCGGGCAGAAAGGCACTGATCGGTCAGGACTTCCGCGGCTTGAACAGGTCGTCGAGCTTCGCCCGCGCGTCGTCGGCAGGTCCCGGCGCGCCGCCCGGAGGCGACGCTTCGCCGGGCGTCGATGCCTTCCCGCCCCCAAACAGTGCGTCGAGCCCCGCCCGCGATTTGTCGAGCTCGGACGCATTCGGCGCGACGTACGCGGCCTCGCGCGGCTTGTAGAAATCGCAGAAGTTCGCGTGCTCCTTGTCGCGCACTTCCTCGGCGATCGGTTCGCGGCAGTGCTTCGCCTTCGACGTGTCGTATTCGACGCACATCTTGCAGACGTGCAGCTCGGCGTGGCAGGACGGGCACTCCTCGAGCCGGCGCAGCGGCAGCGTCAGCGCCGCGAGCGAAGAACCGCACTTCCAGCAGACGAGCGTGTGCGCCATGCGGGCATTGTGCGAGGGCCGGCAGGCCGCTACAACACCATCACGATCAATTCGCTCGCGCTCAGCTCGCGATATAGCTCGTCGAGCTGCTCGCGGCTCTGCGGCTTCAGGTTGAACGTGAGCGCGACGAAGTTCCCGTCGCGGCTGAAGCGCTCGGTGATGCGTGTCGGTTCCACCGCGCCCATGTGGCGTTCGACGATGCTCGTGGCGTGCGTGCGAAACAGGTCGCCGGTGCGCCCCAGCACCTTGACCGGAAAGTCGCACGGGAACGAGAGCAGCTCGTTGCGCTTGAGCATTTCGGGGTTGGGCTGGTCGTTCGGGCTCACGATCTCTCCTGGTGCGGTGCCGTTCGCGGGCGCCGCTGGCGGTCCCGCCTCACGATTCCTCGATCGGCTTGCCGGCCAGCTCGCGCTTGTAGTCCTCGAACAGCGAGCGAATGCGCCTCCATGTTGGGCCGGGCTCGCCCTTTCCAACCGGGCGGCCGTCCAGCGTGGTCACCGCGAGCGTCCCGAAGGTCGCCGCACCGATGAAGACCTCGTCCGCCGCGCGCAGTTCTGCCTCGGTCACGCGCACGGCGCGAAACGGGATGCCTGCGCGGGCCGCGAGCTGGCCGACCACATCGCGCGTGGTGCCGGGCAGGATGCGCTCGGAGCGCGGCGGCGTGCGGATCTCGCCGCCGATCACGACGTGCACCGTCGTGGACGAGCCCTCGCGAAGTTCACCGTCGCGCAGCATGATCGTCTCGTGCGCACCCGCATCGACCGCCATCTGCTTGAGCAGCACGTTGGCGAGCAGGGCAGTGGCCTTCACATCGCAGCGCGCCCAGCGGTTGTCCTCGGTCGTCACGGCCTTCACGCCGCGCTCGACCTTCTCGACCGGCGGCACGACCGGTGGCGCCGCGAACGCAAACACCGTCCGCTCGATGTCCGGCAGCGGCGCGTGATTGCGGCCGTATTCGGCGCCGCGTGTGACCTGCACGTAGATGTACATGTCCCCGCCGCCGTTGCGCTTCACCAGTTCCTGGCACACCGTCGCCCAGCGCTTGCGCTCGTAGGGCGGCTCCATGCTGATCTCGCGCAGGCTGCGATCGAGGCGATCGAAGTGCTCGGTGAACCGGAACACGCGCCCGCCGTAGACCGGCATCACCTCGTACACCGCGTCGCCGTAGAGGAATGCGCGGTCGAGCGGTGAGACACGCGCTTCCTTCAGCGGCAGGTACTCGCCGTTGAGGTAAGCGATGGGGAGCGGATCGGCCAACTGCGGGCTCCGACTACTCGAGCCACAGCCACACGCTGTCCATCGCGCGCCGGAACAGGCCGCCGCGCGCCACTTCCTTGATCGGGTGCAGCGGACGACGCGCGATCACGTCGTTCCCCAGGTAGATCTGCAGCTCGCCGATCGGCGTGGTCGTCGGTATCGGCGCGACCAGGTTCTGCACCTTCGTCACGGTGCCGCGCAGATTCGTGGCCTGGCCGCGCGGCACGGTGAGCCACAGATCTTCGGCGAGGCCGAGCTCGACCGGGCTCTCCTGCGCCTTCCACACGCGCGCCGACCCCAACGGGCGCCCGGCGCTGTACACGCGTTTGGTCTCGTAGAAATTGAAGCCGTATTCGAGCAGCGCGCGGCTGGCCTCTTCGCGCACGCGGATGCTGGGCGTGCCGAGCACCACGGAGACGAGGCGCATGTCGTTACGCTTCGCCGACGTTACCAGGCAGTAGCCGGCGGACTCGGTGTGCCCGGTCTTGATGCCGTCGACGCCGATGTTCATTCCCAGCAGGCCGTTGCGGTTCGGCTGGCGGATCTTGTTCCAGGTGAAGTCGGGCTGGCTGTACCAGCGGTAGTACTGCGGGAACTCGCTGATGATCGCGCGCGACAGGATCGCGATGTCGCGTGCGGTGGTGTAGTGCTGCGGCCCGGGCAGTCCGGTGCTGTTCTCGAAATTGGTCGAGCGCATGCCGAGCTGCTTCGCGTAGTTGTTCATCAGCGCGGCGAAGGTTTCTTCGCTGCCGCCGACGCGCTCGGCGAGCGCGATGGTCGCGTCGTTGCCCGATTGCACGATCATGCCCTGGATCAGCACGTCCACCGGCACCTGCGTGCCGACCTGCACGAACGTGCGCGAGCCTTCCGCCTTCCAGGCCCTGGTGCTGATGTGCACCCCTTCGTCGAGCTTGAGCTTGCCGTCCTCGAGCGCGTGGAACACGGCGTAGGCGGTCATCAGTTTCGTGAGACTCGCCGGCTCCAGGCGCTCGTCGGCGCGGCGCTCGGCGAGCACCCGCCCGCTGACGTGATCGACCAGCAGGTAGCCGCGCGCATTGAGCTGCGGCGGCGCTGGCACCGGTACGGCGGCGTGTACGAGCGGTGCGGAAACGAGGGGAGCGAGCAGGAGAACCGCGGCAGCGGCGAACACGGGCAGGGCTCGGTGAATCATCGCTTGAAGTCGACTCGCATGAGGTCCGTGAGGGGGTTGGAGTTTAGGGGCGCGGCCCCGATTCTGCTAGCCTGCAAGTCGCACCCGGGGCGGGGTTTCGGGCGTGCAAGACGGGGGAACGAGCATGGCGGGGACTCGGACATGAGGGGTCTGCGGATACTGGCGAACCGGACGGCGGCCGTCGCGGTGGCGATGGCAACGGTCGTGGTCGCCGCGACCCTGCTGGCCGGCTGCAGCGCGGAAAGCCAGGGGCCGGTCATGGCGCTGCAGGTCGCGCAGGCCGACGAGGCGCTCGGCCGCGTGCGCGAGGATGCCGCCAGGCACGCGCCGGATCTGCTCGCCGACGTCGAGAAGCAGATGGCGGCGACGAAGACCAGCCTGGCGATGCGTCGCTACAAGGAAGTCGAACGCGACATGGCGAAGCTCGGCCCGGACCTGCAGCGTCTCATTGCCGTGACGCAGGAACGCCGCAATACGGCCGAGGCGGAGCTCGATCGCGCCGCTGCACAGTGGAACGCGATCGTCGACGAGGTGCCGCAGCAGATCGCGACCTTGCAACAGCGTGTCGATGCCGCGACGCGCTCTGGTCGGCCACCCTCCGGCATGACCGCGGAGAGGTTCGAGGACCTCAAGCAACAGTTCGAAGCGATGAAGAGGACCTGGGCGGAGGCGGACCAGGCGGTCACGGACCTGCGGGCGACGGAGGCGGCGACGCTCGGTCAGCAGGCGAGGGACCAGGGCGCCGAGCTGCTCGAGCAGATGAAGTAGCTAGTCGACGGCGAGCCGCGCGTCGCTGATGCCGGCGCCACGCAGCGCTTCGAGCACGCGGTCGAACTCTGCGACGCTCGGCACCGGGCCGACGCGTACCCGGTACAGCGGCTTGGCGTTCACCGTGTCGCGACGGACGACGACGATCCCGATGCCGGCGGCGCGCAGGCGCTCTGCCAGCCGATTCGCATTTGCCTCTTCGCCGAACGCGCCGGCCTGCACGTAGAGCTCGTCAGCACTCGGCGGAACGGCCGGCGCACTGCCCGTTGCATCGAGGCTGCGCACCTCGACCAGCGTCGTGCCCTCGCGGACCATCTCGAGCTTCGAGGCCGCCGAGTACGACAGGTCGATGAGCCGGTTCGCGACGAACGGCCCGCGATCGTTCACGCGCACCACGACGCTCCTGCCGTTCCTGAGGTTCGTCACCTGCACGTATGCCGGCAGCGGCAGCGTCTTGTGCGCGGCTGTCATGGCGTACATGTCGTACTTCTCGCCGTTCGACGTCGCGCCGCCGTGAAAGTCCTTGCCGTACCAGGACGCGACGCCGCGTTCGTGGTAGCCGGAGCTCGTGGACAGCACGTGATAGCGCTTGCCGTATACCGAATAGAACGGCGGATTGCCGCGCTTGCTTCGCGGCTCGGTCTTCGGCGTGGCGTCGGGAATCTTCCCGATGTCCGGCGGTGCCGGCGTCGGTATCGGTGCCGGCGTGGGCACGGGAATCTCGGGTTCCGGCTGCGGCTGCGGATAAGGCTGCGTGCGGCACGCGGACAGGACGACGAGCGCGCAAAGCGCGAGGACGCGTTCAGCGTGGCGCATCGGTGGCAGGCGGCGCAGGTGCAGTCGTCGCAGGTGCTGGCACCGGTTCACCGGATTCCGGTGCCGGCTCGCTCAACGCGTGCTTCACCAGGGCCGTCGCCAGATCGTGCACGGCCATCGAATACATGGGCGACCGGTTGTAGCGCGTGATGACGTAGAAGTTGTTGTAGCCCACGCGGAAGACGACGTGCTCGGGCAGATCCGCCGCGAGCAGCATGGCCGGCGCGTCCGGCGGCAGCTCGGTGTCGAACACCACGCCCTTGTCCTTGAGCGATCCGACCGTCTCGTTGAGTGCGATGCGGCGCGTGTCGAGATCGCGCGCCCGCGGCTGGTCGATCGTCGCTTCGGCGAGCACCGGCTCGTCGCGTTTCCAGCCGTGCACCACGAAATAGTTGGCGATGCTGCTCAGGATGTCGTCCCAGTTGCTCCACAGGTCGCGACGCCCATCGCCGTCGCCGTCCACCGCGTACATCCGCACGCTGGCCGGAATGAACTGCGGCGGCCCCATCGCGCCGGCGTAGGAGCCGAGCGCGACCAGCGGGTCGAGGGACTCCTCGCGCGTCAGCAGGAAGAACTGCTCGAGCTGGCCAGTGAAGAAATCCGAGCGCGGCGGGTACTCGAAAGCGAGCGTGGCGAGCGCATCGAGTACGCGATCCTTGCCGGTGATGCGACCGTAGTACGTCTCGACGCCGAGGATCGCGACCAGGTATTCGGGCGCAACGCCGCGCTCGGTCGAGACCTCGTCGAGCAGCTCGCGATGCTGTTGCCAGAACTGGACGCCCTCGCGAATGCGCCGCTCGGTCATGAAGCGATCGCGGTACTCGTGCCACAGCAGCGTGCGCTCGGCGGGACGCGCCATGGCGTCGAGGATCGATTGCTTGATCTGCGCCTGCCTGAGCACTGCCGTGACGGCGGTCGCCTCGAAGCCGTGCTTGTCCGTGAGTCGCGCGACGAAGTTCTCGACCGCGGGCTTCTTTACGTCGAGCGCAGTCGAGCCGTCGGCAGCCACGAGCGGCGCCGAGGCCGGGATGGCGGCGAGGAGCAGCGCCGGTAGTGAGTGAAGCGCGCCGCGGCGGGCGGCCAGGATGATCGATCGAAGCGTCACGAACCCACGAGCTTACGGTGCGAGTGCAGTGACATGAGAATACCGAAGCCCGCCATCAGGGTCACCATCGAAGTGCCGCCGTAACTCACGAGCGGTAGCGGCACGCCGACGACCGGCAGCACGCCGCTCACCATGCCGGCGTTCACGAACACGTAGACGAAGAACGTGAGGCTGATCGTGCCCGCCACCAGGCGCGCGAACGTGTCCTGGCATTCGAGCGCCATGAACATGCCCCGGCCCACGACGAAGAGGTACAGGCCGATGAGCAGCAGCAGGCCGAGGAAGCCGAACTCCTCGCCGATGACGGCGAAAATGAAGTCCGTCGAGCGCTCGGGCAGGAACTCGAGTTGCGCCTGGCTGCCGTTCATCCAGCCCTTGCCGAACACGCCGCCCGAGCCGATCGCGATCTGCGACTGAATGATGTGATAGCCGGCGCCGAGCGGATCCGTCTCGGGATTGAGGAAGGTGAGCACGCGCTTGCGCTGGTAGTCGTGCAGGAAATTCCAGCCGATCCAGGCCAGGGCGGGCAGGAGCAGCAGGGCGCCGACGATGATGCGCGCGCGCAGGCCGGCGAGCAGGATCACGAAGATGCCTGAGGTGGCGATCAGCAGCGCGGTGCCCAGGTCCGGCTGCTCGGCGATGAGGCCGACCGGAATGATGATCAGCCCGCCGATGATCGCGAGGTACTTGATGTCGGGCGGCAGGGGCCGCTCGTGCAGGAACCACGCGCACATCATCGGCACGGCGAGCTTCATCATCTCCGAAGGCTGAAAGCGAATCACGCCGAGATCGAGCCAGCGCTGCGCGCCCTTGCCGACGTCGCCGACGATCGCCACGACCACCAGCAGCAGCACACCGACCACGTATACCCAAGGCGCGAACATGCGCAGGTACTTCGGTGCGACGCGCGCGAGGATCAGCATCGCGATGAGGCCGAGCACGAAGCGCAGGAACTGGCCGCGCGCCAGCTCGAAGTTCTGGCCCGAGGCGCTATATAGAATGAGCAGGCCGAGGAGGGCGATCGCTGAAATGCCGGCGAGCAGCGGGGGATCGAGCCGCAACTGGCTCAGCAGCCGCGCGCCCGCGCCGAACGTGCGGCGCGCCGTCGAGGATTGCATGTCGTCGAGAATCATTGCGGCGGTGGATCCGTTTCGGGGGGCTGCGTTCGGGGTTCGTCCGGCGTCGCGGCAGGCGGTTCCCCGGGCGATTCGGCAGGCGGAACCTGTGCCGCGTCGTCCGGCGGAGGCGCGGCGGGACTTGCGGCGGGTTCCTCGGGCGGCGTTTCGCTGGCGGGTGTTTCGACAGGGGGTGTCTCGGCTGGCGGCGTCGGCGCTGATTCCGCTTCGGTCGACGCCGGCGGCGCGGATCCCTGCGAGTCGGCGGGCGCGCTCGCTTCATCTGCAGGCGTGCTCGCCTCGCCAGCCGGCTGCGCGGCTGGTCTCACGGGCGAAGCTGCGGGCCGCGCCGCGGGCGTTTGCGATGCCGGGGCCTGCGCTGCCGCACCACTCGCGGCCGGCGTCGCGGGGCGCGCAGCAGTCGGACTCGGTGTTGCGTTCGCGCGTGGTGCGCTACCGGTCGCCGCTTTCGCCGCCGCTTCGACCGCTTCCGGCGGCGGCACGAGGTAGGCGTCGAGTACTTTGCGCGCCACGGGCGCGGCCGTGCCGCTGCCGCTGCGGCCGTTCTCCACCAGCACCGACATCGCGATCTTCGGATTCTCGGCGGGCGCGAATGCGACGAACAGCGCGTGATCGCGCAGCCGCTCGGCGACCGTTTTTTCGTCGTACTTCTCGGTCTGCCCGACGCTGAACACCTGCGCGGTGCCGGTCTTGCCCGCGATCGAATACTTCGCGCCGGCGGCGCTGCCGCGCGCCGTGCCTTTCGGCGGACTCGTCACGCCGACCATGCCGGAGATGATCCGGTTCCAGTACGCCGCGTCGACACCGTCCACACCCGGCGAGGTCTGCACCGCGAGCTTGCGTACGGTGCCGGTGCGCGGGTCGCGAACCCCCGTCACCAGGCGCGGCTCGAAGGATTTCCCGCGCGTGCCGATGGTCGCGGCCATGTGCGCGAGCTGCAGGGGCGTCGCCAGCATGTAACCCTGGCCGATGCCGATGTTCACCGTGTCGCCCGGAAACCAGACGCGATCCGCCGGCCGCGAGAAGGCGCGTATCTTCCAGTCCTTCGAGGGCACGATGCCGGTCTTTTCGCCGTCGATGTCGATACCGGTGGCGCGACCGAGGCCGAAGCGCGACATGAAGTCCGACAGCTTGTCGATGCCGAGACCCTGGGCGACGCTGTAGAAGTAGGTGTCGCACGACTGCGCGAGCGCTTCGTGGAAATTCACCCAGCCGTGGCCTTCGGGCTTCCAGTCGCGATAGCGATGCCGGCTGCCGGGCAGGGTGAAAAAGCCCTTGCACCAGCGGATCTGGCCAGGATCGACGGTGTGCTCCTGCAGTGCCGCGAGTGCGATCACCGGTTTCACGGTGGAGCCGGGCGGATACAGGCCGCGCAGCGCGCGGTTGTAGAGCGGGATGTCGATGTCGTCCTGCAGCGCCTTGTACTCCGCGGTCGTGAGGCCGCGGCCGAACGGATTGGGATCGAAGCCGGGCGTGCTCGCGAACACGATGATGTCGCCGTTCGCGGGATCGATCGCGACTACCGAGCCACGCTGGCCTTTGAGTGCTTCCTCGGCCACCTGCTGCACACGCAGGTCGATGCTGAGCACCAGGTCGTCGCCCGACATCGAGCTCTCGTTCGCAAGCCCTGCCTGCATCTCGGGCGTGAGCTCGACCGGCCGGCCCTGAGCATTGACCAGCACCTGGCGGAAGCCGGGCGAGCCGTGCAGCTCGCTCTCGTACGAAGACTCGATGCCGATCTTGCCGATCAGCGTGGTGCCGGCGTATTCGCTCCGATCGATCTTGGCGACGTCCTGGTCGCTGATCGCCGCCACGTAGCCGAGTGCGTGTACGGCGACGGGCCCGTTCGGATAGAAGCGCGTGAGGCGTGTCTGGATGTCGATGCCCTGGAACGTGTGGCGGTTGACTGCGAAGCGCCCGACTTCCTCGTCTGTCATCTGCAGGCGGATGGGCACGCTCTCGAAGCTGCGCCGCGAGCGGATCAGACGCTTGAGAGGCGGGATGTCTTCCTCGGTCAGGAGCTGCAGGCTGACCAGGTGCTCGAGCGCTGCCTCGACGTCGGGCACCTGCTCGGGGATGAGCTCCAGCTGGTAGGCCGGCAGGTTCTCCGCGAGCACCTGTCCGTTGCGATCGAGGATCAGGCCGCGGTTCGGGGGGATCGGGATGACGCGCACCCGGTTGCCCTGCGAGAGGTCCGCGTAGTAGTCGTGCCGGACGAGCTGGAGCTGAACCAGCTTGCCGAGCACCGTCAGGATCAGGGCGACGATGATCGCGCCGGCCGCGATCGCGCGCCGGAAGAACATCCGCTGTTCGGTCCAGTGGTCCTTGATACGGACGGGGCTGATCATTGAATAACTAAACGGGTACCGGACTTTAGTTATTCACATTCTGCGGCATAAGACTGTGATGTGTGAACAAGTTACAGGGATTATTGACGGCGGCGCGCCAGCAGCTGACAGACGACCGACGGGTCGCGGCGAAGATACCTGGCGACCTCCCCGAGGGTGGCCAGATGCCCGGACAGGGCCCGGCGGGCGATTTCCACGCGAGCGGCACTGAGGCAGCGGTTCCGGCCAGGGCCACGGACTACGTCCAGGTTCAGAAGGCGTGCATGGCAGACCGCCCGAGCAATGCTATCGAGGATCTGCTCGACCGGCATGGTCGCCGCCGCGGGATCGGCGCCCGGAATCAGGGGGTCGTGCTCGATTTCGCGCTCCTCATCGGGCGCATCGACGAACTGGGCGTAGGCCTTCCGCGCGATCGATATGTCCCCTGAATGAAAGAGCGACAGGCCGAATCCGGTGGTCACCCAGGACGTCGTTCGCAAACCGAGGTAGTCGGCATGGCTCGACCAAGGGTAGGCAGCGGGCTCACCGGCGAGCCCGGCGGCGCAAGGGTTTCGATGGATGTAGCGAAGGACGGTCAGAAAATAGTCGTCGTCTTGAATGTGCCTGGCGCCATACCGTTTCTCGAACAGGTGGCCGGTGGTCCTCAAGAGCGCGTGACGGTAGCGGGCATACCGCATCGACACGCGTTGCATCAGTTTGGCCAGAGGTGTGTCCGCGATCTGCACGAGCAGATGCAAGTGATTGGTCATCCAGCAGAAGGCATGAACCCTGGCACCCGCCTCCGGAACGTTCTCTGCGACGATTTCCTCGAGCACGCTCCTGTCCCTCGCGCTTCCGAACAGCGCTTCCTGATGGTTACCTCTGAGTGTGACGTGGTAGTGCCCTTGTGGGACGTGCAACCTTGCCCTACGCGCCATGTCCTTCCCCCATAGCTGTGTCCGGGGACCGTATCGAGCCGAACCGGGAGAGCCAACGTCGAAAGGCTCTGCGAACGCAGCGAATAACTAAATAGCGAAGTCCGGTACCGGTTTAGTTACGGCGCCACAGCCGGCCGGCGATGCCATGGCGGGAGGCGAGCTCGAACGAAGCAAGCAGGGCGAGGGCGAGCAGCACGGGAATGACTTCGTAGACGGCACGGTAGGCCAGAACGGCGGCGAGCAGCCTTTCCGGGGGAACCTGGGGCAGCATCAGGAGCAACAAGGCTTCCACGACTCCCAGACCCGCGGGTACGTTGCTCAGGCTTCCGGCGGCCAGGGCGATCAGGTAGACGATCAGAAATCCTGCGAAGCCCATGCCGAGCTCCGGGGGCATGAGCACGTACAACACGCCGGCGATGCAGAGGATCTGGGCGACGCCGATCGCGAGCTGCAGAAATGTCAGGGCCGTGGTCGGAAGGCGAATCTGCAGCTTGCCGATCCTGAACGGATTGCGACGCAGCTTCGTGAGCAGCACGTAGCCCACGTCCTTGCAGAGCCCGACGACACCCAGAGCGCCGATCAGCCACACAGGCGCGTGCAGCGCCGGCGCGGCCTGTCGCGCACCGACGACAAGCGCGACGTCGAGCAGCAGCCCGATACCGAGCACGTACGGAAAGGCACTCAGCACGACCACTGCGGCGATGCGTGTCGGGCTGAGGCCGAGCGGTGCGTAGAGGCGATAGCGCATCGCCCCTGCGCTCAACGTCGAAAACCCCACCGAGTGTCCGATCGGATTGGCGATCAAGGCATGCAGCAGGCCGCGACGGAAGCGGATGGGCGAGCCGAGCTCGCCCAGCATCGCAGTCTCGTAGAGGCCGGCGAGCGACAGCGAAAAGAAGACCAGCGCCAGGGCGCCGGCGATGCGTCGTGGAGAATAGTCGCCGACATGCGCGAACAATTGCGCGAGGTCGAGCGACTCGATGCGGCGAAAAACGATCGTCGCGGCGACGACGGCGATCGCCACGCCGATCAGCGGCAGCAGGGCCTTGAGTCTCATCGCGTGGTCATTATTTCAATTCCGCGCCCGGACCGTCGTGCGTTATTGAAAAGCTGCGAAAACGAGAGTACGAAGAAAAGGCGCAGACGGATGTGCGCTGCCTTCGCCTGCCGTAAGCCAGATCTTGCCGAAGACAGGGCCGCGCCGCTCACGGCGGCGGCGGTGGAGGGGAATCATCATGGTCAGGAAAGTTGGCAGCGGCGTGTGCATCGTTGCAGCAGCCGGTGCCTTGTTCTTCCAGTCGACGTACGCACAGACCGAAGCCGCGAGCGCGCAGGCACAACTGCAGACGCTGCGCTCGCAGGTGAAGTCGGCGCCGGGCAACCGGCTCGGCACTCAACTCACGCTTCTGCAACAGCAGTCGGGGACTGCCGCGCGCACCCTGCAGAGTCAGGCTGCGGGGAGAAGCAAGATGGATCGCTTGCGCGTGCTGCGCGCGCACGACGGCTACGTCAGCGTCAGCGCCTATCCGACAGCGCCATCGAACGCCGCATTGCTGCGCGTGGCGCTCGAAACCATGGGCATGCTCGATGCTCGCGTGCGCGGCCACGCGGTCACCGGCCGCGTGCCTCTGGCAGCTCTGAACGACATGAAGCAGACGCCCGGGCTCAAGCTGCTGCGCCCTTCGATGGCGATGACACGCGCGGGCACGGTGCAGACTCAAGGCGATCGCTCGATGCGCACGGACACGGTGCGCCAGCGCTTCGGCATCGACGGACGAGGCGTGCGCGTCGGCGTGATGTCGGACAGCTACAACTGCCTCGAAGGTCCGTTCGAGGAAGGCGCGCCGTTCACGACGGCGGAGCAGGACATCGCCAATGACGACCTGCCGGAAGATGTGCTCGTCCTGAAGGACCTTGCGGACGAGCCGAGCCCCGATTGCGCGGACGAGGGGCGGGGCATGATGCAACTCATTCATGACGTCGCTCCCGGCGCGGGACTCGCGTTCTACACCGCATTCGAGAGTGCCGAGGACTTCGCCTTCGGCATCGGCGCACTCGCGGACGCGGGCGCGCACGTCATCGTCGACGACGTGATCTACTTTGCCGAGCCGATGTTCCTCGACGGCCCGATCGCGCTCGCGGCCGATGCCGCCGCGCGGAAGGGCAGCGCCTACTTCTCCTCCGCGGGCAACGACGCGCGCCAGTCCTACGAGGCGCGCTTTCGCAACTCCGGCGAAACTGGCGCCGGCGGCCGTCCGCTGCACGACTTCGATCCCGCGGGCGGCACGGTGGACGCGCTACAGTCGATGACCGCGACCGCATCATCCGTCTCGCTGTTGTCGTTTCAGTGGGATCAGCCGTTCTTTTCCGTGAGTGGCGGTAGCGGGTCGGCGAGCGATGTCGACATCTACTGGCTCGACGAGGCCGGCGTGCCGATCGAGCTGTGCACACCGGATCCGGAGCAGCTGATCTGCCAGATTCCGGGCATCGACGCGAACGTCGGCGGCGACGCGCTCGAGATCCCGATCCTGCTCAACCTTTCCGAGGACGACATCCAGGTGTCGCTGGCCATCGAGCTGTTCGAGGGACCGGCGCCGCGGCTGATGAAGTACGTGTACTTCGATCTCGACGCGGGCGTGTTGCTGCTCAATGAATTCGACACGCAGAGCAGCACGGCCTACGGCCATGCCAACGCCGCACTGGCAGAGGCGGTTGGTGCCGCGCCGTTCTACAACACCGAGGAGTTCGGACAGAACAAGCCCGAGTGCCGCGCGGCCTGCCTCGAGAATTTCTCGTCGGCCGGCGGTGTGCCGATCCTGTTCGACAGGAACGGCGACCGCCTGCGATTCCCGCACATCCGCCTCAAGCCCGGCGTGACCGGTCCGGACGGCGGGGACACGACCACGTTCTTCTTCGATCTCACCGATCCCATTCCCGGCACGGACGAGCCGAACGGCAATCCGAACTTCTTCGGCACTTCGGCGTCGGCACCGCACGTTGCGGCGCTCGGTGCGCTCATGCTCGACAAGCGGGCGCGCGACGTCGCGGCCGGCAAGCGCTTCATCGGTCCGAAGCGGCTGTCGCCTCAGGCGATGTACTGGGCGATGCGGCTCACCGCGCAGGACGTGCGTGCCCGTGCCGGCATCACGTCCGGTCCGTTCCCGATCGAGAACGGACGCGGCTTCGACTTCGATTCCGGGTTCGGATTCGTCGACGGAGTGCGCGCGATCCAGGTCATCTCGGGGTTCTGACCGGGCCTGGTCGAGCCGGCTCTGGAAGCCGCTCGGCCGCCATGTGGGAAAGGCCCGGCGGAGTTGCCGCCGGGCCTCGTGGCCCACTTCGCCGAAGCAATCCTCGGTACACTGGTCCGAACTGCGGGCCGGCCGCGATGTCCACAATGACGTGAAGCAGAAATCCCCGCTGCTCGCTCTGCTCATCCCGCGCAAGCGACGCTACGCGACGCCCATCCTGATCGACATCAGTCTCGCCGTTTTCGTCCTGATGGTGCTGTCGGGCGCGGGCTTCTTTTCGTTTCGCTCGGATGACCTGCTCGCCTGGGGCGCCAACTTCCGGCCGGCGCTCGACGGCGCGGGTTCGCTGCGCCTGCTCACGTCCATGTTCCTGCACGGCGGCGTGCTTCATCTCCTGATGAACATGTATGGCCTGCTGATCGCAGGCTCGCTGCTCGAACCCGTGCTCGGCAGCTTCAGGCTGATGACCTCGTACCTGCTCACCGGCCTCGCAGGCAGCATCGCGAGCGTGATGTTTCACCCCGCGACGGTGAGCGTCGGCGCGTCCGGGGCGATCTTCGGCCTGTTCGGCCTGCTGCTGGTGACGATGGCGATGGGCGATCCGCGTGTCGCCGCGCTGCGGCGCGTCTTCATGACGAACGTGCTCGTGTTCGTCGGTCTCAATCTCGCGCTCGGCTTCATGGTGCCGGGCATCGACAACGCCGCGCACATCGGCGGTTTCCTGATGGGTGCGCTGCTCGGGTTCCTCATCGTGCTGGAAGCCCGCGCCAAGGCTCACAGCATCTAGCGGTCAGGCTACGGTCGGCCGCCGAGGACGCGCGCAGGCAGCAGGATGATCGCGCGCAACAGCTCGAACACGCCTTCGATCGCGATCCCCAGCAGACGGAACGGCAGCAGGAGCAGCCACACGATCGGCCAGAGCACGAGCGCGAGCAGCGCCAGCGGCCAGCAGACGACGAGCAGCAACAACCAGAGCAAGAACTTGACCATGTCGAACCTCAAATAAAGATAACCGATAACTAAAGTCCTGATAACTAAAGTCCGGTACCCGTTTAGTTACTGATAACTAAAGTCCGGTACCTCGTTTAGTTATTAGGTTCGAGCGGGCGCATTGTCAACACCCTGCGGGCGTTCCGCTGCTCGCGACGCGGCCGCCTGGGCGCGCAGCAGCAGCCACTGGCCCAGGAGGACGAGTGCCACGCCGGCGAGGCCTGCCAAACCCCACGTCTTGTCCTCGAACAGCGTCGACATGGCCATCGCGACGAACGGCGTGAGCGCCAGGATGTACGCCGCCGTCGTGTAGCCGCGCCTGCGGGCGACGCCGAAGTACAGAAGAAACGCGACTACCGAGCCCATGACGGCGAGGTACAGGAGCGACAGCACGTAGCGGGCGTTCCACTCGAACGCCCACTCGCGACCGCTGAGAATGACGAACGGCACCAGCATGGCGGCGCCGTAGGCCATCGCCCATGCCATCAGCGAAGAGACGGGCGCGCCAGCGTCTTCACCGCGATGGGCGTAGACGTTCCCGACCGCTGCGCAGATGACAGCCCCGAGCGCCATCCCGAGGCCAACCAGCGCGCGTGCATTCATCTGTGCCCCCGCGATCTCGCTCCACGACAGCAGAGCGACGCCAGCGATGCCGAGGCACGCGGCGCCCCATGCCGAGCGCGGTGCGCGCTGGCCGTACGCGAGGCGAAAGGCGATCAGGTTGAAGAACGCGAGAGCGGCGAAAATCACCGCCACGACGGCCGAGACGACCCGCTCTTCCGCCCAATAAGTGAGCGGGTAGTCGATGAAAACGGTGAAGAAACCCACGCCGAGCGCGGCGGCATGCTGCGCCCGGCTGAGGCGCACGGGTTCTCTCCGGAGCACGCACCATAAGAAGAGGAGTGCGGCCGCGAGTGCGAAGCGATAGGTCACGGAAACGACCGGGTCGACGACGCCGAATTGCAGCGTGATCGCATACCAGGTCGTTCCCCACGCGAACGTGCAGACGACGATGGCGAGATAGTCGAAGGGGGAACGGCTCGACGGCCCGGAGGACGATTGCATGGAAGGGATGATAAGCGCCGCGCCGGCGCGGTGCGATAATCTGTGCATGCGCTACACACTGTTCGTTCTGGCGATGCTGTTGCTCGGTGGGTGTGGGGCGGCGTCGGCGCCGCGTGACGCCTTTCCGCGCAGCGATGACGCGGTGCCAGCCGGCGGCCCCGCGGTCGAACGCGACGCGGTTGCTGCGTTCATGTCCGCCCTCGAAGGGCACTGCGGCCAGGCCTTCGAGGGCAGGATCGTGATCAACCAGCCGCAGGCGGCGAACGATCCGTTCGCGGCCCGCAAGCTCGTGATGCACGTGCGCGAGTGCGGCGAGGCGATCCGCATCCCGTTTCACGTTGGCGACGATCGCTCGCGCACCTGGGTGCTGACACGAACCGGTACGGGGTTGCGGCTGCAGCACGACCATCGGCACGAAGATGGCAGTTCCGATGCGCTGACGATGTACGGCGGGGATTCGCGTGCACCGGGTACCGACGTCCGGCAGGAGTTCCCGGCGGACGCGTACTCGAAGGACCTGTTCCAGCGACGAAACATCGCGGTCTCGATCGCGAACGTCTGGGCGATGGAGATCGAACCCGGGCGTCGTTTCGTCTACGAGCTCGCGCGGCCAGGCCGACTGTTTCGCGTCGAATTCGACCTCACACGGCCGGTCCCCCTTCCGCCTGCACCCTGGGGTACGCCGCCGTCCGGTACGCCGCCGTCCGGTACGCCGCCGTCCGGTACGCCCTGAGTCGCCATTGCAACCGGCGCGGCGCCGTCGCCGGAACGCCACGCCGGCCGGCGGGTCATAGCAGGTTCGTCACGTGCACGAGGAGCGGAGCATGACGCGGTTTCTGACGCCGTCTCTGACCTTGATTTCGGTGGTTGTGCTGCTGATCGCTTGCGGTGGCGACGGCGCGGCCACTGCCGCGGACGCCAATCCGGCGAGCGGCGCGGGTGCCCAGCGTGCCTTCCAGACGACCGTCGTGACCAAATTCGCCGAGCCGTGGGCGATGGCGTTTCTTCCGGACGGGCGCCTGCTGGTCAGTGAGAAGCGCGGGGCGCTCAAGCTCTACACGATCGGCGGTGCCACCAATGACGTCAGCGGCGTGCCCGATGTTGCCTACGGAGGACAGGGCGGGCTCGGCGACGTGGTCCTGCATCCGGAGTTTGCGAGCAACGGGCTCGTCTACCTGAGCTACGCCGAGGCCGGCAGCAACGGGATGCGCGGCGCTGCGGTGGCGCGCGCGAAGCTTGCGCTGGACGCGAACGGCGGCCGGCTCTCGGACGTCAAGGTGATCTGGCGGCAGGATCCGAAGGTCACGGGCGGCGGGCACTACGGTCATCGCATCCTGTTTGGTCCTGACCGCCACCTGTGGATCAGCTCGGGCGAACGACAGAAGTTCGATCCCGCGCAGGACATGAAGGGCAATCTCGGCAAGATCGTGCGCCTCAACGAGGATGGCTCGGTGCCGGCGGACAATCCCTTCGCGAGCCAGGGCGGCGTGGCCTCGCAGGTGTGGTCGCTCGGGCATCGCAATCCGCTCGGCATCGCGTTCGACGCGAACGGGCGGCTGTGGAACATCGAGATGGGTCCGCGCGGCGGCGACGAGCTCAACCTCGTGGCACGCGGCGCCAACTACGGCTACCCGATCGTATCGAACGGCGATCATTACGACGGGCGCATCATTCCGGATCACGACACGCGGCCGGACTTCAGAGCGCCGGCCATCACCTGGACGCCCGTCATTTCGCCGGGCGCTTTCATCATCTACTCCGGCGAGCGGTTCCCCGCGTGGAAGGGCAACGGCCTGATCGCCGGGCTGTCGTCGCGTGCGCTGGTCCGCGTCGCATTCGACGGCGAGCGGGCGCGCGAAGCGGAGCGCTTCGACATGGGTGCCCGCATCCGCGAAGTGGAGCAGGGGCCGGACGGCACGGTGTGGCTCCTCGAGGATGAAGACGACGGATCGCGCGGACGACTGCTGAAGCTCACGCCGGGCTGACGTACGCCGACGTGCGCGGCTGCGTAGCGGCGTGTAGCCAGCGGCGCGTAGCCAGCGGCGCGTAGCCAGCGGCGCGTAGCCAGCGGCGCGTAGCCAGAATTTTGACAACCGTGAGCGCTCTGCCGGTCGCGCGCTCAACGCGTCGCGACTCGCCCGCTCGCCTGAGGTTCAACCGCATCGCGAGAAATGAGAACACCATCAACCTTCGCCCGGATGCGTCTGGACGCATCGCACGCGTGGCGGTAGAACAGCGCACGACAACAGGGATTGGGGCGAGAGGGATACGTGGCACGCCGCGCGCTGCTTCTGTTCGAGCGACTGGTGAAGCTGCCCTGGTGGCTCGGCCTCGTCATTGCCGCAGTCGCTTACACAATATTCACGGTTTCCGTTCCCAGGCACCTCGGCCAGAGCGCCGTCCTGCTCGGCGTCAGGTCGGCGGGCGCGCTGGTGGCGTGGCTCACCGCCGTGGTCTTCACGGTCATCTCGCTCTTCAGCCTGGCGCGCATGCGGCTCGCGAGTCGCGCGGACGCGCCGCCCAAGGACGTGGCCTGGGTGCGTGCGCTCGACTGGGAAGCTTGCAACGAGCTCATGGGCCACTGCTGGCGTGGCCGCGGCTTCGAGTTGGCCGAATTTGCCGGCGAGACCGTTGACGACGATCTCCTGCTCGTCCAGTTGCGCAGTCGACAGAGATCTCTCGTGCGCTATCGTCACTGGCGCGCGCTCAACGTCGGCGCCGATCCCGTGCGCGACCTGTTTGCCGCAATGAAGTCCAGGGATGCGAGCCGCGCCTTCCTGATCACGTCCGGACAATTCAGCATCGAAGCCCTCGAGTTCGCCCAGGACAAGCCGATCGAGCTGATCGACGGCGCCGCGCTTGCCGACATGCTCGAGGAAGGTCGTCGCCGGATCGCACCCGAGGCCACGCCGGGTTCCGACTCGCTTTCCGCGCCACGCCGTTGCGCCTGAAAACGCGTCGCGCACGTAGTTCCATCCCAGGCAGCCAACTTTCTTTCGTCGCTTTGCTGAAAGCGGCGCAACCCCGTACGCTGGCGGCTTGAAGATCGCCACGTACAACGTCAACGGCATCGGGAGCCGTCTGCCGCGCCTGCTCGAATGGCTGGCGAAGGAATCGCCCGACGTGGCGTGCCTCCAGGAACTGAAGGCGCCGGACGAGCGCTTTCCGATGATTGCGATCCGCGCCGCCGGATACGAAGCCGTGTGGCACGGTCAGACATCGTGGAACGGCGTTGCCATCCTCGCGAAGGGCAAGGCGCCGGTCGAAGTCGGGCGCGGGCTGCCGGGCGATCCGAACGACACGCACAGCCGCTACCTCGAGGCGCGCGTCGACGACGTTACGTTGGCGTGCCTGTACCTGCCGAACGGCAATCCCCAGCCGGGGCCGCAGTTCGACTACAAGCTCGCGTGGTTCGAGCGCCTCATTCAGCGCGCGCAGGGCCACGTCGAATCCGGCGATGCAGTCGTGCTGGCCGGCGATTTCAACGTCATTCCCACGGATTTCGACGTCTACAATCCGAAGTCCTTCAAGAACGATGCGCTGCTGCAGCCGGCGAGCCGCGCGGCCTACGAACGCTTGCTCGCCCAGGGCTGGACCGACTCGTTGCGCACGCTGTACCCGGGCGAGCGGATCTACACGTTCTGGGACTACTTCCGCAATCACTTCTCCCGCGATGCGGGGCTGCGCATCGATCACCTGTTGCTCAATCGCAAACTCGCACCGCGCCTGCGTGGCGCCGGAGTCGACAAGTGGGTGAGGGGACAGCAGGGAGCGAGCGACCACGCCCCGACCTGGATCGTCATCGACTAGCCCCCTGCCCGCGCCGTTGGTCGGCTGGCGGGCCGAATGGCGGAACGATGGGATGAATGGCCGGTCACTTGACGATCACGCGCGGCGATCCGCTACGCTGCGCCAGCAGGGGGTTCCATGAAAAACGTTGCAGCTCTCGTCGTGGTCGCGAGTGCGTCCTTCACCTTGATCTCTTCCACTGTCGTGTCGTCCGCTGCAGCGTCCACCGCTTCGGGATCGTGTGGCGCTCCGTCCGCGGCGCCGACCGCCGCCCCTGCGACGATCGAGGCCGAGCCCGTACTCTACCTCGTCGTCTATCGTCCCGGTTCCGCGTGGCCAGCAGGAGCGCCGCTGAGCAAGCTCGACCTCAGGGCTCATGGCCGGTACATGATCGATCTGTACGCTCGCGGCGTGCTCGACCGGGCCGGCGGGTTCGCCAACGACTCCGGTGGCGCGATGCTGCTGCGCGTGCCCGACGAGAGCGCGGCACGAGCCGTGGTTGCAGAGGACCCGGCGGTGACGAGCAAACTGTTCGTCGCCGAGATCTTTCCCTGGCGTCAGGTCGACTGGCAGAGGCGCCTCGACAGGCGAAACAAGGCCGCTGCGGGCTCGTAGTCATCGGGTCACGGCGCGGCGCACGCCGAGTGCGCGCCGCCGCCGCGAGCGCATCGCAACTACTCGTCGCGTCGTGCGGCGATTTCCTCGCGAGCGGTGCTGCTGCGCTGGTGATTCTTGCAGCGAGCGCCTCGTTGATCAGCGTCTGGTAACCCTTGCCGGTTCTTTCGGCCAGAGCGCGACGCACGGAAATTACCCTGAAGCCCGGGATTGTGGCGAGCGTCGTCGCGCGCCCGCGATGGGAATAACGGGCCGGTTCGCCTGGAAATGCCGGGACGCTTGACCCGTCTACGGCTTCACAGTTGAGGATGCGCGCGTCAGCAACGTCATGGCCATCGCGATGGCCGGGAGGTCTCATGCCGCAGCCCACACTTGCTCCGCGCGTCGTTCGTTCGTTCGTCCAACGCATCGCCGCGCCCCCCGAGGATGTCTTTCCCCTGCTGTGCCCGGAGCTCGAGAAGCAGTGGCTGCCCGGTTGGGACTACCGCATGATCCATTCCAGGTCCGGCGTCGCCGAACGTGGCGCGGTATTTGAAACGCGGCACGAAGCCGGCAGCACCTTGTGGGTGATCACCGAGCACGATGCCCCGCGCCGCGTGGCCTTCGCGCGCTGGCACCCGGACGGCGTGGTCGTGCACCTGGAGATCTCGCTCGGCCGTCACCTCGACGGCGACACTGCGGTGTGCATTACTTATACGCACACCGCGACCGACGAGACGTCGGCGACGGTGGTCGGCAGACTCAGGGAGAGCGACTGGCTCGACACGATGTCGTTCTGGGAAGGGAGCATGAACGCATGGTTCGAGAAACGGCGTCCGCAGGCCGCGACAAGCCGCTGACGGTTTCAGCGCTGGCGCGCCGGTTCGGGCTCGCGCGCAGCACCCTGCTGCACTATCACCGGCTCGGCCTGCTCAAGCCCGGCGTGCGCTCGGCGTCCGGCTACCGGATGTACGGGACCGACGAAGTCGCGCGCCTGGCGCGCATCGTCGAGCTGCGCAATGCCGGGCTTTCGCTGCAGATGATCAAGCGCGTGCTCGACGCACGCACGCCCCTGGCCGACGTGCTGGAGGAACAGATCGGGATCCTGAACCGGCAGGTGGCACAGTTTCGCGCGCAGCAGCGCGTGGTTCTGTCGCTGCTCGAGCTGACGGCATCGAAGCCGCGTCGGCGCACGCTTTCGAAGGAGACCTGGAGCGAGATGTTCCGGTCGATCGGCCTGTCCGACGACGAGATGCGCCGCTGGCACACGAACTTCGAGCAGTCGATGCCCGAAGCGCATGCGGACTTCCTGCACTCGCTCGGGCTGGACGCCGAGGAGATCCGCCGGATTCGTGCCTGGTCGTCGTGAAGCCGTCCGCGGCGGCGCGGGTCGACGCACGCGCCTCGAGGCACTTCTCGCGGCCGCGGTCAGTGCTCCCAGTCGGTCGGCAGGCCGGCCTCGCGCATCGCGGCGTCGATTCGCAGGCAGGCGGGACGCGCGCGGGCATAGGTACGCAGGCTCCTCGCCAGCGAGTTCAGATACGTCGTGAGCGTCTGCTCGTTGGGCTGCTCCTTCTGCAGCTCGCGCTCGACCGGCTCGACGATCTGGTCGATGTCGTCCAGATCGCAGCCATCGAAGTTCGCCGCCAGCGCCGCCTGCTGTGCTTCCTGCACCGCGCGGCGAATAGTGGCGATGACTGTCCTCTCCATGTCGCTCCTCCGCCTTGGCCTGCTCACCTTCCGACAAGCAAGAGGCGTGCCCGGCGAAGCGCGAGGACGAAACCGGGCGGAATGACGCCGCGACGGGGCCCTGAGCGGGGAGATGAGGCCGCCGCGCGTCCCGTTCCTTGCGAACGACTGCCCGCGCGGCACTGCCTCTTGAGTCAACCTTACATCGGTTGGAAGTCGATCCGACTCACCCCCGACTGGGTTTGATGATCGCGAGTACCGCGCCGGTCGGGTCCGCGAAGGTCGCAAAACGCCCGACCCCCGGAATGTCCTCTGGGCCGAACAGCACCGTCGCTCCGGTTTTCCGGGCACGCTCTACCGAGGTGTCGGTGTTCTCGACTCTCACGTACGGCAGCCAGTGCGGCCTGGCGCCGGGCGGCAGGTGTGCCGATACGCCGCCGCGATCGATGCCGTGGCGGCTCACGATGAAGTACTGGCCGCCTGGATCCATCGCCTTGTGCGTGAAGCCGACGACGGTAGCGTAGAACGAGAGCGCGCCCTTGGGATCGGTGGTGTGCAGCTCGTTCCACACGAAGGTGCCCACCGGGACGTCGGCGACGTCGGGATCGTTGCCGGAAAAGCTGGTGTACACGCAGACCTCCGCGCCCTGCGGATCGGCGATGCGGGCCATCCGGCCGACCTGGGGCACATCGTAGGCGGGCGTTACCAGTCTGCCGCCGTTGGTCGTCGCGGCCTTCACCGCGTCGTCGACGCTTTCGACGGAAGCGTAGGAAATCCAGTGAGCTGCGCTGCCGCTCTCGGGCGGGGCATAGCCCCCCAACAACTGCTCGCCCGACTTGATCATGTCGTACGTGCTGTCCCCCATCGGGAACGGGTCGATCTTCCAGCCGAACAGCTCCCCGTAGAACGCCTGCGCCTTCTTCGCATCCCGCGACACGTGCTCGTACCAGACGAACTTGCCGGGGATCAGTCTTCTCTCGGACATGGCTGCGTCTCCTCTTTGACGAATGCGCTTTGAGACGTACCAGGCCGGTCTGGTTCGACCCCGCCGGCGTGAAATTTTTCTGACCTCCGCCGCCCAGCGCTGGCGTTTCGCGCTGCGGGCGTCTCGCGGTGCATCAGACGGCAGGCTGGCTGCAAGTCCGGTAGGCTGTCCGCCGCCGGATGCCTCACCGCCTCACCAAGTCCCTGCTCCTTTCGTACCTGCAATGCCCGCGCAAGCTGTGGCTCGACGTGTATCGGCCAGATCTCGCCGTCCCGGACGCGGCGCGGCGGGCAAGGCTCGAAACGGGCAACCAGGTCGGCCGTATCGCGCGTGACCTCTATCGCGCTGCGGCAGTGCAGGGCGGCGGCAGTGTGGAGTTCGAAACCCGGTACCTGCACGACGACGTGCTGGTGCGCGCGGACGTGATCGAGCGGCCCGGTTTGTTCGGCGGCGACAGCGCAGGCACCAGGCTCATCGAGGTCAAATCCACGTCCGGCGTGCGCCAGCAGCATCTCGCCGACTGTGCGGTACAGGCTTCCGTGATGGCCGGCGCCGGCGATCCGGCGCGCAGCATCGCAGTGGCGCACATCGATGCCGCGTTCACCTACCCGGGCGGGGGCGACTATCGCGGACTCCTGACGGAGACGGACGTTACGGCGCGGGTCCTGCCGATTGCGGAGCACGTGTCGAAGTGGACGCGTTCTGCGCAGTCCGTGCTCGGCGGCGACGTCGAGCCGGCGATCGCGGTCGGCACGCAATGCTTCTCGCCGCGGCCCTGTCCGTTCCTCCGCCATTGTTGGCCGAAGGTCGAGTATCCGCTCACCGCGCTGCCGAATCTGCGCGGCAAGCTCGACGAATACGTGGCGCTGGGTTACCGGGACGTGCGCGACGTGCCCGAGAGCGAGATCGGGAATGCGGATGCGTTGCGAGTGTGGCGCGTGACGCGCGAGGGCAGGGCGCAGATCGAATCCGACCTGCGCGCGCAACTGGCCGCGATCGCCTACCCGCGCTACTACCTCGACTTCGAAACCATCGGTCCGTGCGTGCCGGTCTGGCCGGACACGAAACCCAACCAGGCGATCCCGTACCAGTGGTCGGTGCACGTCGAGCCGGCGCCGGACGCGGCACTCGAGCACCTCGAGTATCTCGATCTCAGCGGCGATCTGCCGGCACGCGGAGTGGCACAGAGCCTGGTGCGCGCGTTGCAACTCGCGGGACCCGTGATCACTTACTCGGGCTACGAGCGCCAGTGCCTGCAGGCTCTCGCATCGCTCGTTCCTGAGGCTGCTGCGCAGTTGCAAGCGATCGAAACGCGTATCGTCGACCTCTTGCCGCTGATGCGGCGCGGCTACTGTCATCCGGCGATGCGGGGCAGCTGGTCTATCAAAGCCGTGTTGCCGACGATCGTCCCCGCGATGCGTTACGAAACCCTGGGCGAGGTGCGTGAAGGCGAGGCCGCGTCCCAGGCCTACCTTCAGGCGATCCGCCTGGGCACATCAGAAGAAAGAAGAGAGGAGATCCGGCGCGCCTTGTTGACATATTGCGCGTTCGACACCGAGGCCATGGTGCGGATCGTGCGTGCCCTGCAACCGGGCGGCGCAGCTTTGCTATAGTCGTCCTGCTGCTTCGAACGACGACGCTCCGGCGAACAACAACAAGAAACGGAAGCACCCCCATGGCGAGTCGCTACGAGATCGCGATCTTCTGGAGCGACGACGACTGCGCGTACATCGCCGAAGTCGTCGACCTGCCGGGCTGCACCGCTGACGGGCGTACCTACCAGGAAGCACTCGCCGGCGCCGAGGTCGCCATCGACGAGTGGATCGAGACCGCGCGTGACGCCGGTCTGCGAGTGCCGCCGCCGCGACCGCATCGCCCGAGCCTCGCCCGCTAGATTCAGTCTTCGCACATTGCCCTTTAGTGCAATCGCAGAGCGGTTGCACGCCCGCTGCGCCGCCGGCGACGGCGCTCGTCGCCGGACCTGCCCTTTCGTTCAATTTTTATCGGCCGCCCCCTTTGCTACGTTCGCGGCGCGAATGAACCGTTCGCCCGAGTCCTCCGACGAAGGCGCGACAACACGCCACAGGGGAAGCCGTGAGCTATCGAGACCGCGCGACGAGGCGAACCGCGTTGCCGCGCACCGTGGCATCCGCCGTGAAGTCGGTGCTGAGGGTGGCCCTGGGATCGACACTGGGCGTGTCCCTGGGGTTGGCAATAGGCACCGCGTCGTCACAGGCGGACACCATCGCGGTGCCTGCGAACGCGGAAAGAGTGACTCTGCCGTTGCCGCCCACGGGTGATGCGCAGAGGGGCGACCGTGCCCTCATCGTCGAGCTCGATGGCTATGACGTGACGGCCCTGGTCGAGCGCAACGAGGACGCGCTTCACCTGCCGACGCGCGGCCTCGATCTGTCCGCCGGATCTCATGCGCTTCGCATCCTTGCCGCTGACGCGGCGGGCAACATCGATACGCTGGTCGAGCACGTGCTCGAGGTCCGGATCACCGAGCGCTCCTGGCGTGGCCGATCCAACGTGCTGCTCGGTTCGATCCACCGCATCGACGAAGATCCCGCCGAAGATTTCGCGGGCGTGCGCGGTGACGACCAGCGCGCGTTGCTCGAGCTCGACGCGCAGAGTGCGGACGCGCGCTGGGCGCTGCGAGCCGCTGGCGGTGCGATCTACGACAGCGCTCGCGAAACGAGCCCCGACGCCGCGCTCTGGCAGTCACCGGCTTACGCGATACAGGCAGAGCGCACGTTCGGCGATGGCGCGGCAGCGGTCACGCTCGGCGACACGCGCGTGCAGTTCGGCAACCTGCTGTTCAACGATTTCGCGCGACGCGGCCTGCGCGCGGATGCGCGCGCGCTCGCGGATCTGGTCCAGGCGCAGGTGTTCACGCTTTACAGCGACCCGCGCACACGGCTCGACGAGGACGTGCTGCCCTCGCACCGCGACGAACGTGCAATCGGCGGATACATGACGATCTCGCCGCTGCCGCGCCATCCGCAATGGCTGCAGATCACCGGCGGCTACGTCGACGGCGAGGGCACGCTCGGCGGTGCAACGATCGTCACGTTCGATCAGGGTGCGGCAGGCACGATTACCCTCTACGGCGGCGAGGCCTGGAACACCGCGCTCGACAGCTGGACGCTCGGCAATTCGCTGTGGGTGCACGCGGAATACGCCCGCTCGCGCTTCGACAGCGACGGCATCGGGCAGGGCGACGCTGCGCAGTCGGACGACGCACGCCAGTTCGCGATCCAGCTGGGCTCCGGCGGAGCGCTGGCCATCCCCGGACTTGAGGAATGGGCTCTCGGCTGGCAGCACCAGATCGTCGGCACCAACTATTTCAGCATCGGCAATCTCCTGCTGCCCGGAGACCTGAGCCTGAACCAGGGATACGTGCGGCTCGGTCTGTTCGGCATGCAGCTCGGCGCGGAGATCGTGTCGCAACACTCCGACGTGGAAGACGACCCGTCGCGGCCGCGGCACGACAGCACGCGCCGCGTGCTCCTCGCGAGCTACACCCCCTTGCACATCGACCCCGAGGCCGGGCTTTGGCGCGTGCTCGGCACGCCGACCCTGAGTGCTGAGTTCGAGCACGTGGAGCTGGACCAGCCGGACAGCGACGCGCTTCTCGCCGGATTCGATCTCGACAACAGTCTGAGGAGCAGCTCCTTCGGGATCGACTTCGCCGGCGCGCAACTCTCCTTCGGTCTGCGCTACAGCGATGTTCGCTTCGAGGACCGCGCGCAGCCCCTCGTCGTCGACGACTTCCCGATCTACGAGCCCCAGGCCGACACACACGAGCGCACGGCCAGCGTCCAGCTAAGCTGGAATCCGAGCCCGCGCTTCATGCTGGCGCCGCAGTTTCAACGTTCAAGACGCACGACGGACGGCACGCCGGGAGTGTCGTACAACGACTTGTGGGGCCTGCAGGGCCAGGCTGAGCTGGTGCGCGAAACGCTCTGGCTGCAGGCCAGCTACAGCGAAACGTCCGACGAGCCGCTGCCCATCGACCCGCTTGCGCCCGTCGAGGAATTCTCGGGCGGCGGAGGCGCGGCCAATCTCGTTTACCGGATGCGCCCGGCGCGCGGCGCCTGGCCCGCGATCGACTGGCAGCTCGGCGGCCAGTACGCGCGCACGGATCTTCAGGACACCTGGCAGGTTCATCTCGGCTTCGAGGTGAGCTGGAGGAGTGGGGCGGAATGACGCGTGCAAGTCAGTTCATCGGTGCGAGCCGCAACGGCGGGATCGTTCGTCGCTTTCATTTCGCGCTGTCACCGCGGCGCGTGCGTCTCGTCGCAGCGCTCAGGCGCGCCTGCCTGCCTTACCTCATCGTGCTCGTGATTCTCGGCGCAATCGCCTGGGCGCCCCGGGCGCTCGGCGACGTCGTCGGCGCTCGCACGCTGCCGCAGCGCGCCGCGCTCGTTGCCGGCGTGGATGCGACGATCCCGCTGACATGGCAGGTCACGGTAGACCAGGCTGGCGATCCGGGCGCGGAATCCGCTACCGGCTTTCTCGTCGATGCCACGACCGGCGCGCCGATCGCGCCGCCCGTTCCCACTCTGCTCTTCTCCCGCGACGGGCGCGGCGTGGTGCTCTTTCCCGAAGTCCTGACCATCGACGGCGCGCAGATCGCCGCGTGGTTGCAGCAAGGCATCCGTCGCGTCGGCTATCGTCGCACGTTTACCTCGCCCGGATCGACGCCGCAGTCCGCGCAGCTGCTGCTGACCGTTGGCGGCTCGGCCCTGGAAGGAATGCGCGACGGGACAGCCGCGCAGCTGCAGATCGTACGCATGGAGCTCGCGTTCACGAGCGGCAATCGCATCGAAATCGCCGATCCGGGCTCGCCGCTCACCGCGCGACTCACGGTGGGCTATGGAGGCAGCGGCACGCTGCGCGGCCGCTGGCAGATCGCCGAGCCGGGCGGCGGCAACCGCCCGTTCTTTCGCACACTCGCGCTGGTGCGCGAGACGCTGGCGCCGGTGCAGCGAGCGGTAATCGAGAGTCCGCGCCTGCCGACGCAGGTGCGCGGCCGCTACGTGCTGCGTTTCTGTCTCGAGACGCCGGACGCGACGGACGAGGAGTGCATCGATTCGAGCTCGAGCGTGCAGACGCTCTACGAGATCACGGCGCATGAGAACGTCGCCGAGATCCGGAGCCTGCAACCGAACGGTCTGGCTGCGGGCCCCGCCACGCCTTTCCGCTGGAGCGAAGTGGAGGGCGCGACCACGTATCAGCTCCAGATCTTCCTGCCCGGAACGCCGGCATCGGGCGCCCTGGAATCCGTGTCCGAGAGCGAGCTGCAGTTCGTCACCGGCCTGCTCGTGCCGTCCGGTACGTCCCAAACGGCGCTTTCCGAGCTGGTGCGCAGCAAGCTCGAGCCCGGGCGTCGCTATTCGTGGCGCGTCACCGCGCACGACGTCGATGGGCGCCTGCTGGCTCGCAGTCCCATGGCCTTCTTCGTGTACGAGCTCTGACGGTCGCCATGAACACCACGACGGTCAGCGCGGCGGGCATCACGACCGAGGCGGGCGCAGCCGAGCGCGACGCGGACGAGGAATCGCGGCAGCTCCTGGCGCGCATCGCAACCGGGGATCAACGCGCGCTCGAGCAGTTCTATCGCGCCCATCACGGCGCGGTCTACCAGTTCGCACTGCGGCTGGTGAAGAACACCGCCGATGCCGCCGAGGTCGTGAACGAAGCGATGCTCGAGGTGTGGCGCGCGGCCGCGAAGTTTCGCGGCGAATCGCGCGTACGCACCTGGTTGCTCGGCATCGTCAACTATCGGGCCATCGACCTGATGCGCAAGCGCAAGCCGCAAAACGAAGACCTGACGAGGGCTGAAGACATCGCGGACGAAGGCAGCTGCGACATCCACGAGGCGCTCGCGGGCGCGGAGAGCGCGCAGCATGTCAGGACGTGCGTCGAGCGCCTGCCCGACCGCCAGCGCCAGGTCGTGCACCTCACGTTCTTCGAGCAGCTCGCCTATCCCGAGGTGGCCCAGGTGCTCGCCTTGCCGACCGGCACCGTGAAGACGCGAATCATGCACGCGAAGCAGCGCCTCCTGCATTGCCTCGCGGGCCTGCTCGGCAAAGCGGAGGACCTGCGATGAGCGCCGAATCCGATCGCGACCTCGCCGACCTCCTGCCCTGGCTCGTGAACGGCTCGCTCGCGGGCGCCGAGCGCACGGCCGTGCTCAGCCTCCTGTCGCGCTCACCCGAGGCGGCTCTCGAGCTGAGACTCTGGAAGGCGGTCCAGGCCGAAGTGCGGCGCGAAGCTGTCGAGCCCGGCATCGAGATGGGCTGGCGTCGTCTCGAGAAGCGCGTGAAGCAGGAAGAGGCGCACGAACGCCCCGTGCGCTACTGGCGAATCGCCGCGGCCGCTGCCGCGCTGACGATCGTCGGCTTCCAGTCACTGATCGTCTGGCGCATGGAAGAGCGCGATGCCGTGCTCAGGCAGCTCGCCGCGCCCGCGGCCGTGAGTGCGCACGAGTGGCTCGTGCAGGTGCGTTTCATCGAAAGCGCCTCGGTCGCGCAGGTGAACGCGCTGCTGGCCGAGGCAGGGGGAAGGATAGTCGACGGCCCGTCGGCGCTCGGCGTTTACCAGGTTGCCGTGGCGCGCGACGGGCCGTTCGATGGCCCTGACGCTCTCCTCGAGTGGTTGCGGCAACAATCGATCGTGGAGGAGGGCGTGCTGCCGCCGCAGCCCGCCGCAATGCCGCCGCCCGGCGAAACGTCGTCGCCCGCCGAAACGCCGCCGTCCGAAACGCCGCCGTCCGAAACGCCGCCGTGACGCGAAGCGCGGCCGCAGTGACCGTGTTGATGTGGACGTGCGTCGCCGCATGGGCGTCGCACGGCGCGTGGGCGCAGACCTCGACGGCGACACCGCGCAAGCCGACGGCGTCTACCACCCTGCGCACGCGGCAGGCGCAACCTCCACCGCCTCAACCGACACCGCAAACGACGATCCGCGCGAACCCGCGGCCGCCGCAGCCGCCCGACGACAAACGCACGCCGCCACCGCCGCCACCGCCGCCTTCGAACGTTCCGCTGCCGGATCCGAACGAGCCGACGCGCAATCCGGCCGTGCGCGGACAGATCACCACGCGCCCGCCTGCACCACCGCCCGAGGATCCTGCACGCGCAGGCGTGGACAGGCGCAACCCGGATCCGACGACACCGGATGGCACGACACAGGGCGGCACTCCGACCGCCGGCGCGCCGACATCGTCCGGCATCGTCGCGCCGGCGCCCGCAGGCGAAGACTCCGCGGCCGCGCAGGCGCCGGAAATTCCGGGAGAGCTCCTCATCGTCGCGCAGGACGTCGAGGAGGCCGAGGCGCAGCGCCAGTGGTTCGCGAGCCAGGGTATCGGCGTACTGCGACGGCGCACGCTCGGCAATCTGCGATGGGTGCTGACGGTCTATCGGGTTCCCGCGGGCACGGACGTGCCGGCGTTGCTGCAGGCGGTCATCGGCAATTGGCCAAATGCCTTCGCGGAGCCCAATCGCCGCTACCTACCGCTCGAAGGCGCGGGGAAGGACGAGGCGGCGCAGAAGCGCGTGATGTACGCAGCCGCGCTGGTCTCGCTGCCGCCGCAGGGTTGCGCGTCGCCGGTGCGCATCGCCATGCTCGACGGCCCGGTGAACGTCGCTGCCTTTCCCGCGCGCAGCATCGAGACGGTCGACATCGCGGAGCGCTCCGACGAGCCGCGCTACGACCATGCCAGCGGCATCGCGGCGTTGTGGCTCGCGAATGACGGCGCGCACGGCTTGCTGCCCAACGCCGAGCTGTACGCCGCGAACGTTTTCGGCGATGACGACGACGGCCGTCCTTTCACCACCACCGAGTGGGTCGTGCGAGGGCTCGACTGGGTCCTCGGGCTGCCGCGCGTCCCGCCGGTGGTGAACCTGAGTTTCGGCGGACCGGAGAGCGGGTTGTTGGCTCGCGCCATCGAGCGCACCCAGGAAAGCGCGCGCGTGATCGCCGCGGGCGGCAACGACGGCACCGGCGAGCTCGTGTATCCGGCTGCGTATCCCGGTGTCGTCGGCGTCACCGCCGTCGACGCGCGGCGCAAACGCTGGTCGCGGGCGAACACCGGCAATCACATCGCGATCGCCGCGCCCGGCGTCGACGTGTGGACGATCGACGGCGCGGGCCGTGGCTACTACGCGAGCGGCACGTCGTTCGCGAGCGCGTTCGTCACGGCCGCGCTGGCGCTGCGCACACCGAGCCAGGACGAGGTGGAGTCGTGGCTCCACGAGCACACGGCGGATCTCGGCTCCGCGGGCCGCGACGAGCAGTTCGGCTTCGGCCTGTTGCAGGCGGGCGGGCTGTGCAAGTGAACCGCTTTTTTGGGGGGCGCGACGAAGAGCGTGCAGCAGATCTGCACCTCACTCACGTCACCAAAGGAGCGAATCATGAAGAAGTCCATCGTCGCCGGGATCGCGCTCTCGGCAACCCTGCTCGCGCTGGGAGCCGCGAGCGCCTCGCCGCAGGGTCCGACCGAGATCGCGGCGCCGAAGCAGCAGCCCAAGTGCGGCCCGGGCTATCACGTCGAGAACGCGACCTGGAACGGCACGAGGCTGCGCGGCTATCGCTGCGAGAAGACGATTCCGGATCAGAAGGTCTGTACCACGCCGCTGTCGCTGCTGGCGCACGACCCGGTGATCAGCAATACGAGCATCAAGCTCAGCTACACCTGCTTCTCGCCGCCGGGCTGAGGGATTTCCAGGACTGTCGGGGCCAGGCACCCATCGCGGGCTGGCCCCGTATTTTCGCCTTCCCGCCGCCCGTTTGTGACCCAGTGCTCATCGGCGTCACACGAATGAACCGTTGCGAATTCCGACCCGACCGAGGGGCGAAGCAGGCGTTACAGGGTCATCGGAGGGAAGCAGTCATGTTCGAAACGAAATCTCGAGTTGCCCGGACCATTGCGGTCGCGTTCTCGATCACGTTCGCCGCTGCGCTCGTCGGTCCTGCCGCGTTCGCTGCCGAGCCGAAGGCCGGGACGCTCAAACAGGTCAGCCAGCAGCAGCAACAGCAGCAACAGCAGCAACAGCAGCAGCAACAGCAGCAGCAGCACCGTCACACGAGCGCTGTGTTCTTCCTGCGAAACACCAACAGCGCTTTGCCGGACACGGCGAACAAGCCCAAGCCGAAGCCGGTCGGCACGTACAGCAAGACGCTGACCTTCACGTTGTCCACCACGAATCCGGCCCCGCCGCCGCCGGTCGAGACGCTCGACATCGCGCACGCGGGCATGCACGACGGCAGTGCGCGGCTCGACGAAACGGGCAACCGCAAGGTCAACGATCGTGCCTTCCGCTCTCGCAGCGGGCACGTTCTGAGCTCGCGCAAGGGCCGCACGAACGACGTCGCGATGGAGGGCATCGTCGTCGTGCACGAAGGTTTCGAGCGCGACTGATCATCGGACACCACGCGGCGAGCCCGTCGGAGAACCACACCATGTTGCGCACCGTTTCGTCATTCGTCGTCCTCGCGCTCGCGGGATCGCAGGCCCTCGCCGATCCCTGGGCCTACGTGCAGCAGACACCGGGCAAGCCGTTCCCGAAGATTCACGTCTACTCGGACAGCGGCACGCAGTGGGACCGCGTCGGCAATCTCGAAGACGGGCTCACCTTCCACGCCGATGCGCGCGGGCAGTGCGACGCCGGCTGGCGCACGCAGCACGAGTCGTATCTGAAGGCGAAGTCCGGCAACCAGGACGTAGCGCTCGCGAATCTGCAGATCAACACCGACCATCGCAGCTACGGCCCCGATCATGGGGGTGGCTGGAAGTCGCACACGTTCTCGGGTCCGTATGTGCCACCCGAGACCGGCTCGCCTGTGCAGGTCTGCAACTCGCTGCTCGCGTCGAGGACGGCGGGAGCGCCGAACGTCTTCCAGGCCCGACAGCAGCTACTCGCATCGGGCATCAGCCACACGCTGGAAGGCTCCTACACGCTCGTCTTCTTCCTGTCGTGCGAACCCGACCGCAAGCCGCTCTTCTGGGAAAGTCAGAGTGCGACGGAAAGCGCCGACCTGCGCGCAACGGTCGAGTGCCACGGCAATCCCGCGGCGCTCGACGTGCCGGAGCCGGAGCCGCCGCCGGCGCAGCGCACACCGGTCGCGCACGGTATCCAGGCGATGGACCTCTGGGCGAACCCGGGCGCGTCGGCGAACTTTCGCGGCTTCTGCCCGAAGACACTGCACTTCGGTGGCGAGGTGGACTTCCAGTTGCAGTCCGGCGCGCCGTTCGACCTCAGGTACCGTTACCTGGGGCGCTGGGGCGCGCACGAAATCCGCTCGGAGGTCTACACCACGCGCTACACCGCGAGCGGCAACAAGAATCTGCACGGCTGGTCGCTGGGATTCCCGCTCTCACCTGGCGGCGGTATCAATTTCCAGGCGCCGACCGCGTCCGATGAGCCCGTCGTATTCGGCGGCTCCGTCGTGCTCGAGTTCGTCGGACCTGTGCCCGTCCACGCGAACCTGCAGCCCGTGCAGTTCGATGTCACGTGCCTGAAGGAGGGGACCGCCATTGCGCCCGTCGCGGGCGACGGCAACCTCGCCTCGCCCATGGCGCCGCGCGAACCGGTCGACCTCAACCCGCAGTCGCCGACGCGGCAGCCCGCCGACACGTCCGTCGGCCCAACGATCGTCAAGAAGATGCCCGGCCGGGTGAAAGCGCCCGGCCAGCCGGTGACGTTCACGGCGAAGGTGACCAATCCGCCCGCGACCGAGAAGGAAGCGGCGGCTACGGGCGCACCCACGGCTGCCATGATCCTCAAGATGCCGCCTGACTTGCTCATCACCAGCGTCTCCGCGGGAGGTGCGACCGGCAATGCCCCGGGCGGCGCGGCCAGCAACTTGCTGCGAGTGCGCGTCGCGAACAAGGGCCAGGGCCCTGCACCGGCTTCGCAGTTCACGCTCTTTCTGCCGGACGGCATACCAATCCGCGCGGCCGTTCCGGCCATTCCGGCCGGCGGTCAGCGCGAGGTCGTAGTGCGCACGCCCAAGCCCGTCGGCGCCGGGCCCTTGCGCGTCGTGGTCGACGAGGCCGGGCGCATCGCCGAGAGCGACGAAAGCAACAACACTTTTGTGTCCAGGGGGCCGGGCAAGTGACCCGGCGGGCAAGTGACCCCGGACGAAAAGTGAACCGCTTCGAATCCCGTGACGACCGAGGGGCGAGGCAGCCACGGGTTACGGAGGGAACAGTCATGTCGCGGTCAGTTATCGGTTCGAAGTCGGGCGTCGCGCTGGCGATCGGCGTGTTCGGAATTCTCGTCCTGATCGGCTCTGACACCTACGCTGCCGAGCCGGCGGGCAAGCGCCAGATCAGCCCCGCCACCGCGGCGCCGACGACCTCGGTCAGGTCGATGAACGGGTCGCACCGTTTGAACCGCGGCAATCTCGCCGCGCCTTCGCGGCCGGCCGCCTACGAAGGAAAGACGGTCGTGACCTACAACATCGTGAACGCGTGGCCGAAGGCGCCCAGCTTGCGCCCGGGTGCGTACCAACTCGTCAGCGCCGGCAAGGACGGGGCGCCCAAGAGCCCGACGGGAAATGGCGGGTTCGTCGCCGAGCCGCGCAAGCCCGCGGCGACGGAAGCCGTGACCATCGCGGTCGAACCGATCGTGCGCGTGTCGGCGTCCGCGGGTCCTGCCGCCTTCGAGTCGCCCTCGGCGCAGGACGGCAACACGATCTACGTGGCGACGCAGTGGGTGCCGGCATCGACCGGCGACGATCTGGGCGACATCAGCCAGATCCAGCAGATCGACATCAACAAGGCGCGGTAAGACTGCGCGCGCTGCGAACGGAGACGGTCATGTTGCGGAAACTGGTAACGATTGCGATTTTCACGCTCGCAGGCACGCGCGCCCACGCGCAGGCAACAGCGTGGGTGCAGCAGACGCCGGGCGAGGAATATCCGACCATTCACGTGTATTCCGACAGCGCCACGCAATGGGATCGCGTCAGCACTCAGGGTGGCCTCACGTTCCACGTCGACGCACGAGGCCAGTGCATCCAGTACTACCGCACGCAGAACAACTCATTTGTCAGCGTGTATGCGGACGGAAGGCCGTTCGCCTATGCAAACCTGGGTATCAACGAGGACCATCAGAACTACGGCCCCGACCACGGTCAGGGCTGGCAGCAGCTCGTTTTCACGGGTACCTACGCGGACCCAAGGAGTCCGAATTCGGATCCGGTCGCGATGTGCAACTCGCTGCTCGCATCGAGCGCGGCGGGCGCTGCGGATCCCGCGCGGCGACGTCACGAGCTGCTCGCGGCCGGCCTGACGAAAGAGATTCAGGCCGCCTACACGGCGGAGTTCGCGTTGGTCTGCAGGGAGAAGCCCGGTCGGGTCTTCCGTGACGAAGACGTCGGTGAGGCCACCACGGATCTACGCGCAAAACTCGTTTGCCACGGCAATCCTGCCGCGCTCGGCAACATCCCGGAGCCCGAGCCGCCGCCGCAGCGCCGGCCAGACCCGGTGGGCATCAACTCGATGGACATCTGGGCGAACCCGAGCGCGTCGGCGACCTACCGCGGCTTCTGCCCGAAGAAGATCCACTTCGGCGGCGAGATCCGCTACGTGCTGCCGGCGAACGGCAACCAGGCGAACGTGCGC